>Ga0209068_10000438_pt1 | contig 22586 bp, 20 predicted proteins | sample ColStrG_CSR_2012_FD_187200 | JGI IMG/M metagenome (GOLD analysis project Ga0209068, IMG submission 187200) | Freshwater sediment microbial communities in response to fracking from Pennsylvania, USA - Cold Stream Run_MetaG_CSR_2012 (SPAdes)... | ecosystem: Environmental > Aquatic > Freshwater >...
CTGGTACCTCCTCCGCGAGGGCGCCTAGCCGATCTAGCGCAAGCATTCCCGCTCGAGGCAGAAACCGTGTCCGGATAGTTGGCCAGCAGGTGACCAGTATCTGGTCGGCAGGGTGCCCCAGGTTCGCGACGTTTTGTGTCGCTAACCTGGGTAATGCCGGCAATGGAAGCCTGTCATCGCAGTCCCGTTCCTCGCACGCAGAAAAACACGGTTTCAACCGCGCCACCCAATCTACCCACAACCATCGTGGACCCAACCCACCGTGAAAGAGCGGCCCTTCAGGGCCGCGTTCGACTTGCAGAACGACGGCTTTAGCCCCTGTGCGACCCGCCGCTACAAAGAACGCAAAAACGGAGCACGCGATATTCCGCGTGTGTAAGAGAGACTAAAATCAATGAAAGCTACCGCTTATCGCTCGCGAGAGTATGCGGCAACGCAAGAAAGAGGCTGCCATGGCATTTCGCGTCTTGATCATCGGCGGTACCGGACAGGTCGGGGCCGCGGTAGTGCGCGCGCTGATTGCCCAGCCCGCCTGCGCTGAAGTGGTAATGGTCAATCGCAAGGCGATTTCTCTGATCGCTAACGCTCGCTTGCGCCAGGTGATCTTCGATACCTCGTCTGCCCAGTTCCCCACAGAAGTGACCAACCTCGCACGCAGCATGGTGGCGCTGGGCGACCCTGTCTATGGAGCTTCCTGTGTGGGCGTCGGGAAAGGCAGTATGAAGTGGAGCGAGGAGGAATTGAAAGCCCTCGAAATTGGCGTCGTCGGTGGTTTTGCCCGTGGTTGCCATGCTGGAGGCGTGACTCAATTTGCACTCCTCACGGCAGTAGGAAGCACACCGAAAAGCAGGATTCGCTATGCCCGAATCATGGGGTTAAAAGAAGAAGCGCTGCAAGCCATCGGCTTCAAAACTCTAGCGATTTTCCGCCCTGGAATTATCGCAGGCAATGCTCACACGCCGGGCTTTGTTGCTTGGTTGGGTCGGCTCATTCCCGGACCGTTCGGGACGATTGAGCAGGATGATATCGCGCGCGCTTTTGTCGCCGAATTCATCAATAGCTCAGCCCCCAATGGCGTCGTCTACCTCGAAAATGCAGCCATGAAACAGAGGTCTCGCGGACTTACTTAGAGGAGTAGCGAAACGCAGTCCACCCGTCTTGGACGGCCGTACCACCTTGTGTATCATGGGCTGAGCGATTCTGGAACTGGATCGAGGAGGCACTATGGCCACTTGTCCAACTTGTCAGGGGATGGGTACGACCTCCTGCTGTGCGACGGGCTATCACAACTGCCAGGGATGCAATGGGTCCGGCCAAAGAGACGGCCAGACCTGCGGCGGATGCAGCGGCAGGGGACGCTTTGCCTGCACCACCTGCAACGGGTCGAGGCAGAAGCCGTGTCCGGACCCTTGGCACGGCAGGTGAAGTATTTCGGCCGGTAAGGTGCCCCAGGTTCGCGACGTTTCGTGTCGCTAACCTGGGTAATGCTGGCAATGGAAGCCTGTCATCGCAGTCCCGTTCCTCGCACGCAGAAAAGCACGATTTCAACCGCGCCACTCAATCTACCCACAACCATCGTGAACCCAACCCTACGTGAAAGAGCGGCCCTTCAGGGCCGCGTCGACAGTCGAGAAAAACGGGCTTTAGCCCCCGTGCACAGGCTGCCTAGGACGGCCTAGTTCACCTTGTACCGCGTCTTGCACTGCGGACATTCGGCAACGTGCATTTTGCCGCTCAACGGGATCGTCGGAATAATAAAGAAGAACGTGAGGAACCGCATTCCCGTCTTCCGGATGAACTGAGCTGCGTTCCCACAAGTGCCGCAGCGCATGAGTTCGGCAGTCAGCTCCGAGCCCCAGAAAAACACCTTCGTTCCAATAATTAGCATGGCGGGGATAGGCTACCAGCCGAATGCAACGCGGGCAAGAAGTAGATGCCTCGTTTCACGAGGAATGGAAAACTTTGGTTTGCTTCGTCGGGCGGACGGAGAGCAGATTCCTCGTTTCACTGGGAATAACAATCTCGGCCGGACTTGTTGAAACCCATGCGGCGCGGAGCCTAAAGGACTTCGCTGGCGCTTTAGCTCACCCTCGACTCTTCTCATTCCGAACGCAGTGAGAGCCTGACCTGAGCACAGTCGAAGGGAATCTGCTCTTCGCTGGAGAAGCACTACCCACGCCGATCCCACGGGAAAGAGCGGCCCTTCGGGGCCGCGCCGCTGTTATGAAACGACGAGCTTTAGCCCCGGACGACAACGCGCACAGACAGACGCAGACAGACGGACCTGACAGAAGTGACCCGGTTATCGGGCGGACGGGCGGCTCAAAATTGAAGAGCGTCTTCACCGAAGCGAACCGACGGGGTCGGTTTCCCCACAACCAGCAAGGTTCCTGAGGTGGAAACTCCTGTATTCTCCGAATATTCACCAACCTCTATATTGACTGCGCCATCCAACCTGATGTAAACCGGGTATGTCGATTGCTCTTAAATCCCAGTTGCCATCCCCTGGCAAGTTTTCATCGACAGCCGCAATTGGAGCCAATCGATAATCAGCGTTTTGCAGAATTGCGTTTACATCACCACTATCCCAGGGAGGCAGTATGAAGTTTACGAGCAAGTTCTTTTGCCGTGCAGTGTGCTTTGGTGCGCTTTCTATTTCCGCGTTGGCACAGGGCAGGTTACCTTATCCGAACGCAATCACGGACAGGTTACTTCACGATAAGACGCCGATGGCTCCCACTCCGGCGAGAACGGTCTTTACGGATCCCGATTTCGGTTCCTCCATGGTTCGTGTCACCGATCAGACTACAAATCCAAGAGTTGCCTTGAGCTATTTCTACAATCCCAGCTCCGGCGCGCTGGCGTTTAACACCGATACGACCAAATTCTTCCTCGTCGGCGAGCACGGTATTCCTTTGGCGTTTGGCTTCGACCCCACATCCATGGCGATACACTCCCTGCCGGGCGCCGGAACCGGGGGAGCGCTGCAACTGCCTTTCTTTGGAGGGGAAACCACGTTTAGCTCTACCGATCCCGATCTGATTTTCGGCGTTGGCGACAGAACGCCCTTGACCGTTTTCAGTTATAGATTTTCCACGGCCGCGAGCACTCCTATTTTCAACGCTCCCTCAGCCTGCGCCACCAACCCGCCCATCTCCCCCACAGGGACCAGCAACGACCTCTATACATCCGTAGACGACAACCGCATCGTCCTGGCGGCGGGCGGCACTCAATTTGGCAATAGAACCGTGGTCGTCGTCTACGACCGGAAACTCGGCTGCCGCTGGTACAACACCGCAACCGGACAAATCGGCGGACAGTGGGGAACTCTCGGAACCGCTTCTGTTCCAGGGTTTAAGATACGCCACGTTGCGATTTCCGGAAATGGGCGTTACGTGAAAATTTCCCAGGACAAATTGGGATTCTATTTCTGGGATATCGCCACCCTCAACGTCACTGTATGCCTGCACGGCAGCGTCAACCGCTGCGATGGCTACGGATCAATGGGCCTGAACACTTACATCAACGAGAGCGGCGTTATCGACGAGATGAACTTGGTTCAGCGCCCCATGAACAACATCACCGCGGTGTCTTCGATCTACTCGCCATTCCCGCTCCCGCACTATTGGAGCATGATTCTGCATCCCTCATGGAGTAACGCCCGATTCGATGGCGATAACGCTCCGATTTGCGGTTCCACCTATAGCCCCACAGGCGTACAGCAGATTCTGCAGCCCTTTGATGGGGAGATTTTCTGCATGGAAACGGATGGCGTGGCCTCCACGATCTGGCGCTTCGCGCATGACCGTTCCGTGTGGAATCCGACCTATTACTGGACCGACTCCCTCGGCAATGCTTCCGACGATGGACGCTTCTTCATGTTTTCCTCGACGTGGGATGGCCAGGTTGGCCTGAATCACGATGCCGACCCGCGCTCCGATGTCTGGCTCGTGAAACTGAGGTAGCACTCCGGAGACTGCACGCCTTGCGGGAGAGATCGGTTCAGCAAGCTGCGTGGGGACGGCCGCCCTCGGCCGTCCCCATTTTGCTGGATCTGTCCCGATCGGCGTGTAGTCCCAAACTCACCACAATCTCCGCACCCCATACCCGTCGAAAACCGCATCGCTGCTCAGAATTGGAACGCCTTCGGCTTGCGCTTGCGCGATCAGCATGCGGTCAAACGGATCTTTGTGCGGGCCGGGGAGCAGGCCTGCTCGCAGGGCGTGGTCAACCGAGATTGAAAGGCTCTCGAACCCTTCCTGCGCCAGAACACTGCTGAAATCGGCAGTCAACTCGGCAGCAATCTCCAGCTTGCCTAAACGGACTTTTGTGGCAATCTCCCACGCCGAGGCCGCGCTTACGACGACCGCATTGCTGCCCAGCGCGATCAACTTGCGGGCCTTGACTGGAAGCCGGCGGTCGTCGTTGAGCCACCAGAGCAGCGCGTGGGTATCCAGAAGGAGTCGCAAGGCGGGTTATTCCCAATGCTCCAACTCGTCAGCGGGAAGCGGCTCGAAGAACTCCGGCCCCACCTTGATCTTGCCGCGCAGCGAACCGGGCTGGCGATGGCCCTTGCTGTCCTTGAGGGCGACCAGCCGTACCACCGGCTCGGAGCCGCGCGCGATAATGATCTCCTCGCCGCGACAGGCTTTTTCGATCAGCCGCGACAGGTTGGTCTTGGCTTCATGAATCGTGACGGTGGCCATAGATTTAGCTAATCTAGCTTAGCTAACTAATTTTAGGCAAACCGAAGGCCGGCAGTCAAGAGTCTGTGGGGCGTGCCCTTCCTCAGCGAACCTCAGCGTCCTCTGTGGTAGAACCTCGTTGACCCTCCGACGCTAAAATGCTATAAAGAATGGCTTTGTAAACGACTGGCGGGACCACGGATAGGCTCTCGCAGGCTCGGCAAGGCTTTTTTCCGACGCGGCCAAACGCAGATTGCCGTGGAAGCGCATCGGGACTTCAACCCTCACAACCTCGCGGTCGGCTCCGATAAGCAGGCGCGGGACGTGTGCGGCTTGAAGCTGAATCTGTAAATTGGATTGCGAATATCATTTCTTGTCATGCTGAGCGCAGCGAAGCATCCCTTTCCCACCAGTGCTCTGGCCTGTGAGCAGGGATCGCTCGTCAAGCTCTGAATTCTAAGCACCGTCTTTATTCTCTGGAGGAATACATGTTGACCCGTCTCAAAACGCTGGCCACCCTGGCTGGCTTAATGACCCTGTGCTCGATCCCCTCGTGGGCTCAACCGGAGGCCAGCGGCGAAGCCGGACTGCGCTTGCCGGATATGTCGTCCGTCTCCTTCCTGAACGGCATTGATGGCCACAAACTGCTGATGATTGGCTTGGTGTTCTGCGTCCTCGGCCTCGGCTTTGGCCTGATGATTTACACCAAGCTGAAGAACCTGCCCGTCCACAAGAGCATGCTCGACATCTCCGAGCTGATCTACGAAACCTGCAAAACCTACCTCACGACCCAGGGCAAGTTCATCATGATCCTGTGGGCGTTCATCGCGGTGGTCATCTCGATCTACTTCGGCTGGCTGAGCCCAGTCCCGGGCAAATCAATCGCCCTGACCCTCCCGATTATTCTCGGCTTTAGCCTGGTAGGCATCGCCGGAAGCTACGGCGTAGCCTGGTTCGGAATCCGCGTCAACACCTTCGCAAACTCGCGAACTGCGTTCGCGGGTTTGCGCGGCAAACCCTACCCCCTCCACCAGATTCCGCTAGAAGCCGGCATGTCAATAGGCATGATGCTGATTTCTGTTGAGCTTTTGATCATGCTTTTTATTCTGCTTTTTGTGCCGGCGGATTATGCTGGGCCTTGCTTTATTGGATTTGCTATTGGGGAATCGTTGGGGGCGGCGGCTTTACGAATTGCGGGCGGCATCTTTACCAAGATTGCGGACATTGGGTCGGACTTGATGAAGATCGTCTTCAAGATTAAGGAAGACGATGCGCGGAACCCGGGCGTAATTGCGGATTGCACCGGCGACAACGCCGGCGATTCCGTTGGGCCTTCGGCCGATGGATTTGAAACTTACGGCGTGACCGGCGTGGCGCTGATCACGTTTATCTTGCTGGCGGTGAAGGGTCCCAACAGTTCCACGATTCAGGTGCAGTTGCTGGTTTGGATTTTTGTCATGCGCATCATGATGTTGGTGGCCAGCGCTCTGGCCTACTTCATCAACGCAGCCGTGGTGAAGGCGAAATATGCGAATGCGGACAAGATGAACTTCGAACATCCGCTGACGTCGTTGGTTTGGCTGACATCGATTATTTCGATGGTCATGACGTACGTGATTTCTTACCTGATTGTGCCGTCGCTGGGTGGAGACACTTCACAGTGGTGGAAACTGGCTTCGATCATTTCCTGCGGAACATTGGCGGGTGCGGTGATTCCGGAACTGGTGAAGGTGTTTACGTCCACGGAATCGCGACATGTGCGCGAAGTCGTTACATCGTCGGATGAGGGTGGCGCGTCGCTGAATATTCTGTCCGGCTTGATTGCTGGAAACTTCTCGGCCTATTGGCTGGGATTGGCGATGGTGGGATTGATGGGACTGTCCTACTACTTCTCGCTGATGGGATTGCACGAGAGTCTGGGAATGCTGGCGCCGGCTGTGTTTGCGTTCGGTTTGGTGGCGTTCGGATTTCTAGGTATGGGTCCAGTCACAATTGCGGTGGACTCTTATGGGCCGGTTACGGACAACGCGCAGTCGGTGTATGAGTTGTCGCTGATCGAAGTTGTTCCAAACATCAAGGCTGATCTGAAAAAGAACTTCAACATGGACGTGAACTTCGAGCGTGCGAAAGATCTGCTCGAAGAGAACGATGGCGCGGGCAACACATTTAAAGCAACCGCGAAGCCGGTGCTGATCGGGACAGCGGTGGTGGGCGCGACTACGATGATTTTCTCCATCATCATGGCGCTGACTCATGGCTTAACCGAGAACGTGAACAACCTCTCGCTGCTATACGCTCCGTTTGTGCTGGGATTGATTTCGGGCGGCGCGGTGATTTACTGGTTTACCGGGGCCTCTATGCAGGCCGTGACGACTGGGGCATATCGCGCGGTGGAGTTCATCAAGGCCAACATCAAGCTGGAAAACGCGGAGAAGGCTTCCGTCGAGGACAGCAAGAAGGTGGTCGAGATTTGCACGAAGTATGCGCAGCGCGGGATGTTTAACATCTTTCTGGCTGTGTTCTTCGGAACCCTGGCGTTTGCGTTTGTGGAACCGTTCTTCTTTATCGGGTATCTGATTTCGATTGCGATTTTCGGGTTGTATCAGGCGATCTTCATGGCCAACGCCGGCGGAGCCTGGGATAACGCGAAGAAGATCGTGGAAACCGAATTAAAGAAGAAGGGCACGCCGCTGCACGACGCCTGCGTGGTCGGCGATACGGTGGGCGATCCGTTTAAGGATACGTCTTCCGTGGCGCTAAACCCGGTGATCAAGTTCACGACCTTGTTTGGATTGCTGGCCGTGGAACTGGCTGTGAAGTTGACGGCAGACAACGGGCCTGGACTAGGTCACTTCCTGGCACTGGGATTCTTTATCGTGTCCGTGTTCTTCGTTCACCGTTCGTTTTATGGAATGCGGATTGGGGCGGACGAATAAGAACATTTGTAATTTGGTGATTTGTGATTTGGTAATTTGGAAGCGCCACCTGGGAGACTGGGTGGCGTTTTTGTTGCTGCGTTAGTGAACCACGGAGCGCACAGAGCTTCACGGAGAAAGGCTTAAGGAATCCTGATGATAGGTGGCCCAAAAGCTCCCAATTTCATTCACGTTTTAGAAACTCTTCATGCGAGACCGTAAGCACTCTTCTCACGGTGGCATCAAATTGTTTCAAACTCTGATTTTGTCAATGTTCTCCTTTATCTTTAAACTCATCAGAGTATCTAGCTTAAAAGTCTGACCTGGCTTATGGTTTGCCACAATCCATTCAAGCTGTTCCCGATTCGAGTGTCCTATGTAGAACATGAGTTTATTTTCAGCGAAGAATCCGAATTGTTCTCGAAGCTTAGTCTCCCAGTCCTTCGCCGCAAACTTCAGAACCTTTCTTATCTCATACACCACTGCATCGGCTGCCTGCAGGGGGCAGCACCGTTTTTCATCGGCCATTGAATAGCTGCACATATACTTAGCGGCTTTCGGATTTTTACGCACAAGATCAAGGTATGCGATTGGAGCAGTCTCGTTATGCTCTTCATCCTGATCGCAGATGTAGGACAAGCAATCTGTTCGCTGGGTATCTTTTTCCAATTGCTTCATGGCCCATGCGGCTTGAATCATTGCCAAGTGGTAGGCCAGCCCATACGGGCTATTGCCGAGGACGGCTTTCGCCTCGGGGTTCTTGATTAGGTCATAGAAATCCTTCTGCACCACGGCGGTTCCAAAAAGGACCAAGAAGTTGCGGTCGTCGTGCTCAACAGGGTTCCCAACTATTTTGCAAAATTCTTGGCTAATAGAATTTAGCTTCTTTCGCTCGGCGGCTGTGATGTTAGTTGGATCAACAACAAACTTAGCGAACTGCTTTTTCCCGCCCTCACATTCAGATGCTTTGAAATATTTGAGGCGCTTACGCCCGAGTAGTTTTTCCCATTGCCTTTCCAATTCAAATATCGCTATCCCGCGGGCAATGAAGCCCCCAACGGCATAGAAACCTGATTGCTTCATGTCGAAACTCTCATCCAAGTAACAGCCGAACATCATGGCGTGATACCTCTCCCCGAACCTTCTAGGGTGCAAAAGCTTCGCTTGCTGTTCAAAATATCCGTCACCGATCCTCCCCGCGAAGACCGCTGGGGCAGCGGTCGCGTGCAGCAGCTACATCGCACTCGTAGCTGGCATGAGCATCAAGAAGTGTCTCGCCCAGAACGTACCTTCTGGCCAGTGCCATTCACTCACTATTTTCTGGCCTTCGGGCCAATCCATGTTGTCAAGAAGCGCTTCGGCGCCCATACACTTGGCCCCATCCAACATGAAGTAAACCCTGAGCCAATGGGGCCCTGCGGCAAGTCCAGGAACCAGTTCGGCCTGCAGACGCTCCAGAAGTTTGGCGTACTCTGGCTGGACGGGAGCTGGCTTGTGGCAAAGCAATGGCCCCATGCAAACCCGCCATGTCTTCTCGCCAAACGCCCAGCGAGCCCATTCCACTTGGCCGGAACCATGCTTCGCGTCAACTAGTGTCGCCAAAAGAACGTGGAAGGTGGATTGCAAGAATTTGCCGAACGCCTGGGCAGCCGCCTCGGATTCGTCGACTCCCACGCCAACAATCGATTCGATCAAGACCTTGTTCGCCAGACGTTGAGAGTATGCGCGAATATCGAGTTGAACAACTCTGGCATTGGGGTGCTTGTCCACGCGAGCCACATTAATTGAAACAACGAGGTTGGCCTCATCCACCGAAACACCTTGCGCGGTCCTGTTTGCGAGGATTCCGTGTTCGCCGAAGGCATCTGCAAGAGCTTTCGCAGGGTCGAAATTCATGTTGATCAGTGTACCGAGTACAAGTCGCTTTCCGTAATAGTCGCGTTGGACCGTCAAGTTTGTTTGGTCGGGAACCGAAGCCGTCTTGCGAGCACAATAGCGCAATAACGAAGTATTACGCTATGCTTACGCGTAACATTTCGAAACTTGCCAGGCCGCGCGTTAAGTGCGGAAAGCGCAGGGATCGGCTGTGACCAAAAACAACAGGAGAAATCCATGCCGAAATCCGACCTGAATCGCCGCGAGTTCATTGAGATGACTGCTGGAGCCGGCGCCGCTTTATCAATTCCTTCAATGGAACACAACGCTGTAACTTCCTCCTCCAAGATGATTGGCATTCAGGTCGGAGCGATTTCGTTCGTGGACGAAGGGGTCGAGAAAGTTCTGGATGTTCTGCAGGAACGTGCCTGTGTGAACACGCTGTTTCTTGCCGTATTCACCTACGGTCGAGGCATTGCCGGCAGACAGATTCCGGGGTACCCGCTGCCCGATCATGGCAAGCAGGAATACGACCTCAACTATCATGGCGGTAACTTCGCCACGCCACATCCTGAGTACTACAGGAACACAGTGATCGCGCCGGCTCACGCGCCCGACCACGGCGACCTGGACATTCTGGCGGAAGTGCTGCCCGCCGCGAAAAAGCGCGGATTGCGAGTCATCTGCTGGATGGAAGACGTTTTCCGCACCGACCTGCCCAACATTGAGAGAGTTCAGGAACGAGATTTGTACGGGCGGAACATGGAGACGCTGTGCGTCAACAATCCCAACTACCGGAATTTCTTTACCGGGCTGGTGGAGGACTTTGCGCGCTCTTACGATGTCGACGGAATCATGTGGGGTTCGGAACGCCAGGGTGCACTTTCGGACAGTCTGGGCGCCACGCATGACACGCCGCCAATCGATCCGGGAAACGTAACTTGCTTTTGCGAGTTTTGTCAGAAGAAAGCGAAAGAACGCGGCATCAATGTGGAGCGTGCCAAACTAGGCTTTCTGGAACTGGAGAAATTCGTGCGCCTGGCGCGGAGTGGCAAACGCCCCGTGGACGGCTACTTCGTCCAATTCTGGCGGATTCTGTTGCGCTACCCTGAGGTTGCCGCGTGGGAGATGCTCTTCACGGACAGTCTTCGCGAGACCTACGCCGCGCTCTACCAGACGGTCAAGGCGGCCAAACCTAGCATCCCTGTGGGCTGGCACATCTGGCACAACACTTCGTTTAATCCAATCTACCGCGCGGAACAGGATCTGCATGAACTCTCCCGATATTCCGATTTCATCAAAGTCGTGATGTACAACAACTGCGGGGGCGAGCGGATGGCGCTGTACGCCGACAACATTGGTTCGACGCTTTATGGCGATCTTTCAAAACAGGAACTTATCGATTTCAACTACGCCGTGATGGGATACAAGGAGCGCACCTATGAGCAGATTCCTCACACAGGACTCTCGGCCGACTACGTCTACCGCGAGACGAAACGTGCGATCGAGGGAGTGGCTGGGACGAAGACTCAAATCTGGTCAGGTATTGATGTGGATATTCCGACCGAGCCCAACCACAGCAAGCGCACCCCGCAAAGCGTGAAGGATGCAGTACTGGCGGCCTTCCGCGCTGGCGCACCCGGCGTGATTCTGTCCCGCAAGTATTCCGAAATGCGTCTGGCGAACCTCAGCGGCGCCGGAGATGCAATTCGCGAGTTGAAGCTGGCTTAGTGGAGGGGGACGAGCCGCTGTTTTGGAACAGTCGCGATTTTTATTACTACGCGTTCCGAGGAAATCGCCCGATGGCAATACCGCGATAGAATCGGGTCGAGAGACCGAGGACTCTGCTCCTGATGACAACACCAGTTCCGTTCGATGTTTTCTCTTCCGAACTGCTGCCCGACGAAACGATTCAGTGGACTGGCCGGCCGAATCCTGCCGTGGTTTTTCACCGGGAGGATTTATACGTGATCCCTTTCAGCTTGATGTGGGGTGGGTTTGCAATTTTCTGGTTGCTGACAGCTTCCGGAATCTGGGATGTTTGGACCCAGCGGCCGAACCATAATTTTGGACTCTTTGGGATCATTTGGGGCACTCCATTTGTGATCATGGGCCAGTACATGATTTGGGGAAGATTTGTGTATCAACGCTGGAAGAAGCTGCGGACCTACTATGCCCTAACCAACCGACGGGCTCTGATTGTCGGACAAGGATGGCGAGGCCGGACATCTTCGAGCGCCTATTTCGACGGCTTGGCGATGGTCGACAAGTATGTCCGGGCGGATGGAATTGGAAGCATTAGCTTCGGCGGACCGGTGAGGGGTGAGTGGACCTCGGGAAGAAACAATCCACCGCGGCCGCCTACGTTCGATGATGTGGACAACGCGGATTCTGTTTATCAGATCGTGGTTCGGCTCCAAGAGCAGGCGCGGAATTCCGGTGGGGCAACCTCAAGATGGAATGCGTAGCGATTAAATTTCCCCGCGTAATTGTTCAGGGCATATCGGTATATCGTGGTGAGGTACGGAATCAAGTGGAAACCATTCGAGGAGCCTGTGCGTAAACTTCTTGTTTTCGCTGTTCTCTTGCTACTTACATCGGTGTGTGTGGCGCAAACGGATGCTGCGTCATTTGCTGCCGAGCTGTTCCGTTATGAAGTTCACACGAACATTGTCTACCACACCGCCAATAACTATGAGAACAAACTCGATGTTTACACGCCGGCGGGCGCTTCGCACCCGGTACCTGTCGTCGTGGTGATCCATGGCGGCGGTTGGGTGGAGGGCACCAAGGAAGAGCGCGTGCTCGAGATGATGCCCTACCTGCAGATGGGCTTCGCCGCCGTCAATGTTGAGTATCGTCTGGGACGGGTGTCGCTGGCGCCGGCTGCGGTGGAGGACTGCCGGTGTGCGCTGCACTGGGTCTTCGCGAATGCCAAGCAATACAATTTCGATCCGCAGCGGGTTGTGCTGCAAGGCGGGTCGGCCGGTGGACACCTCGCACTGACGACTGGAATGCTTACCCCAGCGGCGGGATTCGATCGCGAGTGCCATACACCCATGGACAATTATTGGAGCGAAAACCCGGGCACGAACGGTGACCCGCGAGTGGCCGCAATCGTGAACTGGTTTGGCATCACGGACGTCCTTGACGAACTACACGGACCGGATGCCAAAGGATACGCTGTGGTGTGGTTCGGCGATCAGGGGAATACGGACGAACTCGCGAAGCGTGTTTCGCCGATCAATTACGTCAACAGCACTGTGCCACCGATCATCACGATTCACGGAGACAAGGACGCGGTGGTCCCTTATTCCCAGTCGGTGCGTTTCCACCAGGCACTCGATGCTGCGAAAGTCGCGAACCAGCTGTACACGGTTCCAGGTGCGAATCATGGCGGCTTCACGTTCGAACAGAATCAGAGGGCGTGGGCGGCGGTGCGGCAGTTTCTGCAGGAACACGTCAAGGGGTTAGGAAGCGCTGGGTCAAAGTGAAAAAAGTCCGAAGTGAAAAAGTCCGAAGTGAAAAAAGTCCGAAGTGGACGCTTTTTTTCTGACCACTGTTAAACGCTGTAGTGGGCTACGACTCGTACGACTTTCCCATTTGCTGACAGCTCCATGAGCTCCGCGGTGCGGGTTCCCTTTTGGTTGGTGTAGTAGAGGACCACGCTGTTGATGCCCCAGAGCACATCCTCAAGGGCAAAGTTGAGGTTGGGATAGGCTTCCAGGCCTCGCTGGAAGTACGCGCGTAAGTTTGGCTTTCCGGTTACCCTGCCATCCGGCGTGCCAAGGAGCTGGGCTGCAACGGGCGAGGTTAGCTCGATTCCATCCTCGTAATGGGTCAGGATCAAGTCGAGATCGTGAGCATTCCAAGCGGCAACCCAGTGGTTGGCAAGATTCCACGCTTCGTCTTTCGTCACTTTCGTTCTCCAGCCGAAATCGTTCTGATGCGGGGATTATACGACGGCCCCGGAGAGGGCGGCGCGTTGGTTTTCGGAAAATACTGTTATTTTGCTTCGCCCGTGGAAGAAGACTCCGCCTTGGGCGTATCCACTTTGAGCGTTTGCAAATATTTCACCAACTGCCAGCGCTGCGCTTCAGGCAGCTTGGACCACACGGGCATACCGCGCCGCACAACGCCATTCGTCAACAACCAGAAAAGCGCGCCCGGAGGTGCCCCTTGAACTTCGTGGACGTTGAGGCTCGGCGCTTTTTTCCCGCCCTGGCCGCTGGGCCCGTGGCATTCCGCGCAATGCTGGTCGAAGAGTTTTCCACCGGCGGCGACTGCATCCGCATCTCCCTCCAGAGGGTTGCGGCGCGAGCGCGTCTTTTCCGGAGCTTTCGAGAGTTCGGCATAATCATGGCGCTTGCTAGCTCCGTTCCTCGAGTGTTCCGTTTGTGCCATGACCAGCGTAGCGCCCAACAGTGCTGTGCCAACTGAGATGACGATCCTCATCGACGACCTCCCAACAGTTTGCCCAAAGTCTCTCCGAAGCCCGCAAATTCCCGCGACACACCCCACCGCATCAGCAGACGGTGACTGTTGTCGTTCAAGCCAAATCCCGGCGAAACGCGAAACGTCCATCCCGAAGGCAGATTCCACGCCACCGCCGGCGCTAGATAGTGCGAGGTGTCATGCAACCCAAGACTATCCGCTGCACCCAGACCGCCATAGAGTTCCAGGCCAGCAATAAAATTTTCGCGGCAAAAATTGCACTTTTGCGCAGAAGCCTTCAAAGCCAGCGGGCGGCTCGCGCCAACCGCATAGCCAAACTCCCAGGGAGTGCTGGGCAGTAGGTTTTTTCCTGCCAGAGGATTTACTGCGATATTCCACCCCTTCACGGTTTTCGAGAGCAGCAATTTGATCTCAATTTCGTGGGCGTGCTCTTTACGAAGAGATGCGTTCCCTGGGGCGTAGTCGGATTCGACATCATGGCCTTCGACTTCTTTCAGAATCTTGTCCGCCTGATTCTTTTGCTCATACTCGAGGTAGAGCACCGGATTGATAAAATGCTCACGCTGCAACAGGCGAAAACGGTTTTCCCAGCGAAATCCGGTAAAGATCGTACTGTCTTTGAACGTAGTCTGGCCATCCAGGTATAGCTCGGTCGTCCACCAGGCGGTGGCGCCATATTCCAGTTCCAACCATGCGGCGTGGAAATCGTTGCCCCCGCGCTGTGTTCCCAGCGTCGAAAAATACTCCACTTCCAAACTCCCCGGCTCCTCCAGATAATGATCGTATGTGACGATGTAGGGACTCTCCTGCGCCTCCAGATGCGAAGGCAAGACCAACACCGCGCATAACAAACCCAATAACAAATCAAGGCGAAAAAGGCGGTACATGCACGCTCCAATTGCAACTCAGTTGCATATAAACTTCATCTACGACTCTAAATTTTTGGCTGGTTGAGAGTCAAGAGTGAGGTGTATTTTTAGTTGCAATCCGGTTGCAACTAGATGCAACGGGGCAGGGTTCCCCGTGGTTGGGAAAAGTCGTTTCTCACGCAACATTCTTTCAAATAAAAGGGGCTTACTGAGCGGATAGAGTTCGGCAACTGTTGCAGTAGCCACCAATTTCGAAGCGAGTCACTACGATGTGGAACTGGCACTCGCGCTGAATCTGGCCTTTCAGCCGCTCGAAGAGATTGCTCTCGAACTCTTGAATTTTACCGCAGCGCAAGCAGGCCATGTGGAGATGATCGCGGTCGGGTCGCCGCTCATAATAGTGCTTTTCGCCCTGAAGATGCATCAGATCAAGCTCGTCGACCAGCCCGTGGCGCTTGAGAAGGCCCAGCGTGCGGTAGACGGTGACGCGGTCAATCCCGGGATCGAGTTTGCGGGCCTTGCGGAGAAGCTGGCTGGCGTCCAGATGGGTCTTGGCGGTCTCCACGATCTGGAGAATGGTGCGTCGCTGGCGGGTCATACGGAGGCCTCGCGACATCAATTCGGCCTGAAGGCGTCCAGGAGTTTCGGTTTGAGGCAAAGGCATAGTGAATTCCAGATGAAAACCAGTTGCAACTAGTGTAACTGAACTCGTGAGCTGGACAAAGCAGGTTGAACAAGGCGGGCGAACAGAGATGCCGTCCGAACGCGGGTTTCGCGGTGAGCCGCATTGTGTGCGGAGTGGGCGGCCAATATAATCAGCGCTCGGCTCAGGCGTTGCAGTTTCGTGCAGACTTATGAATCCACGCATGTCGTTTTGGAAAACAATTCCTCCGAAGTCGCTCGCTATCTTCCTGGTGGGGGTGTTTTCAACCTTCACGATCATTGGATTTTCGAATGACATTCTGTCGTTGGGAAGCCAACCGGCGCCACTGTTGGCTTGGTCGGCGGTACTGGTGGGGCTTTTTGCCATCGGTTACGCGATCGCGGGGTTCATTCTTACGTCGCGCATGTGGTTGGCTGGGGTCCCCCTGTTCCTGGTGCAAGTGGTTGTGATGGGGTTTCTCGCTCACCGATTTCCGAGACTTCCGATTCCGGACGTGATGAATGCTGGCGACATTGCGCGTCTGCAGAGCCGGCTGACCTTTGACGGACTCGCCACAATCATTGCAATGTTGCTGGGCTATATCTGCTTTGTTGCGGTGACGATTAAGGAAGCGCGGCGATATTTCCGCGTGTATTCCGAGATGGCGCTGGCGGCGGAGATTCATCGGACGCTGGTGCCGACGATTGCGCAGAAGATTGGCGGATTTGAGTTTTACGGGCGGTCGCTGCCGAGCGGCGAGGTGGGCGGGGACCTGGTGGACCTGGTCGAGAACTCGCATGGCTGGATGGCGTACATGGCGGATGTTTCAGGGCATGGCGTGGCTCCTGGGGTACTGATGGCGATGGTCAAGAGCGCGGCGCGCATGCAGCTTTCCTCGGGCGGGGAGAGCGTTAAGTTTTTGGAACGAATGAATGCGGTTTTGTATCCGATTAAGAAGCCAGAAATGTTTGCGACGTTTGCGTATCTGGCGTGGAATGGCCAGCAAATGGAGTTCTCGCTGGCGGGCCATCCGGCGATCCTGCATTATCGAGCGGAAACGCGAGAGGTGGCTGAGGTATCGTGCGCGAATTTGCCGGTGGGAATGTTCTATCCGCAGGAATTTGTGCATGGGACGGTGGCTTGTGGACCGGGGGATTTGTTCGTGCTGCTGACGGATGGCGTGCTGGAAGTGGAAAATGCGGCGGGCGAGGAGTTTGGGGCTTCGGGCGTGAATGGAGTCTTGAAGGCTCGGGCGCAGGAGCCGCTGGATGCTGTATTTCAGGGAATTGTGGACGCGGCGGCAAAGTACGGACGAGCGGTGGATGATCAGTCGATGTTGATGGTGCGGGTTTCCGGCAAGGCGAATTAGCCAATGAGGGCGTGGGTGTCGTTGTCCGTGCGCAGGCGAGGCGCCTGTGGTTACGTGCATACTTAAAGAACCTCTGATTCCGTCAGAAATTCCGAGTGTTTGTCATTCTGAGAGTAGCGAAGAATCCCCAGAATGCCAGGCGTATCCTGGTGCTGACCAACTTTCTGGCTGGAAATTCGTGGCCAGAAAGCTGGAAAGAGGGCTCCTAGTATCCAGAGTGTGGGGATTCTTCGCTACGCTCAGAATGACAGAGCTAAAAATACTGGACTTAATCTGAGACTACTTCAGGAGCGGAATGTCTTTTTCGGATTTTCATGGCAATGCGGATGTTGTGCGGCGGCTGCGGGAGGCGCTGGGGCGGGAGCGGTTTCCGCATGGCGTCATTCTGACGGGGCCGGAGGGGTCTGGGAAGTACACGCTGGCTTTGATGCTGGCGCGGGCGATGAATTGTCTCGATCCGAAGGCATCGACTGCGGAATCCGCCGACGGGCTACCGGATTTTTGTGGAGCCTGTTCGAACTGCGTTCGGATCGGGCTGGCTGCGGATTTGGATGCCCGGTTTGCGGAGGCGGTCGAGGCTCGGGAGGCACTCCGGGAAACAGACAAAAAAGAAACGCGGATTCTAGTGCAGACACATCCGGATGTGCTGGTGATTCCGCCGGATCCTCCGCAAATGCTGGTGAAAGTGGATCAGGTACGGCGGGTGATCGCGAATATCTATTTTCGGCCGGCAGAGGCGCGGGAGAGGGTTTATATCTTTCCGAGTTCGGCATTTATGAAGGAGGCGGCGAATTCCCTGCTGAAGGTGTTGGAGGAACCTCCGGAGTTTGCCACGCTGTTTTTGCTGGCAGAGAATCCAGGAGCGCTGCTGGCGACGATCCGGTCGCGGTGCGTGCAGTTTGCCCTGGCGCCGCTGGATCGGCTGGAGATCGAGAAGGATCTGGCGCAGACAAAACCGGACTGGACTCCGGCACAAAGGATTCTGGTGGCACGGCTTTCGGGCGGAGCGGTAGGAAAAGCCAGGACGTTCGATTTGGCGGGGTATATGGCCGCTCGAGCGCAGGCGCTGGCGATTTTGGGGTCGGCGCTGGCGGACGACGCCGGACGAGACCATTCCGCTTTATTTAAGGTTACGGAAACCTACCGGGCTGGGGCGGATGGGCGGGACAAGACGGAGCAGCTCTTAAGGACCTTATATTCACTTCTGCAGGACTTGCTTTGGATGCTCGAAGGTACCCCCGAGCTGGTGCGGAATACGGATGTTGCCGGGGACCTAAAGAAGATGGCCAAGATGGCCGATTTTGAATGGGTACAGACGGCAGCTGAGCGGCTGGCCGAAGTGGAACGGGGGATGCGGCGTAACCTATTGAGGTCATTGTCTTTAGACTCGTTTGCGGTGGGTCTGGAGAGGCATTTGTGACCTAGTGAGTGGTGATTTGGTGATTTGGTGATTTTTGAGGCGCGACAAGGGGCAATCTGCCTTTATTCAAATCACAAAATCACCAAATCGCAAATCACAAATCGCCCATCGCCAAATCACAAGGCCAGGTTCCCTGGCCTCTTCGGGGGATTGCCACCGGGTGGGGGCTGTGATAGGTTTACTGCAAGTTTTTACTCCCGAATTCGCAATTCCAACAGTCTTCGCTGTCGATTTTGTCGTAAATAAGCCCACAGTGTTGAGAAAAGCTTGCGAGTTCCAGCGGTGGCCCCTATGAAGGAAGCAGTCGAGACGGACGCGATGGAACGGTCAGCGGAACGCCCTGCTGAACGCGAAGACTTTGCCAACCGGAAACTGATCCGCCCTGTGCTGAATCGAGTGGAGCCTGGGCAGGGTCAACACCAGCCTGGGCAGCCGTCGGGTCAGCATCAGGGATCGAATCATTCGGGAAATCGCGGCGGATCGAGTCACGGCATGAGCCACGGACCGAACCATGTATCGAATCACAGCTCGAACCACGGCTCGAATCATGGATCGGGGAACGCACCGAACCATACCGCGACCCACGCTCCGAACCAAGGCGCTAACCATGGCGGCGGGCGTCCCGGCGCGGGTGGCGGGAAGAAATCGCCTCCGGCGGAAACGACGCACGCGGAGAATTTCTACTACCAGAAGCAGATGCAGACGAAGACACCAATGGTGGTCGTACTGCGCGACGGCGAGGAAGTACACGGCGTGATCGAGTGGTACGACCGCAGCTGCATGAAACTGAATCGGACCGATGGTCCGAACTTGATGATTTATAAGCCTTCGATTAAGTACATGTACAAAGAGGGCGAAGGGTCGTAAAGGCTGTCTGCTCCCGGCCACGGGAGCTTGGGCCTGTTCTTCAGAAGCCCTCCTGCCACACAGGGCCTGAAGGCCATCTTGACTCGATCCTGAACGCCGACCTGAAGGTCGGCTCTTTCACGCGGAGTCAGGATCCAGGAAGTCGAAAAGATCCGATAGCACAACCAGCAGAAATTCTCAGCCCAACAAAGCTCTCAATCCAACAAAATTCTCCGGCCAACAAAGCTCTCAACCCAACGTGAAAGAGCGGCCCTTCAGGGCCGCGTTAACGTCTTGAAACGGGTTGGGCTTCAGCCCCGGCCTATCGTCAGCTTTTCATTTTCGGCAGGACGATTCCCTGTTGAGCCTGGTACTTGCCTTTCCTATCAGCGTAGCTGACTTCGCAGACCTCGTCGGATTGGAAGAACAAGATTTGGCAAAGGCCTTCGTTGGCATAAATCTTTGCTGGCAGTGGCGTTGTGTTGGAAATCTCGAGCGTCACAAAGCCTTCCCACTCGGGTTCGAACGGCGTGACGTTCACAATAATCCCACAACGCGCGTAGGTCGACTTACCGACGCAGATGGTGAGGATGTCGCGCGGGATCTTGAAGTATTCAACCGAACGGGCCAGCGCGAAAGAGTTCGGCGGCACAATACAGACGTCGCTCTGGATGGTCACGAACGAGCGCTCGTCAAAATGCTTGGGATCGACAACTGTGCAGTTGACGTTCGTAAAGATTTTGAATTCGTCAGCCACGCGGAGATCGTATCCGTAGGAGGAGACGCCGTAGGAAATCACGCCCTGGCTAACCTGCTTCTCAGAAAACGGATTGATCATTTCATGTTCGAGGGCGGTTTTGCGAATCCAGCGGTCAGACTTAATCGACATGTTGCTCCTTGGGTTGAAACCTCAGGGCCTAAAGCCCGAAGTTTTTGGACTCTTGTGGCGCGGCTAAAGCCGCGCACTGATTCGGGAAGCTCGTATTTCCGGCTGGCAGTTCGAGGGTGTCTCCTTATATTACGGGACCGCAGGTAACATTGACAACCGCCGCTATCTCCCTTAGCATCAAGTACTTGATGGGCCTTGTACCGTGGATCGCGACGCATTCCCCTTGTTGTCGCGCTGGAGAAAACCTGTGATTAAGCTCGACATCATTAACGAAGTAGTAACGAAAACAGGGATCACAAAGACGAAAGCCGAGGCGGCCGTAGAAACCGTCTTTGACGGCATGAAAAGAGCTTTGGCGCAGGGCGATCGCATTGAGTTGCGCGGGTTTGGCGTATTTACGGTGCGTCCTCGGAAGACAGGGATTGGGCGCAATCCGCGAACCGGGGCTGAAGTGTCGATTCCTCCTGGGAAGGCCGTGCGGTTTAAGCCTGGGAAAGAATTGCAGTCGATTGATTAGAAACACGTTTTAACCACAGAGGACGCAGAGTCTCACTGAGTAATGCTTAGCCCGTTGCTTAGAAGCAACTTTCTCTTCATCCCCTTCTGTTTCATTCTTAGTTCTTCCCTTCCTTCACTTCTTGTTCTCATTCCTTATTCTCATTCCTTAGCGATGCCGTGCTGCTTGAACCTAACTCTTTTTGCATCAGCACGCTATCGACCCATCTGTTGCATTTAAGTCCCACCGAACTTAACGTTCCCACGTTGCGGAACCCCGAGCCGAGCTTTGCTCCACTTGGGCAGGCGAGGGCGCCTGCCCCCACGTGAGTCTTGCTAAGCCCAATACGTGCGATCCAGTGTGCGGTATTGGATGGCTTCGGCGATGTGTTTGGTTTCGAGGTTGGGGACGGCTTCGAGATCAGCGATCGTTCTTGCAACTTTCAGGATGCGGTCGTGTGCGCGGGCGCTTAGGCCTTGCTGGGTCATGGCGCGTTCGAGCAGGCGTTCGCATTCGGGGGAAAGCTCGCAGTAGACGCGCATTTGGCGGGGAGCCATTTGAGCGTTGTTGAAGATGCCATCTTTGGCAAACCGCTGGAGTTGGATGAGGCGTGCTCCAATTACGCGGTCGCGGATTTTCTCCGATGATTCGGGCTCGGCCCCGCTCCGCATTTCTTTGTAGTTCACGGCGGGGACGTCGATGTGGATATCGATCCGATCGAGTAGCGGCCCGGAAATCTTCGAGATGTAGCGCTGGATCAACGGCGGCGTGCAGCGGCATTCCCGCGTGCGGTCATTGTGGAAGCCGCACGGACAGGGGTTCATGGCGGCGGCCAACATGAATCTCGCGGGGAATGTCAGCGACATGGCGGCGCGGGCAATGCAGACGGTGCCATCTTCGAGCGGCTGGCGCATGACTTCGAGAACGCTGCGCGGGAATTCGGGGAGTTCGTCCAAGAACAGCATTCCGTTGTGCGCGAGGGAGACTTCGCCGGGACGCGGGACTGCGCCGCCTCCGATTAAACCTGCGTCGGAGATAGTGTGATGCGGGGCTCGGAACGGACGGACTCCGACCAGGCCTGCGCCGGGATCGAGCACCCCAGCCACGCTGTGAATCTTTGTGGTTTCCAGCGCTTCTTCGAACGTGAGCGGCGGCATGATGGTGGGCATGCGCTTGGCTAGCATCGTCTTGCCGGAGCCAGGGGGGCCGATCATTAAGATGTTGTGGCCGCCTGCGCAAGCGACCTCGAGTGCGCGCTTGGCGGTGTGCTGGCCGCGAACATCTTTGAAGTCGACGTGGAATTTTTGCGCGTCGCGGAGGAGATCTCCGGGTTCGAGCTTGAGGGGAGCGCGGTCGGAGTTCGTATTCAGGAACGCGATTACATCGATGAGCGAGGTGACGGGATAGACGTCGACGCCGCCGACCATGGCGGCTTCGCGGGCGTTGATTTGCGGGACGATCATGCGGCGAATCTTGCGGCCTCGAGCTTCAATGGCGATGGGCAGCGTGCCTCGAATCCCGCGAATGCCGCCGTCGAGCGAGAGCTCTCCAACAAAGAGGCAGTCGGCGATTTCTTTGGGCTTGAGGCCGCCATAGGCTCCGAGAATACCGAGTGCCATGGGCAAATCGAAGCCGGAGCCTTCCTTCTTAATGTCGGCGGGCGCCAGGTTGATGGTGATGTGGGTGGGCGGGATATCGTAGCCGCAGTTCTTGAGCGCTGAACGGACACGATCGCGGCTCTCGCGCACAGCAGCGTCTGGAAGGCCGACGGTGTGAAAGTGGTCTTCGTTAGTCTTGATCCCGGAAACGTCAACTTCGACTTCAATGATGCTGGCGTCAATGCCGTAAACCGCAGCACTGAGCGTTTTATAGAGCACAGACACACCCCTAGCTGGGACTCGGGGTGGAGACAGAGAGAGCGTAGCACGGGCAGAGCGTCACGGGCAGTCCACTTTCGAGGATTGCGTGAAAGTGTGCAGAGGGTGCCCCACGCAAGCCCTCTTTTTGTTCAGTCCCATGACATCCTTTACAAAGTGTCCCGAGACATCCTTTACACTCCGGCGCGTGCGCAGCAGGCGCGGGGGTGTAAGAAGCGATGGCCTGGAAGACGATGGATGTACACGA
>Ga0209068_10000439_pt1 | contig 22573 bp, 18 predicted proteins | sample ColStrG_CSR_2012_FD_187200 | JGI IMG/M metagenome (GOLD analysis project Ga0209068, IMG submission 187200) | Freshwater sediment microbial communities in response to fracking from Pennsylvania, USA - Cold Stream Run_MetaG_CSR_2012 (SPAdes)... | ecosystem: Environmental > Aquatic > Freshwater >...
CTGGTGCTGATCGATTGCAGCCCAGATATCCGGCGGCCAGTGTTTGTACAGCTCATGCGGATCCTGGATGAAAAACAGGTCGTCAGAGTAGATGCTGTAACTGTTGCCGGTTACGGAGCCGATGGGAACTGCGTAGGTCTTCCCGTCTTGCTCGAAGACAGCCATCACCTGGTGCAGATGGGCGGAATGGGGTGCGGAGTCCGTGACCACATCTTTGATCTCCAGCTTCTGAATGGGAAGCAGCAGGCCGGCCTCGCGCGAAAAGTCAGTGCGGTGGCGCACCGGATTGTAGGGATAGTAAGTGTGCTGGTAGCCTTCCCTGACCCACACCGGCTGCTCGGTAAGCTGTTTCGCCGACTTCAGATCGGTGGGATAGAGCTTCCTGGGCACGACGTAATCGTCCGCATTCAGCGGCGCCGCTTTTTTGCGGGCCTCGGCAGCGTCCTCGGCTCGCTCGGAATAGCGCTCATAGACAATGTATCCGGCACGAATGCCCACCACCGCGATGGTGACGGCCAGAGCCAACTGAATTTTTTGCTTCACTTCTGGACTCATCGTTCTTGCTACCCCGCGCGCCAATCGCGGCGAGAAGTGTAAACTGTGAATATGAACACTCCGCCAGCGGCAGGGAGTGCCGATTTTCAGGAGAACCGCATGCCTACTCTCACCGAGGACGAAGTTCTGAGCGCCCTGAAACAATGCTATGACCCGGAAATTCCGGTCAACATCGTGGATCTTGGCCTGATCTACGGCGTCCATTTTGAAGACGCTCCCGAGGAAAAACAGGACGTCACCGTGGAAATGACGCTGACGGCCCAGGGCTGCCCCTCGCACGTCCAGATTGGAGAGCAGGTCAAAGCCCGCGTGGAACAAATGCCCGGAGTGCGCAACGCGACCGTCAATGTGGTATGGAATCCACCGTGGAGCCCGGAGCGGCTGAGCCCGGACGCCCGCAAACAACTGGGCATCGAGTAGATCAGTTGCTCAGTAGCGATTCATACCATGTCTTGGAGCGGTTCTCGGCGACTTCCGCCAGACGGTCTCCCACCCGCGACGCCACTTCCAGAAAGTTATTGCCCCGCTCGATAAAGTCGGGCAGCCGATTCCTGACTTCGGCAAACTTTTCCGGATATTCCGAGGCCAACGTCGCCATCCCGACACCCGCCAGAATGATGCCGGCGGTCCACTTCTTCTTCAAAAACATGAGGGTGCCCGCACCCGCTGCACCCGCTACCAGGGCTACTTTCCAGTTTTCCATTCTGCCCTCCGCAGATTACCCTTCGCGGATCACCCTTCAAAGATCAAGGAATTATCAGCCAAGGTGAATTCCGAATATCTTATACTGCCCAACTTACCACGGAGAACTTTGATGCTGAAACCTGTTCGCAGAACCGGCATTACACTAGTTTTTTGTTTGCTGGTAGCCACGGCCCTCGCCCAACCCGAACCCCGCGCCCGGGATCTGGGCGTTCCCTTCGATGGCACTCCCGGCCCGTTCAACGCCATTACGGATGTGAAGGGTGTAGAGGTAGGGCACACCACTCTGATCTCCGGTAGCGGTCCGCTGAAGGTGGGAGTGGGTCCGGTACGCACCGGTGTGACTGCGATTTTTCCCCGTGGCAAGGATTCGCTGGATGCGGTGTTCGGGGGCTGGTTCGCCCTGAACGGTAACGGTGAAATGACAGGAACCACATGGCTGGAGGAATCCGGCCTGCTGGACGGGCCGGTATTGATCACGAACACCCACAGCGTGGGCGTGGTGCGTGATGCGGTGATCGCGTGGCGCGTAAAGCACGCTCCTCCGGATGAGGAAGGCTATTCGTGGTCACTGCCGGTGGTCGCCGAGACCGCCGATGACGATTTGAACGACATGAACGGCTTCCACGTGAAGCCCGAGCACGTCTTTCATGCGCTGGATACCGCGCATGGCGGGCCCGTGGAAGAAGGTAGCGTGGGCGGCGGCACGGGAATGATCTGCAACGAGTTCAAGGGAGGAATCGGGACCTCCTCGCGCGTACTGGATGCCAGCTTCGGCGGCTACACGGTCGGGGTTCTGGTGCAGTGCAACTACGGGCGTCGAAGCCAGTTGCGCATTGCCGGAGTCCCGGTAGGCCGCGAGATTTCCGATCACGTGGTGCACGATGAAGACATCGGATCGATCATCGTAGTCGTGGCCACGGACGCGCCTCTCATCCCGACCCAGTTGAAACGTGTGGCCCGAAGGGTGTCGCTGGGTTTGGCCAGGGATGGAAGTTTTGCCTCCGACGGTTCCGGAGATATTTTTATCGCCTTCTCAACCGCCAACCCCGGCATTAAAGGAGCGAAGGGCCTGCACCAGTTGACTATGCTGCCCAACCAGCGGCTGAATCCCATTTTTCTCGCCACGGTTCAGGCCACGGAAGAAGCCATTGTCAATGCCATGGTCGCGGCCAAGACGATGAAGGGGATTAACGATTTCGAGGTCATCGGCCTGCCTCATGATCGTCTGCGCGAGATTTTGAAGAAGTACAACCGCCTGGCGAATTAGGGTGGGATTGTGTGGCATGAGATTGTGTGGTCGCGGGCGACTCGCCCGCGAAAGGTGTGGGTAACCGATCTGGTCCGTCGCGTCCGCAAAGTAGAACTGCGGAGCTTCGCTCCGCCTGGACGGGCGAGGGCGCCCGTCCCTACACAACCTTCCCGTCCCTACACATTCTTTCTAGTAAATGGTGTAGCCCGGCGCCGGGGTTCGCAGGTCTGGCTTCGAGGCCATCAGCAACAGCGCACCCATCTTCTTGAACGCGCGCAGATCGTCCAGGCTGTGGAAGGACTTCGTCTTATAGTCATCCGGCGTGGGCGTATCGTCCGGAATCCGCCGGGACTCCACGTTCTCGAAGGCATGCTTCTTCAGCAGGTCAACGTATTCCGCCTCGGAGCGCACGTGCACCGGCACTTTCAGCTTGTCCACCCATTGCAGCGAGTAGGGATTGTCTCTGTACAGATTGATCAGGATGAACAGGCGGCCATGCGGGGCCATGACGCGAAAGAGCTCCGCCAGCGACCGGTCCTGGTCCGGATAGTAGTAAAACGACTCGACCGACAAGACTTTATCGAAGAAATTTTCCTCCCACGGAATCTGCAGCGCCGATCCCCAGACATACAGAATATTTTCGAAGTCTTTTGAGGCCGACCGAGCCTGCCGGATCATCTCGTCGGAAACGTCGAGGCCAACCACCTGACCGAACCCCTCAGGGCCTTCTCCAACCAGGCGCGAGAGCAGTCGCGTAGCCCAGCCGGAGCCGCATCCGAGATCGAGGACGCGCTCGCCCGGCCGGAGGTCCATCAGGCGCAAGGTCTTCTCAGTGATGTCGAGATGATGGTTCTCCATCTTCTCGCCCTCACCAGCTTGCGCCCAGCGATTGAACTCTAGTTGCAGCTTCTCATCCGGAGCAGAGGAGTTTTCCCGCATACTCGTATTCTAGCGCCGTGATGGCGAACACACATAGCGGCGGACGCCCTCGTCCGCCCCGCGGGCGAAGCCCGGCAGTGTTGAGGCTGAAAGAAGCCTTTAACCGCAAAGGGCGCTGAGGTCCCGCAAAGGGAGCAAAGAAATTCTTCGCGATCTTTGCGATACCTTGGCGACCTTCGCGGCGAAGAGCTTTGCAGTTCGACCCAGAAACCTTGGCGAGCTTCGGCTCGCCCGCCCGGATTGGGCATGCGCGCATACATGTGCGGAGAGAAGGACGAGGGTGCGGCGTCTATGCTACATTTGCCATCTTCATGGCGCCAACCCCTCAGACGGAGCCCCGCACAGAGCCTGACCCGGAGCCACTGTACTGCCCCAGGTGCAGCCGGGAAGTTACCGATCCGTTGACTTGCGGCGACTGCTCGGCCGTCATTTGCCGTCGCTGTGGAACTGCGCTGGAATCTCCCGACGAACTGGGCATGGGATAGGAAATGAGCCTGCCTTCGGTTTTCCCGTCGTCTGCCGCGCAGTCTGAGTCTGGCCCAAGCCTGGTTCGCGGGCTGTCGCTTTTGGACTCCGTTCTGCTGCTGGTTAGCGGCATTATCGGCTCTTCCATTTTCCTGACCGCGAAAGATATCGCCGGCCCGCTGCCGCACGCGGCACTGTTTTTGCTGGTTTGGCTGCTGGGCGCAGTGATCTCGCTGTTTGCCTGCGCCGCCTTCGCTGAACTCGGGTCCATGTTTCCCGACTCCGGGGGACAGTATGTGTATCTGCGTGAGGCGTATGGCGACCTGGTCGCCTTCCTCTATGGATGGATGCTCTTTGCCGTGGCCAACGGCGGCACCATCGCGGCGCTCTCGGTCGCCTCCGCCGCCTACATGGGGCAGATCGTTCCCGTGATCTCGCAGGAACACGTGGTGTTTGCGGTTGCCGGCATCACATTCACCCGCGCGCACATGGTCGGGCTGCTGCTGATTGTCGTGCTCACTCTAGTCAACGTGTTCGGGCTGCGCTGGGGCGCCCTCCTGCAAAATGTTTCCACCTGGACCAAATTCACCGCTATGGCGGCATTCGTGGTTCTGGGATTTGCCATCGGCAAGGGCCATTGGACAAACTTTAGCGGACACGGCGTCGGCCTCACCATGGGGCTCGGTCCCGGGCAATTTATTTCCGCTTTGGGAGTTGGCCTGATTGCGGTGTTCTGGGCCTATGACGGATGGGTCTACATCACCTGGGTCGCGGGTGAAGTCAAGGATCCGCGCCGCAATGTGCCTCTGGCCATGGTGCTGGGCGTGCTTGCAGTGGGCGTGATCTACATGGCGATGAACATGACCTATGTTTATGCCATGCCGCTTTCCGAAATCGCGAAACATGAAACCATCGCCCACGCCGCCGCTGCAGCCCTGTTCTCGCCCCACGCCGCGGTTTGGCTCTCGGCCATGATCGCCATCTCCTGCTTCAGCGCCGCCGCCACCTGCACCCTCTCCGGCGCGCGGGTCTGCCTGGCCATGGCGCAGGACGGCGTCTTTTTTCGCCGGATGGCGCAAATCCACCCCAAGTGGCGCACTCCGGCTTTCGGCCTGGTCGGGCAGGGACTCTGGGCAGCTCTGCTCACTCTCAGCGGCCGCTACGATCAGCTGTATACCTACGTCATCTACGGCATGGTCCTCTCTTACACGCTGACCGTGATCGGCCTCTTTATCCTGCGCTGGAAGCGCCCGGATGCTCCACGACCCTATCGCTGTACGGGATATCCCTGGTTGCCCGGCATCTATGTGCTGATCGGCGTCGCCTGGACGCTGAACACAATTATCACCCGACCCACCGAAGCCTTCTGGGGTACCGCGATTGTGCTGATCGGCGTGCCGGGATATTTGTACTGGAAGCGGTCAAGCAAGAGGGCGTTGCGAACGTCCTGACAATAATCTTTGCGTTCTTTGCGGCCTTTCTTTGCGAGCTTTGCGGTCAAAAGTTTTTGATTTTTTTCGCAACTCAGGCAAAAATCTTAAAACCACAAGGACCGCGAAGGCGTCGCCAAGGTTGAAGTTTGCTTACGTTCGTGGGCACCTGACTTTTTCGCACACCAGCGTGGACGAAGCCGGACTATCTTCCGACCCGAGAGACCTGAACGCCAGAGGCCACTCCTCGCCTGATCCCGAAACTTCCAACCAGCCCAAGCGGGTCATGGGCTTCCGCGACCTCGTCCTGTTCTACGTGGTCACCGGCATCAGCCTGCGCTGGATCGCAACTGCTGCCGCGGCCGGTCCCAGTTCGATCGTCATCTGGATCGGAGCGTGGCTGGTTTTTTACATCCCGCTGGCTTTTTCCGTCGTAGAGCTGTCGTCGCGCTATCCCGACGAGGGCGGGCTTTACGTCTGGAGCAAGAAGGCCTTCGGAGATTTTTCCGGATTCATGTCGGCGTGGGCTTACTGGACCAGCAATCTGCCTTACTTCCCCGCCGTACTTTATTTCGCCGCCAGCAATATCATTTTCATGCGGCAGAGCTCCTGGGGACATCTCTCGAACGACGCCACCTTCTACATTATTTTTTCGCTGCTCACCTTGACCCTCGCCACGGTAGTGAACGTCGTCGGTCTCGACGTCGGCAAATGGCTGCACAACCTGGGCGCTATCGCGATGTGGATTCCGGCGGTGATCGTGATCGTGATGGGTGGAATCGCATGGCACCGCTTTGGCTCAGCGAACGCATTCACGCTGCACACCATGACGCCCAGCATTCACTTCAAGGACATTATTTTCTGGTCTTTGCTGGTGTTCGCCTTCGGGGGATGTGAAACCGGATCGTTCCTGGGCGGAGAGATCAAGAATCCCCGGCGCACCATTCCCTGGGCGGTGTTCGTCGCGGGAATCACGGTGGCGTTCTGCTACATCATCGGAACCGTGGGTGTGCTGGTGGCACTGCCATCGACCGAGGTCAGCAACCTGCAAGGCCTGGTGCAGGCGATCGCCAAGACGGTCGAGCGAATCGGATACTACTGGACCCTGCCGTTGACGGCCTTCCTGATCGCCCTGAGCAATGTCGGCGCGGCCGCCGCCTATCTGGCCGCGGTGGCCCGGTTGCCATTCGTTGCCGGCATCGACCATTTTCTACCGCCGGCATTTGGTAGGCTGCATCCCCGATGGAAAACGCCGTGGGTCTCGCTGCTCACCCAATATTTTGTGGGGATACTGTTCATCTTTCTCGGACAGGCCGGAACCAATGTGAAAGGCGCCTACGATGTGCTGGCCAGCATGACCGTCATCGTTTATTTCATTCCCTACCTTTACGTTTTTGCCGCCTTGATCAAATTGCAGCGCGAGCCCGCTGGGCCGGAGGTAATCCGGGTTCCCGGGGGAAGGCCTGTCGCCATATTGATCTCCGTGATCGGGCTGCTGACCACCACCGCCACAATCCTGCTGTCTGTCGTGCCTCCGGCGGATGACCCCAACAAGCCGCTGGCGGTTCTGAAAATCGTGGGAGGCACGGCGGCGCTGATGGCCGCGGGCGGCTGGATCTATTGGGCGGGAAAGAAGAGAGCCTCGAAACCGAGCCATGTGGGACCGGGTCTCTGACCCGGTCAGGCCGAGCGAAGCTCGGCAGTTTTTCGTTGTCCGCGGAAAACCCTGTCGAGCTTCGCTCGACCTGGACGGGCGGGGACGCCCGTCCCTACACAATCTTTTAAACCGGCACGGCCGTCTTTCTCTCCGGATTGAAGAACGGCATCTTTACGACTTTCGCGGTCACCCTCTGCCGCATGGCTTCGATGGTAATTTCCATCTGCAGCTTGGTGCCGATTTGCGAGTGCGCCGTGTCCACGCTGGCCAGCGCGATCATCTTCTTCAGCACCGGAGACCACGTGGTGGTCGTGGCTTTGCCGATTTGCTTGTCCTCTACATACAACGGAACGGCCACGCGCGAGGCCTGACTGGGCGCCGCCGGCGTAAGTCCGAATTTTTCGTAGCGCTCTTCAACTTCGGGCCAATCGATTTCCAATCCGACGAACTGCCGCGGCACGCCTTGCTTCTGGTTCCGCGCCAGAGCGGCTTTGCCGATGAAGTTCTCTTTTTCGAGGTGAACCATCTTGCCGAAGCCCAATTCGTACGGCGAATATTTCTGCGAAGCAATCAGCGCCTTCTTGCTGCTGGTGTAATCGACCTCGATCAGCAGCAGACCGGCTTCGACTCGGGCCACATCCAGGGCCAGCATGCCGGCGGCGTGGATGTCGAACTGTTTTCCCTTTTCCATGACTGCGTCCCAGACCTTGACCGCGTCGCTCCACGGCACCCATATCTCATAGCCCAGGTCGCCGGTGTATCCGGTGCGGGAGATGTCTACGAAAACGTTGGCGATCTTGCCGCGCGTCATGCGGAAGTATTTGAGATTGGCGATATCCGCCGCTTCCACAACCGCCTTGAGCAGCTTACCCGAGGTCGGCCCCTGTAACGCTAGCGCGGCCAGCTTCTCTGAAATGTCCTCGACCTGAACATCCATGTTCAGGCCGTTCTGCCGGAACCAGCGCAGGCTGGGATCGGCAGCGGTCCAGCGATACTTGTTATCTTCCAGACGGGTGATGGTGCCATCGTCGATCACTTTGCCCTGCTCGTCGCACCAGCAGCAATAAATTACCTGGCCCACTCTCACCTTGCTGATATCGCGCGTAATGATTCGGTTCACCAGCTTGGTGGCGTCTTTGCCGGTGATCAGATATTTGTAGAGCGGGCTGATATCGATAAGCGCGCACGCATTGCGTATGGCGTTGTACTCGTGCTCGTGATGCACTTCGTACACGCTGACCGCGTAATAGCCCGACCACTCGCGGTAGTTCAGGCTCTGGCAAAGCGGGAAAGTTCTCTCGTGAAATGCGGTTCCGACTGGCAAGGTGGTTTCCTCGTTAGGAAGAAAACGTCGCAGCTGGATTATAAGCAGCGCTGATGATGTGACGCCAGTGCTGTGATGACTGCTGGTCACGGCTGATCAGGCTTTTGCCTTTCTCCGCGACCTTTACGTTATCTTTGCGGACTCTGCGGTTAAAGATTTTGACCGCAAAGGTCGCTGAGAACCCGAGAGAACGCAGAGAAATGCATCTCACATCTTTGCAGACAGAACGCGAACTTCCCGGTAGAATGACTTTTCGATCAGGATCGTTCAAACCATGACTTCTCCCTGGAGCACCATTCTTACCTGGACCGTTCTTCCCAGCGGGCTCTGAGCCCGCGTCTCTTCGCTGCATTTCGGAAACTGTTAGAATCCTGGGCAATCTTTGTACCGCAGTCCATTTTACGGACTGAGAATTGAAAGCTGGCATGCCGTCCAACTCAAAGTACGACGCAATCGTGATCGGCGGAGGCCACAATGGCCTGACCACTGCCGCCTATCTTGCGCGCGCGGGAAAGAAAGTTCTGGTGCTTGAGCGCCGTCATGTGCTGGGAGGCGCGGCGGTCACCGAAGAAGTTTTTCCTGGATTCAAGTTCTCGGTTTGCTCTTACGTGGTGTCACTGCTGCGTCCGGAGATCATTCGCGATCTCGACCTGCCGCGCCACGGCCTGGAAATCCTTCCGCTCGACGGCACGTTCACCCCCATGCCCAGCGGCGATTATCTGTGGAGGGTGAACGATCACGGCAAGACTCATCGCGAGATCGCGCGGCATTCGAAAGTCGATGCTGAAGCATACGACGAGTTCGGCAAGGCAATGCAGGCGATGTGCCGCTTCGTGAAGCCGATCCTGAGCATGGTGCCACCCGATCCGGCAACGCTCAATCCCAAAGAGCTGATGAAGCTGCTGTTCATCGGCCGCCGCTTTCAGGGCATGACCAGCGAGGACAAATATAACCAGGTGCAGTTGATGACCATGAGCGCCATCGACTTTCTGGATCAGTGGTTTGAGACCGACGTGCTCAAGGCCACGATGTCCGCCTCGGGCATCATCGGGACATTCCTGGGAGTGCGCTCGCCGGGAACCGCATACGTGCTGCTCCACCACTACATGGGAGAAATTGACGGCGCGTTCCGTTCCTGGGGATTTGCCCGCGGCGGCACCGGTGCGATTTCGAATGCGATCGCCGATGCGGCACGCGAAGCCGGCGCCGAAATCCGCACCAAGGCTGCCATCGCGCAGATCATCGTAAAGAACGGTAAGGCGAAGGGCGTGGTGCTCACCGACGGGGACGAAATCTACGCCGATATTATTTCGTCGAGCGTCGATCCCCGGCTTACTTTTACGAAGTTTCTTGAGGCAGGCACGCTGCCCGGCGAATTCCTGGAAGACGTGAACCGCTACAAATACCGCGGCTCCTCCGGCAAGGTAAATCTGGCTCTGGATGCGCTGCCGGACTTCAAGGCAATACCCGGCCCGGGCGCGCATCTGCGCGGCGCGATTTCGATTTCTCCCAGCGTCGAGTACATGGAGCGGGCTTACGATGACGCCAAGTACGGCAACTTCTCGCGGCGTCCTTACATTGACATGGTCATTCCCACGCTGACTGATCCTTCGGTGGCACCGCCGGGCAAGCACATCATGTCGTGCTTCGTGCAATACGCGCCTTACAAGCTGCGGCCTGGTCTGAATTGGGACGATCAAAAAGAAACATTCGGCGACAATGTGATCAACACCATCGCCGAGTACGCGCCCAACATCAAGGACATCATTCTGCACCGTCAGGTCGTGACACCGCTTGACCTGGAACGCGAGTTCGGCCTGAGCGAAGGCAACATTTTCCAGGGCGAGCTTTCGCTTGAGCAGCTTTTCTTCCTGCGGCCGGTGCCGGGATGGGCGCAGTTCCGCACTCCTATCAAAAATCTCTACATGTGCGGATCGGCTACGCATCCCGGCGGCGGCATTATGGGCGGACCGGGAAGGCTGGCAGCCCTCGAAATCCTCAAAGACTTCAAGGGAGCCGCCTAGACTCATGCCCGACAAAACCAGCAGCGCGGCCAACCGCGACGTCGTCATCATCGGCGGCGGCCACAATGGGCTGGTCACTGCCTTCTACCTGGCCAAAGCCGGATACAAGCCGCTAGTGCTCGAGCGTCGCGCACAACCAGGCGGCGCGGCCATTACTGAAGAAATTCATCCCGGCTTTCGCTGTTCCACCCTGGCCCACTCGGCCGGACCGCTGCGGCCGGATATCGTCCGCGGTATGCAACTGGCCAAGCACGGCCTCAAGATGATCACGCCCGAAGTCGAGATGACGTCTCTCTCCCCCGACGGGCGCGCGCTCACTTTCTACAGCGACATAGAACAAAGCGCGCAGGCAATCGCCAAGTTTTCTCAGAAGGATGCGACCCGGTATCCCCAGTTCCAGGCATCACTGGGCAAGATGGGGAGAGTAATTGGCAAGGCGCTCGCCCTGGCCCCGCCGAACATTGACGACCCGAGTTCAGGTGACCTCTGGGGAATGCTCAACACCGGCCGCGCCGTGCGCAACCTGGGCCGCAGAGACATGTACCGTCTCCTGCGCTGGGGGCCGATGGCAGTCGCCGATCTGGTGGCGGAATACTTCGAAACCGAGCTGCTGCGCGGAACCATTGCCGCCCGCGGAATTTTCGGGACATTTCTGGGGCCGTGGTCCGCGGGGAGCAGCCTGGTACTTCTGATCCGCGCCGCCGCGGACGAGCATCCCGCCGGTTCCTGCTGGTTCGCCTCCGGCGGAATGGGCGCCTTGACCCAGGCCATGGCCTCCGCCGCACAGCAGGCCGGAGCTGAAATTCGAAGCGGTGCGGAAGTGATTGAAGTTCGCGTCAAGGACGGCGTCGCCAGTGGGGTTGTCCTCTCCACCGGAGAGGAGATCAGCGCCAGGGCCGTTATTTCCAACGCAGACCCCAAACGCACCTTGCTGAAGCTGGTGGACCCGACGCACCTGTCGCCCGATTTCGTGATGAAGCTGCAGCACTATCGCATGCCCGGCACCGTGGCCAAGGTAAATCTGGCTCTCTCCGGGCTTCCCAGGTTCACTGCACTGGAAGGCGAAAATCACGGCCGGGCGCTGAGTGGCAGGATTCATATTGGCCCGGAAATTGACTATCTGGAGCGAGCCTTCGACGAATCCAAGTACGGCAATTTTTCCCGGCAGCCTTACCTCGAAGTTGCCATCCCATCGCTTACCGATCCCACGCTCGCGCCCGAGGGCAAGCATGTGATGTCGATCTACATGCAATACGCTCCTTATAAATTAAAAGGCAGTGACTGGGAGAAACAGCGCGTGCCGCTCGGTGACACCGTGGTCAAGACGCTGGCGCAATACGCACCCAACCTGCCGGAACTAATCCTGACCCATCAGATCATCACGCCGCAGGATCTGGAAGAAACGTACGGGCTCACCGGAGGACACATCTTTCATGGCGAGCTGGCGCTCGACCAGTTCTTCACCATGCGTCCGTTGCTGGACTGGGCGCGCTACCGCACCCCAATTCGAAATCTGTACCTGTGCGGATCAGGAACCCATCCCGGCGCCGGCCTGACCGGCGGCTCAGGCGCCAACGCGGCCCGCGAAATCCTGAAAGACCTGAAGAAATAAGTACACTCTTCAACTTGTCATCCTGAGCCCGCGCTCTTGCGGGCGAAGGACCCAGGCTCGCCTTCGCGCGCAATCGCGCTCTGCGCGATTGCAATAAAGCGCGAGGCGAGCATCCTTATTGGAATCAGTACACCAAGCGCAACCCCCGCGGGCGAGTCGCCCGCGACCACACAAAAGACATTAGCCCCTATCCCCATCCGTTGTGACTTTAGTGCCGCCTCTTCGGGAAAACGATTGTGCCGAAGCCCGGCATTAGGTTTTACTAAAGCCAAACCTTTGTTCATCAGCATCATCGAGTTCTCGGGAGCGTAAGCGTGGTAGAAGATCCAAAATGGGAGCTGGCCATTCTGGCCACCGTGCAGGGCTTCTATGAGAAGCTGCTGCAGGACTCCGTTGGTGGCGAGGTCCCGGTTCCCGCTGGGCTGGAGGCGATTTCGCTGCAGGAAGGCGATGGTGAGGTACACGCCACCCTGGACAAGATGCGCCGCTGGCTGCTCCTGCTCGATCAGGCCATCACCCCGGCCATGCTGCGCCGGGCGTTCACTGCTGACATTGATCCGGAAATCGCCGAGGCCGTACTCCGTTACTACACGCGAAAGAAAGATCCCAGCGACGTAAATCGCGACAAGACTGACCTGCTGGCTACCTTTCTTTACCGTCACCCGCGCGTCCCCGGACAATGGGAGCGCCGCGGTTACGGGCTGGACGGCTCGCTTCCGCTCTCGCCCTTCGAAATTGCCCTGATCGAAATACTCGCCGACAACGACGTGCCCTCGTTATCCGAGGAACACGTACAGCTGTTGCGGCGCTTCGACCCCTTGCAGCAGGAGGCGCTGGGCTACTCCGATCTGAACGCGCTGCTGGAGTCGGAAATCATCACCCGGGTTCGGGATCTGAAGCAGTCCCTGGAGTCATCTTTTTATCATCCCGGAGTGCTGGCGACGATTGCGCCCTACAACGCCGCCTTCGGCAAGAAGTTCGATGAGCTCTTTCACGCTGCCGCCTCCGGGATCAGAGAGTTTGCCTCCGCCTTGCAGGAACAGGGAGGCACGATCCTCGGCAACGTGGAAGGTGTTGACGTCACCGTCGAACACGTCGCCGCGCTGGAAGAGAGCGAGTTACTGAAGATTGATTACAGTACCGCGCTGGACAAGTTTCGGCGCGTCTCCAAGCTCAAGCAGGCCCTGGAGCGGCGCCCACCGATCCGCCGGATGTCGTATTTCACGAAGCTTCCCGGACCTGGCTCGGCCGCTCCAAACCCAAACTCAAAAGCCGGCCGCGCGCCCGGAGCCGCCCCGCCAGCACGCCGGCGCCGTCCGGTTCTCGATTTGCAGGCCATGCGTTCTGCGGTTACGCCGCAACAGATTTCGACCGAAGAGACCAAAATCCGCCAGGTCGAGGAATCCATCCGGATCTTCGTCCGCGTAGCCGACCCAAAATTCCGCCAGGTCGTTCCTATGCGGTTCTTCAATCTCACGCTTACCCCCGCCGAAGCGGACGCCTGCAGCGCTGAATACCTGGACGAAAAGTCTCCGCGCGGCAGTGTGGCTCGGGTGTTGTTGCGCATCGTAGCCGTGGTTGCACGCATGACCACCGAGCTCGAAGAACTCAAGCGAGCGGAAAACTCGCCGTCCCTGTGGAAACTGCACGCCGACTCGCTGGTCGCATTGTTGGAATCAGCTGCCGCCCTCACGCAAAATGCCAGAAACGTGACGGCCGAAGCCGCGGATCAAGCCGCGAATGCCGGTGAGCAAACCATCAAGGTATCGTTGCAACGGCTTCGCCAGCGCTACGATCTGATTTCCGATACCCTGGCCCACGCCGGAACCGAAACTCAGACGGTTTGAACTTGCGTTGCCTGTTATTTTTGTCGGCCTGTGCTGGTCCTTTGCTAGGCGCCCGTCCTGAATCAGTAAACCGCGTCAACCGAGTTCCGGCTTGCCATATTCCTGCTAACTGGTGCACCTTATAGGCTCGCCAATCGAAAAGGTTTGTGCATGGCCACCGCCGACGACAAGTTTTACCGCGCCAGAATTACTCAGCGCAAGGACTTTGCCTCCGACCTGTGGATGATCCGGGTCCAGGCAAGCGGCGAATTCAACTTTGCGCCCGGCCAGTACGCCACCTTAGGTCTGGAGCACGCGCCGGACAAGCGGTCGGAGCGACCTTACTCCATTGCGTCTTCTCCGTATGAGAGCGAAGTCGAATTTTTTTTTGAGCTGGTTCCCGAGGGCGAACTCACGCCGTACCTTTACAAGCTGCAAATCGGCGATGAGATGCTCATGCGCAAAGTTCCCAAAGGACGCTTCACCCTCGATACGAAAAGTGGACGCACCAACCACCTGCTGGTCTCGACCGTCACCGGCATCGCTCCCTTCGTCAGCTACGTCCGCACTCTTCACAAAGATTGGAAGGAAGGTAAGTTTGCCGGCGAGCAAAAATTGTTCCTGCTCAACGGCGCCAGCAGGTCGTGGGAGTTTGGATACATGGATGAATTGCAGCAATTCGCTGCCGAAGTGCCCTGGCTGAAGTACGTGCCCACGGTCAGCCGTCCCTGGGATGATCCGCAATGGACTGGCGAAGTGGGCCGGGTCGATGACTTGATCCGCAAATACTCCGACCTGTGGGGGCTCAATGGCACCAACTCGGTGGGCTACCTGTGCGGCCATCCCCAGATGATCGAGCACGGCAAAGGAATGCTGCAACGCATTGGCTTCGCCAGGGAAGTATTGAAAGAAGAAATCTACTGGGTCCCCGGAAAAGAACCCGCAACAAAGTAAAGCTGGGCGGAGCGGGCCTTAAGGCCTGCACGCTCGCAGGGACATTGGTAGGGCTTCAGCCCCTGAGGTACGGCCCTCCTTCCACAATGCCTCCTAACTCTCCGCAGGCGCAAAGAAAACCAGCACCACCAACTCTTCCTCGATGTCATAAAACCGGTGTTCCACCTTGGCCGCCACAAAAATCACGCTGCCCGCGCCGACTCTTCGCTCTTCCGAGTCCACCTGCATGCGAGCCCGCCCCCGCACCACGTAATACATCTCGTCTTCGCTATGCGGCTGTTGCGGATCGACGCCTCCGGCGGGCAACGTATACACGCCCGCGCTCATGGCTGGAACCCGCAAAAACTCCAGATACGACTTCCCTGCCCGCGCCCGGTCCTGCTCCAGTTGAGCAATTTCAAAAAACTCTTCTTTTTTCATTGCGGAAAGAATATACAGGGCAAACGAGATTGCCAATCTCCGGAGTGCTTGTGTGGGACCGGGGTTTTGGACCTCGTCGGGCTCAACAGTTTGTATAGCGATGAAAAGCTTTTAACCGCAAAGGTCGCAGAGAAAACCACCACCAGCCCCCGGTTCCTAAGATGGACCTTCCTCTGTCATAATCTTTCTCCCATGGATCTAAAACACCGCAGCCACGGCATCACCGACGGACGCGACCGGGCTCCGTCCCGCGCCATGTTCAAGGCCATAGGATTTACCGACAGCGATCTGGCCAAGCCCCTCATCGGCGTCGCCAACACCTGGATCGAAACCATGCCCTGCAACTTCCACCTGCGCCGCCTCGCGGCGAAGGTGAAGGAAGGCATCCGGGCCGCAGGTGGCACGCCTATGGAGTTCAACACCATCGCCATTAGCGATGGCGAAACCATGGGCACGGAAGGGATGCGGGCGTCGCTGGTGAGCCGCGAGTTGATCGCCGACTCCATCGAACTGGTTTGCCGCGGACAAATGTTTGACGCCGTGGTCTGCGTGGTGGGCTGTGACAAAACCATTCCCGCCGGCGCCATGGCGCTGGCGCGGCTGAATCTTCCCGGCCTCGTCCTCTATGGCGGGACCATTGCGGCTGGAAATTACCGCGGCAAAGACGTGACCATCCAGGATGTGTTTGAGGCCGTGGGTGCAAACGCCGCCGGAAAGATGAGCGATGCCGACCTGCACGAACTGGAAAATGTTGCCTGCCCGGCCGCGGGCGCCTGTGGCGGCCAGTACACCGCCAACACCATGTCCACGGTGATGGAGATGATCGGGCTTTCTCCCATGGGCTTCAACAGCGTTCCCGCCATGGACCCACAGAAAGATCAGATCGCGTATGACTGCGGCGAACTGGTCCTGAACCTTCTGCGCCAGGGCACAACCCCCCGAGACATCCTCACCCGCCCCGCGTTCGACAATGCCATCGCTGGCGTAGCTGCTACCGGAGGCTCGACCAACGCGGTTCTGCATCTACTCGCCATCGCGCGCGAGGCTGGTGTCCCCCTGCACATTGACGACTTCCAGAAAGTCAGCGAACACACTCCCCTGCTGGCCGATCTCAAGCCTTCAGGCCGCTTCGTGGCCGCCGACATGCATCGCGCCGGCGGTGTGCGTCTTCTGCTGAAGCGTCTGCTGCAGGCCGGTCATATTCACGAGAACACACTCACCGTCACCGGCAAGACTTTGTCTGCGGAAAGTGAGAGCGCGGTCGAAACTCCCGGCCAGGAAGTAATCGCGCCGCTGGATAAGCCGCTGAAGAAGAGCGGCGGGCTGGTGATTCTGCACGGCAACCTTGCGCCCGAGGGATGTGTGGCCAAAATCAGCGGGCATGAACGGCTGAGTCATCGCGGGCCGGCGCGGGTTTTCGAATCCGAGGAAGATGCCATGACGGCGGTCACCGCCAAGCGCATCAACGCCGGAGACGTGGTCGTGATCCGCAATGAAGGGCCAAAGGGCGGCCCGGGGATGCGCGAGATGTTGAGCGTCACCGCCGCAATCGTGGGCGAAGGCCTCGGCGGCTCGGTTGCTCTCTTGACCGACGGACGGTTCAGCGGAGCCACTCGTGGCCTGATGATGGGCCACGTTTCGCCCGAAGCGGCACTGGGCGGCCCCATTGCCGCGGTACATGAAGGCGACACCATTCACATCGATATCAATCAGCGCCTGCTGGAGGTCGAAGTCAGCGACACCGCCCTGCGCCAGCGTTTGGCGCAATGGAAAGCCCCGCAGCCGAGATATCCCACTGGCGTGTTTGCAAAATATGCGGCCCTGGTGTCCTCAGCGTCAGAAGGCGCAATCACCAAGCCCCGGTAGGGTAGGGGTTGTGTGGTCGCGGGCGACCCGCCCGCGCGCCTGATAGGTAAGTAGCGATTCGACTTGAAGAAGGCCCCAGCGAAAGATCGTCCGCAAATGGCTAGCGAGACATGAAGCGGAATCGCCGCCGCCAGCCCTTCGGTTCGGCGGTCCCGGTCGCGGGAAACTTGGGCGCCTGCAAGTCTGAAGTCGTATCGTCCGTTGGCGGCCGGTCGTCGGAGGAAAGTAAAGGAATGCTGGAGCGCAGCGCTTCAATCTCCTGGCGGAGGCGCTCAAGGTCCCTCTCCTTTTCCCGTAACAAGTCGTTGACGTCCTTCACAACTCACCTCCAGCTTGCGATCGGATACCGCCGCCGACAGGGGTTTCCGCAGGCACAGATTATAAGTCAAACCCGGAGTTGATGTGCCAGGTTGCATTGACTTGGCCTTCACGACCTGCCTAACATGGCGCGTCGGCATGATCGGTAAGATTATGAAAAGGTGAGCCATGTCGGGCTCTGGGAGACCCGGCAAAGCTCGGTCAGGCTATGAGCAATCGTGATCGCAAAATAATTCGGGTCATCGATTCCCACACCGGCGGGGAGCCAACGCGACTGGTAATCAGCGGTGGTCCGGATCTTGGCAGCGGTCCGTTGAACGTTCGGCTGCAGCGATTGCGCACCGAGCACGACGACTTCCGCTCGGCCGTCGTGAACGAACCGCGAGGTTCCGACGTAATGGTCGGAGCCCTCTTATGTCAACCTCTAGACCCGTCCTGCGCCGCGGGCGTAATTTTCTTCAACAATGTCGGATACCTCGGAATGTGCGGCCACGGCACGATTGGACTGGTCGCAACGCTCTCCTACATGAACCGCATTCAGCCCGGCGAACTTCGCATCGAGACCCCCGTGGGCACAGTCAGTGCGATCCTTCACGAACACGGAGAAGTCACGGTGAATAATGTTCCCAGCTATCGCAGCGCCGCCAGGGTGTCGGTGGAAGTACCGGACTTCGGAGAAGTATGTGGCGATGTCGCCTGGGGCGGAAACTGGTTCTTCCTGGTAGAAAATCACGATCACGACTTGACGCTCGACAACGTGGAATTCCTGACCAACTACACGTGGGCGATCCGCCAGGCGTTGCATGACCACGGAATTACCGGTGCAAGCGGGCAGGAAATCGACCATATCGAATTGTTCGGTCCGTCTCAGCTACCGGAAGTGAACAGCAGAAATTTCGTTCTGTGTCCGGGGAAGGCCTATGACCGATCTCCATGCGGGACCGGAACCAGCGCGAAGCTGGCGTGTCTTTACGCCGATGGTAAGCTGCGCGAAGATCAAGTGTGGAAACAGGAAAGCATCGTCGGCAGCGTATTCGAAGGCAGCATCAAAATACGCGATGGACAGGTCCACCCGAGCATTAAAGGCTCCGCGTTCGTCAACGCCGAGGCTGATTTGATCCTCGACGCGCACGATCCATTCTGCATGGGGATTCAGGGATAACTGCGGGAATGAACACACTAACCTACGATGTGGTTGTAGTCGGGGCCGGCATCGTGGGGGCGGCTTGCGCGCACGAATGCGCCCGGCAAGGGATGCGAGTCGGAATCGTCGACCGGGATGTGATTGGAGGCGGCGCTACCGCCGCCGGCATGGGACATATCGTGGTAATGGACGATTCCGAGGCCCAGTTTGCTCTGACCCGTTACTCCCAGCAGCTTTGGCAACAATTGCGGCCGGAGCTCACGCCGGATGTCGAATACGAACCGTGCGGAACAATCTGGGTTGCTGCCGACGAGGAAGAGATGGCGGAGGTGAGACGGAAGCACACCTACTATGGAAATTTCGGAGTTCCCACCGAAGTACTCGACCCGAGAGCGTTGGAATCTCTGGAACCGAATCTGCGGAAAGGCATGGCCGGCGGCCTGCTCGTCCCCGAGGACGCTGTGCTTTATCCTCCATGTGCCGCACGGCTGCTGGTCGAGCGTGCCTGCGCAGCCGGAACTAAAGTCCATCTTGGCTGTTCAGTTTCAGAGATGGGAAAAGGGCGGGTTCGCCTGACCGACGGAAACGAGTTTTCTGCAGCTCGCATCGTCAATGCGACCGGAGCGTGGGCGCCTGCGCTCACGCCCGGTCTGGCCATCAGGAAACGAAAAGGCCATCTGGCAATTACCGACCGCTATCCTGGATTTCTGCGCCACCAGTTAGTGGAACTGGGATACCTGAAGAGCGCGCATTCGACCTCTTCCGATTCCGTGGCTTTTAATGTGCAACCGCGCCAGACCGGACAAGTTCTTGTCGGATCATCGCGCCAGTACGGAGCGGAAGATAAAGCAGAAGATAAAGAAGTCGATACCGGCATTCTGGTCCGCATGCTGCGGCGCGCCCAGGAGTACATGCCGCACTTGGCGCAGATGTCCACGATCAGAGTCTGGACTGGATTTCGCGCTGCGACGCCGGACAAGCTGCCGCTGATCGGGCCTTCGCCGGGAGATCCAACATTGTTTCTGGCGACCGGTCACGAAGGATTAGGAATTACCACGTCTCTCGCCACCGCGCGCCTCCTGGTCGACCAGATTGCCGACAAAACGCCGGCGATTCCGATCGAGCCATATTTGCCGTCTCGCGTCTCCATGGAACACGCTTATGCCTGATCCAGTCACGCTGACCGTGAACGGGACGCCTATTACCGCGCCTCCCGGCGCAACGGTTGCAGTTGCAATTGCGCTGGCTGGAGCGGCTTGCCGCAGATCCGTCACCGGAGAACCGCGTGGACCGCTATGCGGCATGGGCATTTGCTTCGAGTGCCGCGCGGTCGTGAACGGCCAGCCGCATTGCCGCAGCTGTCAAATCCTGTGCCAGCCCGGCATGGACATCAGAACTGGTGAGTAGAGCGATGAAGAATCAGTTCGACGTGCTCGTGATCGGCGGCGGCCCTGCGGGTCTCGCGGCGGCCACGTGCGCCGCGGAATGCGGACAGCACGTCGGCCTCGTCGATGATAACCCAAGCCTCGGAGGCCAGATCTGGCGCGGCGATTCCGCCGCTACGAACTCCGGCGGCACGGCATCGGAGGCGGCGAATTGGTTTAACCGCCTGCGTGTTGCGGGAACAGAAGTTTTTTGCGGCGCCCGCATCTTCCATCAACTCGGGCATCAGTCAGGGCCGGGCACCCTGCTCGCGGAAGGGGCAGAGAATCTTTTGGAGTTGAGCTACGGGAAATTGATTCTGGCAACCGGCGCCAGGGAACGGTTCCTTTCCTTCCCCGGTTGGACCCTGCCCAATGTGATGGGCGCGGGCGGTCTGCAAGCTCTGGTTAAGTCGGGCCTGCCGGTGGCTGGCAAGCGAGTGGTTGTCGCCGGCAGCGGCCCTTTGCTTCTGGCGGTGGCCGCGTATTTGCGCCAACATGGCGCCGAGATTCCCGCGATTTGTGAGCAGGCTTCGTGGAGCTCTCTCCTTCGCTTCAGCATTGCCTTGCCGCGCCAGCCGAAGAAACTACGCGAGGGATTCTCCCTTCGCAGGCAGCTCTCGGGAATTCCATTCATACCGAATTGCTGGCCCGTCGCCGCCCGGGGCGAAGATGCCATCCAGGAGGTGGTCATCTCGCATGGAGGAAATATCAGGACCATCGCTTGCGATTTCCTGGCCTGCGGATTCCATTTGGTTCCCAACAGCGAGCTCGCGGTCCTGTTGGGGTGCCAGGTGGAAGATGACTTTGTGCAGGTTGACAGTTTTCAGCAAACCTCGGTGCCAGGCGTCTTCTGTGCCGGCGAACCCACCGGCATCGGAGGTCTGGAACTATCACTTGTCGAAGGTCAGATCGCCGGCCTCGCGGCAAGCGGACACAGCGCGGCCGCGAAACAACTTTTCGCACAGCGCCAGAGTCTTCGTAAGTTCGCCCAGGCGCTCGACCGAACTTTCGCTCCACGCGCTGAACTGCGAGGTTTGCCTCTTCCCGAGACTATAGTTTGCCGGTGCGAGGACATTCCGTACTCGCGCATCGCGCGGCACGGTTCCTGGCGTTCAGCGAAACTGCAGACTCGCTGCGGGATGGGGCCGTGCCAGGGTCGCATCTGCGGACCCGCCGCCGGTTTCTTGTTTGGCTGGTCGCCGGATTCGGTGCGTCCGCCCATCTTTCCCACTCGTCTTGAAATTCTCAGTACCATAACCTTCGAGCCAGAAACCGAGCCCAGCGAAATCACAGGAGGACAGGGATGAACTGGAAGGGCGTAATGCCCGCGATTACCACTTGCTTTGATGAGGCCAGGAAAATCGATCATGGCTTTATGTCTGGACATTGCCGATGGCTGCTGCACAATGGCTGCACGGGGTTGGTGGCGCTGGGGTCGTTGGGTGAAGGCGCGACTCTCTCGTTCGATGAGAGAGTGCAGATCGTGCGGACTTGCGTCAATGCCGTCCAGGGCCGAGCGCCGGTCGTGGCTGCCATCTCCGCGCTCTCCACCGCCGAAGCGGTGGCCCAGGCAAAAGCGGCCGCGGACGCCGGATGTGACGCATTCATGGTTTTACCGCCCTATGTCTATCAAGGCGACTGGCGGGAAATGAAGGCGCACATTTCCGCGGTGTTCGCCGCTACCCCGCTTTCCTGCATGCTCTACAACAACCCGGTGGCATACGGAACAGATTTCGTTCCTGAGCAGATACAGGAGCTGGCGGCGGAGCATGAAAACCTGGCGGCAGTCAAAGAGTCCAGCATGGATGTGCGGCGGGTCACTGCAATTCGCGCTTTGCTCGGCAGTCGTCTGGAAATATTCGTTGGCGTGGATGACGCGATCGTGGAGGGCATATCCGCCGGGGCCAGCGGTTGGATTGCGGGATTGGCCAATGCTTTTCCTCGCGAATCGGTGGATCTTTTTAATTCCGCCATTACTGGAGAGCATGAGAGAGCCTTCGAGTTGTACCGCTGGTTCCTGCCTCTGTTACGCATGGACACGGTGCCCAAGTTTGTCCAGCTCATAAAGCTGGCGCAAGCCGAAGTTGGCATGGGCAACGCGCGCGTGCGTCCGCCCCGGCTGGAGTTAACCGGCCAGGAATTGGAGAACGCGAAAAAGCAGATCCAGCATGCGTTGCAAAACCGACCGCAAATGGTCAGCACACCACTGCCCAGTATCAAATAGCCAGGAGCGAAAAAATTGGATATATCGGGACAGTCCATCTCAGGAAAATCGATCATCGGATTCCGCAAGGGAACAGGCACGAGGAGTTTTCGCGCCGTCAATCCCCGCACTGGAGAGCATCTTCCCCCAGACTTCTTTTCCGCAGAGCCCGACGAAATCGACAGGGCCTGCAGTTTAGCCCACGACGCTTTCGCAATCTATAGCCGGACCTCGGGCCGCGAAAGGGGCCGTCTGCTGCGTACCATCGCTGCCAGGATCGAAGGTGCCGGGCAGGCGATTGCGGAACGAGCCGAGCTGGAAACCGCTCTGCCGAAAAAGCGGCTGCAAGGCGAGACTATGCGCACCTGCGACCAGCTCCGCCTGTTCGCTGAAGTGGTGGAAGAAGGTTCCTGGGTCATGGCGCGCATTGACCGGGCTGATCCCGGTCAATGCGCGCC
>Ga0209068_10000440_pt1 | contig 22530 bp, 22 predicted proteins | sample ColStrG_CSR_2012_FD_187200 | JGI IMG/M metagenome (GOLD analysis project Ga0209068, IMG submission 187200) | Freshwater sediment microbial communities in response to fracking from Pennsylvania, USA - Cold Stream Run_MetaG_CSR_2012 (SPAdes)... | ecosystem: Environmental > Aquatic > Freshwater >...
GGCAACAGTGTCGCCTGCCCGCGAACCGCTCCTTGCACAAACCGTGTCATGATCCCCCCCGCAAATCACGTGCAGAATCATAGCACGGGGAGCGTTTTCACACAGCCAGGGCCAGAAGCGGACATCGATGCTCGCGCCGCTTCCGGATCTCGGATAACAAGCGCGGCTGGCAACGCCGCGCCGCGTCGAAGGCGGCAGCGCCTTCAATCTTGCGAGAGCTGATCTCACTTTGAGGTGGACGGCCTACCGTCAGGGCTTCACGAACCGATAGGCGAAGCGATCAGTCTCGCCCTTAATCGAGGGATCGAACACCTTGATCGAGTGCCGATCTTCCTTGTTCGCGAGCACGGCGCTTTCGGCGTCCAGTTTGAAGCCGGCCGCCTCCACCTCCTTGCGAACGGATGCGGGCTCAATCCGATGCAGCGACTGGGCGTCGCTCGTGCCCGCCCCGACGGCGGCGGCGTGATCGACGATGACGTAGCGCCCACCGGGCTTCAGCCGCTCGTAGACGGCTCGATTGAAATCGGCCGCCGTCGCGCCATTGGCCTGAATCAGCGCGGTGTGGAGATCATGGTAGAATAGGTGCAACCACAGGACATCTGCTGGTTGCGTGATTTCCGGCAGCGTCACGAGATCCGCTGAAATGACCTCGACATTCTCCCGCCCTGGCTCCTTCGCTAGCGCCCGCATGCGGCCGACAGGATCGTTCTTGAAGTCGGCGACTTCGGCCGGCACGAAGCAGTAGACCCGTCCTTCGGGTCCCACGATGTCGGAGAAGATACGGGTCCAGTCGCCGTCGCCTGGGTAAACGTCGATGACGGTGGAGCCCGCATCGACGCGTGCGAACCGGATTAATTCGGATAGCTTGGATGGGTCGTACATCGGGATCTCCTTTACGGTTGAACATTCGGCGAGCGCGCGACGTGCGGAACCGGCGATCCATTGCGCCGGTGCAAACGTCGTGTTCATCAGTCGAACTTGACTAGGTCCTTGAAAATCAGCCGACCCCAGCTATTTCCCCGCGCCTGCACAAGCAGTCCACCCTCCGAAAGCCCGCCAAGTACGATCGGTGCGTAACCGAGATGCTCCGCAAGCGCACCAATCTCCGCTGCGGCGGCCTCATCGTCGCTCGCGAGGAACACGACTCTCCTGCCCCCATGTACGGCCGGATCTTGATCAAGGGTGGCAGCGAGCAAATGGTTGAAGCCCTTGACCAGTTTTGCACCGGTGAAGGCCTGCGTGACGAACTTGGAAGAAGGCTGTCCTCCCAGTTTCTCAGGGGGCACGCCGTAGGCATTGGTCACATCGACGATGGTCTTCCCCTTCCAGGTGGGCAGCGCCTTAGCGACATCCGGGTGCGACTCGAAATGGACCGCCAAAAAGATGGTGTCCGCCTTGACCGCTTCCCCGAGTGTTTTGGGGATGACCGTGGGTCCCATCGCGGCTGTATCGGCTGCGAAGCTTTTCGGGTCATGAGTGGTTGCCACGGACACTTCAATGCCCTTGCGAGCAAACGCCTTGCCGAGAGCGTGGCCGATCTTGCCGAAGCCGATTATTGCATAGCTCACGGTGCTTCTCCGATCTTGTGTTAACGCTGGGCTCAGACCTGCGCCATGCCTCCATCGACGGCCAGATCCACGCCGGTGATGTAGGAACTTTCGTCAGAGGCGAGGAACGTGACGGCAGCCGCAATTTCTTCTGGCTCGCCCCTGCGACCCATTGGGATCTGCGTGGTAAATTGGGCGGCCGCTTGCTTGGCCTGTTCAGCGGTAAGGCCCGTCGTCGTCTCTAAGGCCGGAGTATCGATCGCTCCGGGGCTCATCGTATTCACACGGATTTTGCGGTCTTTCAGTTCCAGTGTCCAAGCGCGCGAGAAGTTGCGCACAGCCGCCTTGCTCGCGGCGTAGGCGCTAAACCCGGGCACACCCAACACGTTCGATACTGACGAGGTGAGGATAATCGAGCCGCCGTCTTTGAAGAGAGGAAGGGCCTTCTGCACCGTAAAGAACAGCCCCTTCACGTTCACATTGAAGGTCTGGTCAAAATGGGCCTCAGTAGCCACCGCGAGCGGTGCGATTGTCCCCGCGCCGGCGTTCGCGAAGAGAATGTCGATGTGACCATGTTTCTCTTTCACGACGGCATAGAGCCGGTCCAGATCGTCCAAGCGCGACACGTCGCCCACGACCGTCGTGACGTTTCTCTTGATGAGGGCCGCGGCCTCCTTCAGCTCTTTTTCTCGTCGGCCGGTGATCACGACGTGCGCACCTTCTTCGACGAAGCGTTTGGCTGTGGCCAACCCAATCCCGCTGCTTCCGCCCGTGATGACGGCAACCTTACCTTCTAGTTTTTTCATGATCATTTTCCTTCGTCTTATGGGCCGGGCACGAGACCCGCCGAGGTCAGAGTTGCGCCAGGCCGCCGTCGACGGCGACCTCGCTGGCGGTCATGAAGCTGCTGTCCGACGACGCGAGAAAGGCGGCCGCCGCCCCGACCTCTGCCGGATCGCCCATGTGCTGGAGCGCAGTCATCGAGCCGTAGGCCTTTAGGCCCTCCTCGCCGAGCGCTTCCGTCGCGAGTTCGGTCGCTATCGCGCCGGGCGACAGCACGTTTACGCGGATGCCGGTTCCCTTCAGGTCCTCCGCCCAGGTCCGCGCGAGGTTGCGCACGGCCGCCTTGCTCGCGCTGTAGGCGGTGAACGCCGGGGCGCCCGTGGTGCCGGCGCTCGATCCGGTCAGGATGATCGAACCGCCCTTGCCCATCAGCGGCAGCGCCTTCTGGACCGTGAAGATCGTACCCTTCACATTGATGTCGAAGGTTTCGTCAATGTGCTTGGCGGTGATCTCACTGAGCTTGAGCTGGCTTCCCACCCCGGCATTGGCAAAGACAATGTCGAGGGTTCCGCGCTCGGCCTTCACTGCCGCGTAGAGCCGGTCGAGGTCGGCCTCATCAGAGACCGAACCCTTCACTGCCCGGGCATTGGATCCAAGCTCGGCTACAGCCGCGTCGAGCGCGTCCTGCCGGCGCCCGAAGATGAAGACGAAGGCGCCCTCCTCGATGAAGCGCTTTGCTGTGGCAAGGCCGATGCCGGAGGCGCCGCCCGTGATGACGGCGGTCTTTCCATTCAATCTGGTCATGTCGTGAATCCTTCGTTTCGCCGACTCGGGTCTTGGGCTGTGCTCGAAAGTCTCCCGAGAGCCTCAACATGGGTTCGCTGAAGTTGGGCGGCGAGTGCGAAGTCGCGCACATCGGTGGTGCGAAAATAATCCAGTCACACGATTGAACGCCGCAGAATTAAGGCGCACCGTTCCTCAGCGGGTTAGGATGGATTTCGGAAGGCACAGCTTGCGGCGCGGGAATGCACCATGATCGACTGGGACGACGTTCGCTACTTTCTTGCCGCCGCGCACGGAGGCTCGGTGCGGGCCGCCGCCAAGCGCCTCGGGGTGAATCACGCGACCGTGCTGCGCCGCATCGCCCAGCTCGAAGAACGCCTCGGAGCGCAGATGTTCGAAAAGCTGCCTTCAGGCTACCGCTTGACGGCTGCCGGAGAGGAGGTTCTCGAGCTCGCGAACCAGATGGAAGCGTCATCGCACCTGCTGGAGACACGGGTCTTCGGTCGTGACCAGAGCGCGCGCGGGCTTCTGCGGGTAACGCTGCCACCGTTCCTCGCGACACACCTGCTCATGCCGGACTTCGCGGATTTCGCGCGTCTGCATCCGGACATCGAGATAGAGATCTTGTCGTCAGGCGAGCTGGCAAATCTGACCAACCGAGAGGCCGACGTCGCGATCCGCATCATCTCCGATCGCAAGACCCTGCCGCTCAATCTTCATGGCTTAAAGGGACCGGATCTGTTCGGTGGCGTCTACATGTCTCGCGATCGGCTGGCCGGGTGGCGGAGCGCGCCGGATCCCATCCGGCGGATCGTCATAGACAATCATGGAGTTCCAGATTGGGCCCACGAGGGCGAGATTCGTACCACGGACTTTCCGTTCAGGAGCCCGGACGCCGAGGTGCAGATCGTTGCAGCAAGACAGGGGATCGGGATGACGAAACTGCCGTGTTTCGTCGGAGATACCGACCCCCTCCTGGTGCGGGCGCCGGGCACCAAGCCGCACGGGAACGGAACGCTCTGGATTCTGACCCAGGGAGAGGCACGCAAGACGAAGCGCGTGCGGCTCTTCACCGAGTTCATATCCCGCAGGCTTGCCACATACGCGTCGCTTTTCGCGGGGCTCTCAATACCGCGCGATTGACGCCTGGGCCGGAGACGCCCGCAGCGAAAAAATACCTGCATGCGGACCTTCCCAATGTCCGACATGGGTCAGGTGCACCGGTTCGTCTCGACTTCATCGATACTCGAAGTACCGCAGTTACCAGACGACTTGCTGCACCGCGGCATCTGAACCGAAGGGCCAATCGCGACTGCGGTCGATTTGTTTGCCGCTTTCCCGGCGTAGCGTCCTCAGGATGCTATGGCGACGTCAACCAATGTATCGTGAAAATCGCCGCCTCCGCCCATGTCGCTGAGGCCGTCGGCCGTAAGCGCGTTCACGCCCAAGGCTTCGGGGCTCAGCGACGGCCACCAGCCCGAGGGCACGGAAACCACTCCTTGCCTCACCCGGTCGCCAACTCTCGCCGTCAAGGTGAGACCCGCACGATCATTGAACACCCTGACGGCGTTCCCGTCTGAAATCCCTCGCGATCTTGCATCCTCGGGATGGATGTCGATCATGGGCTTCTTGGCGGCATCCAGTTGGCGCGGCAGGTTGGCGTAACTTGAATTTAGAAAATGCAATTCCGACTTGGAGCTCATGAGAATGAGCGGATAGCGCGCCGCGAGTTGCGTGTCGCCTCCGGGGCTCTCGCGCGCGAAGCGAAACGCCGGTAGCGGATCAAATCCATGCGACTCCAGGTTTGGCGAATGCAGCTCGCATTTGCCGGATGGAGTAGAGAAGTTGCCGGTGGCAAAAGGCTTCCATTCGGAAGGAATGTTGAAGGCGGCCCAACCGTCGCGTTGCAGCCTTTCATACGTAATACCCTCCAGCCAGGGGTGACTGCTTGATAGGGCAGAGCGCACGATCTGTTCGTCGTTGTCGAACAGATAGGCCTCGGTGAAGCCCATTCGGGCCGCCAACTGGCGGAAGATCTCGGTGTTGGACAGCGCCTCGCCAATTGGGGGAATTGCCGGCTGGTTGAGCGCGAGGTAGGTCTGCCCCCAGGCCCACATCAGATCGAGATGCTCGAATTGGGTGGTGGCTGGAAGGACGTAGTCCGCGTAGCGCGCCGTGTCGGTCATGAACTGTTCAAGAACGACCGTAAGCAGGTTCTCTCGCTTGAGACCGTCCAGCACCAATTTCTGGTTCGGTGCGATTGCAGCGGGATTGCTGTTGAACACGATTAACGCGCGAATCGGCGGTTTCATGGCCTCGTTCGTTAGCGCACGTCCGATTTGCACCATGTTCACGGACCGGATGGATTTGTCTTCGAGCTGAGGCATTTGCACTGCGTCAATGTTCAGGGCTGCAAATGGGATTGGTCCAGTGCTGTGCAGAAGCCCGCCACCCAAATCCTTCCACGCGCCGGTGAGCGCTGGCAGACAGCTGATTGTTCGATAGGCCATCCCGCCTTCTGAGTGATGCTCCATTCCGATAAAGGTGCGGATGCAGGCAGGTCGCGTGGACGCATAGGCCAGAGCCAGCCTCTCGATTTGCTCGGCCGCAAGCCCTGTAATCGAGGCCACACGATCTGGAGTGTAGGAGGCGATCCGGTCACAAAGTTGCTCGAAGCCGATCGTTTGGTCGCGAACGTAGTCAAAGTCATGCAGCTGCTCTCGCACGATGACATGCATGAGCCCTAGGGCCAGCGCCGCATCCGTTCCTGGCAAGGGCTGGATGTGTAGATCGGCTTCAAGGGCGGTCCTCGTTTTTTGTGGGTCGATGACGACGAGTTGCGCGCCGTTGCGGCGAGCTTGCCGGATGAAATGCCACAGGTGAAGATTTGTGACGATTGTATTTGTGCCCCACAAGATAATGAGGCGGCTGTGAATGATTTGTTCGGGCAACATGCCAAGCGTTGTGCCGTTTGTGGCCGTTATTCCGGCTCCGGCCGCGCTGCCGCAGATTTCGCGCTCAAGGCGCGTGGCGCCCAGGCGGGCAAAGAAACGCGCGCTCAAACTGTTGCATTGTACGACGCCCTGTGTGCCCAAGTAACTATAGGGGAGGACTGCAGTCGCCCCGTCTTGCCGAACGATGGCGTTTAGACGGTCGGCAATTCCATCGAGCGCTTCGGTCCACGTCACCCGCTCAAACTGAGCCTGACCTTTCGCGCCAACGCGCCGCAACGGATGCAGGATGCGCTGTGGGCTGTAGACTCTTTCCGGGAAATGAGCGACCTTGGCGCAGAGGCCGCCGCGCGTGAAAGGATGGTCAGGATCCCCAGTAACCGCGGTCGCTATGCCGTCCTCTACAGTCACCAACCATGCACAAGTGTCAGGGCAGTCGTGAGGGCAGGCGCCCTTGATCTTCGTTGAACGCTGTGAATCGGCGATTGGCATCGCGCCCCCTGGCAATCTATAGAGCGGGGTTCGGAAACAACCGCAGCTTAACGGGCTGCAGTTCTGTTGGCCAGCGACATGCGCCAGGGTTTCTTCAGGAGCTCAAAGTCTCAACTTTGGAACTGGTGCGTGACGACATACGGCCGCTTAGGCCGCTCCCGACGGGTGTCCCCATTCGATTTCGTGCAATCGAACAATGGCCGAGATGGGTCATCTGGAGACCACTTGGCTAGGCTGTGCAAGTATTGCCTGCCCGTCTCTTACCCCTCTACCAACGGACATACTGTCATTGAAAAAACACCGACCTGGCGATGTCCATCGACGCCCGCAACGCCGTGCGCAGCGAAAAAAGGAGCAACGATCTTGCGTGTCCTTGGCCCTGGTGGTCTTTGTGAACGGCGAGCTGCCCAAGCAGTATGACCGGCACGGGATCAGGCTGGTTCCGCTGCTGCGACTTCGGCAGAAATGCCCGTTCAATTTGACCAGAGCTTAAAGTCACAAAGCCAACAATGGCGCCGGTCGAGCGGTCACACAGCGCGAAACCCGATTGGCTTGATTGTGCAGCGCGTGGCCTTGGTCAAGAAGGTTCAACCAGCGGCAACGATCGTCAATGAGATAACTGCCGAAGCAACGGGGACCTTGAAACAGCTTGGCTCGATGGTAAGTTGGGGTCAACCGCTGGTTCAAGCCGATCCTACGGCCTGTCGCGAGCAGGGGTTAAGCGGGACACCTATTGCGTGCGTTCTTGGTTCGTTTGAGATGTCGTACACTCAGAGCACTTTCGCGCAGTGCCCCCAAAGAGCCTAGACCGTGCCTGCCCGTCGAGGCATTGTCACGGTCGGCGGCCGAACGAGATGATCCCAAGACAACTTGGCCTCCATCAGGGGAGTGCGGTTCGCAACGAAGCCAGGGTATCGCCCGTGCCTTCCATCATGAAGAACGTAACCTGCATCGAAGACCTTCGGCGGATCGCTCGCCGCAAGGTACCACGTGCCTTTTTTGACTACGCCGAGGCAGGCTCCTATTCCGGCGAAACATTGCGTGCCAACTGCGCCGATCTGGAGCGTGTAAGACTTCGTCAGCGGGTGCTCGTCGATGTGTCGGCGAGGACCACGAGCACGACAATCCTCGGCGAGAGTTCAGCGCTGCCAATAGCTCTGGCGCCGATCGGCATTGGCGGACTTCAGCGTGGCAACGGTGAGATCCTCGCATGTCGCGCCGCCCATGCCGCAGGTATTCCGTACACGCTCGGTACAATGGCGATTTGCTCGATCGAGGATGTCGCCGGTGCGGTCGAGAAGCCCTTCTGGTTCCAGCTTTACGTAATGAAGGATCGCGGCTTCGCACGGTCCCTCGTTGAGCGCGCCGCGGCCGCCAAATGCAGCGCGCTCGTGCTCACCGTTGATCTGCAGGTGCTCGGGCAGCGCCATGCTGACATCAAGAACGGACTTTCGGTTCCACCGTCGCTCAAGATCAAAAACCTGATCGATATGGCGACCAAGCCGGGATGGGTCTACGGGATGCTCGCGGGCAAGCGTTGGACCTTCGGAAACCTTGCTGGCCACGTGACGGGCAAGGAAGGGGTCAAGGCGCTGTCGGAATGGATCGCGCATCAATTCGATCCCACCTTGAACTGGAAGGATGTCGAGTGGATTAGGAGCATCTGGCCAGGCAAGCTGATTATCAAAGGCATTCTCGACGTGGAGGACGCCAAGCTCGCGACCAAGACAGGCGCGGCGGCGATTGTCGTCTCCAACCACGGGGGGCGGCAGCTCGATGGCGCGATGTCGTCTGTTTCGATGCTACCGAGAATCGCCGAAGCGGTTGGCTCGGAAATCGAGGTCATGTTCGATGGCGGCATCCGCTCCGGCCAAGACGTCATGCGTGCGCTTGCCCTCGGCGCCAGAAGCTGTCTGATCGGCCGGGCTTACATCTATGGCCTCGGCGCTGGCGGCCAAACCGGAGTGGCAACGGCCATCGAAATCATTCGCAAGGAGCTGGATGTTACCATGGCGCTCACCGGCGTCAGGAGCATCAATGAAATCGATCAGCGGGTCTTGATGAAGTGAAGTAGCGGTATCGGCCGGCGTGGCATCGAAGTGGTAGGGCGTTGGCGCTTGGCGGCCTGAATGGGGTTGCAAAGTTCGACCACAATATTCTCTTTGAACCGGGCGCGTCCGGCGATGGCCACGCGCGATGGCCGTCCAGGATTTCATTCGCATTGCGGAGGCTTGCGATGATTGACGAAGAAACGATTGAGGCCATTGCGACCGATCTTGCCCGGAGCTTCGGAACTGGGCTGCGGCCTCAGCGCATAACCGAACAATTTCCGGGGTTCAGCCTCGATGACGGTCATGCCGTCGCCGACCGCCTGTGCGCGCTTCGCGAGGCTCGGGGTGAGATTCCGGTTGGCCGCAAGATTGGCGCCACCAATCGGGTGATGTGGGAGGTGCTCGGCATGTCTGCGCCAATGTGGGGCTTCATGTTCGACACCACAGTGGCTGACCTGCCGGGCGGCAAGGGGTCCACCGAGCTCGGCAATTTCTGGCAACCGCGCATAGAACCGGAGATCGCTTTCCGACTGGCCGCAGCCCCTCGCGCCGGTATGGATGAGGCCGAATTGTTGGGCTGCATTGACGGCATCGCCCATGGTTTTGAGCTGGTACACAGTCCCTTCTCCGACTGGAAAGTGGGTGCTCCCGATGCCTCGGCCGCATATGGCCTGCATATGAGGCTTTTGCTCGGACCCTGGCACGACACAGCGGTGGACCGCCTATCTTGGATTGAGATGCTGAGGGACTTTGTTGTCACCCTTTCATGCAGCGACGGCGTCGAGCGGCAAGGTGTGGGCGGCAATGTGCTGGGAAGTCCGCTCGTTGCGCTGAAATTCCTTGTCGATGACCTTGCTGCCCATCCCCACCGCGCGCCGCTGCGCGCCGGTGAGATCATCACTACCGGCACACTCACGGAAGCAATGCCGGTCCAGAAGGGGCAGACATGGAAAACCTCCATCGGTGGGGCGCCGTTGGAAGGATTGAGGCTCGACCTGCGATGATCTCCGGCACGGGAGAGCCTGCCCGCGTCAACTGTCGGCTTCTCTGAAGAGTTTCGGAAGACGGCCCCTCACGCTGCCTCCCACGCGTGGACCGTCGTCCGAAACCCGTCACAACACCCGACGTTGCGACACACCGGACGTTGCGAGATGCGTCTTCGAGCAAAATACGGTAGGCTTGCATCCGCAATGACGCTGGCGCTCCGCGGTAGCCCACAGCGCGGTGGAGCCACGACCATCGGTCACATCGGGGGCTTAGATGCGGGTTGTCGTTTATGGCACCGGAGGCGCCGGCGGATATTTCGGCGCGCAATTGGCGCTGTCGGGAGAACAAGTGATTTTCGTTGCGCGCGGCGAACATCTCAAGGCGCTACGCGTCAACGGACTGCGCCTGGAAACGCCCAAGGGCGACACCGTCATTTGCCCGGTCGAGGCGACCGACGATCCGGCGACGGTAACCAGCGCGGACGTCGTGCTTGTCGGCGTCAAGGCTTGGCAGGTGCCCGACGCGGCCCAGGCCCTTCGGCCCTTTGTCGGCGGTAGCACATACGCAGTGCCATTGCAAAATGGCGTCGAGGCCGCATCGCAGCTTTCGGCCGTACTCGGCGCGGACCATGTAATTGGGGGCATGTGTGGGACATTGAGCTGGATTGCGGGCCCGGGTTATATCCGCAGCGTCGGCGGCAACAATTTTATTAGGTTTGGCGAACTCGATAACCGCCGCAGCGAACGCGTTGAACGATTGCACGGCGTGTTTACGAAGGCCGAAGTCTCTGTTGACGTGCCTTCCAACATCGTCAAAGCGTCGTGGGACAAATTTCTGATGGTGACGCCGTTCGGCGGCGTGGGCGCCATTGCTAGGGCTCCAATCGGCGTCACGCGCTCGGTTCCAGAAACGCGCCAACTGCTCGAGAAATGCCTCGAAGAGGTCGTTGCTGTCGCACGCGCGCGAAGAATCGAGATGTCGACTGCTGCGATTGCCGACACCATGAAGTTCTACGATGGCCTGCCACCAGGTGGCACTACGTCCCTACAACGCGATATTGTCGACGGCAAGCCGAGCGAACTGGAGTATTGGAATGGCGCCGTGGTGCGTTTCGGCCGCGAAGCTCAAGTCCCCACGCCAACTCACGCACACATCTATGATTGCCTCCTGCCGCAGGAATTGCACGCTCGCGGCAAAATCGCGTTCCCAAGCTAGTCCGTCGATTGCGCTTACGTGGTTCAAGTCGGCGTGAAGCACAAAAGCGCCGAAAATTCCGACTCGGCGGCAACCCGACGATGGCATAATGTTCCGGAGAGCCGATTGACCTTGGGATTCACGCCGACGACGGGAGCTGCTGATGTCGTCCGACCAGGAACTCTTCACCAAAGGCTTGGCAACTTATCAAAAAGTCGTGAGCCACAATTATATGGCACACCGGGAAGTTTACGGAGTACTGCGCGGTGTTTTGCAGGCCGAAGCGCCAGACGGGTTCGTGTTCCTGGACATAGCCTGCGGCGCCGCCACGGCGTCGGCAGCGATGTTGAAGGGGACTAAAGTCGGACGCTACCTCGGCATCGACATTTCGCAGCCGTCGCTAGACTTGGCCCGTGAGGCACTCCAAGGGCTAACCTGTCCGGTCGACCTGCGCTGTCAGGACTTCGTGGAGCTAATCGAGGCCTGGGACGAAGCTGTTGACGTCGTCTGGGTCGGCCAGTCCCTTCATCACCTGCGTACGCTCGAAAAACGCGAATTCATGCGGCGCGTGCGCGCGGCGCTGTCCCGCGATGGGCTGTTCCTGATTTGGGAGCCGACGTGTTTTGACGGCGAAGATCGCGAGGGTTGGTTGGAGCGGTTTCATCGGCTACGCCCGGAATGGGACGCCGTGACCGACGAGGAGTTCGCCGCCTGAGAGAGCCACTGTCGCGCTTCCGACTATGCCGAGACTGCGACAGCTTGGAAGGTGATCGGACGCGATGCGGGATTCGCCAGCGTCGATGAACTTCTCACGGTTCCGAACCGCTTGGCACGGGTCTATCGCTACAGCGCTTGACGGCTTGCTGCAACGAACTACTGATCGAAGACCATTGTCGGCAACTCGCTTTCGTCGAACGTCTGCAGGCGGGCCCATGAGGTTGCCTCAGGGCCACCAGCAGAGGTTGATCCGACCAGGCGAAGATTGCGCTATTACTACTCCAGCCACCTCGGCTTTGGGTCTTGGTCGTGATTTGGTGCTATCGTCTTCGAGCCGTCGCCTCCATTTTGTTGTCATTCAATTGGTGTGATTATGCGATTTACCGAAGTCAATCACATATCCGTGGCTACGTCCGATCTCGACCGTTCGGCAAAATTCTATCGCGATGTATTGGGACTTCGACCCATCGCTCGCCCGCCTTTTAAGAGCGTGGGAATGTGGCTGGACTCAGGAAGTATACAGATCCATCTCACGGTCAATCCTAACGGAACATATCGTCGCGATCGTCTTATTGACACGACGGATTCACACTTTGCTATGCGCGTGGAAGATTTCGAAGAGGCCATGCGTCATCTGTTCGCTTGCGGCTTTAAAGAGGATTCGGCCGCAAATGATCCAAAACGGCTCTTGATCGATCGCAAGAACGCAGCTGGCTACCCACAAGCCTATTTGCTCGATCCGGATCAGCATCTCATCGAGATCAATGCAGCCAATAAGTGAACTTGCCCGATCCGAATGGATCAAGTGCAGCCTCCAGCGGCACTATACGGTTTGGTGCGTGCCGCCTAAATTCGAGTGAATGGGTGCGCTCATGCACAATGCCATCGTGGTTGGAGGTTCACTTGGCGGCCTCTATGCGGCGTGCATGCTGCGTCGTTCCGGTTGGGATGTGGTCGTCGTCGAGCGTGCTCAGGCCCGGCTCGAAGGACGAGGGGCGGGGCTTGGCGTGCATCCGCCGATGTTGGAAGGACTCCTCGCGGCCGGAGCCCATGTTGACGCTACGGTGGGAGTCGCAATCGGTGGACGTGCCGCATTCGCGCGAGACGGGAGCATTGAGGCCGAAATAGCGATGCCTCAATTCTGCACCTCATGGGCGCGGCTCTACTCGATGTTAAGCGACGTCTTCCCTGAAGAGAGAATTCGGCGTGGCGCAAGGCTTGCCGGTTTCGAACAAGATGCCGATGGCGTCACTGCCCATCTCTCAACGGGAGAGAGCCTTCGCAGCGACCTGCTTATTGGAGCCGATGGCGTGCGGTCGACAGTCCGTCGGCAGCTCCTTCCGGATGTCGAACTTTCCTATGCCGGCTATGTTGGCTGGCGTGGCATGGTCGAGGAATGGGCGATGACCTCTGCCACCCACGCAAGCCTATTTCACCGCTTCGCTTGGGGCTTGATCCGGGGCGAGCATATTCTTGGTTATCCCGCGCCTGGCCCTGCCGATGATCTGACACCAGGTCGTCGCCGCTATAGTTTTGTCTGGTATCGGCCAATCGCGGAGTGGTTGCTGCGCGAGATGCTGACTGACGTTTCCGGCCGCTATCATCCGGACGGTATTGCGCCCCAGTCAATTCGGCCCGAATTCGTCGCCGCGCTCAGGCGTGACGCCGACGCGCTCCTTTGCCCCGCCTGGGCTGAATTGGTTCGGATGGTCGATCAGCCGCTGTTCCAACCTATCGGTGATCTTGAATCGCCGCGCATGGCCTTCGGGCGGGTCGCGCTGCTTGGTGACGCGGCCTTCACTGCCCGGCCCCACATTGGGCGCGGAGCGATCAAAGCGGGTCACGATGCCATAGCCCTTGCGGCGGCGCTAAAAACCGGTTCAGTGGAAGATGGCCTCCAAAGGTATGACGTCATCCGGCGTCCGGCGAGTATTGCAGTAGTGGACGAATCCCGCAGCATGGGCAGTTACTTGGAAGGGAAAGGCGAGCGGATCAGTGATCCCGCCGCATTTATCAGAGTGAACGGCGGCGTCGAGCAATCGAGAGTAGACGGAGGATTGCTCCAACGTCTGTTGGCCGAAGCCGGCTATGGCGGGCTGCACTAGCCTTGCGACGCCAAGTCTGGCCCGCAATCTTGCCAGCGCTTGATTTTCTCGAGGGGTGATTTGGCGTTTGCTCTAGAGCACTGCATTTGCGCTCGCGTATTTGAGTGAGTTCCGTCGCGGGTCAGGAGTTCGCCTTATGGTAGCAACTGAATTTTGGGGGTTGGGCACCATTATTGACGGCGATACCGTCTTGCGACTCACTGTCGGGGGCCTGCTGCTACCGCACGGCCTTGCTAAGTTTATCGACTATGCGAATGAAGTCGAGGCATTCGGCGGGTCGTTTGGATTACGTCCGGCTTCCATATGGCCTCAGTGATCGCGGTAGGGACGGTGATTGCTCACCGCCCCCCGCACAGATCCGTGCTGGCGGAATTCCCGCACACGGCTCTTACCTTGAGTGTCTGGCGGCAAATCGCTGGGCTGGCCAGGGGTGAAGGGTCTTGGGCCTTGGGAGCCAGTCGCCGGCAAGTCTTTGCATCCGTTCCCACGACAATGCAGTCCTCTGGCTACGCCGCCTGAGCGAATGCATCCAGAGTTCCGTGACGCACCGGTTGAATCTGCCGAGCGTCGCATAGTTCGTGGGGACGGCATGGTAAGCAAAGAACCCTCCGACAACCTGGCGCAGCCATTTCCCCTGTTCAGGAATTGGCTCGCGCCTTCGCCGCCGCAGTTCCTCTTTGATCTCCTGGAGCTTCGCCTTCACACGGTCGCGTCGGGATCGCCTCATGACGAGGAATTTCCCTTTGAGCGATTTTCCGCAGATGAAGGTAAAGCCCAGAAAATTGAAGGTCTCCGGTTTTCCGAGCCCACGCCGGGCACGATTTTCAGCCGCAAAGCGACCAAACGTGATCAGCCGGGTCTTGTCCGGATGCAGCGACAGCGAAAACTCCTGCAGCCTTTTGCGCATCGCTGCCCAGAAGCGTCGGGCGTCGGCCTCGTGCTGGAAACCGACGACGATGTCGTCGGCATACCTTACGATTATGACTTCGCCCCTTGCCTCGCGCCGTCGCCAGCGGTCGGCCCACAGATCGAACACGTAATGAAGGTAGACGTTGGCAAGCAGCGGCGATGACACCGATCCTTGCCCGGTCCCCATGTCACTCGTTGTCACGACCCCATCTTCCAGGACCCCTGCCGTCAACCATTTCTGGATCAGGCGGATGATGCGCTTGTCGCCGATCCTGTGCTCCACGAAACGGACGAGCCAATCCTGGCTGACCGCCCCGAAAAAGTTTTGGATGTCGGCATCAAGAATGTAGCTCACCTTCCGGTTGGAAATGCCGACAACGAGCGCATCCAGGCAATCATGCTGGCCGCGCTTCGGCCGGAACCCATAGCTGAACCCGAGGAATTCCTCCTCGTAGATGCAGTTCAGCACGGTCACAGCAGCACGTTGGACGATCTTGTCCTCCAGTGCCGTAACCGCCAGCGGGCGCTGTTTGCCATCTGCCTTCGGGATATAGACCCGGCGGGATGGTTGCGCCCGATACGCTCCCCGTTGGACTCTCACGTGAAGGTCCCGCAGCCGTGGCTCCAGGTCTTCGGCGTAGTCCTTCCACATCTGTCCATCCACGCCGGGCGCCGCGTCGCGTTTGAGCGCGACGAACGATTCACGGAGCAGGTCGACACTGAGGTGATGGAAGAGCGCGGTGAACTTCTCCTTCTTCCCTTGCCTTGCGGTTTGCCGCACGCGATCGAGCGCCTGTGACACACGTTCCCGGCCCTGTGTCCGGAGTGTGCTTTGCTCGCTCACGTTCCTCTTGGTCCCCGCCCTTGGCTCCACCGGCTCCGCCGCTTCGGCGATTCCATGGTCTACATGGGAGACCGCGTTTGCCTTGTTCGTCGGCTTCGCAGCTACTATGGCGGAGTCTGACTTCTCACGCCCGTTCGTCATCGGGTACGGCTCCTCACCTTTCCGATGCGGACCAGGACAGCAACGCGCCGCCGTTGGCCGGCCGTGAGATCTCCCGGCTCCCGCGCAAGGAACGTCCACACATGCCAGGTTCTCCGACCCCGCCGGATTATCCCGGCGCTTGCGATAGCGCGCCTGGATATGTTGCCTTCCGCGATAATGAGCGCGTCGGCATCCGGGACGATGTCCATTACGGGGCTCGATGGCTGGCCTGCGTGCTCCCCTGTCAACGCTTCGCCATCGCCCTCGCGGGCGCTTGCGCATGACTCGGGGCCGATGCGGTTCGCTAGACCTTCATCGCGATGGACTTGCACCATCTACTCCTTGCCGGTTTTGCCGGCGCACCATTATTGGGACACAGATATCCGACATCTCGGACAAAGCATGAACAAGGAAAGCGCCGACAAGTCCGCAGTGCCCTCAAGGGCTGCCCCCGTGCTAACTGTCACAGGCTTGGGCAGCTCAGGGCCCTTGCTGTAACGGACCAATTCACTTGTCAGGGCCCTTTTCCCAGGGCTAGCGTGTCGGCGTAAAAAAAATTCCGGGGCGGTGCAGCCATGGACATTGCTCAGCTATACGAGGTCGGTCGACATCGACTGAATATCGCTTGCCGGGGAGATGTCGGTCCCCCCACGCCCTATACACTCTTCCTGGCCAGCCATATTCCGGAGATACCGGGACAAAGTGTCGTGGATGTCGGCACCGGTTCCGGCTTTCTTGGAATTGTCGCGATGATGCAAGGAGCGGCTAGAGTCTACGTAATTGATATCAACCCGGAAGCTATTGCCGTTGCTTTTGAGAATGCCGAGCGGAATGGCGTCCAAACCGGTTTTGTCCACTTACCGATGGGTGGCACGATAATCCCACTGCCTCCCGGGAAGTCGGTAGATTTGGTGCTTTCGAACCCTGCCCAACTTCCCCTGCCTGAGCCCGCCACTCTTAACAGTCCATACTACGCTGGGAAAGATGGTCGGCGAATGATCGAAGATGTTATACGCGAAGCGCCGGGAAGGTTATCTCCAACGGGTCGATTGCTTATGACCCACAATTCGATATGCGATCTTCCCGCAAGTCTCCGGTTAATGGAATCGGTGGGGTTAGAAGCGCGAATATTGGCTCAGATGTCGCTGGAACTTCGACCGATCTTCAATCGGCCTTGGCTCGATGAGTTAGGCGGCCCGGGGCGCGGCCTCTACACAGTCCGCGACGGGAAAGCTTATGAGACCTTGTACGTCGTTGATGCGAGTCTACCCAAACAACGCTGATATCGGAGACTCGTGCGAAAGTTATGACGGTCTTTTGCAGATCAAGAATGTCAGAGATGGGCCAACAGCGAGCTTGGTTGGCAAACGCCTCGAGACTTGTGGTTCGTCAGTTCATGGGTAGTATAGCCGACAGTCGTGAGCAGCCGAAGACTGGCAAGGCCGCCCCCGCGGCGGTTGTCATGGCGCCGCCAACAGATTTTGTTCTTATTTTGGGTTTCGCAAAATGACAAAATCAGATGATTTTGCTCCGGGGCATAGCGGCCCGACCGGCGCGGCCATGGAAGGTGGAGGGTCTTACAATAGAAACTCCGAACAACAGGGCGCTGGCGGCATTTCAGCGTTGCCGCTGCTTGAGAATGCTGCGGCATCGGTTGCGATCGAGCCGGGCGAAGATCCAATCGCAATTGCCGACTTTGGATCGTCTCAGGGCCGCAACTCACTTCTGCCGCTTGGCACTGCAATCAAGAGTTTACGAAGGCGCCTTGACGTCCATAGACCCATTTCTGTGTTCCATACCGACCAGGCGGAGAACGACTTCAGCACACTGTTCCAAGTGGTGCACACCGATCCAGGCAGCTATGTGCGAGACCAACCGAACGTATTTACCTTCGCTACCGGCAAGTCCTTTTATGAACCGCTTTTCCCGCCGAACACGATTACGCTCGGCTGGAGCTCCTATGCATTGATGTGGCCCAGCCAATTGGCAGCACATATTCCCGGTCACGTCTTCAGCACGAGAAGCAGCGGCACCGTTCTGGCAGCATTCAACAAGCAAGGAGACGAAGACTGGCGACGCTTCCTGTCTTTGCGAGCGACGGAGCTTCGGACCGGCGGCCGCTTGGTGATTGTTATTGCGGCGCGTGGTGACGACGGGTTGAATGGACTTGAGCCGCTGATGGATCACGCCAACGCCGTGCTGCAAGACTTGGTCACGGACAGAACGATCTCGGCTGCCGAGCACGAGCGGATCGTCGTGCCAGCGCATCCAAAAAGTCTGCAGGACCTTTTGGCTCCATTTGCCGGCAATGCGCGTTTTCATGGTCTTGCCATGGAACACTGCGAGGTATTCCCCGGACCTGACCCAGTCTGGGACGATTACCAGCGTCATCACGACCGGCAAAAGGTGGCTGCTGACCAGACCGGTTTCTTCCGCGCGGCCTTTGGACCGACATTTGCAAGTGCCTTGGACGACAATCGCTCCGCCGCCGACCGAGCCGCCTTCATTGATAAGCTTGAGCAAGGGATGGTGCATCGAATTGCTGCCGATCCTGTCGCAACTCGGCAGTTTATCGGCGTAATGATGATCGCGAAAGAGTAATCAGCTTGGACGGCTGATATTCGCATGGCTGCCGCGCTGTTTACGTTCCTCGTCTTGACGCGACTAGCAGAAGCGGACGTGGCGAAGTGGGGGCTTGTCTGTGAGCGCCATATGGCGCTAAGGGTCAGACAGAGGCTTCACGGCCCAGCGGCCCCAAGGCAGAAGCTGGCCGGATAGCGACCCAATTGCCTGCAAAATCAGGCTTCTAAGTTGCAGCGCAGCAATTTTCTGATTGGTTTGCCAGCAGCGGACGTGCTCCGACAGCACACGACGACGGATCATCTGCGTGGACTTTGGTAGGTATTGGCCCACCTCGACATATTGCTGCGTCGCAGCAACTAGGCCGCTCACAGGCGGGTGAGCGGACCTGCCCGCTGTCGGCACCCCCAACCTTTCTCACACTCCCCGACGTCCGCTGCAACAGCCACCCAAGGTGTCAACTGTAAGCTCTATGAGGACGTGGCTATCGAGAGTCCAGGCCAGCCGGTCGGGACTTCCGGGTCCCCTGTTCACAGAACGCGGCAGCCAGTGAGAGTCAAAGGGCTGCGCCGGTTTTCGTGACAGGTTTTGGGCCGAGAGAGAGTCTCGCGGCCGCCCGTCATGGAGACGACCGACATGGCACCCGCCGTTCAGAAAATCACCCTCAGCGCGTCGCGCGATATCCCCTTCAACAAGCTCGTCATCGCCCAATCGAATGTCCGGCGGATCAAGGCCGGCGTCTCGATTGAGGAGTTGGCGGAAGATATCGCCCGGCGGACGCTGCTGCAAAGCCTCACGGTGCGGCCTGTGCTCGATGCGGACGGCGCCCCGACTGGCCTGTTTGAGATTCCGGCCGGAGGTCGCCGTTATCGCGCGCTCGAATTGCTGGTCAAGCAAAAGCGCCTCGCCAAGACCGCGCCGATCCCTTGCATCGTGCGCGAGGACGGAATCGCCGAAGAGGATTCGCTCGCCGAGAATATCCAGCGGGCGCCGTTGCATCCGCTCGATCAGTTCCGGGCCTTTCTGGCGCTTCGCGAGAAGGGCCAGTCCGAGGAAGAGATCGCGGCGGCCTTCTTCGTGTCGGTCGCCGTCGTCAAACAGCGCCTGCGCTTGGCGTCGGTCGCTCCCAGGCTCCTGGGTGCCTACGCCGAGGACGGCCTGACGTTGGACCAGGTGATGGCCTTCACCGTCAATTGCGACCATCAGCGACAGGAGCAGGTTTTCGACCAGCTGAGCCAGTCCTACAGCAAGGAGCCCCACGCCATCCGCCGGATGCTGACGGAAGGTGCGGTCCGCGCCGCCGACAAGCGGGCGAAGTTCGTTGGCCTGGACGCCTACACTGAGGCCGGCGGCATCGTCATGCGCGACCTGTTCCAGGGTGACGATGGCGGCTGGCTTCAGGACGCCGGATTGCTCGACAAATTAGTCTCCGAACGACTGCGCGATCAATCCGAGACAATTCGTGCCGAGGGTTGGAAATGGGTCGAAGTCGCGCTCGACTTCCCCTATGGCCACACCTATGACCTGGGGCAGCTCCATGGCGACGTGGTGGCCCTCACCGATGAGGAGCAGTCAGCTCGCGACGCCTTTCAAGCCGAATTTGATGAAATCGAGGAGCAACACGCTGCTGCTGAAGAATTGCCCGAGGACGCCGAGGCCCGTCTCGGCGAAATCGAGGCGGCGTTGGCGACGTTCGACAATCGACCGGCTGTGTTCGAAGCCGCGGAAATCAGTCGTGCCGGAGCATTTGTCAGCATCGACGGTTCCGGCAATCTACGGATTGAGCGTGGCTTCGTTCGACCCGAGGATGAAATAGACCCCGCGCCACAGGCTGAAGCAGAAATCGAGGTCGATGAAACGGCCCCGGATATTAATCCGGACGTGAGCTCAACCGCAAGTTCAGCTGACCCGGCCGAGCCGGAGGACGATGACGGATTGAAGGCGATCCCTGACCGGCTCATGACGGAGCTGACCGCGCATCGGACGCTGGCAATGCGGCATGCGTTGGGCGAGCAGCCAGATGTGGCATTCCTGGCTGCCCTCCACGCGCTCTGCTTGAAGATCTTCTATCGCTACGCGGCCGACTCCTGCCTGGAACTCGACTTGAAAACCGTCAGTTTCAGCACGCAGGCACCGGGCTTGAACGATAGCGCCTTGGCGATAGCAATCGACGCCCGCCACCAGACCTGGATCGCATCCTTATCAAAGGAGCCAGCCAACTTGTGGGATACGTTGGAGGCCTTCGACAGCGAAAGCCGTCATGCCTTGTTCGCACACTGCGTCTCGCTGACAGTCAATGCGATTTACGAGGCCTACAACCGGAGGCCTCGCGCGCTCGCCCATGCCGCCCGGCTGGCACAGGCAGTCGATCTCGACATGGTTGCAGCTGGCTGGACCCCGACCGTCGACACCTATCTCGGCCGTGTCACCAAAGCCCGCATTCTAGACGCGGTTCGCGAGGCGAAGGGAGCGCAGGCCGCTGATCGCATCGAGTATTTGAAGAAGGGCGAGATGGCGGCGAATGCGGAGGAACTCCTCAGCGGTTCCGGCTGGTTGCCGGAGCCGCTGCGTACACATGGCCGCCCTGTCGTAGTTGAAACCGAGTCCGCGGATGAGGCTAAGCACGCCACGGCCGATACGCATCTGATCGCAGCCGAATAGCCAACTAGCACCAAGCAGCCCCTCGGGTCCGCCGGCAACGGCGGGCCCATTTTTGTCTTGGAGTTCACCATGATCGGTACCGCAGCGGACTTGGCACACAGCCTCGCCCAAGTGGCCGAGGCTGTGTGCCAGCACTATCTGTCCAACGGCTGCCGCGAAGGCCGGTATTGGCTGGTTGGCGATGCTCGCAACACACCCGGCCGCTCACTGTATGTTCGATTAAACGGCGCCCGGGTCGGCAAATGGACCGACGGGGCAACGGCCGAGCATGGCGATCTCCTCGATATCATCCGTGAAACCTGTGGCCTCATCGATTTTCACAGCGTCACCGCCGAAGCCCTGCGCTTTCTCGGTCTGCCACGGCCAGCGTCCGAGCCTCATCGGCCCCGTCTCTCATCCGCATCGGCTGGATCGCCAGAATCTGCCCGGCGGCTTTTTGCCATGTCGCAACCGATCGCGGGCACGATCGCAGACACCTATTTGTGCCATCGCGGCATTGCCGCCTTACCCTGCACGACGAATCTTCGCTTTCATCCGCGCTGCTACTATCGCCCGGACTCTTGCTCCTCGACTCTGACCTGGCCCGCGATGATCGCCGCCGTCACCGATCTAACCGGGACCATCACTGGAGTGCAACGAACCTGGCTCGACCCGTCAGGGCGAGGCAAGGCGGCCATCGCTACGCCCAGGCGAGCCATGGGCCAACTCATCGGCAACGCCGTCCGCTTCGGGGATGCGGCTGATGTCCTGGCGGCTGGCGAAGGCATCGAAACCATGCTGTCGCTCAAAAGCGTTATGCCCAACATGCCGATGGTGGCGGCGCTCTCGGCCGCGCATCTTGCCGCCATCCTGTTTCCAGCGACGTTGCGCCGACTCTATATCGCTCTTGACAACGACCCAGCCGGACACCGCGCGGCCATCCGCTTGGCCGGCCGTGCGCAGCGGGCCGGGATCGAGGCGATTGTCCTTTCACCCCAACTCGCAGACTTCAATGACGATCTTTGCAGCTGGGGACCAGACTTACTTCGGGCATCACTCAGAGTGCAGATCGTACCGCGTGATGTCGCCCGCTTCATGGATAGGGGGGACTGAGCCGAGACGGGGAAGGGAGTTTGGCAGCCGCGCTGGTCTTTCATCCTGACGGTTTTCATTGCTTCCCATTGCTGTAGGAGAGCTCGAGCCCACGGCCTTCTGAGAGGGCGATCGAGCGGCAAGCGGCCCAGACCAGCAATGGTTCCGCCCAATTCTTTTCCGCCGGCGGGCGAGCCCGCCTTTGCATCGCCAGGCAAAAGAACCGGTCTCCACCATCCTCCGCTGCCGCTTCGGCCCTCCGCTTTGCTGCGGGTGCAGGTCCGGTCCGCCCGCCGCCTTTCGTCGCCACGAAGGCCGCGATGGGCGCGGCCGATCCCGCAAAGGGAAGCACCGATGATCACCGACCACGACGACACCAACACCGAGCCCCTGCACACCTCATCCCCGACCGATCATGTCCTCACGGAACTTCAGCTGTACGGCCATCGTCCCGGCCAGGACGAACTAGACACGCGACCGCTGCCCGAAGACCAGGCCCTCGCTGGCGCCGTAGCCGACATTTTCGATGCCCTCGTCGTCGCCTTGGCCGGCACCCGTCTCGAACCCGACCTCGAGACACTGCTCTGGTCGGCCGCCAACATTTTCCACCGCGCGGTCCGCCGGATCGAACGCGAACTCGACGACAACGAGCAGGCGCAACGCCGCAGTCAGAAGGACCAGGACGGCTCGGAAATCCGCTCAGTCGAACTGGAG
>Ga0209068_10000443_pt1 | contig 22489 bp, 23 predicted proteins | sample ColStrG_CSR_2012_FD_187200 | JGI IMG/M metagenome (GOLD analysis project Ga0209068, IMG submission 187200) | Freshwater sediment microbial communities in response to fracking from Pennsylvania, USA - Cold Stream Run_MetaG_CSR_2012 (SPAdes)... | ecosystem: Environmental > Aquatic > Freshwater >...
GCGTCCGCCGGCCAGCCTGAGCCTGGATCGCACCCGACCGGGGCGTGGATCCTGCCAGATGTCCACCCGACGACCCATCTGTCAATCGATCGCGGACCAATGCTCGCCTGACGTGCGGATGGCAGCAGGCTCGAACGGGCCGGCGGCGGGCTCACCCTGATCGGCGCCCGTGTCGCCCCGGGTTCTGGTCGGTCACCACCGGACCTTCCGCTACATCGTGGACGCGGACGGCCGGTTCGTGGCGGTCGCCCATCCCGTCGCCGTCGACGGGCCCGCACGCTCCGGGCGCGGGGTTCGCGTCGGGAGCATCGGCGGTCGAGGATCGCCATTCTGGCGCCAGGTGCCAGGAATCGGCACGTTCGATCTTCGAACGGGTCGTCGTGTGCCCCTGGTGCAACGCTTTCACCTGGTGCAGTGTCAGCGCCGCTACGTCCAGGAGGCTGCGCGTCAATCGCCTTCTTGCGTCTCCGCGACGTCCGGCATCTTCCAGTCCCACGTCCGGAGGCGCCTGAGCAGGCTGCGTCCGGTCAGGTCGAGGTGGATCGGTGTGACCGCGATGCGCCGGTTGACGACGGCGTGGAAGTCGGTGCCCGGGACGGCCAGGCCGGACGGCGGTGGTCCACCGATCCAGAAGTAGGGGATGCCGCGCGGGTCCTGGCGCTCGATCAACTGGTCCTGGTAGACGCGCTTCCCGAGACGAGTCACCTCGAACGCGGCGTCGTCGCCGACCGGGATGGCGGGCACGTTGACATTGATGAGCTCGCCGGGCGACAGGCCGTGCTCCAGGATGTTCCTCGCGACCGCGGTGGCGGCCCTTCCAGCAAGCGTGAAATCCGGATGCGCGTAGTACTCCTGCGAGATCGCGAATGCCGGGCAGCTGTTGATCACCGCTTCCATCGCCGCGCTGACGGTGCCGGAATAGGTGATGTCGTCGCCGAGGTTCGCGCCGTAGTTGATCCCTGCGCCGACGAGGTCGAACCCGTGCCCGAAGTAGCCCAGGAAGGCGAGGCTGACGGCGTCGGTCGGGGAACCGTCCACCGAGTAGGCGAGCGAGCCGTCGGCGAGGGTCCGCTCGCGCACGCGCAGGGGGCGCATCAGCGTCTTCTGGTGGCCGACGGCGCTTTGGTTGGTGTCCGGAGCGACGACCGTCACGTCACCCATCCCCTCGAGCGCCTGCTTGAGCGCGAGGAGGCCGCGCGACTCGACGCCGTCGTCGTTGGTCACGAGGATCCGTGGCCGGCTCGCCCACTCGTGGAGTGGGGCCGCGGTCTTCCGGAGCGCCCGGGGCCCACCGCGTGCCGCGCCACCGGCGACCGGCTCGCCGCGCTCCTTGTCGAGATCGCGCCGCTCGGTCCGAGCCCGTTCCCGGGTCATGTCCGGGGCATCGCCCTCGTCAGTCACGTCGGGCTCGTGGACGACTCGGCGACCGCTGGGGGATCGCCTTCGTCGATGTCGGCGGCGCTGCCCGGTGTGGGCTCACGCGGGATGCGGACCGGGCGCCCGTCGCGTTCCTCCAGCCGTTTGGCGGCCCGCCCGGCCACGGTCCGGTCGCCCGACGCCCGATGCAGGAATTCCAGGACGAACGCCGACACGACGGCCGCGATGGGGATACCGAAGATGGCGCCCGGGATCCCCGCGATGCGACCCCCGATGAGCACCGAGCCAAGCACGACGATCGGGTGGATGCCCACCGCACCTTGCATGATCCGTGGCTGGAGCACGTTCATCACGACCAGCCATCCGGCGCCCATCAGGATGATCGTCGGGACGACGGCGTCGGGTGCCAGGACGAGGGCGACGACGACAGGCGGGGTCCACGACACGAACGGTCCGAAGAACGGGATCATCTGGAGGAGTCCCGCCGCGACCGAGGTGAGCGCCGCGAGCGGCAGCCCGAGAAGCGTGTTGGTGCCGAGCGCGACGAGGAAGTAGATGAAGCCCATCAGCGCCTGGCCGCGCAGGAACCCGCCGAACGAACGCGACACCGATGTCTCGAGCAGGCGCGCCTCCTCCGAGTAGGACGGCGGGACGATCCGGAACAGGAAGGCCAGGACGGCGTCGCGGTCGACCACCATGTAGATCGACAGGAAGAACACGATGAGCATGGTCCCGACCACGCCCAGGCTCGCGACGGCGATCTGCTGCAACGGCGCGACGAGGGCGCCCGCGATCGCGTCGAGGTTACCGAGCGCCGCTTCCGCCTGGGCCACCAGATCGACCTGTGCGAGCCCGACCGAGTTCAGCCAGGCCTGCCACGGCGCGAGGATCGTCGGCAGGTTCGCCTTGATGTCAGGGAGCTGATCGGCGAACTGGACGATCGAGGTGGCCAGCGCGCCGGCGGCGATGACGACCAGGACCACGAGGACGATCACCACCGCCGAATAGACGAGGATCGTCGCCACCGCGCGCGGCAGCCGCGGGATGACGTTCACGATGCGGCTGACGATCGGGCTGATGATGAACGCCAGCAGCCACGCCAGGAAGAACGTCAGCAGGATATCGCCGAAGTAGAAGAACAGGGCCGTCAGCTGGCTGACGATGTAGAAGAGCACTGCGATGACGCCGAGGATGAGCAATACGCTCATCAGGCGGCGATCGCGCGGACCGGGTTCGGCGGTCAGCATGGCATCAGCGCAGGCCCATCTTCTCCCTGACTTCGGCCATCGTGGCCTCGGCGATCGGGCGGATTCGTTCCGCGCCGGCGGCCAGGATGTCGTCCACCTGGCCCGGGTCGGCCGTCAGCTCGAGGAAGCGTTCGCGCGCCCCGGCGTAGCGGGCGATGATCCGCTCCGAGAGGACCTTCTTCATGTCCACGCAACCGGTCCGGGCAGTACGCTCTCCCTCCCACAACGACTCGTAGTCGTCGCCGAACGACCGCTGGAGCTGGCAGACGTTGCAGACCTCTGGCCTGCCGGGGTCGGTGCGCAGGATCCGCTTGGTGTCGGTGACCATCGACATGACCTGCTTGCGGATGACCTCGGCCGGGGCGAGGACGTCGATGGTGTTGCCGACCGACTTCGACATCTTCCGCACGCCGTCGGTCCCGAGCACCGTCGGGGCTTCCGTGAACACGGCCTGCGGCTCGGGGAACGTCTCGCCGTAGCGCGAGTTGAAGGCGCGCACGATCTCGCGCGACAGCTCGAGATGGGCGGCCTGGTCCTTGCCGACGGGCACCAGTGACGCCTTGTAGATGACGATGTCGGCCGCCTGCAGGACGGGGTAGGTGAGCAGGCCGTGATTGATGTCGTCGGCCTGCTGCTCGCGCTTTTCCTTGTACGTCGGGGTCCGTTCCAGCCAGCTGACGGGAGTGACCGTGGCGAGGAGCCAGGCGAGTTCGGTGACTTCCGGCCGATGGCTCTGGACGAACAGCGTGCACCGGTCGGGGTCGAGCCCGAGCGCCAGCAGCGACGCGGCCATCTCGCGGGTCCGTGTGCGCAGGACATCGGAGTCGTGGGTGCTCGTGAGTGCGTGGTAGTCGACGATGCAGTAGATCGCCTCATACTCGGACTGGAGCCGGACGTAGTTCCTGACTGCGCCCAGGTCGTTGCCGAGATGGACGATTCCCGACGGCTGGATGCCCGAGAAGATCCGGGGTCGCGCGGCCGCCGCCTCGAGCGGAACGGGAGCTGGGGCGAGCTCGGTCGTCATGGCTTTCGAGTGTAGCGGACCACGCTCACCCGGCGGTCGCTGCGGGCGGTCCGCTACCATTCGGCCGATGCCACCGCTTGCCCGTCAGCCGTCATGAGCGGTGCGCGCCTGCGCGTGGCGGTCCTGGGCGCCGGGACCGTCGGTCGCGAGGTCGTTGCCGCCCTGCTGGGCCGCCCCGACGAACTCCGGCCGGCCGATGGCGCCGCCCTTGATCTCGTCGCGGTCGCTGTTCGCGATGTGCGTCGCGCCATTGCCGTTGGCATGCCGGCCGAGCTCCTGTCCGACGCCCCGGCGCATCTTGTCGCCGACGAACGGATCGACGTCATCGTCGAGCTGATGGGTGGCGATGAGCCGGCGCACACGCTGATCGCCGCGGCTCTGTCGATGGGCAAGAGTGTCGTGACCGCCAACAAGCACGTGGTCGCGCACCACGGGCCCGAGCTGGAGTCGATCGCCCGTCGGACAGGCGCGACCCTCCGCTTCGAAGCCGCGGTGGGGGGCGGAATCCCGATCCTCGGCCCTCTCGCAGGCGACCTCGCCGCCAATCGGATCGAACGCGTCCGGGGCATCGTCAACGGCACGACCAACTTCATCCTGAGCGAGATGACCGACGATGAGACACCGCTCGACTACGACGCCGCGCTTGCGGAGGCCCAGCGGCTCGGCTATGCGGAGGCCGATCCGTCGGGCGATGTCGAGGGCCACGATGCCGCCAACAAGCTGGTCATCCTCACCCGGCTGGCGTTCGATCGGTGGCTCGATCCGGCGGCCATCGCCGCGCGCCCCGATGGCGCCGACGGTCCGGCAGGCCCCGGCATCACGACGGTCAGCCTCGCCGACCAGACCGACGCACGCCGCGCCGGGCGGATCATCCGACTCCTGGCCGCCGCCGCCATCGACGACGACGGCGACGTCGCGGCGACAGTGCTGCCGACAGCGCTTCGCCGGGATTCGCCGCTCGGGCGGACGGCCGGCGTCCGCAACCGGATCGAGATCGACGCGACGCCGGTCGGGCGGGTCGGGTTCGATGGTCCGGGAGCTGGCGGCGCCGCGACCTCGTCAGCGGTCCTGGGCGACCTCATCGCGGTCGCCCGCGAGTCTGGCTCGACCTGGGCTGCCCGGCGCCCGGCCACCGGGTCCTCGCGCTGCCGCATCGCCCGTCCGGCAGGGGAGGTCCTCGTGGCGGCGAGCGGCATCCGGTATCCGATCGATGAGTGAGCCGGGAAGCGCGAGCGCGGCAACGCGTCCGCGACTCGTCGAGCGCTATCGCCGATTCCTGCCGGTCACCGAGGCGACGCCGCCGCTCACGCTCGGCGAGGGTTTCACGCCACTGGTGCACGCGCGTCGCCTCGGGTCGGCGCTCGGACTCGGCGATCTGTACCTCAAGGTCGAGGGCCAGAATCCGACGGGCTCGTTCAAGGACCGCGGCATGGTCGTCGCCGTGGCGAAGGCCGCGGAGGCCGGTGCGAGTGCCATCGTCTGCGCGTCCACCGGCAACACCTCGGCGTCGGCGGCGGCGTATGGCGCGGCCGCCGGCATGGAGGTCATCGTCATCCTGCCCAAGGGTCATATCGCGGTCGGAAAGCTGCTCCAGGCGCTCATCGCCGGGGCCAAGGTCATCGCGATCGACGGCAACTTCGACCAGGCGCTCGGCATCGTCCGGGCGCTTGCCGAACAGGACGACCACCCGGTGACCGTCGTCAACTCGATCAACCCGTTCCGCCTCGAGGGCCAGAAGACGGCGGCCTTCGAGATCTGCGCGACCTCGGTCGCGCGCCGGATGTGCTCGCCATCCCGGTCGGCAACGCGGGGAACATCAGTGCCTACTGGGCGGGCTTCTGCGACTATGCCGCGGCCGGGATCGTGCAGACACGTCCGCGGATGCTCGGCTTCCAGGCCGCCGGCGCCGCCCCGCTCGTGGTCGGACACCGGATCGAGCATCCGGAGACCATCGCCACAGCCATCCGGATCGGCGACCCGGCGTCGTGGACCCAGGCCGTCGAGGCGCGGGATGCGTCCGGCGGCCGGATCACGGCGGTGACCGACGACGAAATCCTGGCGGCCTACCGCGCGCTCGCGCGCTACGAGGGCATCTTCTGCGAGCCCGCCTCGGCGGCCAGTGTCGCCGGCGTGACCAAGGCAGCGGCCGCCGGCGAACTCGACCCGAACGCGACGGTCGTATGCGTCCTGACCGGCCACGGCCTGAAGGACCCGACGACCGCCGAGCGTCAGGTGCCGGCGTTCATCGAGGCCGAGCCGACCGTCGGGTCGGTCGCTGTCGCGCTCGGCTGGTAGGGACGACGATGGCCGGCGGTTGGCTCGCCGAACTCGACGGCAGCCGGGTCACCGTCGAGGTGCCGGCAACCTCGGCGAACCTCGGGGCCGGCTACGACTGCCTCGGGGTCGCACTGGCGATGACCAACCGGATCGACGTCGAGGTCCGTGCCTGGGGTCGCGGCCAGATCGAGCTGACGGTCGAGGGCGAGGGTCGCAACGAGCTGACCGAGGACCGTGACAACCGGTTCGTGCAGGGTCTCGAGGCGGCCCTCCGGGCAGCCCGCGGAGACCTGCCCGACGACGTCGGCTGGCGGATCGCGATGCAGAACGACATCCCGCTCGTGCGCGGTCTCGGGTCGTCCGCCGCCGCGACGGTCGGTGGTGTGCTCGCAGGCAACGCCCTTGTCGGCGAGGCGATGTCGATGTCCGAGCTGCTCGGCATCGCCTGCGCGATCGAAGGCCATCCGGACAACGCCGCAGCGGCGCTCCTGGGCGGGTTCGTCGTGTCCGCCGCAGCCGGCGGCACGGACGGCGTTGACGCCATCCGATTCGATGCCCCACGCGACCTGCGCGCCGTCCTGTTCGTCCCGGACCTGCGACTGCCGACGCACGAGATGCGTGCCGCGCTGCCCGCGACCGTCCCGCTCAAGGATGCTGTCGCGAACTTGAGCGCGGTCGCGATCGGCGTCGCCGGTCTGGCCATCGGGCGGTACGAGCTGCTGTCACGGCTGACGGTGGATCGGCTTCACGAGCCGTACCGGGCCGCCGTCTATCCGCAGCTGCCGCGGATGGTGGAGGCGGCGCGCGAGGCCGGAGCCATCGGCGCATTCCTGTCGGGCGCCGGGTCGACGATCCTCGCATTCACCGATTCGATGTCCGGGATCACCCGGATCGAGGCCGCGTTCATCGCGGCCGCCGGGGATTCGGACCTGCCGGGAGCGGTCCGGGTCGTCGAGCCGCGCAACGCCGGCGGACGGATCGTCTCCCGCTCCTGAGCCTCTCGCTCAGGCTGTGCGTGCCCGGATGAACGCGAGGACCTCGGCCCAGGCAGCGGCGCTGGCATCGGCGAAGTCGGCGGCCTTGCGGTCGAAGAAGCTGTGCGGCGCGCCCTCATATGTCACCAGGCGGTGGTCGATGCCGGCGCTCGAAAGCGCCGTGTCGAAAGCGGCGATGTCGGCCGGCGCGATACCCGCGTCGGCGCCGCCGAAGAGTCCGAGGATGGCGCACTCCATCCGTCCCGCGATGTCGGTCGAGATCGGCGTCCCGTTCGCCCGGGGCGCGGTGGGCGACCCATAGAAGCCGATCGCCCCGGTCAATCCGAGCCCGAGCGTCGGCGTGGCGAACGCCGTCCGGCCGCCGAAGCAGAACCCGATCGTGAACAGCGAGGTCACGCGCGTCCCGTCGGACCGGACCTCGGCCGCAGCCGCCCGAATGTCACTGACCAGGCCGGCCCAGGTCGTCTTCTCGACGTGGGGCGTGTACTCGAAAGTCTCGTCGCGCGGGCTGTCGATCGCCGTCGTCCGCCCGAAATAGTCGAACGCCAGGGCGTCGACCCCGGCCTCGGCGAATCGCAGCGAGAGTTCCTGGTAGTAGGGATGGAGGCCGCGAACGTCCGGCAGGATGACGATCCCGGCACCGCTCGGCGTCGTCGCCCGCGCCCGGAAGGCCCGGAACCGGTTGCCGTCAACAGCGGTCAGGACCAGCCCCTCGTGATCGAGTGATCCACCGGCGATCGGCGCGATCGGTGGCCTGCTGTCGTGGTCGAAGCACATCGACTGGGTCCTCCTCGGCGTCGTCGCCTCCAGTGTGCATCCAGCGCCCCGATGCTGCCGCGCCGGTGGGGGGGCATTCGACGGCGTTGCCGCCATACTTGCCCCGCGACCGGACGCGGCGGGATATGACTCGCGGATCGGTCCTCGACACGGGCGCCGATCAGGGTGAGCCCGCCGCCGGCCCGTTCGAGCTTGCTGCCATCCGCACGTCAGGCGAGCATTGGTCCGCGATCGATTGACAGATGGGTCGTCGGGTGGACATCTGGCAGGATCCACGCCCCGGTCGGGTGCGATCCAGGCTCAGGCTGGCCGGCGGACGCTGGGGACCGCCTGACGAGGGCTCGCCTGGTGTGCATCTGTCACAAGGGGACCCCCCGCCGCCGCACAACTCGGCCGGTCGTCGGCGTCGACGTCGCCCCAGACCGCTCAGTTCCCGCGGCGCCGCCGCTTCAGGTCACCGACGATCTCGCGCGCGGCGTTCTGGCCGTTCTGGCCGGTCACGCCGCCACCCGGGTGCGAGCCGGCACCCGCCAGGTACAGCCCGTCGAGCCCGAACCGATAGCGCGCGTGGCCGAGCAACGGGCGCCACAGGAAGAACTGGTCGAGACCGTGCTCCCCGTGCATCGGATGGCCGCCGGTCAGGCCGAAGTCGCGTTCGAGATCGATCGGCGTGATGACCTGTCGCGCGACGACGGAAGCCGCAAGACCCGGGGCATAGGCATCGAGCGTCTTCACGACGAGATCGCCGAGCGCCTCGCGCGACGCGTCCCAGGTCGTGTCGCGGAGCGTGTGCGGGGTGTTCTGGACCACGACGCTCATCACGTGCCTGCCGGGCGCCGCACCGTCGATGAGAGATGGGTCGGCGAGCGACGGGATGGTCGCCTCGAGCATCGGCTCGGCGGGGAGGTGGCCGAACTTCGCAGCGTCGTGCGCACGCTCCATCGCGTCGATCCCGGTGGCGATCAGGATCCGGCCACGAAGCAGCCGGGCGTCGTCGCCCGCGGCCGTGAACCGCGGCAGGGCCGACAGGACGAGGTTGACCTTGGCGACTGTGCCCGGCGTCCGGATGTTGCCTGCCCGCCAGAGCAGGCTGGGCCCGACCGCGACGGGGTCGGCGAGCCGGGTCAGAGTCTGCTTCGGATCGATGCTGGCGACGACGGCCCGCGCAGTCAGCTCTTCGCCATCGGCCAGCACGACACCGGTCGCTCGACCGTCGCGGGACGTGATGTGGACCACCTCGGCGCCGGTCCGGATCTCGACGCCGGCCGCGGTCGCTGCCGCGGCCAGCGCATCCGCCAGCGACCCCGGCCCGCCACGCACGAAGACCGTCTGGCCAGCCGCGCCGCCGTCGTTGCCGGCCGCGTCGATGAGCAGGACGGCGGTCGTCCCGGCCGACCACGGCCCCATCGCCGTGTACTGGACGCCCCGCCACGCGACGGCCGCCTGGAGCGCGTCGGTCTCGAACGATTCGGCGACGAAGTCCGCGATCGCCATGGGCAGGACGCGGGTGATGGTCCGGCCGTCGTGCTTGCCGAGGCCCCGGAACGTCCGCCCGAGGCGGAGCCCTGCCAGCGCGTCGCCGAGACCGGGCGACTCGATGTCGGGCGGCGTCTGCCCGGCGATATCGCCCAGGAAACCGGCGAGCGATCGGACAAGCCGGTCGAAAGCGGGATAGTGCTCGGCGTCGGCCACGGATCGGGCACGCAGCCCCTCCGCGGTCCGGGCCACGTCGCCCCACAGGCTGACCGCGCTGCCATCCGGTCCCGGCGCGAAGGCCCGGACGTCCGGGCCGACGAGCGACAGCCCGTGTCGCTTCAGGTCGAGGTCGCGGACGACCGACGGCCGGAGGCGCCCGACGGTGTGGGCCAACGTCGGCACCCGCGCCCCGGGCGCGAGCTCGGTCGTGCCGATGGCACCACCCACGGTCTCGCGTCGCTCGAGAACGACAGTTCGCACGCCGGCTTTGCCGAGGTACGCCGCGGTGACGAGTCCGTTGTGCCCGCCGCCGACGACGACCGCGTCGTACTGGTTGGTCGCACCGTCACTCGCGCTCGCCATCGCTATGCCGCCTTCCGGCCGCGGGCCTTCAGGACCTCGAGCGCGGCGATCCGCCCATTCGCGCCCATGATCCCGCCGCCCGGATGGGTCGCCGAGCCGCACAGCCACAGGTCACGCACCGGCGTCTTGAACCGGGCGTAGCCGGGCACCGGGCGATTGAAGAACAGCTGCTCGAGCGACAGCTCCCCCTGGAAGATGTTCCCCTCGGTCAGCCCGGTCGTCCTCTCGATGTCGAGCGGCGTTTGGACGTTGCGGTGGAGGATGATGTCGCGGATGTTCGGGGCGAACTCGGCGATCCGGTCGATGACGGCGTCACCGAACGCGTCGCGCTGGTCGTCCCAGGTCCCCAGCTCGGGCGCCAGCTTGTACGGCGCGTACTGGACAAAACAGCTGATGACGTGCTTGCCGGGCGGCGCCATGGATGGGTCGACCAGGGTCGGGATGATCATGTCGATGTACGGCTTGCGCGAAAAGTGGCCGTACTTGGCGTCGTCGTAGGCAGTCTCCATGTCGTCGATCGACGGGCTGAAGCTGATCGCGCCGCGCAGATGCTCGCCCGGGCCCGGCAGGCAGGTGAAGTCCGGCAACCTGGCCACCGCGAGGTTCACCTTCCCTGAGGAGCCGCGGAACTTGAACCGGCGAACCTCATCCTCGAAGGATGGGTCGAGCGTCCCGGATTCGAGCAGGCCGAGGAAGGTCCGGCTCGAATCGAGTGACGACAGGATCGAGTCGGCGTGGATCTCTTCGCCCGATTCGAGTGCCACTCCGATGGCGCGCCCGCCTTTGACGATGATGTTGGCCACCGGGGCGTTCAACCGGATCTCGGCACCCTGGGCGCGCGCCGCGCGACCGATGGCATCGCTCACGCCACCGGTGCCGCCCTTGGGGATCCCCCACGCGCGGAAGGCGCCGTCGATCTCACCCATGTAGTGATGGAGCAGGACGTACGCGGTGCCGGGGCTCTTGACCCCCTGGTATGTGCCGATGATCCCGGACGCGGACATCGTCGCCTTGAGTGGATCGGTCTCGAACCACTGGTCGAGGAATTCCGAGGCGCTCATCGTCATGAGCTGGACGAAGACCGCCTGCTGCCGTTGCGTCAGCCCCTGGAACCGGCGCGCGAGGCCAGCCAGCGGCATCAATGGGCGCGGGTCGATGCTCGTCAGGTCGGGCGGGGTGATGGCCAGGATCGGCTTGATGAAGCGGGCCATGTCGACCATGAGCTGGCCGTATTCCTCGTACGCCTCCGCGTCGCTCGCCGACCAGCGGCGCAGCTCGCGGATCGTCCGGCCGTGGTCGTTGACGCGCCACAGGTAGTCGCCGCCGCCAGCGGCCGGCCTGGCGCCCTTGTGGAGGGGCGTCATCGTCCCGTCGAGCGGCAGGATGTCGAGGCCATGTTTGGGTAGCTCGAGGTCGCGGATGATCTCGGGCCGGAGCAGGCTCACGACATACGAGAAGACCGAGAACCGGAAGCCCGGAAAGATCTCTTCGGTGACCGCGGCGCCGCCGAGGACGTGGCGCCGCTCGAGGACGAGCGTCTTCAATCCCGCCCGGGCGAGGTACGCGGCGCTGACGAGGCCGTTGTGCCCGCCACCGATCACGATGGCGTCATAGGACTGGGCCACGGGATCGGACCTCCGAGGGCTATCCAGACTGCATACGTTTGATGCAAGTCTAGCGGACCGTGGTCACGCGAGCCCGATGGAACTGCCGAGATGGACGCGATGGACGAGACGGACCCGTCATTGCAGAGCGTGCGTGGGTGGACCGTTATGGCCGGATCCGGGCGCTTCGGACGGCCGGTGGGACGGCACCCACGCTCCGGTCTGGTCCTCGACGTGGTCGATCGGCATCCGCGACAGCCATAGCGGTCCTTGATGCGAATTCTGCCACCTGTCCGCCACACGAGCGGCTTCGTCACGAGTCGTGTGCTACGCTATGTTCATCTCTCACACACTCGGAGTCACACCATGGGTCTTGTGCGCACGAACGTCACGCTCCCAGAGGAAACGCTCGCTCTCGTCGACGCGGTCGCGGGACCGCGTGGCCGAAGCCGCTACATCGCCGACCTGGTCGCCAAGCAGGTCCGGCGCGACAACGCGAGGATGGTCTGGGAGAAGTACGCCGGCTTCCTGAAGGATTCGGACTCGTGGGGACGCACCCCGGAGGAAACGGATCGTCTGCTTCGAGAAGTCCGCGACTCGTGGGACCGCGATCGACAGGTCTGGGCACCCTACCCGGAGGAACTGGATGCGCTATCTGCTGGACACGACCGTGCTGATCGACCACGCAAAGGGACGACCCGACGCCGTGGCGCTCGTGAGGCAACTGTTCAGCGAACCGAATGATCTCCTGGTGTGCGACGCTGTCGTGGCCGAGGCCACATCTGGGGTGGATGAACCGGAGGTTGAGGCGATCGTCGCTCTGATCGATGCGACCGAATATGTCTCGACACACCCAGATGCGGCGCTCTGGGCGGGGGCATCACGGCGGCGGCTGCGGCGGACGAGTCCCCGCCATCTGGGTGACGCGATCATCGCCGGCGTCGCATGGTTCAACGACGCGATCGTCGTGACCCGCAACCCGGCCGACTTCGAGATCCAGGGGGTCCGCGTCCTCGGCTACGAGTGACGCCCGGCGGATGCGTTCGCTAGGCTGACCCGGTGACCGAACTGCATCAGGCGCTCTCAGCGCGAGTCGCCGCCTGGCGCGAGAGCGGATATGAGAGCGACCGATTTCCCGCGATCCGCGAGATCCTCGGCTTTGCCTTCGAGGACGACGAAGCCCGCCAGCTTCGATACCTCGGCGCCGCCCAGTTTCGCGCGCTCGAGACGTACTGGTACCTCCGGATCGTGGAAGGGACGCCCCACATCGCGGACCTCTACGTCCGCTGCTTCGATCGCGTCACGGAGCGACTGACCGCCCTCGGCCTGACCGCCCAGGAACTTCGGGGCCTGGCCACGGACGCGGGCTACGACGGCCTCGTCGAGCGGGTCCGGACGGACGACGACCTGGCGAAACGCCATCGCCTCGATGCCCTCCGCGAAACGCTGTCGCTGGACTACCCGAGCTGGATCCTGGCCCTCGCGATGGGCTCCGGCAAGACCGTCCTCATCGGCGCGATCATCGCCACCGAATTCGCCATGGCGCTCGAGTACCCCGACGCCGCCGATGAGGACCATCCGTTCATCGAGAACGCGCTCGTCTTCGCCCCGGGCACGACCATCCTCGAGGCACTCCAGGAACAGTCGCGCGTGCCCTTCGACCGGATCCTGCCGCCCCGCCTCTACGAGCGCTTCGCCCCGAGCCACAAGATCACCTACACGCGAGATGGCGAGCGCGACATCGCGGTGACACGCGCCAGTCGTTTCAACATCGTCGTGACGAACACCCGAGAAGATCCGGATCCAGGCACGGACCAGACGGCGAGCGCGAGCCGGCGCTCCACTCGCCGGCCTGTTCGACCGCGCCGACGAGGAGGCCACCGAAGTCGCCAACCTTCGCCTCCAGTCGATCGCGTCGCTCCCCCACCTGGGGATCTTCAGTGACGAGGCGCATCACACCTACGGCAGCGCCCTCGGCACGGACCTCAAGCGCGTCCGCCAGACGGTGGACTACCTGGCCGCGGAGACGTCGAACCTGACCGCGCTGGATCGCCAACTGACCGAGACGTACGGCGAATCGCTCGTGGATGTCGGCGGACAGCGCCGCGTCTCCAAGCCGAACAAGATCCGGCTGCGGAAGATGGATCTGCCGACGATCCGCATCCGGATGCCGCAGCGCTCCGTCGTCCGGGCGGCCGCTCCCGGGAGCCCGTTGGCCCTGATACCGCCGGACGGTGTCGGCAATGGCGAGATCACCGTCGCCTTCCTGGACGTCGGGCGACCGCCGCGTCCCGACGCGTCCTGCGCCAGGTCGGCGATGCGCTGACCGTGGACGCCGCCGTGGACCTCATCGACCCGTATGCGGCCGCCGCTCAGCTCGCCGCCAACTTCCGCCTCGACATCTGGGCCGTGCTGGCCGCCATCCGTTCCGCCTACCCCGATGGCGACATCCCGGTCGCGCATCTCGCGGCGCTGGCCGGACAGATCGAAATATGGCAAGGCGCGTGGTCGGACACCGAATCGCCGGTCGAGCGCGACCTTCGTATCGTCCGCCCGGACGGCTTCGACAGCGTGTCCGTCGATGAGCAAGGACGTCCGCGAGGCCGATATCAGTTATCCGGCCGACCGCGAACATCTCGTCTGGGGCCCTGACAGAGTCCTCGAGAACGAGGGCGACTACGGCTTCCACTATGTGCCATACAACTTCGACTCATCGCCGGAGGCTGACTTCTACGAGAAGGTCCTTCGTGAGTTGAACCTGACGCCAGCGGACGTCCAGGACATCTACTTCACCGGCGCCATAACGGACCCGCGAAAGACCGACCTTACATTCGCCTATCCGAAGTCGGACAGGTCGGAAGGTCGCTACACCCCGGACGTCGTCGAGGATCGGGCGAGAGTATGATATCGACGCATACTTGCTGGCAAGGAGATCCAGGATGACCGCAAGGACCACCATCACCCTCCCGGACACGCTGATGTCGGACATCGATTCGCTGGTCGGGCCTCGCGGGCGAAGCGGCTTCCTCGTTCGCGCCGCACGGAACGAATTGAAGCGCGAGCGACTGCGCAGGGCACTCGACGCGGCCCGCGGCGCCATGGTCGGGACGCCAGGATGGCGATCATCCGAGGAGATCATCCGGTTCGTGGATGCGCTGCGGTCGGATGATCGCGATCTCTGGGCGGAGGGGTCCACCACAAGCGATCGCCTGTGAACTACCTCCTTGACACGACGGTCCTTCTGGACTTCGCCCACGATCGAGCTGGTGCGGTCGAGCTGCTCGATCGGCTGTTCGCCGACGCCGATACCCTGTACACGTGCGACGTCGTGACGTGCGAGGCGTTGTCGGGGGGTGACGTCGTGGAGCGAGACGTCATTCGTGGCGTCCTCGATGCTCTCGAGTATGTCGCTCTTGCGCCGACCAGTGCCCGCTGGGCGGCTGAAGCCAGACGCACCCGTCGCTCGGCGCCGGGAGCTCGAAGCCTGGCGGACGCCCTCATCGCCGCGACCGCCTGGAGCCTGGCCGCCACCTTGGTGACGAGGAACCCGCGCGACTTCGAACGCCTCGGGATCCCTGTGATGCGCTATGCCTGATCCGGCCTCCGATGCTTCTTGGATGCACAACCTGGCCGGGAGGCATTTCTGCGCAGACGAGGCCTATCGCCCCGGTCCCGGCCCAGCCGAGGCGACGTCTGTGACCATGTCGCCGATGCGATCGACCGGCGAGGGGTGGCCGTGACGACGGCTCGTCGAGTCGTTCGCGAGCGGATCGATCCGCGGCTCACGGCGTCCCTCTTCGCGAACTACCGCTCGGCGACCGACGCGCTCCTGGAGCTCGTCGACAATGCCGTGGACTCGCGCGTTCGAGGTCGGACGCTGAAGGTGGATCTCGTGCTCCGCCCGGACTCGATCGTGATGACGGCTGTCGGAGGCGAGGGCATGGGCCCGATGGAGCTTGAACGCGACTACCTCCGCTGGGGTGCGTCGCGCAAGCGGGCGGGCGACCGGATCGGCCGATACGGGCAGGGCGGCAAGGCGGCGATCGGGCACCTCGGGAACCGCTTCGTCGTGACCGCCTCACGAGCCGGCGACGATCGGGCCATCACCTTCGAGGATCCGGACTATCGCGACCGCGCGAAGCTTCGGGTGTACGAGTTGCTCGACCGCGCGAAGCCGGTGGAGGCGGATCTCGGCTACGTTCGGATCGAGATCGGCGAGGTCGACCGACGAGTGGACGTGCGTCGGCTGCCAGCACGACTCGCCGAGGTCTATCGGCCGCTGCTCGAGGCCGGCGACGTGGCGATCAGCGTGAACCGTGCCCCGGTCACGGCGGCGACGTGGATGGTTGCCGAACGCCACGAGGTCGCTGTCCGTGCCGGGGGCCGGCTCGTCAAGGGTTGGTACGGTCTCCTGCCGGACCCGGCGCCACCATCCGTCGAGCCGGGTGTCCGCATCTACCACCTTGGGCGCTTGGTGGGCGCGCCAGACTGGTTCGGGCATCCCGGACCGGCCCTGCATCCGGGCATGAACCGACTCGTCGGCGAGGTGGAGCTGCCGCATGTCCCGGTCACGATGAACAAATCGGACGTCGATCGCGACAGTCCGCAATGGGTCGCATCCGAGGTTCGGCTCCACGCGTTGCTCGGCCCGATCGTCCGCCGACTGGCACGTGAAGGCAGCCTGCACGTGGAACCGGGGGCACTGCGGACCGCCGACCAGGTGCGCCGGATCCTGGCCCGGGCGCTGCGCCTGCTCGAGTCAGGCAAGCTCTTCGAAAGCGAGCCTGGGACGGACGCCGGTAAGGGCCCGGACGGCCAGTTGACGCTCGACACCGCGGGTCGCCCGGGGTCGCCGGAGACCGACGGTGAGATCGAACCGGACGACTCGACGGACGTGGTGGAGCGCGACGACCCCGAGGCGGCAGTCCGGGCACCGCGCCCGCCGCGCGCGACTGGGGCGGGAGCCGCGCGGGGCGTCGGCGAGGTCGTCGTCCGCGCGCTCGACCCGCGCCTGCGCAGCGCGATGGTGGTCGAGGACGGGGTCCGTCGGATCGTCATCAACTCGCGCTATCCGCTGTACGAGGTTCGGCGCGGCGACCTCTGGTATCAGCTGGAGACCGCGTTGCGCGAGGTGTGCGTCACCATCCCTGAGGCGACGGTGCCCGAGTTCGAGCGCAAGGTCAACGAGCTGATGCTCGTGTCGCTGTCATTGACGGGTCATCCGAAACGGCGAAAGGCAGCCGTCACGGCGCGCCAGTCGAAGGGGGCCTGGGCGAGATAGCGGCGGACCTGGCCTGCCGGCGCGTATCCGGCGGGTTTCGCCGGCCATCCAGCCTGCATAGGAATCCTGCATACTGGCTCCATGAGCGTCGGGACCGCCTTCCATCCCCGCACCTCGCCCCTCAATCGCAAGATGCAGTGGCGCGAGTGGTCCGGCTATTTCACGTCGAGCGTCTACGCGGACGCCCACGACATCGAGTACAACGCGATCCGCGAGGCGGCTGCCCTCATCGACGTGTCGCCGCTGTACAAGTATCTGGTCTCCGGGCCGGACGCCCAGCGCCTTGTCGACCGCGTCGTGACCCGGGACGCGACCAAGCTGTCGGTCGGTGGCGTCATCTACACCCCGTGGTGCGATGAGCACGGCAAGGTCGTCGACGACGGCACAGTCCATCGGCTCGACGAGCGCCTCTACCGCTGGACCGCCGCCGACCCGCAGCTCCGCTGGTTGCGCCAGAACAGCACCGGCCTCGATGTGACCATCACCGAGGAGACGGAGGCGACTGCCGCGCTTGCACTCCAGGGTCCGCTGTCGCGTGACGTCCTGCAGGCGGCGACAGGCGAATCGTTCGACGACCTGCGCTATTTCCGGCGTCGCGCGTCGAGGGTCGGCAAGGTCGCCATCGACGTGTCACGGACCGGCTACACCGGCGACCTCGGCTACGAGCTGTGGATCCCGACCGAGGGCGCGGTCAAGGTCTGGGACGCGCTCGTCAAGGCTGGTGCCGACTACGGGCTGCGGCCGGCCGGGATGCTGGCGCTCGACGTCGTTCGGCTGGAGGCCGGCCTCGTGCTCATCGAGGTCGACTACACGTCCGCCCGCCACGCGATGAATCCCGACCAGAACTACTCGCCGGGCGAGATCGGACTCGGTCGCCTGGTCGACTTCGACAAGGGCGACTTCGTCGGTCGGCTGGCGCTCGAGCACGAAGCGAAGGCGGGCGGCCCGTCGCGCCGGCTGGTCGGGCTCCAGCTCGACTGGTACGACATCGAGGGCCTGTACGACGCCCAGGGTCTGCCGCCCGCGATCAGCCCGACGGTCAGTCGCGACCCGGTCCCGGTCTTCGCCGGTGGCCGCCAGGTCGGGCGAGCGACGAGCCACGGCTGGAGCCCCATCCTCAAGCAGGCGATCGCGTTCGCGTCGGTCCCCCCGGCGCTCGAGGCGATCGGGTCGCGGCTGGCGGTGGAATGGACCGTCGAGGGCCGTCGCGGCCGCGTCGGCGCAACCGTCGTCGAGCTGCCGTTCCTCGACTTGCCACGCAAGCGAAGCTGACCGCCGGGACATCGCGCCAGCGTGCGTAGACGGTCACCGGAGTGTCTTCGCTGCGAAGGCCTCCAGTCGCTCGAGCGCCTTCGGCAGGTCGGTCCGGCCGAAGCCGAGCCGGAAGTGGTTGCCGGAGTAGCCGAAGACGGAACCCGGAACGAGCAGCACGCCCTCGGATTTGACCAGCTCGGCTGCCCAATCGTCGATCGCGACGCCGGGCACGGTCAGACGCGGAAAGCCGATCGACCCGCCGCTCGGTCGGATCCAGGTGAATCGGTCGAGGTAATCCTCGAAGAATCCGTCGACGAGCTCGAGGTTCGTTTCGATGATGCCGCGCGACCGCTCCAGGACGCGGTCGCGCGCCCGGAGGGCGATGATCGCGAGGACCTCAGAGGGACCCGACGAACAGATCGTCGTGTAGTCCTTGAACGCCGCCAGCTGCGCCAGCAGGTTGCGATCGTGCGTCGCGATCCAGCCGATCCGGAGCCCTGCCATCGCGTACGCCTTCGACATGACACCGAGCGATATCCCCGTCGGGAGAACGTCGGCACCCGCGGCGAGTCGGTCGGTCTCGTCATACTCGAGGCCGCGGTAGACCTCATCCATGAACAACCGGATGCCGTTGTCCTGGGCGATCTCGATCAGCCCGTCGTACGTGGTCCGATCGACCATCATCCCGGTCGGGTTGTGCGGTGTATTGACGACGATGAGACAGGTGTTCGGGCGAACCTCGGACCGCAGCCGGTCGATGTCGATGGCCCAACCGTCCGACTCGTGCAATCCGTGCAGGGAGATCTCGGCGCCTGTCGCGCGCGCCACTTCGTACAGGCTCTGGTAACCGGGCCAGGTGACGATGACGTGATCTCCGGGCCCGATCAACACGTTCATCAGGCAGAAGATCGCCTCCTCGGCGCCCGCGAACGTCAGGACCTCGTCCGGTTCGATCGTCTCGTACGTCGAGGCGATCTCTCGTCGCAGCAGCGGGTGACCCGTCGATTCGGTGTAGCCGAGGTGGAGGCCTTTCCAGAGCGCCTTCGTCTCTGTGTCGGCGAGCGCGACCAGCTCCGACATCGGGAAGCCCTCGACGTCCGACGCGCCGAGGACGTGCCTGGCCTCGAACTCCCACTGGGCGAAGTAGCGCTCGAGGGTGAAGTCGGGGATGCGCACGTCCCTATGATGCGGCACGATGCCGCCCATGGATTCGCGAATCGCGATGATCGGTGTCCCGACCGCCCTCGGCGGCGCCCTGCCCGACGACCGGCACCGCGGGATGGCCGAGGCACCGGGCGACCTGAGGCGCCTCGGGCTGGTCGACGCCCTGCGCTCGCGCGGATTGCCTGTTCGCGATGACGGCGACCTGCCGATCTCGCCCGGCATCCGAGCCGATCCGGACAGATCCGCCAAGAACCGGTCGCTCATCGCCGAGTTCCTGCCACGGGAAGTCGCGATGGTCGTCGGGTCGGTGGCGGCGGGCGAACGACTGCTGATCCTCGGTGGCGATTGCTGCGCCCACGCGGGCGCGATGGCCGGCCTGCGCCGGAGTCGTCCCGACCGGCGTCTCGCGATCGCCTGGTTCGACGCGCACGGCGACTTCAATACGCCCGATACGACGCCGTCCGGGCATGTCTGGGGGATGCCCTTCGCGATGCTGTGCGGGCGCGGCCCGAGCGACCTGGTGGACGCCTGTGACGGCCCTACGGTCGAGGAACGTCATGCGGCACTGCTCGGCGGCCAGGTCCTCGACGAACCCGAATCGCGGATGCTCGCTGCGTCCTCGGTGGCACAGTTCGGCGCAGGGATGCTGGCGACGGCTGGGGGCATGGCCGCGCTCGGCGCGTGGGCCGCGACCGTGGCCCTCGGGGTGGACGGCCTCTACATCGCCATCGACCACGACGTCCTCGACGCCGATGACGCGCCTTGGGCGGTCACCATGCCGGAGGCGCATGGGCTCTCGCTCGACGCCGCCCTCGAGGCGGTGCGGACGCTCGCCGCCCGGATCCCGGTCGTCGGTTATGGCGCGACGGCGATGAACTTCGCGACCGGCGGGGATGTCGCGCGCACGTTCGACGCCGCCACGCGGCTCGCGACGGCAGCGTTCTCGGGAGCGTGACTCCGATGGACTCGGTCGGGCATCCGGCCACCGACCGCGGGCCCTGGCCGATCAGACCGGGGCGGTTGCCGGAAGGCGCACGAAGGATGAGTCCACACCGAACACGTCACGGATGCGGTCCGGCGTCAGCACGTCCTGCGCTGGTCCGTCGGCGGCGACACGCCCCGCGTCGAGCAGGACCAGTCGGGGGAAGAAGTGCGCGGCGAGCGACAGGTCGTGAAGGACCGCGATCACGGTCGTGCCGTCACGCTCGTTGAGGTCGACCAGGAGCTCCATCGCGCCGACCTGGTGACGCAGGTCGAGGTGGACCGTCGGCTCATCGAGGACGAGGACCTGCGCCGATTGGGCGACCGCCAGTGCGATGAGCACGAGCTGCCGCTCGCCAAGCGACAGTTCGCGGGCGTCGCGACCCATCAGCTGCCCGACCCCGACTCGCTCGATGGCGGCCGCGATGGCGGCCTTGTCGGCCGGCCGCGCCCCGCGGAGTGGATCCTCATGGGGCAGTCTTCCCAGCGCGACGACCTCCTCGACCCGCGTCGCGAACGGCAGGTTGGCGGCGCCCGGGACGACGGCCATCCGGCGCGCGACGTCGAGCCGATCGAGACTCTCCACGGGTGTCCCGGCAAGACGGATTCGGCCGCTGACGGGTCGGAGCAGCCCGGTCATCGCGGACAGGAGCGTCGACTTTCCTGCGCCATTCGGTCCGATCAGGGCGACGCGCTCCCCTGCCGCGATCGACAGTGTCACGTCGCTGAGCACCACCCGATCGCGGTACGCGACGGTGACCCAGTCGAGCTCGACGATCGGCTCGGTCACACCTCGTACCCCGTTCGAGCCCGGCGGAGGATGAGCAGGAAGAACGGCGCTCCGATGATCGCTGTCACGACCCCGACCGGTATCCCTCCTGCGAGTCGAGCGAGGATGTCGGCGTAGGCAAGGAGCGCCGCACCTCCGATCGCCGAGAGCGGCAGGACGAGCCGGGCGGACGGTCCGACGATCAGTCGCACGACATGCGGCACGACCAGCCCGATGAACCCGATGAGCCCGCTGATGGCGACCGCGGCCGCCGTGACGAGCGACGCGAGGGCGAGCAGGATCCTGCGCTCGCGCCGGACGTCGATGCCGAGGTGCGCCGCCGCCTGCTCGCCCAGCAGCAACCCGTTCAGCGACCGCGCCCGGAGCATGATCAGGACACTGGCGATCATGATGATCGGCAGGGTCGCCAGGAAGCGCGGCCACGTCGCCGCGTCGAAGCTGCCGAGCAGGTAGTTGAAGATCTGGCGGAGTGCGGCGCCGGACACGTACATCGCCATCGCCAGGCCCGCCGCGAGGAGCGAGCCGACCGCGTAGCCGGTCAGGAGGAGGCTCGTCAAGGGTGACAGCCCGCCGATGCGCGACAGCTTGTAGACCGCAGTGATGGCGGCCAGCGCGCCGACGAACGCGAGGGCCTGGATCAGCCCGAATTCGAGAATGACGAAGCGGACCGGGATGATGACCGCGATCGCCGCCCCGAGCGCGGCCCCGGAGGCCGTCCCGAGGACGTACGGGTCCGCGAGAGGGTTGCGCAAGAGGCCCTGGAAGGTCGCCCCGGCGACGCCGAGCGCACAGCCGACCAGCATCGCGGTCAGGACCCGCGGCAGCCGGAGGTCGACGACGATCGTCTCGGTGGCGTCGGACCACGTCTTCGGGATGTCCAGCCCCAGGAAGCGATGACCCAGGATCCGCAGCGTGTCGCCGGGATCGATGGCCACAGTCCCGACGCCGACACCGAGGACGAGCGCGACAACGAGCGCGGCGACGCCCACACCGACCAGCATGACGGGTCGGTCCCGAAGGCCAGCCGACCACCCGACCCGTCGTCGAGTGGTCGCGAGGGCGTCGCCGCGCGTCGTCACCGGCAGTTCATGGCACAGGCGGGATGGGGACGGCCGACGGCAGTACGAGGTCGGGGTGGATGGCCATCGCCAGCTCGCGGAGACCCTCGACGAGGCGCGGACCCGGTCGGGTGATGATCAGGTCGTTGACAGGCTTGATAGCGCCGTTCTTGACTGCGGTCATGACCTTCCAGCCCGGGCGGGCCTTCACCTGTGCGGCGGTCACGCCGTACGCGCCGTCACCGAGCAGGATGAGTTCCGGGTTGGCGGCGATGAGCTTCTCGAGGGGGATCGAGAAGTCGGTCTTGCTCCCTGTGGTGATCGGCGCGCCGCCGGCGAGGGTGACCATCTCGGCGCTGAATGAGTCGTCCGCAAGCGTGTAGATCGTGCCGGTGGAGGTGTCGAGCTCATAGAAGGTCTTCGGCTTGGTCAGCCCAGCCGTCGCGGATGAGACAGCGTCGAAGCCGGCCTGCATCTTCGCGGTCATGTCGGTCGCAGCGGCGGGGAGCCCGACGGCCTGTCCGATGAGTTCGATGTCCTTGAGCACCCTCTTGGTATCCGGGGCATAGACGACGAGGACCGGGACACCCACGTCGCGCAGC
>Ga0209068_10000444_pt1 | contig 22451 bp, 27 predicted proteins | sample ColStrG_CSR_2012_FD_187200 | JGI IMG/M metagenome (GOLD analysis project Ga0209068, IMG submission 187200) | Freshwater sediment microbial communities in response to fracking from Pennsylvania, USA - Cold Stream Run_MetaG_CSR_2012 (SPAdes)... | ecosystem: Environmental > Aquatic > Freshwater >...
CTCCACCCCCGCCGCCACGGCCACGCTGAGCGCCCCGCTTCGGTAGGGCGGCACCCACGACGATCCCTACCCGGAACACCCCGACGGATCCCGCTTCGCCGTCCTGGCGGAGAGCGACCACACCGGAAACCGGTCCGTCGGTGCTCAGGCAAAGCAACGGACGCTCCCCCAGCAACGGGTGGCGCTGGGCCCAATTGGTGGACACTCCCGGTGGTGAGGCCGTCGCCGACCAATCACCCTCCGGCATGGGGACCTCGATGACGGTTCCCTCCGGAGCGCCCACCGCGAGATCAGCTCCCAGCGCCAACGCGGCGCGGCGGGCGCGGGTGCGTCGACCCATGAACCGGAAGTCGACCTCGGTGGCGCCGAGTCCGAGGGCTCGGGGACGGATGGGGGCGGGAAGGTCGAAGTGCTGGTCCCAACCCCGAGTGCCCTGCACCCACTCAGCGGCGATCCCCAACTCCGCGGCGCAGGCCAGCAGCTCGACTTCGGTGTCAGCCACGAGGTGGCACCACACCTTGTAGCGATACGCGACCCGACCGGAATAGTCGATGAGGCGATCCACGTAGCAAGCCACCCGCCCATCCTGGCGCAGCACGAGCGGTTTCCCCGGCCTTCGCCTCAGCTCGACCAAGCCTCCGACCGCGGAAGTTGGACGACGAGGCGCAGGTCGGGCGCACCGGACGCCACCAGTTGCTGATACTCGAACTCGACGACGCCCACCACCGGGTGGCGGAACCGCCGGATGCGACTGTGGAATTCAGCCACATCGTGACGAGGCCACCAAGTGTCGAACTCGGGGCTGATGTGGCGAAGGCGGGTCACGAGATCAACGATGGTCGGGTCGTTGCGAATCGGCGTCGTCTCGGCCCGGAACTGCGAGAGCACCTGACGGGCTTCGTCCTCCCACTCGGCGATGAGCTCGCGGGTTTCGGGCAGGGCGAACATGACCCACACCAGGTTCCGGTCCCGAGCATCGAGCTCGGCCAGGGTGGGGAAGAGGCGGTCCTGCGAGGCGTTCCAGGCCAGGTAGTCCCAGGTGGGGCCAAGCAGATACGCCGGAGCCGGGTCGAGGGCGCGCAGCATGCGATCGGCCCAATCGGGGACGGTGGGGTGGCCGGCGCCGGCGACGTCATCGGCGTGGGGCCCGGCCAATTCGGCGAGGTAGTGGCGCTCGACGGCGTCGAGCTGGAGCACGCGGGCCAGGGCCTCGAGCACGTCGTTCGACACGTTGATGGGCCGGCCCTGCTCGAGCCAGGTGTACCAACTCACCGACACTCCAGCCAGCAGCGCGACCTCCTCACGCCGCAATCCCGGGGTACGACGCCGAGGTCCCGGAACCAGCCCGACCTGTTCCGGCGTGATGGCCGAGCGCCGCACGCGGAGGAACTCGGCGAGATCGACCCGACGCGCCATGCATGCATCTGAGCACATCCCGGGGCGCGGAAGGTGGTGGTGACAATCCCAGGATGCGCTCGCCCTGCCGCCACCACTGATCCTGGTATCTGCTGGAGCAATGCTTGCGCCCCAATCCGCCACCAACAGTTCCGCCACCAACAGTTCCGCCACCAACCGGAATGACCCCACGCTCTCCCGCCGTGCCTCGACCGGGGGCTCCTCGGTGATACGTGACCTCCTGCACCTGGTCGATCGGCCGGGCATGTTGTCGCTGGCCGGCGGCCTCCCTGCGCCCGAGCTGCTCCCTGTCGCTCGGATCGACCGGGCCAGCAGGCGGGTGCTGGCCCAGGGCGGCGCCCGCGCCCTGCAGTACGCGCCGACCGAGGGCATGGACGAGTTGCGCTCGCTGATCGGAGCCGAGCTGGGGGCGCCGCTCGACAACATCATCATCACGACCGGGTCGCAACAGGCCATCGATCTGCTGAGTCGGTGCCTCGTCGATCCCGGCGATGCAGTGGTGGTCGAATCACCCGGGTACCTCGGAGCGCTCCAAGCCTTCGCCGCCGCCGACGCCAACGTGCACGCGGTGCCGGCCGACGGCGACGGTCTCTGCACCGAGGCCCTCGAGTTTCGGCTGCGGGCCGGGCTGCGTCCCCGTTTGGTCTACGTCGTGGCCACCTTCCAGAACCCGTCGGGGGCAACGCTCTCGCCCGACCGGCGACGCCACCTGGCGGCGTTGGCCGAGGAGTTCGGCTTCGTCATCGTGGACGACGACCCCTACGGCGAGCTTCGCTTCCGCGGGGATCGTCCCACCGGGCTGCGGGAGCTGACGGACCGAGCGGTCACGCTGGGGACCGCCTCGAAGACCATCGCCCCCGGCCTGCGCGTCGGGTGGGCGGGCGCCCCGGCGTGGCTGGCGCCTGCCCTCGTTCGGGCCAAGCAGTCCACCGACCTGCACACCAGCCCGCTCAACCAGCTGATCGTGGCCGACATCATGGCCGACCACACCTTCATGGCCGCCCACCTGAGCACCATCCGGTGCACCTACCAGCGGCGGGCTGAGGCCTTGGTGGCCGGCCTCCGGTCCGAACTCGGCGAGCGCATCGAGGTAGCCGACCCCACCGGGGGGATGTTCGCCTGGGTGCACTTCGTCGACGGCACCGATACCGCCGAGTTGTTGGGGGCCGCCCTCGAAGCGAATGTGGCGTTCGTGCCCGGGAGCGCGTTCGTGCCCAGTGCCCAGGCCGCGGTCGGGTGGCCAGTCTCGAGCCATTTGCGGGCCTGTTTCGCCACGCTGGACGAAGGGGCGCTGGCCGAGGCCGCCCGGAGGCTGGCCACCGTTTCCTAGCGACGCCCGTCGGACCGGGGATCCCCTCGAACCCCAACCAACCAGGCCGTTCGGGGGCAAACGCGACGGCCCTTCGTATGCTGCACGCTCGATGAACGAACTTCAGACCGACCGTGGCCCGCTCCCCGCTCCCGAGCGGGTGCTGGTGGTGTGTGCTCACCCTGATGACGTGGATTTCGGCGCGGCGGGCACCGTCGCCGCGCTGACCGCCGCCGGCTCCGTCGTCTCCTATTGCCTCATCACCTCGGGCGAGGCCGGCAGCGACCATCTCCCCATCGACACCGACGAGTTGCGGGACCTTCGTGAGGCCGAGCAGACGGCGGCCGCTGCGGTGGTCGACGTCGAGGATCTGACGTTCCTGCGCCATCCCGACGGGCGCCTGGAGGCGACGGTTGCGTTGCGGGGTGACCTGACCGAGGTGATCCGGCGGGTCCAACCCGACGTCATCATCTGCCAGTCGCCCCAGCGGATGCTGGAGCGCATCTTCGCCTCGCATCCCGACCACTTGGCCGCGGGTGAGGCCACCTTGTGCGCGGTCTACCCGGATGCTCGCAATCCCCGGGCGTTCCCCGAGCAGATCGACGCCGGTCTCAAGCCCCACACCGTGCTGGAGGTGTGGATGATGGCCCACCCCGAGCCCGACCTGCGGGTCGACGTCACCGATACCTTCCCCCGCAAGCTGGCCGCGCTCCAGGCCCACGAGAGCCAGACCGGCCACCGCGACGACCTCGAGGAGATGCTGCGCGGATGGCTCTCGGCGGGAGCCGCCGCCGCGGGGTTCGACGAGGGCCGTTTGGCCGAATCGTTCAAGGTCGTCGCCACCGCCTGAGGCGTTTAGTTGCTGGCCTGGTAGGCCTTGGCCTGGACGCCAACCAGATCGACGAGAGTGCCGAGGGCCACGTTGTAGTCGACGACGTGCAGGCCCCACTGCGGCGTCAGATCGCCCGGGATGGTGTCGACGCGGGGGCTGGTCGGGTCGGTCTTGATCGTCACCTCGAGGTAGTTGAAGCCGTCCTTGGCCTGGCACTGGGTGGTGATCAAGTCGGGCAACTCCACCCACCGGGTAGTTATGGGCGTTGCCGCCTGGGCACCGCGCAGCCACGCCCGGTCGTTGCGGAAGTAGGCGACGGTGGGTCCCGATCCGCCGGTGATGGCGGCCGGGTTGGTGCACCCGGCGACGCCTTTGCCATCGCGGGGCCTGCCGAAGAAGCTGTCGGCCGGCGGCGGGGCGGTGGCCCGGAACGTCTGGTAGGTCACCGCGCATCCGGTCTGATCCTCGGCCCGGCAGAGTGGGATGTTGGCGAACGTCCCACCCACATCCTCACCGTCGGGCACCGCCACCGTGCCGCCCAACAGCAAGGCCGAGACCAGCCGCTGCCGCATGGCAGGGTTGGGATCGATCTCCTCCTGCATGAGGCGGATGAGGTGCCCGGTGCCCTGCGAGTGCCCAATGAGCACCACACCCCGACCGTTGTTGTCATGTTCCATGTACTGCTTCCAGGCGGCCAACACATCGGCGTAGGCGATCTCGCGCGGAGAGCTGGGGTTGGTGGTGGTCGAGGTCGTCGAGGCCGTGGAGGACGGCGTGGAGCCGGAGAGCGCGCCGCTCAGTGCGGCGAGCGGGATCTGACGGTAGATGGGAGCGAACACCCGACAGTGCTCGGCGAAGCGGGCGGCCTGGCCCTCGACCGTGGCTTTCTCCTCGTCGCCGGCGTTGAGATCGCTGTTGGCACCCTTGTCCGAGCTGATGGTGGGGTACACGTAGAAGCAGTCGATAGGCGGGTCGACGGCCTTCATAAATGGCTTGACGGTCAGCGTGCCGTCGGCGGCGATGGCGGTGGCGTCAAGGTCGTTGTCGCAGGGCGAGTTGGCCTTGCCGGGTCGGCACAGCCAGTTGGTGTCGCCGCGGTACTGCTCGCTGACGAACCCCGCGTAGGGGTCGGCGTCACCGGTCACGGTGGTGGTCCCGCCGGCGTCGGCGTTGTCGCTCGACGAGCTGGAGCACGCCGCCGCCCCGCCCAAGGCCAGGATGACGAACGCGATGACGAAGACTTTTCCCCGATGGCGCATGCCGGACCGTACCGCGAACGTGGCGACCGACCGGTGCCAGGTCTCCTGGACTCACACCGTGGTGGATCGCGGCTCGGTCGGCTGTTACGGAGCCATCTCCGGCGGGTGAGGCGACAGGATGTGGACGTTGAACAGCCCGCTCGAGCCTTCGCTGGCCTCCCACGCCCGGAGTTCGAAGTCGTAGCCGGCCTGCCAGGTGATCTGGGTCCGCACTCCGCGGCTGAGCGCGCTGCGCATTCCGGCCAGCACCGCGGCATCCAGGGCCGGCGGCACCAGCGCGAAGAACTCGCGCAAGAGGGTGGCGTTATCCGGGTCCAACACGTCGAATAGGCCCAGGGCCTCGGCCCCGTCGAGGACGGTCTCCGCATCGGAGATGGCCGCGAGCAACGCCTCCGGCTCGAACGAATCCAGGTTGGCGAAGACCTCGTTGGCCCGCAACATCGATGCAACCACGTACGGCATGGTGATCCCCTTCCGCCTCGTTCCGCATGGAGCGACCGGTAGATTCGACCCAAGCCTTCCACAAGGAGAACAGCAATGCGCCAGGTCTCCGACGTCGAATACGGTTCCTCTCGGGGCGGCGCGGTGGCCTACCGGAGTTGCGGTGACGGTCCCCCCGACGTCGTGCTGGTCAGCGACTGGTTCAGCCACGTCGGCGACATGTGGCGCGCCGACTCGCCGTTCCTCCCGGTGCTCGAACGGCTGAGTGGGTTCAGCCGGTTGGTGACCTTCGATCAGCGAGGTGTCGGACTCTCCGATCCGGTGGCGCTGAACGCCCTGCCGGCGTTGGAGGAGTGGGTCGACGACGTGCGCGGCGTAATCGATGCGCTCGGCATCGATAAGGCCACCATCATCGGCAAAGGGAGTGGCGGCCCCATGGCCATGCTCTTCGCCGCTGCCCACCCCGATCGAGTCTCCGGTCTCGTGCTCATCAACGCCTGGGCCCGGCTCAGCTGGGCCGAGGATTTCCCGTTCGGGGCGTCACCGGAGGACCAGGTGTCGATGTTGGAGAACACCTACATGCCGGCCGAGGTCGTGCAGGTCCTGGCCGGCGAACCGATAAGCCCTGCGCTGGAGGCGTGGTGGCAGCACTACGTGCGCAACGCGGCCAGCCCCAGCACCACGATCACCATGCGCCGCTGGCTCTTCCACGTGGATGTGCGCGCCGCCCTGCCGGCCATCCAGTGCCCGACGCTGATCCTGGCTCGTCGCGATGCCTGGATCGGACCGACGCACGCGCAGTTCCTGGCCGACGCCATCCCCGATGCGCGCCTGGTGCATCTGCCCGGCTCAGCCGACTTCCTCTTCACCGGCGACACCGAACCACTCCTAGTGGAGATCGAAGAATTCGTGACCGGCGAGCGGCCCCGACCGGTCGACCAGCGCGTGCTGGCCACGGTGCTCTACACCGACCTGGTCGATTCCACCGCCCATGCCGCGGAGATGGGCGACCAGCGCTGGCGTCAGTTCCTCGACGGCCACGACCGGGTCGTGCGGGAGGCGTTGCGGGCGGGATCCGGTCGCGAGATCAAGAACACCGGAGACGGGTTCCTGGCCACGTTCGATGGGCCGGCCCGGGCCATTCGCTGCGCCTCGACGATTCGCTCGAGTGTTCGGGCGCTCGGTCTGGAGATGCGGGCCGGGTTGCATACCGGCGAGATCGAGTTGCGGGGCAACGACATCGGAGGCATCTCCGCCCACATCGGCGCCCGCATCGAGGCGGCGGCCCAGCCCGGGGAGATCCTGGTTTCGCGCACCGTGCGCGACCTGGTGGGAGGCTCGGGCATCGAGTTCACGGACCGAGGCCTGCACCAGATGAAGGGTGTCCCCGACGAGTGGCGCCTCTACGCCGTGGTCGACTGAGACAACGCCGGCGGCACAATTCAGGGGCCCTCCCGGCAAAGCGGTCGAGGCCCAGGCCGACCGGCACGGTGCGGGTGACTTTCGACTCTATTGCCGTTGGCCCGCGGCGTGGCCTAGTGGAGTCCGGAGCGCCTCAAGGAGCTTCTGGATCGTGGCCGTCCTAAGGGCGGCCCCTCCCGCCTTCCGCGGGAGCAGCCAAGCAGAAAGGGTCCTCCATGGCTCGCATCAAGGTCGGTTCCGTCGTCGCGGCACTGGCGCTCATCGTCGTCGTCTCCGCGTGCACGAGTTCGTCGAAGAGTTCGAGTTCCACCTCGTCGGCCGCGGGCGTCTCCGTCACGACCGCCACCACCGTGGCTCCGAGCAAGACCATCAACATCGTCGTCAGCGACACCAAAGGCCTCACCGGTCCCATGACGCTGGTAGCTACCCCCAACGTCGGCCTCGCCGGCGATGTCACCTTCATCGTGAAGAACACCGGCACGATCGAACACGAGGTCATCGTGTTGAAGCTGGCCGCCGGCCAGACCGCCGCCAAGCTGCCGGTCGTCGACGGCGGTGACCCGCCGGCGTCGGTCGCCACGGGCGCCGACAAGGTCGACGAGGGAGCCAAGGCCGGGGAGACCGGCGACCCGAACCTCAAGCCCGGTGAATCCCGCACGTTCGTCGTGACCGGCATGACCGCCGGGAACTACGCCCTCGTGTGCAACATCGCCCAGCACTACCAGATGGGCATGTACGCCCCGTTCACGGTTCAGTGAGCGTCAGCAACAACGCCGATGCCGTGGCGCCCTCTTCGGAGGGCGCCACCGGCGTCAGAGCCCAGGACCTCTACGTCCCCCAGGCGGGCATCGGTTGGCTCCGAGCCATCGCCTCGGGACTGGGCATCGCGATCATCGGCTTCGCCGTCACCATCGGCGTCACCAACTGGCTCCTCACCGACGCCAGCCTGTCCAGCCTGAGCCGGGACAACCGGGTGTGGCTGGCCGCCGCGCTGTTCCTGGCCGCCCTCGTCGCCGTGGCGTGGGGGTTGCGACGTTTGCAAGCCCGAGGACTCATCTAGTGCCGCGTCCGGCCGTCCCCGACGCCGAGTGGCTCTGGGCCAACGAACCCTGTCGGGCCGCCTGCCCGGTGCACACCGATGCCGGCGCCTATGTGACCGCCATCGCCGAGGGTCGGTCGCGCGACGCCTACCTGATCGCCCGCGGGCAGAATCCGTTTCCGTCGATCTGCGGGCGGGTCTGTGCAGCACCGTGCGAGTCGGCGTGCCGGCGCGGCACGGTCGACGCTCCCGTTGCCATCCGGGCACTGAAGCGCTACGTCACCGAGCAGTTCGGGGTGGAGAGCTTCCACGCCGCGTCGGTCTGGCACGAAGCCCACGGGCCGGTGCCACCCGCCACCGGGAGCTCCGTCGGCATCATCGGTGGAGGTCCGGCCGGGCTGTCGGCTGCCTACGAGCTGCGCCTCCTCGGCCACGCCGTCACCGTCTACGAAGCGGCTGACCGACTGGGCGGGATGATGGTGTTGGGCATCCCCGAGTACCGGCTCAGCCGAGAGCTCATCGCTCGCGAGATCGAGGCCATCATCGAGCTGGGCATCGACGTCAAGCTCGGCGCCCGCATCGGTGAGACGGTCACGTTCGACGAGCTGTTGGAGCGCCACGAGCAGCTCTTCTTGGCGGTGGGGACCGGCCGCGGTCGAGGCCTGGACCTCCCCGGCGCCGACCAGGACGGCGTGGTGCGCGCTGTCGAGTTCCTGTTGAACGTGAACCAGGGCTACCACGTCAAGCTGGGTGAGCGGGTGGTGGTCGTTGGCGGCGGCAACGTGGCCTTCGACGCCGCCCGCACCGCGCTGCGAGCCGCGGCCGACGGGGCCGGCGGCGGCGGCCGGGCCGACCCCCAGGCCGATCCGGTGACCGGCTCCCCCGAGGATGCCCGCCGCTCCATGACCACCACGCTCGACGTGGCCCGGGCCGCAGTGCGCGAAGGCGTGAAGAGCGTGACGGTGATCGCCCTCGAATCCGAAGCCGAGATCCCGGCCGATCCCGAGGAAATCGAGGAGGCCGAGGCGGAGGGGATCATCATCGTGTTCCGCAAGGGCCCGCACCGGTTCGTCGGCACCGATGGCCGGGTCACCGGGCTGGAGACCATCGACGTGGCGTCGGTGTTCGACGCTGAGGGCCGGTTCGCCCCGACCTTCAACGAGGGAACCGAGGCGGTGATGGCCGCCGACACCATCATCTTGGCGGTCGGCCAGGCGGCCGAGCTCGACTTCCTCGGTGACCGTCCCATCGAACGCACCCGAAGTGGCGGGGTGCACGTCGACTCCGCCACCCTGCGCACCTCCGACCCCCGCATCTGGGCCGGCGGCGATGTGGCCAAGGGCCCGCGCAACCTGATCGACGCGGTGGCCGACGGCCAGCGAGCGGCGCGAGCGATCCACACCAGCACTCAGGCCGATGGGGGTGAGCGCCCCGCTCCCGAAGGGGTCCGGCCCGCCCGGGGGGTGCGGGTTGAGCTCACCCGCCGACCGGCGTATCGCCGACTGGCGACGGGCTACGACGCCATCGCCCGCCAGGCGGTTCCGGCCATGGCAACTGACCGTCGGACCGGCTTCGCCGAGGTCGAGACCGGCTACGACGGCCAGGACGCCTGGCTGGAGTCGCTGCGATGCCTGCGCTGCTTCGACAACATCATGCTCGAGCCGTCGCTGTGCATCTTGTGCGGGTTGTGCGTCGACGTGTGCCCGACCGATTGCATCACGATCGCCCGTGCCGATCATCTCGATCTCGGCACCGAGGCCCAGAGCGTGCTGCTCCTCGATGAGGACCAGTGCATCCGGTGCGGCCTCTGCGTCAATCGGTGCCCCCCGGGGGCACTGTCCATGGTGAACGCTCAGGAGGTGGCCGGTGGCCGACAGCGAGTCTGACCCCCAAGCGGCTCCCGACGGTGGCACCCCAGTCGCCACGCCGGAGCAACCGACCCGGGACGCGTTGGAGCCGGCCGTCGCCTATGCCCCCGGCCGCGGGGTGGTGGCCCGGGTCGAGCGCAGTAGCGCCTGGCGTTCGGTCTTCCGTCATCCCCGCATCGAGACGCCGCGGGGTCGGGCTCTCCAGGGCTTCTCCAACTTCTTCCTGCACGTCTACCCCATCAAGGTCCCGGCCCGGGTGCTGCGCCTGCGCTACTCGTTCCGGCTCGGCTTCATCGCCACCGTGCTGTTTGGGGTGCTGACCCTGACCGGGGTCTACCTCATGTTCTTCTACACACCGTCGGTGGGCTCGGCCTACGGCGACATGCAGGTGATCCGCACCGGAGTGGGCTTCGGTCAACTGGTGCGCAATGTCCACCGGTGGTCCGCGCACCTCATGGTGTTGGTGCTGTTCTTGCACCTCATCCGGGTGTTCTACGCCGGCGCCTACAAGAAGCCCCGCGAGTTCAACTGGGTGATCGGGGTGGTGTTGTTGCTGCTCACCCTGGGCCTGTCGTTCACCGGCTACCTGCTTCCCTGGGACCAGCTCAGCTACTGGGCCGTGACCGTGGGGACGAACCTGGTCCACTACGTGCCGTTCGTGGGCAACACGCTTCAGGATCTGCTGATCGGTGGCCCTCAGATCGGCCAGCCCACGCTGCTGCGCTTCTACGCCCTGCATGTGGCCGTGCTCCCCATCTCGGTGGTGGTGGCGCTGTCGATCCACATCTGGCGGGTGCGCAAGGACGGATTCGCGGTGGAGCGCTCGGCGGTCGGCACCAGTGGAGCGTTCGAGGAGGAAGCCACCGCCATGCCCGCCGCTTCGGTGCCCACCGCGGCCCCGGCTGAGCTGTACGGCGGGCGCACTCGGGTGCTGGGCGTGGTCGACCGCGAGTCGGTCACGGCCGAGGAACGGGCGACGGACGACACCGTGTTCAGTTGGCCCCACCTCATCGTCCGCCACGTGGTGGTGGCGCTGGGGGTGGCGACGACCGTGCTCGCCATCGGCGTGCTGTTCGCCGCCCCACTGCGAGGGCTGGCCAACCCCAACCTGACGCCGGAGCCAGCCAAGGCCCCGTGGTATTTCGCCGGCCTGCAGGAACTGCTGGCCCACTTCGACCCGCTGGTGGCCGGGATCCTCGTGCCCATCGGCGCCGTGCTCACGCTGATGTTGTTGCCCTACATCGACCGCAACCCGTCGACCATCGCCCGCCAGCGCAAGGTGGCCATCGTCATCTTCACCACGTTGCTGGTCATCGCCGTGACCCTCACCATCATCGGCACCTTCTTCCGAGGGCCGGGGTGGCTGTTCATCGCCCCCTGGACCCACTGGTACGTCGAGCTCTAGGAGCCCTCATGACCGCCCCCGCAGCAACCTCGCGTCGCAACTTCTTGAAGACCGGCTGGAAGCTCGGCGCCACTATTTTGGCCGCGGCCGCCGGTTGGACGGTGTTCGAATCCCTCCGGCCGCTTGGCGGCTCCGGGAAGGGAGGACCGATCAAGCTGGGCAGCACGGCGAGCTACGCCGCCGGCACCGCCACCTATGTCCCCGAGGGTCGGCTGTTCGTCGCCAACACCGGCACCACCATCCTGGCCGTCTCGCAGAAGTGCCCCCACCTGGGATGCCGGGTCCCATTCTGCGACTCATCGGGCCGCTTCGAATGCCCGTGCCACGGCTCGGTGTTCGACATCGGCGGCGAATGGATCGAAGGCCCGTCGCCGGTGGGCATGACCCAGTATCCCGTCACCGCTGATGCTGATGGCGTCCTGGTGGTCGACACCTCCAAGGAGATCGCCGGCCCGCCCCGAGGGGCCAACCAGTACTTCTCGCCGCCCAAGGGCCCCAACTGCCAGCCGAAGGGTTGACCCATGCCTCGTGAGCGCCCGACCCCTCCCCCGTTCGAACCAGAGTCCCTGGAACGAAGCCTCGACCGCTACCTGGTGGTGGGGCTCGTCTTCATGGTCCTGCTCATCGCCGGGTTCGTCACCTACAAGGTGCGGGAACCCAACCTGCGCAAAGACGCCGCCGCCGAGCAGTTGACCACCTACACCGAGATCGGCAGCCAGTTGTTCGAGACGAACTGCGCGTCATGCCACGGCAAGGGGGCCGTCGGCGGGACCGCTCCGGTGCTCAACGCCAAGGAGTTCCTCAAGTCCACGACCGACGGCCAGGTTCAGAACGTCATCGCCGGTGGCATCTCGGGCTCGGACATGCCGGCGTGGAGTCTGGCCTACGGGGGAACCATGACCGACGAGCAGGTCCGCCAGCTCAGCACCTACCTCCGGTCGCTGGAGACCGATGCCCCCAGCGTGCCCGCATGGCGCCAGGGCAAGGGCTAAGGGCTGATTGCCTGATCTCGCCACCTGCTGAACTTCACCCGGCGTGGCGACGCACCCGGCGGCCGCTGACCAGATCCATACTGATGCGGATGAAGTTATCGGCGGCCGCGTTGCCCCAGGGCTTGAGCCTCAGTCCGCCCGCGGGCGACACGAGGCTGGCCGGAGGATCCATCAGCGCAGCGCGCCCTTGTACGAGCACGCTCCATCCGGTCCGGGCGTCGAGGTCAACGCCGTCAGCTTGAAAGGCCACGATGGCGTGGTTGCAGGCCGCCTCGAGCTTCGAGCCGGGGCTGGTGCAGACCACGACGGCGTCGGGCAGGAGCGCGAAGTTCACGGGCAGCACGACCGGCATGGCCCTGATCGATAGGCCCACCCGGCCGATGCTCACCCCGCCCAGCAGGACGCGGCACTCGTGCTCATTGAGCACCTCGAGGCCGTTGCGATCTAGTTCCATCATGTCCGATCAGCTCTTGCCGGTACCCGCCCGAGAGGTCGGGGCCTAGCGTTGCGTCGTTCCCCAATTGTCCGACCCTGACGGGGGCGGGGACAGGGTCCAAGGTCCCGCTGCCGGCCATCCTCAGCCGGGCGCCGGAGCCAGGCGCTAGCGTTCCATCGACGTGGCGTCTCACCGGTGCCACGGTTCCGAGCGGGGCGGCATGACCGCCCGGGCCGACGGAAGGCTGGCCATGGGAGCACGTTCACCGGTCCTCGAGGCCTACGGCGACGAGTTCTCGTGGTCGTTGCTCGACGCCGCCCCCGACGGCGTGGTGATCGTCGCGGCGACGGGTGAGATCGTGTTCGTCAACGATCAGGCCATCGCGCTGTTCGGCCACGAGCCCGAACGGCTGTTGGGTAACGCCATCGAGGCGCTCCTGCCCGAGCAACTCGAACACGTCCATCAGACCCATCGGGACCAGTACCGGGCCGAGCCGACGACGCGTCCCATGGGTACCGGTCTCCGGCTGCGGGCCCGGCGCGCCGACGGATCGCAATTCCCGGTCGAAATCAGCCTGAGCCCGCTCGAGTTGGGCATCGAGGTCTTCGTCGTGGCCTCGGTGCGCGACGTGACCGACCGGGTCGAGGCCGAAGCCGAACTGCGCCATAGCCGGGACGCGTTGCAACACGCCGAGCAGATCCTGGCGGTGGCCGACGACCGGGACCGCATCGCTCGGGACCTGCACGACACCGTGATCCAGCGACTGTTCGCCGCCGGGCTGAATCTGCAATCGACCATGGCCGGCACCGACGACCGTACTCGGGCTCGACTCGGGGTCACCGTCGACGACCTGGACGAAACCATCAAGGAACTGCGAATGGCGATCTTCTCCCTGAGTGCGACCGGTGCCCCACCCGGAGGCGTGCGCGGCCAGCTGCTCGAGGTGATCACCGACACGTCCGATGCGCTCGGTTTCGAACCGAGGTTGGAGTTCGACGGACCGATCGAGACCATCGACCCCGGCATCGCCGACCATCTGGTGCCCGTGTTGCGGGAGGCGTTGACCAACGTCGCCCGCCATGCCGGAGCCCATACGGCGCGTGTCGTCATCTCGGTCGGCCGCGAGGTGACGCTGAAGGTGAGCGACGACGGGAGTGGGATGCCCGACGAGGTGCTGGGGGGCCGGGGGCTCGCCAACATGGTCAGCCGAGCCCAACAGCTCGGCGGCGCGTGCACGATGGAGGCCGGCGCCGACGGCGGGTCGACGCTCACGTGGCGGGTGCCGGCCGATGCCCGGGCTGACTCCGACCTCGCAGAGGGCTGAGGCAACCGGGGCGGTTCCCCCGATGCGCTCGCCTAGGCTCGACCCGGGCCGCTAGCTCATCGGGTTAGAGCAGGGGACTTTTAATCCCAAGGTGCCGGGTTCGAGCCCCGGGCGGCCTACCAAGCAGGACAAGGGATCGGGGCGAGCGGGGCGCCCAGATTTCAACGATGACTCTTGTGCGGTCACGGTGTTCGGATACGGAGCCCTCTGACCTTGTCGAAGTCCTTCCGATTCCGCGTGGTCAGGGTCAGTCGGTTCTCCAGGGCTGTCGCGGCGATGAGTGCATCGGGTATCCGGAGCTGGAACTCCCTCGCAACTCGCCCCGCGCGTTCGGCCACTGAACGATCCACGGTGATTTCTCGAAACGGGGCGAGCAACTGCGACACGAGGTCGGTCGCGGTGTTGGCGGCGAACAGCTCGGCCCGTGTCACCACCGAGTAATGGAGGCGATTGCGACCCGGCTTGAGCTCAGCGGACCCTCTCAGGTGATCGATGAAGATGTCCGTGTCGACGAGGATGTCAGCCACGTAGCCACTCGTCTCGCGAGGGTGCGGTGGCGCCCGGGTGGGCACCAAACGTCGAGTGCAGGGCCACCGCAGGGTCGGCGTCATCACCCAGGTACTGATCGAGAGCTCGACGGATGACCTCCGCCATGGGAATGCCCTCTGCCTCGGTCACCTGGTCGATCCGGTCGCGTTGGGTTTCGGTCAGGTAGACCTGCGTTCTTGTCGCTGACATACAGCAGCTCTATACAGCACACTGACCAAAAGCAATCGTGCGGCTCCACGTCCTACGACGCGTCACCGCCACCCGCCTCAGCAGGGCGACAGCTCCATCCCGGGCGAGATCATGATCGCTCTTGTGCGATGATCGTACCCATGCGATAGCCACGAGTCCCCAGATCGAGATCCACGACGAGGTGGTCGGATGCCAGAACGAACGGACCGAGATCACCCGGGCCCGCACCGCCGCTGCCGACTGTGCCCGCCGCTTCCCCCAAGACAAGGACGATGAGCATGGCCAACTACTCCCGCTGGGACGACGTCAAGCGCAGCCGGCCGGAACCCTCCGCCGCAACCCACAACGAGATCAGGCAGCATTTCGCGCTCGGCCAGCTCATCTACGACCTCCGTACCGAAGCCGCCCTCTCCCAACGAGCCCTTGCCGAACGGATGGGCACCACCCAGTCGGTCATCTCCCGACTCGAGGAAAGCGGCGGCGCCAACAACCGCCTCGACACACTCGCTCGAGTGGCCACCGCGCTCGATCGCCATCTCGTGGTCTCGTTCCCCGCCAAGGTCCCCGCCAATCTGAAGGACGCCGTCAAGGTCGCCTGACCACGAGCAAGCGGTCCGGAGGGGCGGATCTCGGCAGACATTCGATCGTCCGACCCGTCGAACAAACGACCAGCCGGCATCGAGGTGATGGGCGGGCATTGGCCGCCAACCGCCGTGGTCGTGTGCGTGGTGGTCGCCTTGACCTCTAGAACGCGGCAGTAAGCGTTTACTGCTAGGAAAGTGTCCGCACCACCATGAACGTTCAAAACAACCGGGAGGAAGCATGCTCGCATCCACATTCGGAACCGGCCAACTGCTGTGGTCGATGCTCTGGTTCTTCATGTTCGTCATCTGGATCTGGGTGCTGGTCGCTCTCTTCAGCGACATCTTTCGTAGCGACGATCTCTCCGGAGGGATGAAGGCGTTCTGGGTCATCTTCATCGTGATCCTGCCGTGGCTCGGCGTCCTCATCTACCTCATCGCCCGAGGATCCGGGATGCAAAAGCGAGCGTTCGACAGCGCCCAAGCAAAGGCGGCTGACTTCGCTCAGTACGTCCAACAGACCGCCGGCGGGAGCCCAGCCGATCAAATCGCCAAGCTCGCCGACCTCAAGACGCAGGGCGTGATCACCGACGCAGAGTTCCAAACCCAGAAGGCGAAACTGCTGGCCTAGGCAGCTGACGGGAGACGACCGGAATCTGCCCAGGTTGGTCGTCACATCTTCCGCAATCGGACTTCCACGTCCTGTTAGCCGCGGGCGATGCCGACTCGGATGCGTGGGGCGCTGTTCTTGCTCCTCCCGCTGCAGAACGGTCTCTACGCGGCCGCGGCGGGTGCGATCGCCGTTTTCAAGATGGGCTGGATCGCGCAGTTCCTCTCGCGTGCGGTGGTGACCGGGTTCCTCTTCGGAGCCGCGATCGACGTGGTGATCGGCGAGCTCCCGAAGTTGACCGGAACCGACGTCACCGGCTCGAACCCACTCCAGGAGTTGCGCTCTTGGTTCGGGTCACTCAGTGACACCAACCGGGCGACCTTGCTCGTCGGTGGTGTCTCGCTCGTGGCCGTCTTCGGCTTGCGAGTGATCGCCCCGCGTATCCCAGGAGCCCTGGTCCTCGTCATTGGAGGCCTCGTCGCGTCGCGGGTATTCGACCTCGGCGCCCACGGGGTCGCCCTCGTGGGCGATGTGCCGAGGGGCCTGCCGAGTGTCGTGCTTCCGGATTGGCAGCAGGTGGGAGATCACCCGACGACAATCGCGCTCGCCGCGGTAGCGCTGGTGCTGATCGGGTTCTCACAGACCGCCGGCGATTCTCGAACGTTCGCGGCCAAACACCGATACCGCATCGACATCAACCAAGAATCCGTGGCCCAGGGCATGGCCAACGTCGGGGCCGGCCTGTTTCAAGGAATGCCTGTCTCAACGAGCCTGTCGGCCAGTTCCCTCAATGACCATTCGGGCGCCCGCACCGGACTCCCGTCGCTCACCTCGGGACTGCTGGTCATCCTCACGCTGCTCGTGTTGGCTCCACGGTTCTCGAACCTGCCAACGGCCGTATTGGCCGCGGTCATCATCGAGGCAGTCGTCATGGGCATGATGGACGTGCCCGAGATGCGCCGCCTCGCCAGAGTGGCGCACTTCGACTTCTGGATCGCGATGGCTGCGATCACGGCAACGCTCCTGTTCGGCGTTCTCGCCGGCGTGATGATCGGCATCGGCCTCTCCCTGCTCTGGCTCATCTCGGTCGCCACTCGACCCCCAATGCCCCTGCTGGGACGGGAACCGGGCACCGAGGCTTTTCGCGAGCTGGCCGAACACCCCACCGACGAGCAGTTCCCAGGGGGTGGTGATCCTTCGACTCGACGGCGGCCTGTTCTTCGCCACGTCGGACGCCCTCGAGGACCGTCTCCGCGACGTTGCACTCTCAACACCGGACATCACTGGGATCGTGCTCGACTGCGAGGGCATCGACTTCATCGACTCGCAGGGCGCGGCCAAGATGGGCGAGATTCTCGAACTCACCAACCAAGCCGGCGTGACGCTGCGACTGGCCCGGTTGAAGCCTGCGGTTCGCGAGGTACTCGGGCGCGACGGCTTCCTCGATCGCATTGGTCACGACAACACCCGTGGAAGTGTCCAGCGGGCGGTAGAAGCCCAGCTCAGCGAGACGCAGCACCCAGACCCCGAACCCTGAGCTCGCGCCCGCTGCCCCAGCGACCGTTCCGGCGTAGATCCGAGTCCGTATCCGGTCTGTCGCCGCGCATGTTGCGGAAATTTCGGCAGGTTCTTACCAAAGTCTCACCTTTCGTGGCGGACGCTCTTACCTCGCTCGGCCACCGTAGGGGGGTGGCTGGCCCCGCGTGCCGGCCCACGACCCCTCGAGGAGACACCCGTGGAGAAGCCCAGCGAATGGACCATGCCGGCCAGCCCCCCCACGGCCCCGCCCGCTCATCCGCCGACCGGATGGCCTGAGCAGGCCTCGGCCGCGGCCCCCGGGCCTTCACCGCAGGAACCCGGCTCGACCCACAAGCGGCTGACCAGGACCGTCGCCATCGGCGCGCTCGGCCTCGGCTTGGCGCTCGGCGGGTTCACCGTGGCCAACGCAGCATCGTCGACGACCACCACCCCATCAACAACGAACCCGTCAAGTGGCGCGGCGACGGCCCCGCATTCCAACGAGAACACCACCCATGAAGCGGGCGAAAGTGCCGATCGCGAAGCGGCCGAAGCCGCCGGCAAGGTCGGTGGCCCCGGCGACCACCTCGGCCATGGTCCCAACGAGGACCCGACTCACGAGGCGACCGAGACCCCCGAGCGTGAGGCCGCGGAGGACGCAGCCAAGTCCGGCTCGTCGACCGACGCCAAGCCCGACACGCCCGACACCACCACGGCACCCACCACCTCCATCCCTGGGCTATAGCCCAACGCCGCTTGCGACCTGCTGTCGACCCGACGGCCGCGATCGTCAAACAGCGTCGGTTGCACCTGAGGGCAAGAGAATCTCAAAGGTGGGGTTGGGGCTGGCGTCACTGAGGACCAGCCGACCTCCCTCTGCCTCGATGAGGCGCCGAGCGAGGGGAAGTCCGATCCGTGGTCGGTCGTCGCCCTCCGGTCGTTCCCAGATCGCGCCCGGCGCGACGATCGGAGGCCCCTCGCCGCGCACCGAAACGGCCACGCCACCGGGAACGATCTGGATCTCCACCAGCGTTTCACCAGTGCCATGCACAAGGGCGTTGTCGAGCAGGACGTCGAGGGTCTGGTCAAGAGCCGCCTCCCGCACCCGGACGCGGCTGTCCTCGACGGAGCGGCGGAGCCGGAGCGGTCGCGACTCTGAAGCAAAGGCGCCCCGCCAGCGGTTGACGGCCGTCTCCGCCAGTTGACCGAGATCGACATCCCCCCGCGGGGTGTCGGTGTGACGAGCGAGCGTCAGAAGCGCGGTGACGGTGGCGTCGAGCCGATCGATATCAACCAGTGCTTCCTCCAAGGCGATCGAAGGATCCGGCCGGGGGGCCGCCAGTTCCGTCTCTATCGCCAACCGCAACGAGGCCACCGGAGTCCGGAGCTGATGGGAGGCCTCGGCGCTGAAGGCCCGTTCCCGGCCGAGTGCCTCCTCCAGCCGCTCCGCCGTCGCCACCAACGCATCTTGCGCTTCATCGATTTCCGCCACTCCCGAGGGCTCGATCCCGAGATCGACCGATCCTGCCCCCAGCAGGTCAAGACTGCGGGTGAGACGTTGAACGGGACGGCTGAGGCGTCGGGCCAAGAACCACGCGGCGAACGCGGTCAGGCTCAGCACACCCAATGCGAGAGCCGCCATTAGTGCCCAGGCCCGGTACACCTTCGTGTCCGTCGCCGAGACAGGCCTTTCAACCCGGATCGCACCGATCACCACTTCGCCGCTGGTCACGGGCACTGCCACCTTCGACGTGCCCTGATCCCGACTATCGGCGATCTGCCCTTGAAGCGCGCTCGTCGTGACGGGATCAGCCGCCGACGGTCCCCGACCGCTCACCAACACCCCGGCCGGGCTGTAGAGGCCGACGGTGGTCGGCGATTGCGGCTCGGAAAGCTCGACCGGGTCGCCGCTCGTCGCGAAGTCGCGGGGGACATCCCCGGAAGCTTCGGTGGCTTCGCGCTCCAGGGAGAGCACCGTCTCGTTTCGATAGAACTCCTGGATGACTTCGCCCAACGGCGCCGCGAACAGCGCGATCGAAAGTCCGCTGACAGCGATCAGGGCAACGAGGATTCGCAGTCTCATGCCAACTCGAGGCGGTAGCCGTAGTTGCGGACCGTTTCGATCCGAGGAGCACCGGCGTGCTCGGCGAGCTTTCTTCGCACCATCGAGATGTGGACGTCGAGGGTCTTGGTCGAGCCGAACCAGTACTCGTCCCACACCTCGCTCATCAGACGCTCGCGGGTCAATGCCGTACCCGCATCCCGCGCCAACGCAGTCAGGAGCTCGAACTCCTTCACCCGCAAGATGAGTTCGGTGTCGTCGACCCAGGCACGGTGGGCACCGAGATCAACCCGGAGTGAACCCACCGCGATCACCGATCGATCGTCGTCACTACGCAGATGAGCGCGGACCCGAGCGAGCAGTTCGGCCAGTCGGAACGGCTTCGTGAGGTAGTCCACCGCGCCGCTGTCGAGTCCCATCACCACGTCGATCTCGTCGGCCCGGGCCGTGAGCATGATGACGCTCGCCTGGCTGCCGGACGCCTGCAACTCCCGGCAGAGATCCACCCCGTCGCCGTCGGGCAAGCCCAGGTCGAGCAGGACCAGATCGAAGTCTCCCGCCGCGCCTCCGAGGGTGCGCGTTCTGGCCTCACCCAGGGTCGCGGCGCTGTCCACTTCGTGACCGGCGCTTTGCAGCGCGCGCACCAGGTTGGCAGCGATACCGGGGTCGTCTTCGACGACAAGGATGCGCGACGCCATGGGAGCAGCGTAGGGACGATCGGCCTCCCGGTGGGTCAGAACCCACCTCACCGTCGATGATTTGCCTCCCCCTTACCTCCGGGAAGGATGGGCCTTGCCTCCGCGTGCCTACGGTCGGCCTTCGACGTCGAGCATCAGAACCCGGCGCCGAGCAACGACCCGAGGAACCCGAGGAGCGCAGTGTCCCGCCGTGATCGACCGTCAGTAGAACAGGTGCTCGTCGCCGCCGCGGCCGCAGTGGGCATCACCGCGGCGGTGACCCTCTTGGCCATCGTCATCGGCGTCACCCTGGTCGGCCGATCGGGTGCGGGTCTGGCGCAACCCCTCGACGATGCCGTCCGTCCCTGGATTGAGTCGAACACCTCGACGACCAACCCCATTGCCAACGCGCTTGACGCGTTGTGTGGCGCCGGCGCCATGACCGCGGCAGCCGCCGCCGCGGGGCTCGTCATGTGGTGGCGAACCCGCCGCCCGTTTCTGGCGGCAACCCCGCTGATCGTCGCGCTGGCAGCCGACACCGTCGTCCTGATCGTCAAGGAGGTCGTCGCCCGACCGCGCCCCGTTCTCAGCCGCGGGACCCTGGGCGACCAATACTCGTTCCCCTCGGGCCACGTCACCGTCACCGCCGCCGTCGTCGTCGCCATCGCGTTGACCTGGGTGCATCCCGCCTATCGCAGGGTGGCCCTACTGGCTGCGGTCGGATTCGCCGGACTCGTCGCCCTCTCGCGCCTCGTGCTCGGGGTGCATTGGTTCACCGACGTGGTGGTCGGCGCCGGCATCGGAACGCTGCTTGCCGTCAGCCTCATCGGGGCCGGACGCGGCGTCCCTTGGATCGCCAGCCGGTGGGCCACCCCGGCCCCGAGCGCCAGCCGCCATCTCGAGGAGACCTCGTAAACGGGAACCGCCCGGTGGAACCGGCGGGGCGGTCGTTTGCGACCGCTCCGCCGGCTCCAAGTCGGCGGTTGCTTCAGCCGCCCGTCGTGGGCGTTGTCGCGGAACCGGCTTGGGCGTCGCGGGCTGCCTCGTCAGCTTGACGCTGGGCGCTTTCGCCCGCTTCATGGGCGGGGTCGGTGTTGGAGTGCCCGCCGCCAACGCCAGCCTTGCCCGATGCTTCATCGGCCTGGCGCTGAGCGCTCTCACCTGCCTCATGGGCAGGATCGGTGTTGTAGGTGGGCGTCTGGGTGGTGGAGGCAGCAGCAGTGGTCTGCGTGGTTGCGGTGGTTGGGGTCGTCTGGGCGCCGGCGGCGCCGATCATTGCCGATCCAATCGCGCCGCCAGCGAGGCTGGCGCCGACAACCGCTACGGCCAGGACGGCCTTGCGAGTCGAATTCAAAATGGTGCTCCTTCGGGTCAGCCCGACAGGTGTCGGGTCCGCCCAGTGTGAACACCGTGGGTAAGACCCCTATTGGAGGGGGGTGAGATTACCGCCCGCGAAGATCGACCCCCGACTGGCCCTCATCACCGCACCACGGCGCACCGCAACGAGCCGCGAACCTCTCCGACGTCGCGACGCCTCAGACCCATGGAAAGCTGCCGAGGTGCAGCTCCGACCATTCCTCCAGACCGCGGTGGTCTGTCTCGGCCTCGCGGCGGGCATCGCCGGTTGCGGCTCAGCCGGGCACACCGAAGCAACCACCAGCACCGGGTCGGCGAGCACCGAAGCCCCGGGACCGTCCGGGTCCACCGACCCGACGTCGTCGCCGCTGACGGTCGAGCCCGGCGGGCTTCCCCAGACCCGCGACCAACCAGGAGTTGACGGCGCCGCGTTCTTGGCCGGCTCGCGCGCGCTGTGGCAGGCCATCGTCGCTGACGACCCCGCGCCCGCCATGCCCTTCTTCTTCCCGCTGAGCGCCTACCGCCAAGTGAAGGACGTGAAAGATCCGACGGCCGACTGGCACAACCGCCTCGTAACCGCGTTCGGACGCGATATCCATCGACTCCACCAACAACTCGGGTCAGACGCCACCCAGGCCCGCCTCGTCGGCCTCGACGTACCGACCGACCGGGCGACATGGGTTGACCCCGGCCAGGAGCACAACAAGCTCGGCTACTGGCGGGTCTACGGATCGCTCATGCGCTACGAGGTGGCCGGAACCATGCGGTCCATGGCGATCTACTCGCTCATCTCGTGGCGGGGCGAGTGGTACGTCGTGCACGTCGGCCCACCGTGAAACAGCCCGGCTGGACGCCTGGCATCCTTAGCGCGACCGCAACTGGAGACCGGGAACCGCGGCGTCGGTGACGAGTCGATCGAGGGCATGAGGGTCGCCGCCGATTGTTCCTCGCAAGACGTCTACAACCAGAGCCCCAATTGCTCCCTGCCGGGGTGAATTCGTGGCCGGGGCGAGGTGCCCGTCGCCGTCGCTGGTGATGAGCCACGCCCGGTCCGGCCACTGGCTCACCAGTGCCTCCGTCTGGGCCGGAGGATTCACCTCGTCGGCCGTCCCGGTGATCGCCAACAACACCGCCGCCGAGCCTGAGGGGCGGGGGAGGTCCCGCGG
>Ga0209068_10000445_pt1 | contig 22414 bp, 17 predicted proteins | sample ColStrG_CSR_2012_FD_187200 | JGI IMG/M metagenome (GOLD analysis project Ga0209068, IMG submission 187200) | Freshwater sediment microbial communities in response to fracking from Pennsylvania, USA - Cold Stream Run_MetaG_CSR_2012 (SPAdes)... | ecosystem: Environmental > Aquatic > Freshwater >...
GGTACAGGAAGTACGAGTACGCCCGCTCGCGGCCCCGGCCCACCCGCCCGCGCAGCTGGTGCAGCTGGGACAGGCCGAACATGTCGGCGCGCTCGACGATCAGGGTGTTGGCGTTGGCGATGTCCAGGCCGGACTCCACGATCGTGGTGCAGACCAGGACGTCGAAGGTCTTCTCCCAGAAGTCCACGATCACCTGCTCGAGCATCGCCTCGTTCATCTGGCCGTGGGCGGTGGCGATGCGGGCCTCGGGGACCAGCTCGCGCAGCCGGGCCGCCGCCCGGTCGATCGACTCCACCCGGTTGTGCACGTAGAACACCTGGCCCTCGCGCAGCAGCTCGCGGCGGACCGCGGCGGTGATCTGGCGCTCGTCGTAGGCCCCGACGAAGGTCAGGACCGGGTGCCGCTCCTCCGGCGGGGTCTGGATCACCGACATCTCCCGGATCCCGGTGATCGCCATCTCCAGGGTGCGGGGGATCGGGGTGGCGGACATGGCGAGCACGTCGACTGCGGTGCGCAGCCGCTTCAGATGCTCCTTGTGCTCCACGCCGAAGCGCTGCTCCTCGTCCACGATCACCAGGCCGAGGTCCTTGAATCGCACGTCGGCGGTGAGCAGGCGGTGGGTGCCGATGACCACGTCGACGGTCCCGTCGGCCATCCCGGCAAGCACCGCGGCCGCCTCCGTGTCGGACTGGAACCGCGACAACCCGCGCACCACCACGGGGAAGTTCGCGTACCGCTCGGAGAAGGTCGACAGGTGCTGTTGGACCAGCAGCGTGGTCGGCACCAGCACCGCGGCCTGCTTGCCGTCCTGCACCGCCTTGAACGCGGCCCGCACCGCGATCTCGGTCTTTCCGTAGCCCACGTCGCCGCACACCAGCCGGTCCATCGGGACGGGCCGTTCCATGTCCGCCTTGACCTCGCTGATGGTGGTGAGCTGGTCGGGGGTCTCGTTGTACGGGAAGGCGTCCTCGAGCTCGTGCTGCCACGGGGTGTCCGGGCCGAATGCGTAGCCGGGCGCGGCGGTGCGCGCGCTGTACAGCCGGATCAGCTCGGCGGCGATCTCGCGGACCGCCTTCTTCGCCCTGCCCTTCGCCTTGGCCCACTCCGCGCCGCCCAGGCGGTGCAGTGAGGGTGCCTCGCCGCCGACGTACCGGGTGACCTGGTCGAGCTGGTCGGTGGGGACGTAGAGGCGGTCGCCGGGTTGTCCGCGCTTGGACGTCGCGTACTCCAGGACCAGGTACTCCCGGGTGGCGCCGGCGACAGTGCGCTGGACCATCTCGAGGTAGCGACCCACACCGTGCTGCTCGTGCACCACGTAGTCGCCGGCCTTGAGCTGCAGCGGGTCCACGATGTGCCGGCGCTTGCTGGGCAGGCGGCGCATGTCCTTGGTCGAGGCTCGCTGGCCGACCAGGTCGGTCTCGGTCAGCACGGCCAGCCCGAGCCCCGGATGGATGAAGCCGTGCTCGAGAGTTCCGGTGGCCACGTGCACCACCCGCGGGTCGTCCAGGACGGCCAGGTCGAACTCCAGCCGGGCCGCGATACCGCCCTCGCGAAGCCGCTCGTGCAGCCGCTCAGCCGGGCCGTGACCCTCGGTCACCAGTACCACGAGCCAGCCCTGGCGCAGCCAGCCGCGGATGTCGTCCAGTGCCCGGGCCGTGTCCCCGCGGTAGGACTGCGCGGCCTGCGCCGGGACCGACAGCGACTGCGCCTGGTCGACGTCGGGCTCGCCGGCCAGTTCCAGGTCCGCCGCGAAGGGGGTCAGCGACCACCACGCCAGGTCGAGGCCGCGGGCGTGCTCGCGGATCTGTCCGAGGCTTCGGTAGGCAGCCGATCCGAGGTCGAGCGGGGTCTTGCCGCCCGCCGCCGCCGCAGCCCACGACGCGGCCAGGAACTCCTCGCCGGTGGCGACCAGGTCATGCGCCCGGGAGCGGATCCGCTCGGGGTCGCAGACCACCACGTGGGTTCCCACGGGGAGCAGGTCCGGCAGCAGCTCCATGGCGTCCACCAGGACCGGGGCCAGCGACTCCATGCCATCCACGGCCACGCCCTCGGCGAGCTGGCTGAACACGTCTGCCAGACCCGGATGCTCGACCGCGAGCACCGCCGCCCTGGCGCGCACCGCGTCGTCGAGCAGCAGCTCGCGGCACGGGGGAGCCCACAGTCCCCCGGTTGCCACTTCCAGGCTGCGCTGGTCGGCCACGGCGAACCAGCGCACCTCCTCCACGGTGTCGCCCCAGAAGTCCACCCGCAGAGGGTGCTCTTCGGTGGGCGGGAAGACGTCCAGGATCCCCCCGCGGACCGCGAACTCTCCCCGGCGCTCGACGAGGTCGACCCTGGTGTAGGCGGCAGCGGCCAGGGCCCGGACAGCGTCGTCCAGGGCGACGTCCTGGCCGGGGGCCAGCGCGACCGGCTCGAGCTCCCCGAGGCCGGCCACCACAGGCTGCAACAGGCTGCGTACCGGGGCCACCACCACCCGAAGCGGGCCGTCACCGTCGGGGTCGTCGGGGTGGGCCAGTCGGCGCAGCACCGACAGTCGCCGACCGACAGTGTCCGAACGCGGGGACAGCCTCTCGTGGGGCAGGGTCTCCCAGGCCGGGAAGTCGGCCACGGCGTCGGGTGGCAGCAGGCACCGTAGGGCTTCGACCAGGTCGTCGGTCTCCCGGCCCGTCGCGGTGACCGCCAGCACCGCACGCCCGGCCCCGACCGGGGCCGGCGCGGCCAGAGCGGCGATCAGCAGCGGGCGCAGCGCACCGGGCGCAGCGAAGTCCAGCAGGGGCCGGTCGCCGGAGCGCGCGGCCCGGACAGCCTCGGCGACGGTCATGTCCGCAGTCAGGGGTAAGAGCAAGCCTGGAAGACCCATGAGGCGGAAAAGTGCCCTTCGGTAGGTCGGTGCGTGTGCAGCACAACTGCCCCGAAGCCAGCAGGGCCCGGGGTGCGCCCCAATCCTAGGCGCGCGTCGCCGTGCCTGCGGCGGGCGACCCTGCCGGCATTGCCGACAGACGGCACCGGTCCTGGCCGGTCCAGACCGGCGAGGCAGCGCGAAGCCACGCCAGCGGCCGACGGATCCGTTCAATGGGGCGCGCGTCGACCCGGAGCGACGTTGATCACGACACCTGCCGCGATCCCCCGGGTCGGGACGCGGCGGATAGTCACGCGTAACGGTCTTGCCCTCAACGCGGGTCCGGCTGTGAGCAACTCGAGCACGCCGCTCGAGCTACCCAAACCGGCGGGCAGGGCCCGCCACGTGCCCCAGCGAAGTCCGGCTGCCAGCCTGACCGCGCCCCGGGGTCGGCGCCTTCAGCTCGCGGGACGCCGGGCGTTGCGAGGTCAGCCCTTCGTCTCGGTGCTCATTCGCAGTCCGGCTGGGTTCAGCATCTCGCGACGGGCGGTGGTCCACTGATCGTCGCCAACGCGGACGGTGGCTTGCTGGTAGTCGCCGGCCCACTCGCAGCCCCAGACCAGCCCCACCGTTTCGACCGGGGGTTCAGTCAGGTCCGCCAACGCGACGTGCACACTCGCGCCCACCGATGGCAGCTCGCCACAGGCGGGCCACCACGTCGGTCTCTGGGCATTTCCGGGTGGGTACTCGCCACGCACGACGTTGGTGTTGAGCCCAGTCCAGCGGTCCCAGTCAGTCACGTCGGGAAGCCACTGACCGGTCTGCTCATCGGCCCACTGGTCGGGCAAGACGATCCGCCAAAAGCCGGACCGATGCCACATGAGTCGCACGCCCGACAACGGAAGCTGGACCGTCTCGACGGGACTTGCCCCCAGATCGCTCACCCGACAAGCATGTTGCACCTAGCGCCTTCCCATCGCGGCTCGAAGGCACCCTGGGCTCGACGATCGTTGATCGCCAGCGTCCGCGCCAGGTACTGCGTGCCCTCGTGGAGTTGAGCCACGAAGTTCGCGGCGCCGGCGGTCGTCGTCGCGCTCTACGCATGTTCCTGTGCACCATCGGCTACCTCCGGCAGTTTGTCGTCGCCACAGCGGCCACCCGTGCGCACCGGGCGTGGCCTCCGAGGGACGCATGCGAGAGACACTCGGATCCCTGTCGTCGATCACCCGCGCCGCTGCAGTGGCGGCGTGCGCGGCTGCTTGGGCGCTAGACGCTCACGATGGTGACGTGACGGGCCGAGTGTCGAGCGAGTGCCGCGACGTCGCGCGGGACGCTGGTGAGCACGACGGGATCCGGGCAGGCACCAGCGAAGGCGACGACGATCGCGTCAGTGGCAGAGATCTTCGCCGCTCGCCCGGTCGCCGTGCGCAGCCTCGCAGCTTCGCGGGCCTGCAGCTCGTCGACGGCACGGATCTGACAAGCGTGCAGCAAACGGTTGCAGTGGAAGTCACGCCGGTGATCCGACGTGAGCGCCTCAGCCAGGACGACAGCGGGGACCTGAGGCGGCCAAAGCCCGCGCCGGCGAAGCTCGACGAGCCGCGCTCGATGACCGGCGAGCGCGCTCACCCCGCCGGAGTCCAGTACCAACGTCACGCCGATCGGGCCTGACCGGGCGCTCGCATCGGTGACTGCGCGGTCCCCGGCGCGGGCGCGATCTGGTCGGCCCAGCGCGCGGCATCCGCCTGATCCTGCGCCGGCACGGGCCCCAGCTCGGAGTCGAGCTCCGCCAGGTAGGCATCAAGCTCGGCAATCTTGGTGCGCCGATCCAGCTCCTCTGCCAACGCGGACGAGGCGAGACGACTCACGTTCAAGCCCGCCGCGCGCGCACTGGCGAGGAGCTGATCAGACACAGTGATGTTGACCCGAGCCATGCGCACACTATACACAACCCAGCCTGCACCTCGCCCGAGGCGAGACGGCACAGCAGCACACAGGCCAGGCATCTACCGTGGCGGCCTAGCCGGTCAAGGCCGGAAGAGTTAGTCGAACGACTGTGCCTCCACCGGCCGGTGACTGCGCTGACACCTCACCGCCGTGCGCCCGAGCGATTCCACGCACGATGGTCAGCCCCAGCCCGGTCCCACCGGGACGGCTACGGCTCGGGTCCACCCGGTGGAAACGGTCGAAGACCCGCTCGAGCTGCTCCGGCGCGATGCCCGGTCCGTCGTCGGCAACAACAATCCGGTGCGCCGCCCCGTCCGAGCCGGGCTCCAGGGTCAGCCAGACCGCACTGGCGGCATGCTGGCGGGCGTTGTCGACCAGATTGCGCACCGCACGCTCAATGGCCGCCTGGTCCCCGGTGACGACCACCGGGGCGACACCAGCCGTGACGTGCAGCCGGATCGGCGGGTCGTCGGCTTCGGTGTCTTCGGACTGATCGTCAGTCGGATCGTCGAAGGCGGCCACGACTGCGCTGAGGTCTACCCGCTCCTGGCGTAAGGGGTGGCCGGCCTCAGTCCGGGACAGGAGCAGGAGGTCGTCGACGATCGAAGCGAGCCGGCGCGCGTCCACGAGCGCGCTGACCCCGGACTGCCGCCAGGACTCCTGGCTGGCGCCGCCGGTCGAGGTGGCCACCTCCAGCTCGGTGATCAGGGCAGCCAGCGGCGAGCGGAGCTCGTGCGCCGCGTCGGCGGCGAAGTTTCGCTGCTGGATGGCCGAGGCGTCGATGCGGTTGAGCATCTGGTTGAGCGTGGTGGCGAGCCGCGCGATCTCGTCGCGGGTCGGCGGGACCGGGAGGCTGCCCTGCGATGACGACCCGATGCGCATCGCGGCAGCCCGCAGGTCGTCTACCGGTGCAAGGGCCGAGCCGATGGCGACCCACGCGGTGAGCCCGGCGGCCAGCACCGTCAGCGGGACGACCACCAGAAGGACCCGGCGTAGGGCCTGGACCGTACCGGTGACGTCACGCACCGACGAGGCGACGACCACCTGGACGGCGGTCCCTTTTAGCTGGGCGGGCGTGACGAGCACCCGCAGCGGACCCGCGCCGTAGCCGGTCTCATCGATCGTGGACCCCTTGCCCGGCGGCAGTCGGTCGAGCGTGGCAGGCGCGACCAGCGGCAGCACTTTGCCAGCCGAGGCACTGGAGGCCAGGACCGTCCCGGCCGAGTCGACCACCTGCGCAAGAACCGGGCTCCCTGGCGGCACGGGCAGGGGCTGGGTGAGCTGGTCAGTGCTGACCAGGTCGACCAGGGTGGACGCCTCGGCCCGCAGCTGCTGGTCGAGGTCGGCGGTACGACCGCTCGCGAAGAGCACCGCCAGCCCGACGGTTCCCACCGTCAGCCCCAGGGCCAGGACCGAGGTCGCCAGGACTGTCAGGCGAGCCCGCAGGGACCGTCTGCGCCACCAGCTGCTCACCTGGACCCTCCGGCCCCTTCGGGTGGCTCGCTCGTCGTTCCTGCGGGCGGGCCGCCCACCCGGTACCCGCTGCCGCGCACGGTCTGGACCGCGTCGGCTCCGAGCTTGCGCCGCAGGTAGCCGACGTACACCTGGACCTGGTTCGGGTCACCGTCCGGGCCCAGGTCCCAGACATGCTCGAGCAGCTCGGTCTTGCTCACGGTGCGGTCCGGGTTGCCCATCAGGTACTCCAGGAGCCGGAACTCCCGACGGGTGAGCTCGATCTGGCTGCCGGCGAGGCTGACCCGGCGCGCCGCCGGGTCGAGCTCGAGGTCACCGCACACGAGCACCGCCGGTCGAGGTGTCCGGCCGCGGCGGACCAGGGCGCGCAGCCGGGCGAGCAGGACGACGAACGAGAACGGCTTGGCCAGGAAGTCGTCCGCCCCGTAGTCCAGTGCATCGGCTTCGTCGTACTCACCGTCCTTGGCCGAGACCACCAGGATCGGGGTCCAGTCACCCCGGGCCCGCAGCCGGCGGGCCACCTCGTACCCCGACAGCCCAGGCAGCATCAGGTCCAGGAGGATCACGTCGTACTCGCCGTCGTGGGCCAGGTCCAGTGCCTGCGGGCCGGAGGCGGCCACGTCGACCGCGAACCCCTCGCGCACCAGCCCCCGGCGCATGGCGGCCGAGAGCTGCACCTCGTCCTCGACCACCAGAAGGCGCACGACACTCCTCTCGCTGCCCGTCCAGCTCCGACACCGCCCAGCTGCCGGCGCCGCTGCCTCGATCATCCTTGGCGAAGACCCTGCGGGGCCAACCCCGCACGGTTGGCCTTCACACAGTCCTCTCAGGTAGGCAGGCGCAGGATGGGTCCCATGAAGACCACGACCGTTCGCCGCCTGCGCTGGACCGCCCCCTTCGTCGCCGGCGCCGCAATCGCGGCCGCCGCGATCCTGCCCGGCGTCGCCGCGGGGTCCGACCACCCGGTGCTGCCGCCTCGGACCGCGGCCCAGCTGCTCGCCGACCTCGCCACCGCGCCCCCACCGTCGCTGTCCGGGACGGTCGTGGAGACGGCCCGCCTCGGCCTGCCAGAGCTCCCCTCAGCCGGCACAGCGTCCGCCCAGCTGTCCTTGACGAACCTGATCACCGGCTCGCACACGGTGCGGGTCTGGCTCGACGGGGCTGACCGCCAGCGGGTCGCGCTGGTCGGGGACCTGGCAGAAAGCGACCTCGTCCACAACGCCACCGTGGTGTGGGTCTACTCGTCCAGCGCCAACGCCGCCACCCACATTCCGATCCCGGCCGACAGCGCCACCAGGGCGCGCGCCGCCGTGGCCTCAGCCGTGCCCACGCCGGCCCAGGTGGCCGACCATCTGATCGCGGCCATCACCCCGACCACGCGGGTCACGGTGGACCGGACCGCTCGGGTGGCCGGCCGCGCCGCCTACCAGATCGTCCTGGCGCCCAAGGACCCCAGCTCACTGGTCACGTCCGTGACGATCGCGATCGACGCTGAAGCAAAGATCCCGCTGCGGGTGCAGGTCTACGGCCAGAACCGCGACACACCCGCGTTCGAGACCGCCTTCACCGACATCACCTTCGGGGCCCCTCCAGCCAGCGTGTTCACGTTCATCCCGCCGACCGGGGCGAGTGTGTCGCAGGGCACCTTGAGCCAGCTGCTGCCCCTGGGCGCCGGCCTGGGACGGCGGACGGTCGTCGACGCAGGACCGGGGGCCCCCGCCTCCGGGCAGCTCGTCGCGCCCAGCACGCAACCCGGCGGGGCCGCCAACGAGCGCCTCGCGTCAGGTGCGACGCGGGTGATCGGCTCCGGCTGGACCGCCGTCCTGGTCACCGACGCCGCCGGACTCATCGGCGCAGACCAGGTACCAGCCGGCTCCGGACCCGTGAAGAGGCTCGTGGGTGGCGGGACGGCGACAGCCGACCAGCTGATCTCACTACTGCTGCGGTCGGCGACCGCCGTGCCGCACGGGCGGCTGATCAAGACCGCACTGGTCACGATCTTGATCAGCGACGACGGTCACCTGTACATCGGCGCCGTCGACGGGGCGGCGCTGCAGCGCGTCGCGGCGACCGGGCAGCCGGCGTGAGCCAGGGGATCCAGACGGCGGGCCTGACCCGCCGTTTCGGTCACCAGGTCGCGGTCGACGAGGTCAGCCTGGACGTCCCGCGCGGGGCGGTGTACGGGTTCCTGGGTCCGAACGGGTCTGGCAAGACGACCACGATCCGGATGCTGCTCGGCCTGGTCACCCCGCACGCCGGGACCATCGAGGTGCTGGGACAGCCCATGCCGTCCTCGGGCGGCCGGGTCCTTCCCCAGGTGGGGGCGCTGATCGAAGGGCCGGCCTTCCACCCGTACCTGACGGGCCAGGACAACCTGCGCCGCCTGGATGCCTGCGACCGGACCGCGGACCCGGCCACCCGAAAGGCCAGGATCGACCAGGCCCTGCACCGCGTCGGGCTGTCGGCCGCCGCGCGCAAGAAGTACCGCCAGTACTCCCTTGGCATGAAGCAGCGTCTCGGGCTGGCTGCCGCGCTGCTGCAGCCGCGAGAGCTGCTGATCCTGGACGAGCCGACCAACGGGCTTGACCCGCAGGGCACCAGGGAAGTGCGAAACCTGGTGCGCTCCTTGGCGGCCGACGGCACTACGGTGCTCGTCTCCAGCCACCTGCTGTCGGAGGTGGAGCAGGTCGCAACCCACGTCGGCATCATGAGCGCGGGTCGCCTGCTGGCCCAGGGCACCCTGGAGGACGTGCTGGGCGACAAGGCCGCCACGCTGCGGGTGGAGACCCCGGAACCGGACGCCGCTGCAGCCGTTCTGATGCGGATGGGCCTGACCCAGGTCACGGTCGAGGGCACAGGCATCGTCACCGCGCTGATCGGCGCCGCCCGACCCGAGGACGTCAACGCGCAGCTGGTCGCACGAGCAGTGCCGGTGCGAGGGCTGCGCCTGGAGCGGCCCGGGCTGGAGGACCTGTTCGTCAGTCTCACCGGGGAGGGGTTCGATGTCGTCCGCTGACCTTGGCGACGGGGAGCTAGGCCCGACGCCGCACGCCGCGACCGGTGTCCTGACGACCGACGTCCGCGGCGCCGATCCGGCTGGTGCTGGCGACGCCACGGCCACCCCTGCCACGCGACCGGTGCGGCAGCCGCGGCGCGGGGGTATGCGCCGGCTGATCGGAAGCGAGCTGCGACTGGTCTTTCGGCGCCGGCGCAACCTGGCATTGCTCGTGGTCCTGGCCGGCCCGCCGGTCCTGATCGGCATCGCCGTGAAGACAGCCTCCCCCCGTGGGGGCGAAGGGCCCGCTTTCCTGGGCCAGATCACCGGCAACGGGCTCTTCCTCGTCTACACCGCGCTGACCGTGTGCCTGCCGCTGTTCCTCCCCCTGGCCGTCGGCGTCGTCGCCGGCGACAGCATCGCCGGCGAAGCCGGCACGGGCACCCTTCGCTACCTGCTGACCTTGCCGGTCGGACGGACCCGGCTCCTGGTCGCCAAGGCCGTCGGCGTGACTGCTTTCGCCGCCGCGTGCGTCGCCATCGTGGCGGTGTCGGGCCTGGTCACCGGCGCCGTGCTCTTCGGGCTGCACGACCTGACCCTGCTGTCCGGCGACACTGTGTCGATGGCCAACGGGCTGCTGCGCAGCCTGGGCGTCGCGGTCTATGTGCTGGTGGCGCTGCTGGGCCTGATCGCGATCGGCGTGTTCATCTCGACCCTCACTGAGGTGCCGATCGCGGCGATGGCTGCCACTGTGGCGGTGACGATCATCGTCGAGGTCCTCGACGCCGTGCCTCAGATGGGCTCGATCCGCTCGGTGCTGTTCACCCACAACTGGCTCGGGTACGGCGACCTGCTGCGGCCGAACGTGGACATCGGCAACCTGCTCAGCGCCTCCAGCCTGCAGCTCGCTTACATCGCGGTGTTCGGTGCGCTCGCCTGGGCGAGGTTCACCACCAAGGACGTCACCAGCTGATCCCCCGCCGTTCTGCGGCTCGCAACGGGCTCACATCCGCCGTCCGCTGTCCGCGGGCGCGCCCCGGGTTCGCGCATGGACCGGCTGACGAACAGGCCCCTCACGTCGCAAGTGCCCACGGACGGACCGTGTCGAGAGACTCCAGGTCATACCCGTAGGCGTCTGCTCGCTGGCCATAGGTCCGGATCAGTGAGGCTCGCAGCAATCTGTGCCACGGGCGCCGGTCCGTCGCCAGCTGCTGCCAGGCCTTCGTGTACGTGTCACTGCGACCCGCCTGCCAGGAGGTGGCGGGCAAGGGGCTGCCAAGTCCGAGGAACTCCCCGATCGCGTCGAGCTCGGCCTGTGGGTCGGCCACGAGGGACTCGTACTTGACCACGTGCAGCCGCCTCAGCGTGGGGGCATCGGCTGCGAAGGTGTCGTGCGCGGCGAACCAGTTCGCCATCGGCGTGCGCAGCGTCTTGCCGTGCAGCCATTTCTGCGTGGACAGCGCCACCACGACCGGGTGCCGGATGATCACCACGAAGTAGGCGTCGGGGTACAGCGCCTGCAGGAACCGGGTCATCACCAGGTTCGGCGGGGACTTCTCGACCAGCACGCCGCGAGTGGTGTCCCAGTACGGCCGCCACTGCTCCAGGAGCCGGGCCGCGTTCGCCGGGGTGGCCAAAGGAGAGTCTTCGGTCAGGTGGGCTCGCGGGTCGAGCGCGAAGCAGCCGGCTCCCCCGTACGTGCGGGCCGGCGGGTAGACATCCTGCAGGTGCTGGCCCTCGTCCTCGGTCGCGCCGGTCCCGCTGAAGCCGCTGACCTGGGGGTGCTCGGCGAGCACCCGCGCCAGCGGCGTGGTGCCGCTGCGGTGCAGGCCGGCGACGAACACCAGCTTGTTGCCCATGGGCGGCGAGGCCGACTGGGCCGGGCGGTCGGGCTCAGTCGGCGGGTCCGGCTCCGCTGCGGGGGTCATCAGGGCGCCCGGGGCTGGTTGAAGTACGGGTCGTGCACCATCGCGCGGAACGCCGCCAACGGCGTGCCCGTCCCGACAAGGGTGTAGTCGCGCGACTTGGTGCCTGCCTCGACCAGGGACTCGAAGTACACCATCGCCTTGATCTGCGGCTGCTGCTTCGCGAACTCGGTGGCCCCGGCGAGCCACTGGGCCCGCTGCGTGGCACTGCCGAGGTTCTGGGCCCCGTACTCGCCGATGACGATCGGCTTGTGGTGGTCGCCTGCCCAGGTCATGAACTCCCCGGACACCACCGAGAAGGAGTTGTAGGCCGGTCCCGGGTACACGTCGGCGCACAGCCAGTCGACCTGGTCGTCACCGGGGTAGAAGGCGGCGGCGTTGGTGGCGCCGAAGTTCGTGGCCAGCGGACACCAGACCCAGCCGGCGTTGGTGGCTCCCACCTGCGTGAAGATCGCCCGCACGTGCTTCCAGGCGGCGACGTAGTCCGCCGGGGACCCGACGCTGGCAGCCAGGTTCGGCCGGTTCATCTCCCACCGCCAGCGCAGCAGGACCGGCACCCCCAGCGCCTTGACCCCCTGCGCCCGCGAGCGGATCAGGGCGTCGTCGCGCCCGGAGTTGACGGCGGCGCTGGCGTCGCCGGCCCAGGAGATCATCAACGTCTTGCCCTCGGCCAGGAACTGCCGGTCCGCCGGCGCCGGGAAGGCGTCGGAGGAGTGGTAGACGTTGACCACGTTCAGCGGGCGACCGATCTGCGACTCGAACGCCGCGACGGCAGCGACCCGGCCGGCGTCGGTGGCCACGGCGGGCTTGACCCAGGCGCCGACCCACGCCCCGGCGGCTGGGGCCTGCGGGCCGCGGGCAGCCACGTAAGGGGTCGCGGTGGCGGTGACCGTGGGAGCTGTCGCGGACGGGCTGGCAGTTGGCGAGGGCGAGGCGACGGGGGCTGGCGCACCCCGTCCGTGCACCAGCGCAGCGACGGCGGCCAGCAGCACGACCCCAGCCACCCCGCCGGCCGTCACGGCCCGCCGGCTCAGGCCCATGCGGCGCCCTTGGCCCCAGTGCCCGGCCGGCGGCGGGCGGCTCGCAGCAGGGAGTCGATCTCGAAGGCTGCCCGCAGCCGCCAGGCGGTCAGCAGGTAGCCGACCAGGCCCGCCGCCATCGCGGCGACCAGGACCGCCGCTGAGCCGCGCGATGCGATGCCGGCGCTCACCGGGAGCAGGCCCAGCCAGCAGCCGGCGCTGGCCATCGCCAAGAGCGTGCCGCGCCCGAACGGGTGCAGCCGCATGGATACGGCGAGCTGGGTGACCGGCAGGACGTTGTTGCACACGATGGCCGCGGCCCAGGCGATGGCCGCGCCCTTGATGCCGATCCTGGGCACCAGGACCAGGTTGAGGGTGACGTCGACGATCAGGGCAAGGACGGAGTTGCCCAGCGTCCAGGTGGTCCGTCCCGCCATGGCGAGCACGACGTCGACCAGCCCGGCACCGGTGGCCACCAGCATCGCGCAGCCCAGGATGACCAGCACGGCGGTGCCCGCGTCGTACCCGTGACCGAAGAACGTCGGGATCTGCCGGGAGAAGACCACAAGGCACAGGTAGACCGGCCAGGTGAGCAGGATCAGCCAGCAGGTCGAGACCTGGTAGACCTTGCCCGCCCCGGGGATGTCGCGGGCGAACAGCCGCGCCCCCAGCTGGGGCTGAACCGCCGCGGTGATGGCCTGCGCGCCGAGCTGCCCGAAGACCAGGAACCGGGTGACCGCCGCGTAGACGGCGGCCTCTCTGGGCCCGATCAGGGCAGCCACCAGCACAATGTCCAGGCGCTGCAACGCGATCTGGACGATGCTCTGCAGCCCGCGCGGGGCGGTGAAGACCCAGTACTGCCGTGCCGTGAACGTCCCGTCGTCGGAGTCGGCAGGGTGACCTTCGGGTGAGTGACCTGCGGCACCGCCGGCACCGCGGTCGTCGATCAGCACGGCCGACCCCCGGATGCGTCGGCGCTCGACGCGGCGCAGCAGTCGGGCGGTCCACCACAGCGCCACGATCATGGTGACGACATACGGAAGGGCCCAGGCGGAGGTCAGGGCCGCCGCAGTCCTGGCCCCGACCATGATCGCACCCACGGTCAGCAGGACCTGCCCGACGGGGCGGCCGATCCGCTCGACGAGGATCAGCGGGCGCATGGTGTTGAAGCCGCGGCTGCCCATGAGCAGGGTGTCGGAGACCGCGGCGACCGGGACCAGGACCGCCAGGAGCTGAAGGGGCACCACGACGGCCGATCCCTGCGCCGGGGCCATCCAGTGGCCGAGCGCCGGGGCAGCGATGATCATGACCGCCCCGACCAGCGCAGAGCCCGCGACCACCGGGACCAGGCCGGTGCGCATGATGGCCCGCATGGTGTCGGTGCGCCGGCGCGATCGTGCGCGGACCAGGAAGTAGACCAGACCAGTCGGCGAGCCGAGGCGAGCCACGGTGACCGCGATCAAGAACAGCGACGTGACCGCGAAGACGACGCCGGCGACCGGCTTGCCGGTCGCGTGCACCACGACGATGACCAACACCAGGTTGAGCACCGCCGACACACCAGCACCGACGAGCCCGAACAGCCCGTCCCTGGCCAGGCGGTCGATCCCGGCCGACGGGTCGACCGGCGCGTGCTCGGCCTCGGGCACCGGGGGTAGCTCGCCGTCAACGGCTACGGCGCCCGACGTCTGGCCGGCTCCGCTCACCTGCGCCAGCCGGGAGTGCGCCCCAGCCAGGCCTGCAGTCGCTCGTCGTAGGGCAGGAAATGCTCGTCGAGGCGGGCTGCCAGGTCACCGGGCATGGGGCTACGCGGGCGTGCGTTGTGCTGCTCGAACACCGCCCCGTCGAACGCCGGCAGGCCCAGGAAGTCCAGCACGGCGGCCGTCGTGGGCGCGGGCCGGGCGAAGAAGTCGTGGCTGTCGACGACGTGCAGGCGCTCGCGTCCCACGATCGCCTCCAGCCGCTCCAGCTGGTCGATGTACTGACCTCGGGTCAGGTAGGCGTTGTGCTGCAGGTGGTAGCTGTCGTAGCCGTGGTCGGCCAGCATCTTGTCCCGCTCGCCGGCGATCCGCTCCGGCTCGAGCTCCAGGGCCCGCTCGAATGGCTCGGTCTCGAAGCCACGGGCCTTCTCGTGGGTGTAGGCGGAGATCGCGCGTTCGACCGGGTCGCGGACCAGGACGACAAGCCGCACACCCGGCAGGTCGGCAGCGATCCGGTCGGCCGCCAGCGGGTGGAACATGTAGTACGGGCTGGACTCGCCGGTGATCGGTGGGACCGCCGTGTCGCGGCCGGCGCGGGCCGCGCTCGCCCGCAGCGGGAAGTGGCTGCGGTACCAGCCCGGGCCGCGTGCGTAGTTCTTGTCGAAGTAGTGGATCCCCTTCTGCAGCGGCGGGGCCAGGACCGCCGGGTGCTGGCGCAGAGCCTTGAACATCGACGTGGTCCCGCAGCGCTGCGCGCCGACGATCAGGAACGACGGTTCCATCCGCGCGACCTGGGTGACCCGCCCGGTCGCCCTGGCCCCGACCCGGGCAGTGCGCAGGAGACTCTCGCGTACCGCGGACACGGTCAGTCTCCCTTCTCGGCCAGGTGCGCGGCGGGCCGGTCGGCCTGGGCCGCGGCGCAGGCCTGCTCCAGGGTCGGCAACAACCAGCCTTCCAGGCGCCCGACGCTCGCCCCGGCGCCGGCCTGGTCGTCGTGAAGGTATCGGGCGCCCAGCCCGTAGAGGTAAAGCATCGCGACCAGTCTGCCGTGGTCGCCGGCACGCGCCCCGGCCAGCAGGGCGGCGGCGTCGGTGAGCAGCCGGCCTGCCGCCGCGAGCGGGTCCACGCCCGCCCCGATCGCCGTCTGCAGGCTCAGGTGCAGCGCGTCGAAGCCGACAGGCACCCCCGTCTCGTACCGCTCCCAGTCCCACAGGAGAACCTCACGGCCCACCACGGCGCAGTTCCCCGGGTTCCAGTCCCCGTGCCAGGCGCCCGCCAACAGCTGGGAGTCGCCGTAGTCCCCCAGCGCCTGCCCGATCGCAGCGAGCCGCTGCCCGGCCCCTGACGCCGGCAGCGCCGCCACCTGATGGCAGGTCCGCTTCCACCAGGGCAGCTCGGCCAGCGCGACACGGCTCAGACCCTCGGCGGCGGCGACCGCCCACATGGCGGCGTCGACCCGCCGGGAAGCCGCAGCGCCTCGCCGGGTGCGCCGCACCGGCAGCGCGGACTGGATCACCAAGGAGTGGCCCTGCCAGCTGCCACTGTGCAGCAGGACCGGGATCTGCACGTCACCTAGGTCCGCGCCGGCCAGGCGGGCCAGGGCCTGCCCCTCGGCCGCGACGAGCGTGTCGGTCAACGCGTTGACTCCGAGCTTGGCGTAGCCGACGAGCTCGCCGCGAGGGGTGAGCAGCTGCATCACCGGCTTGCGGTTGGCCCGCGGGGGCCCGACCCGGAAGCCGATCAGGACCTGCCGGCCCACGAGCTCGCCGAGGTGCTCGTCGATCCCGGCGCCGCCCGCCGGCAGCTCGACGGTGAGCCGGTCGCGCAGCAGCACCGCTGCGGCGCCGCAGCGCAGCCCCGCGGCGAGCGTGGCGGTCCGCGCCGCGGCCACGGCCGTGCTCGGCGCGGTCGCGCTGCGGGCGGCCCGGGCGGCCGCAGCCGGCCAACCGGCCGGGACCACGAGCTTGGGAGCGGCTGCCGAAGGCACCAGGTAGTACTGCAGCCTTCGGCCGGCCTCGCCGGCCGGGACGTCCACGCCGGCTGTGTCGTCCACGGCAGCCACGGGCACGCCTGCGCCGTGCACGTCTACTGCCGCGGGGGATGGCCACATCAGCCTCGCGGCGGCGAGCACCGCCTCCGCGCTCACCCCGCGGAACATCTGTCGGGGGCGGCACCGTCAGCCGCAGCCGTCACGCGGGTCACGACGTGGTCACCTTGGTCCCGGCGGGAGCAAGGATGATCCAGGTGCGTCCCGGCATCAGGGCAACGCCGAGCGTGCGGGAGTCGAAGTAGTTGGTGATCTTGAGCGGCTGCGGTCGGCTCCAGGTGACGGCAGCCCCGTATCCGCCGCCGAAGAGCATCGCGGCGCCGCTGCCAATGAGCTCGGCGGTGTGCACGGTGGGGTCCTTGGAGCTGGTCAGCGCCTTGTAGGGCACGTCCTGGACGACCAGGTTGGTCACGGTGACCCCGCCGGGGCCGACCCAACCGGTGCCGTCGTAGGACCAGTAGATCGGTGCCTGACCGGGAACGGTGACGGTGACATGTCGCACCGACGCGGCTCCGGTCGCGGCCGCCACCGTCGGGCCGCCGAAGTCCAGCAGGCCCTGCGGGGCCGCGGGGGCCTTGGGTGCACTTGCACGAAGCGTGGCAGTGGACACATAGACCAGGGAGCCGCTGTGCACGTACAAAGTGGCGAACGTCGCCGTCGAGCGAGGCGTCGCAACGGTTGGGCCGACCTGCTTGACGAACCCTGTGGGCCCGCCGTTGAACCCGAGGATGGGCATTGCCATCAGAGCCACCACCCGGGCATCGACCGGGGCGGTCGCGGCGACCGGTCCCACCATGGCGTCCTGAGACTGGAAGGCGGCGATGAGCCGGCTGATCCCCGGGTTGTCGAACTCCTGGTACACCAGGTCGGCCTGGCCGACGCCGCGAAGCCCGGCACCGCCGCTGAGCACGCCGACGTCCACCACGACGATCGGGCTGGTCAGCGCCGCCGCCGAAGCGGCCGGCAGACCCGTCAGGGGCGCGTTCGCGCTCTGGCCGGGACGTGCGGTGACTGACGCGCTTGCCACTGTGGACGGGCCTGTCGATACGCCGGTGCTGCCCGGCCCGGTGCCGGCCGAGCCTGAGCCGCACGCGGCGAGCAGGACCGCGGCCGCGACGGCGCCGGCAGCTGCTGCAGCCGACGCCGTGCTGGACCGCCGTGGGGTGCGAGCTGCGCTGAGGGTCACCCAGTCACCTCAAGGCCGCGACTGGGAGACGGGCTCCTGCGCGACGCTCTCGGCGCCGGCTCGGGAGGCCGTCGGGCCCACGACCGCAGGCATCGTCGGCACGACGACCGCACCCGGGACGATCGCGCCGGTGAGCTCGAGCTCGTTGAAGGCCTGCGTGACGGCGGGCACCTTGCTGACGCCGAGCTCGGCAACGACGATGGCCGCGCCGGTTCGCTGGGCGAGCTCCTGGGCCTCGATGCCCCGGGACACTGCCGGCGCCTCCACGACGACGTAGTTGCCGGCCTTGACCAGCGCATCGACCAGCGCGCCGATCCGGGACAGCGGGACCTTCTCCATCACGTCGGACAGGTCGCGCCCTGGCACGATGACCCGAAGCCGCGGGCGGCCCGGTACGTCCTGCGCGACGGCGTCGATGGGTCCTTCATCGCGCAGCAGCGAACCCAGCCCCGGACCCTCGTCGATCCCGAACATCGCCGCCGTCGGCGAGTCGGGGTCCGCGCTGACCAGGACCGTGTCCTGGCCAGAGCGCGCCTGGGACGCGGCGAGGTTCCCCGCGACGAAGGACGTGGCGGTGCCGGGGTCGGCGGCGCACACGAGCACCGAGTCCACCCGGTCCAAGGTGGCCGAGGACAGCCGCAGGCGCAGGCGGTCGAACTCCCCGCTGCCCGAGCGCGCCGACAAGATCGCGGCGGTCGCCTTGCCGTGGGCCGGCTTGCTGATCTCGGCCAGCACCGTACGCCCGACCCGGTCAGCGACGTCGTCCGGCCGACGGATCCGCCGGTCGGCCCGCGCGGCGAGCACGGCGAGCCCGAGGCCGATCAGCAGGCCGGCGAAGGCCCCCGCGCCCACGAACAGAACGGGGATGGGCTTGCTCGGCGCCGTCGGCAGGGTCGCGTCGTTGATGATCGCGCCGGCCGTGGTGTTGGTGGTCAGCAGCGGAGACACCCGCCCCTGAAGGGTCGCGAGGTTGTTCTCCAGGACCTTGGTCTGCGAGACCGCGATCTGGTAGGTCTTGTTCGAGGGCGGCAACGTGAGCTGCGCGGTGTAGATGGCCAGCTGGGCTTGGACGTCGGAGATCTGCTTGTTGAGCCCGGCGACCTGGATCGCGATGTCGGCGGCCGCGGCGTCGGACCGCGACTGCAGGTAGGCCTGCGCGAACGCGTGCGAGCCCGCCCGTGCCTTGGCCGGTGTCCCGGCGGAGAACGCCAACGACAGGACCGAGGTGTTCGGGGGGACCGTGACCGCGAGCTGGGTCTCCAGCGTGCTCAGGTCAGTGGTGATGCCGAGCAGCTTCTCGGCCGCGGCAGCGACCTGCACGCTGGTCGCGAACTGCAGCTCGTTGTCCATGTTGACCTGGCTGTTCAGTCGCGACCCCAGGACGACGGCCTGCTGCGGGTTCGGGAAGACCACCACGGTGGTGGTCGCGGTGTACTGCTTGGCGACCGTCGAGGTGTAGATCATCCCCGCACCCACGCCCAGAACCGCGCCGAGCAGCGCCAGCCACCAGTAGCGGCGAATCCGGCCGATCGAACGAGTCGTCTCCAGACTGCCGATGTCTCTGGCCAATGCGTCCATACGGGTGTGCCTGCCTCAGTGGTCGAAGGGTCTCCATCGAGACTTGCGTGACCCGCCCCCGGCCCACACGTCACGATATCCGTCGCCGAATGCTACGTAATGAACGCACACGGTGTGCTCACCCAGACGGTCAAACGGTGTCCACCGAACGGACAACCCCCCTGGTCCAGACGGTCCGAATGGCCATCGTAACGGCGGGAAACGGTCCGACACTGTTCCCTGGGTCGTCTCACCCCGCGTAGCGTGCCGCAGGCAGGCCGGGCGTGGAGGCTCGCGGCGCGCGAGGCCGACGATGTCCGCCCCGGCCCCAGCACGACCCAGCCCGACCCAGCGCGACCCGAGCGTGACCCCAGACCTGGGGAACGACGAGACAGGGGGTGGAACCGGTGTCCTTCAGCACTGCCAACACTGCAGGCTCGCCGGACGCCGCCGAGCAGGTGAGCTTCCACAGCCCGCCGGACCGCTCCGCCCGCCCCGAGATCACCCTGGACCGCCTCGAAGTCAGCCCGACGCTGACCCGGGACCGCGTCGAGGTCGTCCACGACCAGCCTAGAGCCCTGGCCGGCACGGTCCTGCTGGTCGGCTCCAGCGGCGGTCACCTGGCCCAGCTACTGTCGGTCGCCCCCCTGTGGGCCAGGGAGCGACGCTCGTATGTGACCTTCGACACGGTCGATGCGGTCTCGCTGCTGGCCGACGAACAGGTGGTCTGGGCCCACCACCCCACCACCCGCAACCTGCGCAACCTGGCCCGCAACGCCGTGCTGGCCGTTCGCGAGCTGCACCGCCGCCGCCCCGACGTCGTGGTCTCGACCGGAGCGGCAGTCGCCTTCCCGTTCTTCCTGGCCGCCCGGATGATGGGCATCCCGACTGTGTACCTCGAGGTCTACGACCGCATCGACGGCCCGACGCTGACCGGACGACTGTGCCGCCCGGTCGCCTCGCTGTTCTGCGTGCAGTGGCCTGAGCAGCTGGAGTACTACCGCGGCTCCGCGCTCGTCGGGAGCCTGATGTGAGCTCGCCGAAGGCCGTACCGCTGGTCCTGGTCGCCGTCGGCACTGACCATCACCCCTTCGATCGGGCGGTCGAATGGGTCGAGTCGTGGCTGCGCACCCGCCTGGACCCCGTCGACGTGCTGATCCAGTACGGCCACTCGCGGCCACCACAGGTTGCCCGCGGCGAAGCCTTGCTGGACCACGAGGCCCTGCAGGAGGCGATGTCCCGGGCCGTGGTGGTGGTCTGCCACGGAGGGCCGGCGACGATCACCGAGGTTCGCCGGCACGGCACGCTGCCCATCTGCCTGCCGCGCGACCCGGCCCGCGGCGAGCACGTCGACAGCCACCAGCAGCTGTTCGCCCGGCGGATGGGCGCCGCCGGAGCAGTGCGGCTGACCGAGACCGAGCGCGAGCTGCGGGCGGCGCTGGACGAGGCCGTCGACCACCCCGACCGCTTCCGGCTTGACGCTGCCGCCAACCCGCAGGCCACCGCACGACTCGCGGGCCTGGACCGCTTCGCGGACCTCGTCGAGCCGCTCCTGCCGGCCGCTGTGGACGCGGCGGGCGGTGGAGCCAGCCCGGTGCCGGTGCTCTACCTGGGCGGCCTGGGCCGAAGCGGCTCGACACTGCTGGAGCGCTCCCTCGGCCAGATCGACGGCCTGGCCTGCATCGGCGAGAGCGTTCACCTGTGGCAGCGGGGGCTCCGCGACGACGAGCTGTGCGGGTGCGGGACGGCGTTCAGCCAGTGCTCTTTCTGGCAACGGGTCGGCAAGAGCGCCTTCGGTGGCTGGGACCGTGTCGACGCCGACCAGATGATGCGGCTGAAGCTGTCGGTTGACCGCAGCCGGCACGCGCGCCGGCTGCTGCACGCCGTCGCCCACCGGGGGGCGCCGGTCCGCGGGGAGTTCGCGCGGTCGCTGCGCCGGTACGGCGAGCTTCTCACCCGCCTGTACAGCGCGGTCCTTGAGGTCTCCGGCGCCGACATCGTCGTCGACGCCAGCAAGCACGCCTCGACGGCGCTCGTCCTGGCCGCCACCCCCGGCATCGACCTGAAGGTGCTGCACGTGGTCCGCGACTCCCCTGCGGTGGCGTACTCATGGACCAAGCAGATCGCCCGGCCGGAGGCCGGCCCCGGGGAGTACATGGCGACCTGGACGCCGGCGCAGACGGCGGTGCACTGGACCAGCGAGAACGCGCTCATCGACCGTCTCGCGCGCCGTGGCACGGCCACCCAGCGGGTCCGGTACGAGGATTTCACCGCCGACCCGCGGGCCACCCTCGCCGACCTGATGGCGTTCCTGGGGCGCCCCGACATCGACGACGCGCTCAGCTTCGTCCAGGGCAGCTCGATCCGGCTGGACCCCTCCCACACCGTCGCCGGCAACCCGATGCGGTTCTCCAGCGGCGTTGTCGACGTGGTCGCCGACCAGGCCTGGCGGGCGGCCTTCCCGCAACAGCAGCGCCGGCTCGTGTCGGGCCTGACCATGCCGCTGCGCCACCGGTACGGCTACCCGATGCGAAGTGGGCGATGATCGACCTTCCCGACGTCGACGTGATCGTCCCGACCCGTGACCGACCGGACCTGCTCCGCGAGACGATCGACGCGATCAGCTCGCAGGAGTACCCGGGCCGGGTGCGAGTCATCGTCGTGTTCGACCAGTCCGAGCCAAACCTGTGCCTCGCGGTCAACGACGCGCAGCGGCCGGTCATGGTGGTCGCCAACACCCGCAGCCCGGGCCTGGCCGGCGGCCGCAACACTGGGCTGCTCGTCGCAGACGCCGAGCTGGTCGCCTTCTGCGACGATGACGACACCTGGCTGCCGGGCAAGCTGTCCGCCCAGGTGGCGCTGCTGCTGTCCGAGCCCCGCGCCGCGCTGGTGTGCTGCGGCATCCGGATCTCTTACGACGGCACCGAGGTCGACCGCGTCCTGCCCACGACCAGGATCGATCTGCCAGACCTGCTCCGCGACCGCCTGGTCGAGCTGCACCCGTCGTCGTTCCTGATGCGTCGCGCGGCCGTGGTGGCCGGGTTCGGGCTGGTCTCTGAGCAGATCCCGGGCTCGTTCGGTGAGGACTACGAGTTCTTGCTGCGGGCCGCGCGCACCGGGCCGATCCTGACGGTGCCCAGGGTCGGGGTGGTGGTCCGCTGGCACAAGAAGTCCTACTTCACCAGCCGCTGGGAGACCATGGCACAGGGCCTGACCTGGCTGCTGGACACCTACCCGGAGTTCGCCAGCGTCCCGGCGGGCAAGGCGCGCGTGTCGGGCCAGGTCGCCTTCGCGCGGGCGGCCGGCGGCCAGCGCCGCCTCGCGGTGCGCTGGGCCGGGCGCACCGTCCGCCGCAACCCCCTCGAGCCTCGTGCCTACCTCGCGCTCGCCGTGGCGTCCGGGGCCGTCAAGTCGGACACGATCGTGCGCCAGCTGCACAGCCGAGGTCGCGGGATCTGACCTGGGGCCGGGGCGATCGCCGCCGGCTGGTCCCGGAGCACCGGCCAGGCCAAGGGGCTGCCGGGGTTCCACGCCCGTCGCCGGCGGCCACAACACTCGCCCGGCGCCGGCGGCCACAACACTCGCCCGGCGCCGGCGGCCACAACACTCGCCCGTCGCCGGCGGCCACAACACTCGCCCGGCGAGGGCGGCAGTCAGGGCACGCTCAGGGCACGCTCAGGACTGCTCCACCGTCCGGTCGACCGTCGGGGGGCTCGCCGGCTCGGCAGG
>Ga0209068_10000446_pt1 | contig 22377 bp, 16 predicted proteins | sample ColStrG_CSR_2012_FD_187200 | JGI IMG/M metagenome (GOLD analysis project Ga0209068, IMG submission 187200) | Freshwater sediment microbial communities in response to fracking from Pennsylvania, USA - Cold Stream Run_MetaG_CSR_2012 (SPAdes)... | ecosystem: Environmental > Aquatic > Freshwater >...
CCAGATGGACAGCAGCGAGCCCATAGGTGCCGGCAAATATCCCGTATCGTCCCGCAACTCCTGCGAGGAGCTCAAGTGTCTGCTCGGCCTTGTCGCGATAGTCCGCTTCCTGCGTATAAGTATGCAGACGACAAAGCACGATCGCTGCCGCTGGATTTCCCGCTGGGGTGGGTGAGTCCTGGAACGGCTTGCGGCGCGTGCTGAGAACGCCGAGGCTCGTTTGCTCGGCGTCTATTTCGCTATCTAAGAACCCGCCGCCAGTGGCATCGAAGAACTTTGCGACCATGGCGTCGCCGATGGCACGAGCTGAGGAGAAGTAGTTCAACTGGCCGGTGGCTTCGTAAGCATCCAAACAAGCTCCGGCAACGAAGGCATAGTCCTCCAGCAGACCGGAAATTTCGCGATGCTCCGCTTGCGGATCGGAATAGGCGATGACATGCAGCAAGCCGCGTTCAGGCCGCCACGCCTCCGCGAGAATGCGATCCAGCGTTTTCAGAGCGAAATCCCGTGCGGATTGCAATTGCAGCACTCGCGCCGCGTCGAAGTAGGCCGAAACGCAGAGGCCATTCCAGCCGGTGTAGACCGTTTTGTCGACGTAAGGGGTCGGACGAAGGAGCCGCGCGGCGTAAAGCTTCTGTTTTGCGGAATTCATAAGTTCCGTGACGCGCGCAGCCTCCAGATTCATGCGTCGCGCCACTTCCTCGATCGAAGCCCGCTGGTAGAGCACGTTCTTGGCAGGGTTGTGATGCATCTCACCGATTTCGTTGATGTCGTAATGCAGGCACGCGGCTTCGGCCTCTTGCGGATTTAGAACGGCGAGAGCTTCGGCGCGGGTCCATGTGAAGTAGTCGCCGTCGTCGTCCATGGAATCGTCAGCATCCTGCGAAGCGTAAAAGCCGCCGCGTTCGCGGTCACTGAGCCATTCGTCCATCCAGCGCAGAATATCTTTGGCTACCTCGGCGAAGCATGGATTACCGCTTGCTTGATAGCCATGGACGTAATTCTTGAGAAGCTCCGAGTTGTCATACGACATTTTCTCGAAGTGGGGAACGATCCAGTTCTCATCGACGGAGTAGCGATGAAAACCGCCGGCGAGCTGGTCGTAGACTCCCCCGCGCGCCATGCGTTCGAGCGTATGCAGGTAGAGGTCTTTTGCCCGCTCATCGTGATTGCGTGAGGCGTGGTCAATGAGCAAATCGAGCGCGGCAGGGTGTGGAAATTTAGGTGCATGGCCGAATCCGCCGTTGCGGGCGTCGTGCGCCTCAATCGCGGACTCGACGATTTCCTGGATTACGGCGGGCGAGAAATCGGAATCGCGGCCCGCGAACGATTCGGCTTGCTGAACCGCGCTAATGACCTTCTCTGCCTGTTCGGTGACTTCATCGGTCTTCTCTCGATACGCATTTGCGATAGAAAGAAGCACGCGTCGAAACCCTGGGCGCCCGTGCTGATCCAGGGGAGGGAAGTAAGTGCCGCCGTAGAACGGTTTTCCGTCGGGCGTTAGAAATCCTGTCAGCGGCCATCCGCCCTGGCCACTGACTGCGCTGATCGCGGCTTGGTAGCGGCTGTCGATGTCGGGACGTTCGTCGCGATCTACTTTCACGGCCACAAAATTGTCGTTGATGATTTTCGCCACTTCCGGGTCGTCGTAAGATTCGCGATCCATCACGTGGCACCAGTGGCACCAGACCGCGCCAATGTCGAGAAGAATTGGCTTGTTGTCGGCCCGGGCGGCGGCGAATGCTTCTTCGTTCCATTCTCGCCACTGCACGGGCTGGTGCATGGCGCTACGCAGGTACGCGGAAGAGGCCTTCGCGAGAGAATTCAGGGGTTCGGTCATCAATCTCCAATGGCTGAGCCGGATTAGTGGTTCGAAGCCAGTAAGTTTCTGGTGATGCTGGCGTAGATTTCGACAGCGTCCAGCAACTGCTTCTTTTCAATGTACTCGCCATCGGTGTGCGCCACATGAATCGATCCCGGACCGATGAGCAAAGGTTCGCCCCAATTGGTCAGTCGCGGAATATCGGTGGTGAACTTCGCAACCATGGTGGGCATATCTTCGAAGCTGCGCAGTTTCTGGTAGGGGATCTCCAGCACGAATTCGGCATGGGCGTAGCTTTCCACGGCTGTAGTGATGCTTTGCTTGAGTTCCTCGGAGGGTCCGACAAGCCGATACAGTAGCTGCGCTCGCGCGGAGTCTGAAATCACATTCGGAGCGCGTCCGCCCTCGATGAGTCCAATGTTCATCGTCGTTGGTCCGATTTCCGGATTAACCGGCAGTTCCATCGCCCGCAGACGCTCCAACGCAGTGAGGAGTTTATTGATCGCCGATTCGCCGAGTTCCGGATACGCGGAGTGTGCCATCTTTCCCGTGGCAGTCAGTTCTACGCGGAGAGCTCCTTTGGAGCCGGTGGCGATGTGGTTTTCGGTTGGCTCGCCATTAACCAGGAATTTGCTTCCGGGCGATTGCTCATTCGCGACTTTTGCTCCCAGGCTGTCGCGCTCCTCGCCGACCACGAACAACAGTCCCACATGAATTCCTTCTGTGCGTAACTTCTCTGCAGCGGCAATTTGCGCCGCTATGATGCCCTTCGCGTCGCATGAGCCGCGTCCGTAAATGCGATTTTCAGTTTCTGAAGATGGAATGAATGGAGGCACAACATCCATGTGGGTGGAGAATACGACGACGGGATGCTCTTGCCCGGGCCAAGTAGCGTAAACGTTCTGGCGCGCGCCCTCCACCGGCATTTTGCGAGCAGCGTAGCCGAGGCGGCTCAACTCGGCTAGCAGGAAATCGCCGACGGGCCCTTCGTTGCCCGTGATCGATTCAATATCGACTAGCTGCCGCGTGAGCGCGAACACGTCGATGCTGCTTTGAACCGTAGCACTCTGACCCATAGCATCCAGAATAGCGCACGCGTTGCGGTTCGTGAGAAACTGCGGCTGTGAGTATTTCGGAAGCGCAAATTCGCTCTCTTTTTCTCGATGGTCCGGCGGGGCGCATTGAAGCTTTACTCAACATGGGCAGTGCGAGCCCGACTCACGCCGCAGTTGTTTGCCATCCGCACCCGCTGTTCGGCGGCACGCTGCACAACAAAGTTGTCTTTCACGCGACGAAAGCGTTGCAGGGATTCGGCTTTCCGGTGCTGCGCTTTAATTTTCGCGGCACAGGGTTGAGCGAAGGGGAACACGACGAGGGCCGAGGCGAACTGGACGATGTTCGTACGGCACTCGACTGGCTCGCGAAGGAGTTCGGAGTGCCGGTGGTGTTTGCGGGATTTTCATTCGGAGCGGCGGTTGGGCTGCGGGCCAGCGCCGAGGATTCGCGCGTGGTGGGTTTGATTGGCCTGGGGACTCCCGTTACTGCGGTGGAAAATCGCTCGTACGACCTGGAGTTCTTGAAGAACTGCACTCTTCCGAAGCTCTTCATCAGCGGAGACCGCGACCAGTTCGGGCCGCGTGCCAAACTCGAGGCGTTCGTCGCAAGTTTGCCGGAGCCGCGGCAGTTGACCTTGATCCCGGGCGCGGACCATTTTTTCGAAGGCCGCCTGTCGGAGATGCGCAAGGTGATTGAAGATTGGATCCCCACGCATATCCTCAATCACGACCGAACCCATGCGTGACTTAGCCTGCCAGATTTTCCAGCACGCTCTCGCCGAAGCGAACGTCGACCGCGCGTTCGACCGCTATGTCGAACTCAATCGAGGCGTCCTCCGTGTGGGCGACGATCTTTTCGATCTCGCTGCATACACTCGCCACTTTGTGGTGTCGGTCGGCAAAGCCGCGAACACCATGGTGGAAGCGTTGGCCGCGAAGGCCGGAGAAGGCTTCGAGGGAATCGTCGCCAGTCCCGATGCCGGCGGTTCCGTGGCTACGGCGCAGCAGGTGCGCGGCTACCGCTATTTTCGCGGAGGCCATCCCACTCCGAATGCCGATTCCATGCTGGCGGCGGATGCGGTTCTTCGCGCGCTGCGGAGCCTGGATCCACACTCGCTCGTCCTGTTTATGATCAGCGGTGGCGGGTCTTCCATTCTCGAAAAGCCATTGGATTCGGAAATTTCGTTGCCGGACCTGATCGCGACGTACAAGGCGCTTGTCCTCTGCGGCGCCCCCATCGCGGAGATCAATGCCATCCGCAAGCATCTCTCCGCGGTTAAGGGGGGACGCCTCGCTCTTGCTGCCAATGGCGCGCAGCAGGTTTCGCTGCTCGTCTCGGATGTGCCGGATGCCACACCGGATGCGCTCGCCTCCGGCCCAACGATGCCCGATTCGACCAGTATCTTCGATTGCAAGACTCTTGTTGCCAAATACGACCTCCTGCCGCAATTTCCAGCCTCGGTTCGCGAGTTGTTCGAACAAGACGCGCTGGAAGAAACGCCGAAATCCGACGATCCGGTCTTTGTTCGTTCGCGGTGGTGCACAATTCTGTCGAACAAGTCCGCCGTGGATGCCGCCGCGGCGGAAGCGACTCGCCTCGGTTTCACAGTTGCCATCGACAACTCCTGCGACGATTGGGACTACGATCGGGCCGCCGAATATCTATTGGGACGCGTGCGCGACCTCCGCCGCGGCCACCCGCGAGTCTGCTTGATCTCCGGCGGGGAAGTCACAGTGAAAGTTACGGGAAAGCCCGGCATCGGTGGACGCAATCAGCAGTTTGCGCTGGCGTGTGCTGGCAGAGTTGCGGGCGAAAACATTACTGTGCTCAGCGGCGGCACCGATGGCATCGACGGCAATAGTCTCGCGGCAGGTGCGGTCGTGGACGGAACTACAGTTGCTCGGGCGGCAGCAGTGGGACTCGATACCGCACGCAGTCTCTCTAACTTCGATGCATATCCGCTGTTCCAAACTCTAGGGGATGTTGTGGTCACAGGTCCAACGGGGAATAACGTGCGGGATCTGAGAATCTTGCTGGCGGACTAGATGGCATTTAGCCACGTAGTCGAGACTGTCTAGTCCAAACGTTCGATATTTGGGAACCCGGGCCTGCCTCGCGGAGTCTAAGGACATCGTGACTGACGATCGTTTACAAAGCGTGCGTTCATCGAGTCGATTGCGTCGCGCTCTGCGTGGCTCCCTTCTTTTGTTGTTCGGATTCCTGTTGCTCAGTTGGGTCTGGTTGTATTTTGACTCCGTCCACCAGCGTCGGAAAGCAGAGTCTTTGATTGTCGACTTGAAAACGTTTCAGTTTGCTTCGGCTGGTTTTCTTGATGTGCGCGAACTCGCAATCCGCCACGGAGGTAGAGCAAGTGCTCCACTAGTCCAAAGAATGCCTGCCTGTACGGCCCAAGATTGCACTTTCGAGATTTGGATAAAAACGGGGATGACACGGTTTCCGCTGGAAAATAAGGCTGAGGAATTTTTATACAGAGTCCTTCCGTATCTTGGCATCCGCTCGTGGATGCTTTACTCGATGTTCGTAGTCAGCGGCGGCAAGTTGCAGGAAAGTCGTACGACAATAGGCGAAGAGAGATGGGGCAGATCAGGTTCCTACGAAGGTCTAATCCCATTCGGATACGAGGTCGTCTCTGTGCCTCTTTCAGACTCGTTCGATCCAAGGTACGACTACGCTGTCGGCTTCCCGCACGTTACGGGGCCTCCTTCGAATGTTCTGCGAGCTCGGGTTGTGCGGACTCCGGACGCCCCAATGCTGCGTGCCTTTGACATCGACCTTAGCTGCCTTTCCTCGGTCTTTCGTGATTGCCGTGGGTTCGACGAGCTTGCGCCTTCTGCATGGGCAGACTTTTTGGCAAGGAAGGCAGAGTTCGACAAAGGAGAGATCCGCAAGTAAACCAGTCAAGTCCAGACTTCCATAATACGGATTGAGGACCCTAGAAAAACCGCGTCACGCCCTCATCCATCACCACAACCTTGTCGCTCACCCCCGCTGCTGCCGCTTCCTGTTCCAATAACTGCAAAGGCTCATCCACCGGCTCGTGCGACAACCGAAACGACCCGTAGTGCATGGGAATCATCCAGCGCGAGCCTAAATCGAGGAATGCTTTCGTCGCATCTTCCGGGCTCGTATGCACGTTGCGGAAGCCTTCGGGATGGTAGGCCCCAATAGGGAGTAGGGCCACCTCAGGCGACAGGCGCTGGCCAATCTCGCGGAAGCCGGCGAAGTAGGCGGTGTCTCCGGCGTGGTAGAGAGAATTTTTTCCTGCTCGCAAAACGTAACCGCCGTAGCCGCGATGCGCATCTTTCAAAATGCGCGCGCCCCAATGGCGAGAGGGAACATGCGTGACTTGCAGCGCTCCCTGCTTGTGGCTCGACCACCAATCGAGTTCCACGAGGTCGGAATAGCCGAGGTCGGACACCAAATCATGGACGTGCTTCGGCGTCACGAGGATAGGCGCCTTCCCGCAAAGTTCCTTCGTGTGTCGAGCGATCGAGCGTAGCGAGGGACGATGCAGATGATCGAAATGCGCATGGCTCACCAGCACCAGATCGATGGGAGGAAGATCGGCAATGCGAAGTCCCGGCTTCCGCAGGCGTTTCAGAACAAACAACCAGCGCGCGAAATTGGGATCGATCAGAACATTCAGCCCGCCAATCTGCACAAAAAAGCTGGCGTGGCCGATGAACGTCACACCAAGATGTCCATTTGAAGTCAGTTGCGGCTTACGTGTTTCCCCTGAAAGCGGAGTTACGGCCGAGTGTCGCACCAGCCTTCCAAAGGCCGTAGCGCGTTGCCGCAGCGTGGGATGAGAAACAGGGGACTTGAGCATTTTTAAACTGCTAGCTTCAAATGCCAGCTTCTAGCCAAAAACACATGGCTAAGAATTATGTTTTCCTCGATCAAAACTTTTCTTCGTTCAGCTTCTTAGATGCTACTGCCACCACTTCGACTGCAAGAATGTTGCGATAAAAGCTCTTCGCCGGCAGTGGGAAAGCCGGGAATAGCCGCTGCTTTGATTCTACTCTCGCGATTTCCAGCTTGACCGCTGGGAGTGCCTCATTTCTAATCCCCGAAGGAGATATGAATGAAAGTTGCTTTTTTGGGTTTGGGCATCATGGGTCGGGCGATGGCTGGAAACTTAGTCAAAGGGGGGCATGAAGTCACGGTTTGGAATCGCGGCGCGGGCGCTCCGGTGGAAGGCACTCAGCGAGCGGGAACTCCAGAAGACGCGGCGCGCGGCGCGGAAGTCGTCTGGCTGTGCGTTTCCGATACGGCTGCTGTCGAACATGTGATGTTTGGCCTGCGTGGGGCGTCGGGTGCGTTAACCCCGGGCGCGATCGTGGCCGATTCCAGCACAATTTCGCCCGCAGCAACCGTGAAGTTTGCTGATCGCGTCCGAGCCCTCGGAGCCGATTGGGTGGATGCACCCGTGACCGGTTCCAAGATCGGCGCACAGAACGCCACCCTGATCTTCATCGTTGGCGGCAGCGATGTGTCTGTCGAAAAGATCCAGCCTCTTCTGTCTGCCATGGGCACGCAGTTTTTTCGTATGGGAGAGACCGGCAAGGGGCAAGCAGCCAAGCTGGTGATGAATCTTCAAATCGCAATGATCTTTGAAGGCTTTGCGGAAGCGATCACTCTGGGCGCGAAGCTGGGCGTAAGTCTGGATTCACTCCTGCCCCTGATTCAGGCGTCGATGGTGCGTTCCGGCGTCATCGACTACAAAGCTCCTTTCGTCCAGAAACACGACTTCACACCAAATTTCCCGCTGCGCCTCATGTTGAAAGACTTGCGGCTGATTTTGGAAGCGGCGAAAGAGTCTCGCGTGAAATTGCCGGGTCTGAAGACGGTAGAGGAAATCTACGATCTCGCCAGCGAGGAAGGTCACGGCGATTTGGACTACGCCGCGAGTCTTCTGCTTCTGGAAAAATGGGCGGGGTTGAAGACGGTAGCGCAGTAGTTAGTCGTCAGATATCAGTGCCAGTTGAATCGCTTTAGCCTATTTAAGCTTCGCTTGTCATTCCGAGCAAAGCGAGGGATCCCTTTCGCTGCTAGGAGTGTCGGTTTTGAAAGGGATTCTTCGCTACGCTCAGAATGACAAGAGTGTGGGCCGGGTGGGCTCTAAACCCGGAAACCGGCGGCTGGTTGCTGCCTACTGCTTCTTCGAAGTCCTGGTTTCCTGCACCAATTCCTGCAGTGATTCATACATCTGCCTGGTCGCGGAATCGTCAACCAGTGCGTCCACCGGAGCAGTCACGGTCAGATGCGGCGAGTGCGGCCTTAGGACGACATCCGTAAATGCGCTTTGGCGAGCGACCAACAAAGCGCTGAGTGCGGGATTGTGTTCCGCTTCCCAATCGTCGCAGGTGGTCAGGATCATGGGTCCCGAGCGGTGGATCGTCCACGGTTGTTCCGAGCGAGGAACTTTTCGCGTCAAGCGTCCGCTCCATCGGTGATTGTGAACCTTCAGAGAAAAGCTCGGTGGGCGGTCCAGGTCCGCTTCAATGGTCACTGTCTCCACTTGGGCATCCCAGCGCCGCAGTAACCACTGCACAGGCCAAGCCCGGGGAAGAAGTCGCACGGTAATGTGGGCGCTTCCAAACAAGGTGGAAGGAAGCCGCATCCCGACATGCAAGCGCGATGTGCCGCTCCAGCGGCGGCTAAGAACCCTGCCGCGCCACGCCAGGCGGATCCGGTCAACCACCAGCACTGCGCGCTTCTGGTTGTACCGCGCAAACAGCGCGTACCACGCCAATACGAACCCGGCAGAACTGGCTGCGCTGATGAGGAAGATGGGAACCACGGGGGACCCTCGCGTACCACGAAAGTATACTCGGGCCCGAGCTGATTCGCTCGTGGATTCTTTGGCGGAACCCGGCTGTCGGCTGTTAGCTGTCGGCTAGCCCGGGTCGCGGAATATGGATCAGGTCTTAGCTGATAGCCGAAAGCCGAGAGCCGACAGCCGATAGCCGATAGCCGATAGCTTGGTCAGCGTACAATCATCCCCGTGGACTACTCCCTTCGTGACGGTCGATCCTCTGATTTGGATGCCCTCTGGCGTATTGACCAGGCCTGCTTTCCTCCGGGCATCTCGTACTCCCGTTTGGAGTTGGCGGTCTATATGCGGCGCCCCGGCTCATTCACGCTGGTAGCCGAACAGCCTCGTCCGAAGATGAAATCATTTGGCGACCAGCCCGGTGCCATCCTCGGATTTCTGGTCATGCAGCAGGAGCGCAATAAGGTAGGGCACATTGTCACTATCGACGTGGTGGGCAACGCGCGCCGTGCGGGCATCGGATCGCGGCTGATCACGGCTGCTGAGGAGCGCGGTCGTGCCGCGAGCTTTGCCTCGATTTATCTGGAAGCGATGGTGACGAACCTTTCCGCAATTGAGTTCTACAAGCGCCACGGATACGGCATCCTGCGGACCGAGCCGGCCTACTACTCGGATGGAACGGATGCCTTCGTTTTATCGAAAGATTTGCTTTCCACTCCCGCTACCCAGTAACTTGTTCCCATGAAAAGGGTTGTAAGTTCCAGAGCTGGCAGCCCCCGAGTTGCGATTCAGGGTGAACTTGGCGCTTTCAGCCACGAGGCCGCCGAGCGCATGGTCCCAGGCGCACGGATTGTGCCCTGCACGCGCTCGCTGGAAGTATTTGACCGTCTAGGTACCGGATCGGCCAAGAGGTCGGTCGACGTGGCTGTAATTCCCATCGAAAACTCCTTGGCCGGGTCGGTCCTGGAGCACTTTGACCTGCTGCTTTCCCGCAACGTGTTCGTACAGAAGGAATTTCGCCTCCGAATTGTGCACAATCTGATTGCCGGTCCTGGCGTAAAGCTGCCGGATATTCGGCGCGTCTACTCGCATCCGGTCGCGCTGGATCAATGCCGCGACTTCTTCCGCCTGCATCCGAAAATCGAGCCGGTCCCCTATTACGACACGGCAGGCAGCGTGAAGCACCTTCTGGTGGAGGATTTGCGGGATGCTGCCGCCATCGCCAGCCGTCGCGCTGCGGATGTTTACAGCGGCCAGATTCTTCGCACCGGAATTGAAGACAACAAGCAGAATTTCACCCGTTTCTTCCTGGTACAGAGTTTGGGCAAGACGCAACCAAAGGTCTTGCCCGGCGCGAACAAGACCTCTATCGCCTTTGCTCTCAAGAACGTACCGGGGGCCCTGTTCAAAGCTCTAAGCGTTTTTGCATTGCGGGATATCAGTCTGACCAAAATCGAATCTCGCCCTGTGAAGGGTCGCCCCTGGGAGTACGTTTTTTACGTGGATTTGCTCTGCGGTTCGAATCCCGCGGCTGCCAATGCCCTGCGTCATCTGGAAGAAATTACGGAGTTTTCCAAGGTTTTGGGCGTCTATCCGGCGGCTTGACTCGCCAGACCCGTCCTCGAATGTGGACGGGTACTTTGGGCAGGTGCAGAAATTCGCAGAAGTGCTTTACAATCCAACATCTTGGGTGCATTCTGGCGCGAGGTTCTGGAGGGCTCTGAATCCATTGCTGGCGCAGCCTCATCAAAGATCGAGTAATGAAAGTTGAGTGATATAGACTCAAGGAGATAGGATGCCGCGTTCCGAGAAGAATCCCGAAAAGACCCCAGCTAGCCCCAGCAACCCGCGGCCTGCACCAGAACTGCCTCCGGCAGATCGTGCTTTGCCCATCTTGCCGGTCCGCGACACGGTTCTTTTCCCGCACGCTGTGCTGCCGCTGACCGTAGGTCGCGAAAGCTCCATTCAGCTCATCAACTCGCTCGGCGAGGACAAAACCATAATCGTTGTAGCGCAGCGCGAGGCTCGAGTGGATGTGCCGCAGCCTGGCGACCTCTACGCCATGGGCACGCTGGCAACTGTGCACAAAGTTGTGAAGATGCCCAACCAAAGCCTGTTTGTGTTTGCGGAGGGTGTTGAGCGTGTGAGGATGACAGAATTCACGCAAGTTGCGCCGTTTATGCGGGCGCACCACGAAACTGTCCCCGAAGCTGTGCTGGCGATTAGTCCTGAAGTAGAGGCTCTACAGCGCAATGTGCTGACGCTTTTTCAGCAGATCGTTGCCGGCTCGCCAACGCTTTCCGATGAACTCGCGACAGTGGCCATGAATATCGACGAGCCGGGACGCCTGGTGGATTTCGTCGCCTCGTCGTTGCCGTCGTTAGCCACACCCGACAAACAGGATGTCCTGGAAACAACGGACATCCGCATTCGTCTCGACAAGATCAATCAGCATCTCGCGAAGGAGCTGGAAGTCCAGCAACTGCGCAACAAGATTCAGTCTGAAGTGCAGGATCGCGTGCAGCAGACGCAGCGCGAATACTACTTGCGCGAGCAGATGAAGGCGATCCAAAAGGAACTCGGCGAGGCTGACGAAGGTCAACGCGATACCGAAGATCTGCGCAAGAAGATCGAAGATGCAGGCATGCCCGAGGACGTCAAGAAAGAGGCCAATAAGGAACTCAATCGCCTCTCTCGGATGTCGCCCATGGCGGCCGATTTCGCAATTACTCGCAACTACATTGAGTGGCTGGCCGTTCTGCCCTGGAACAAGACTTCCGGCGGTGAAGTCGACATCGTCAAAGCAAAAGAAATTCTCGATACCGACCACTACGATCTGCAGAAGGTGAAGGATCGCATTCTGGATTTCCTGTCTGTTCGCCGGTTGAAGCCGAACATGAAGGGGCCAATTCTTTGCTTCGTCGGGCCTCCGGGCGTCGGCAAGACCTCGCTCGGGAAGTCCATTGCTCGCTCTCTGGGGCGTAAGTTCGTGCGCATTTCGCTGGGCGGCATGCACGATGAGGCCGAAATCCGCGGCCATCGCCGGACCTACATCGGTGCATTGCCCGGGCAGATCATGCAAGGTATTCGTCGTGCCGAGACGAAAGATCCCGTCTTCATGCTGGACGAAATCGACAAAGTCGGGCGCGATTTCCGCGGCGATCCCAGTTCAGCTTTGCTGGAGGCGCTCGATCCCGAGCAGAACGCCACGTTCCGCGATAACTATCTGGACGTGTCGTTCGATCTTTCCAACGTGCTCTTCATCACCACCGCGAACGTGCTCGATACAATTTCCGAGCCGCTGCGCGACCGCATGGAGATCATCGAGCTGCAGGGCTACACGGAAGAGGAAAAAGTCCACATCTCGTACAAGTATTTGATCCCGCGGCAGATCGAAGAAAACGGAATCACGGCGGAGCAGATTGAATTCCCCGAGGAATCCGTGCGTCATGTGATCCGCCACTACACGCGCGAAGCTGGCGTTCGCAATTTAGAACGTACGCTGGGCACCATCTGCCGCAAACAAGCCCGCCGCATTGCGGAAGGGAAGACGGATAAGCTCACCGTTAGCAAGGAAGTCATCCAGGAATTCCTGGGCGGCATCAAGATCCGCGTCGAAGGCGAAATTGCCGAGCGCACGAAGCGCCCCGGCGTTGCAGTAGGTCTGGCTTGGACCCCGGCTGGCGGCGACGTGCTCTTTATCGAAGCCAACAAGATGAAGGGTAAAGGCGGCTTCACCATGACCGGACAGATTGGTCAGGTGATGCAGGAATCCATGCAAGCGGCGTTGACCTGGGTGCGGTCCAACGGCGCAAGTTTCGGGATCACCGACGACTTTTTCGCTAACAACGATCTCCACATCCACGTTCCGGCTGGAGCTATCCCGAAGGACGGACCGTCCGCTGGAATCACCATGGCGACAGCGCTGGTCTCGTTACTCACAGAGCGCCCACTGCGTCCGCATACTGCGATGACGGGAGAAATCACTCTCAGCGGCAACGTGCTGCCCGTCGGCGGAATCAAGGAGAAAGTTCTCGCCGCCAAGCGCGCAGGCGTCCGCGACGTGATTCTCTCCAAAGAAAACAAGATGAACGTTGAGGAAGACATCACACCCGAACAACTCGCTGGCGTGACCATGCACTATGTGAACACCATCGACGAAGTGCTGGCGATCGCCCTCTCGGCGGCGCCAGCAACGCCGGTGAAATCACACGCCAGAGCCGCCAAAGCCGAGCGAGCCATGAGCCAACCTGTAGGATAAACTGCGCCAGCGACGGACAAGCCAAACCCCTTGCCGCTCTTGGGTTCTGAGCCGTCAGGTGTATACTTCTCGCGCTTGGCGCTACCCGGTTGAAAGCGTTCGATACCCAACTTCGATTGAGCGCCCGGGATCTCGGAAATCGGGCCTGCTCTTGGCCCGACCCACAAAGTGAGACTCACCCTACATGAAAAGGTTTTTCCTGACCGCCGTTTGCCTGGCGTCCCTGTTCGCCCATTCCGTTTCGGCTGCTGCACAGAAAGCTTCCTTCAAAGTCCTGACGGGCCCCACTGGTTTCTTTTTTTCCAATTTTGCGCTTTCCGGAGATGGCAAGAAAGTGGCCGTCAACGCTGCTGGTGAGATTTTCCTGTTTACCGGCGGTAAGGGCTGGTCCGACCTCGGCACCGGCGGGATCAGCGGTTCCTCAATTGGAATTTCTAACGACGGTACCACCATTGTCACCGACCGCATCGGCAACGACGGCCTCGACAGTCCCGCGCGCTGGACCGCATCCGGCGGATGGACCGATCTCGGCCACCCTCATAACGGATGCCCCCTCAGCAGCAGTTGGGGCAGTGGATACAGCGTTAGCGGCAACGGCGCAGTAGCGGTTGGTTTGGCCTGGGATTGCTTGGGCAGCGCTGAGGGCTTTACCTGGGATGCATTCCACGGCATGGCCAGCCTCGGCCATCCTGCAGGCCACGGCAGCAGCCGCGCTTCTGCGATTTCCGCGGATGCTTCTACCATTGTCGGGTTTTACGAGGATCCCACGCAGGGCTTCCGCCGCGCGATTCGCTGGCTCCCCGGCAAAAAGGATTTCATCGCGGGTGCTCACAATCCGGGAGAAGCAACCGCGATCACTTCCGATGGTTCACAAATCGTCGGTCAGGCGACTCTTGGGACCAACCTGCCCTATGCCTTCTATTACACAGACAAGGGTGGTCTCGTCTCCCTTGGCTCCATCTCCCGCAACAGTTGTGATCCCAGCTTTGCTAACAGCATCTCCGATAAGGGCCTCGTAGTTGGTTTCAGCGGTGACCAGTTCTTCTGCACCGGGACGGAAGCTTTTATCTGGGACGCCCGGTCTCCTCAGATGCCTATGCAGTCGCTGGCCACCTATTTGAGAAAACGAGGCGCATTCATTCCCGCCAAACTCACTTTGACGACTGCTGTGGCAATTTCCGCCGACGGCTCGACGGTCATTGGCGAGTGGCAGGACCAGAATTTCCACTTTGGAGCGTTTATCGCGAAGTTGAAGTAATCCATTGCAAAGACGAATTTTGTGTGACAGAACGTTCCTGGTGCCCCGTCTTTGTCGCGCCCTCTGCGACAGGGCGGGCCGCGCCAATTTCTGAAGAGCCCAGCGCCACGCAATCCCTCCCCGCGATACACTGACAACGAGAAGCTACAAATTCGCGACTCGCAATTTATTCAGGAGACCAATGGCGGACTGTACTCGCTGCGGGCGTAAGCTACCCGCAATTTCATTCGGCAGTGGCGGCCTCTGTGACAACTGCCGGCAGGCGGAACAAGACGAAATCCAGCCCGGAGGCCACGCCTCCCAACTGATTTCCCCATGGAGCACCGGCCCGGCCGTAACGATGGCCATTATGGGCCTGAACATCGCTGTCTACCTGGCGATGGTCTTAAATGGTGTTTCGGCCACAGAGCCTTCCGTTCAAGACTCGATCCGATGGGGCGCCCTGGCTGGCCCGCTCGCCTTTGGAACGGAGAACTTCCCAGCTGAACCGTGGCGCGTTCTGACCTCAATTTTCGAACATGGTGGATTGTTTCACATCGGGATGAATATGTGGTGCTTGTGGAATGTCGGACGACTGGCCGAACAGATTTACGACAAGGGTACCTACCTGTGGGCCTATTTGCTGTGCGGTGTGGGTGGATGTCTTGCGTGTCTTTGGTGGAGTCCCATGTCCGCGACTGTCGGAGCCTCCGGAGCGATTTTCGGTGTGGTTGGCCTACTCATTACGACGTTCTGGCTTGGGAAACTCCCGATCTCTCGCGCGCAGACTCAAGGCACGCTTTACAGCTTGATGATCTTCGTTGGTTATAGTCTCTACTTCGGTGCAGTCACGCCCCGCACCAGCAATTCCGCCCACATCGGCGGCCTGTTCACCGGACTGATCCTCGGTGGTCTCATGGCTCCGTTTCTCACCCACGATCGTCGTGAATCCCAGGGAATCCGGTGGCTCATCCTGGCCGGAGCCGCGGCAGCCTTAGTCGCGCTGTTCCATGTTCTCAAAGTGCAGGCGTTGAACTCATAGCGGACCGTTGAACTCCATGCATATTCGCGTCCTCTACTTCGGGATTCTCAAGGACCTGGCCGGCAACGCCGAGGAAGCGGTCGATCTGCCGGAGAACTCGACCCTTGCCGATCTGCTCACGCATTGCAAATCAAGAACGCCACGCCTCGGCGATTATCTTTCCGGCGCTGCCTTCTCCATCAATCAGGAATTCGCGCACCCCGCCGACGGGCTGCACGAGAACGACGAAGTCGCATTACTTCCGCCAGTCTCGGGCGGTTCGAATCCACCTGCAGAGGGTTCTCCGCCAGCCTCTTGCACCAAACACTGCGCCATCACGCGCGACGTAATCGATACCGCCCGAATCGCCAACGCGCTGAAGCATCCCGAGGACGGAGCTACCGCCATTTTCGAAGGCGTCGTGCGCAACAACACGCGTGGACGCCAGACTCTTTATCTGGACTACGAATCGTATGAGGCGATGGCGCTCAAGAAGATGGAAGAACTCGCGCAACAAGCCTTGGCGGATTTCAAGATTCGCGATGTTGCCCTCGTCCACCGCCTCGGCCGCATTGACATCGGCGAAACCAGCGCGCTGATCGTCGTAGCCTCCGCGCACCGCGGCCCCGCTTTTGAGGCCTGTCGCTGGCTGATCGACACGCTGAAGCGCACAGTGCCGATCTGGAAGAAGGAGTACTTCGTGGACGGTGCCGTCTGGGCTGACGGGGAGCCTTTTCCGGAAAGCGTCGTCAGCAGTGAGACCGGAAAATCCGCCGAAAAATCAAAGCTCACGCCACATTTGCAGGCGACACCCAGCCCGAAGAAGGCATCTCACTGACGTTACTTATGCGGCGCTTCCTTCTATCGATAGTCCTCGCTGTCACCGCGTCTGTGCCGTCGCTCGCCCAGGAACCTGTGGACAGCATCAAGATCGATGTGAAGCTGGTCAACGTCTTCGTCACGGTAACCGACCAGCGTGGCGCCCCGGTTGGCTCGCTCAACAAAGAAGACTTCAAACTCGCGGAAGACGACAGAGATCAGAAGATCGCTGTTTTCGACCGTCAGTCCGAGTTGCCGCTTTCGATTATCGCAGCCATCGACACCAGCGGAAGCACCAAGAAAGACCTCAAGCTCGAGCTCGAGTCCGCGCGACGATTTGCGCACGCCATTCTGCGTCCCATCGATGCGATGTCGCTCTATCAGTTTAGTGAAGTTGTGCATGAGGTCGTGCCATTCACCGCCGACGTCAACCGCATCGATCAGGGAATCGCGCGGGTGCACGGAGGCGGCGCAACGGCTCTGTATGACGCGATTTGCCTGGGCTCGCAGGCCATGGAGGATCGCCATGGCCGCAAAGTGATGGTCGTCATCACGGATGGCGGCGATACCGCCAGTCAGAACCGGTACAACGATGCCTTGCGCGCCGCGCAGCAAGCCGAGGCGATTGTCTACAGCATCATCGTGGTCCCCATCGAAGCCAGCGCCGGACGCGACACCGGCGGCGAACATGCGCTCATTCAGATATCGAATGACACGGGAGGAAAGTACTACTACGCCACTTCGCTCGAGCAGCTCGATCAAGCTTTCCACAAAATCAGCGAAGAACTGCGGACGCAATATCTGCTGGCGTACTATCCGTCGAAACGCTTTTCGGATTCGGACTTCCGCCGCATCGAAATCAAGCTGGCCTCTCCAGCCGCTGCCAGCTACCATGCGAAATATCGCACCGGCTACTTCACCAGCCCGGGGCACTTTTAGATGAAGACGATGGTGGAGGCGCGGGCGTCCTCGCCCGTGTTGGAATGGAGGCGCGGGCGTCCTCGCCCGTGCGGGAAAGACAATCGCACCGCGGACATTGGTCGCAGCTTGTCATTCCGAAGGGCTTCAGCCCTGAGGAATCTGCTGTTCCTCAGTGAAACTCCGTGTCCTCCGTGGTTAACCCCGATTTCCCGGCCACAACTGAAATCTGTACAATCACTGTTGATCTCATTGACAGCACTTTTAGCTTCCTCCACGCGCTTCCTCTGCGAACCTCTGTGTCCTCTGGGGTCGAGAGCCGTGGCTGTAAACTCCCGGAGATAGACATGAATTTGTTGAAAACAAAGTTAGTTCTTGTAATCGCCCTTGTGCTCCTGACCACTGTGGTTCTGCCTGCGCAGACCACGATTGCGACCGGCAGCATCCAAGGCACAGTCACGGATTCGAGCGGCGCCATCGTCGCAGACGCGAATGTCATCATTGCCAATACGGCAACGGGCCAGTCCATCACCAGAACGACCAGTGGAGGGGGCGTATACAGCTCTGGAGCCTTAACCCCCGGTCGGTATGAAGTTCGCGTGGAAGCCAAAGGCTTCAATACCGCACATCTTTCCGTGACCGTTCAGGTTAGCAACACCGCCACTGGCAACGTGAAGTTGACGGTGGGCTCGGAAAGCCAGGTTGTGGAAGTGAAGGGAAGCGTGGTCGGGGTGAATACCGAACAGGCCACGATTCAAGGCGTTCTCACCGCGCAGCAGATTGAATCGTTGCCAGTGAATGGGCGTAATTTTCTTGATCTTGCTCAGCTCGAACCCGGTGTGCAGATTCAGGACGGCACCAATTTCGACCCCACCAAAATCGGATACTCGTCGATTTCGTTCGGCGGACGTTTCGGGCGCACCGCTCGCATCGAAGTTGACGGAGTCGATATCAGCGACGAGACCGTCGGCACCACCACGCAGGACATCCCCGCCAGCGCCATCGAAGAGTTCTCGCTGAGCCAGTCCAATCTCGATCTCTCGAACGAGCTGAGCTCGTCCGGGGCCGTCAATGTCGTTACCCGTTCAGGCACGAACCTCTGGCACGGCGAGGGGTTCTATCTGTTCCGCGACAGCCGCGCGGCGGCATCTCTCCCGGTCGCCCCAGGCACGAAATCCCCCTTTCAACGCAGCCAATACGGAGGAAACTTCGGCGGCCCCATCGTCAAGGACAAGCTCTTTTTCTTTCTGGATGCGGAAAAAATCAAACAAAGCCTGCAGGCCCCCATCGTCTTGGTGGCTCCGTTCGCGGGCTATTCCGGCAACTTCAGCTCGCCCTTTAAGGATGGCAGCACCGACGCCCGTCTCGACTACAACTTCGGCAATGGGGCCAAGGCTTTCTACCGCAATAGTTATTTCCAAAATCAGGTCTTTGGCACCGCTTCCACCGCGAGCTACCAGGTTTACAAGAACAAGGACTACTCGCGGCAAAATGTCGTCGGCGTCGATTTCAGCGCGCTCGGACTCACGCAAAGCGTTCGCTTTTCCTATCTTAAGTTCCAAAACAACATCTCCGACGCCGTGCGCGGCAGTAAACTGCCCTTCGCCAATTTCCCGCTCAGCATCAACATCGGACTCTTGCAGACGGGCCCCAACTACCTCGCTCCGCAGGCCACTGTGCAGACCAACCTGCAAGGCAAGTACGACGGCAGCAAGGTGTGGGGAAAACACATCCTACGCTTCGGCGGCAGCTTCACCCGCATTCAGGGCGGTGGCTTTGCCGCCTTCTATTCGATCACGCCCAACGTGAGTTCCGATCCAAATTCGCTCGGCTGTTCTGTGGTGGCGCCGGATTGTCCGGCTGGTCCTGACGGAACGCCGGCGTCGAATCCTTTGAATTACCTGGCGTCGAACGTGATCCTTAGCAACGGACAAGGCTATTCGTCGGAAATCCCTGCGCTCGGTTATCCCGCCGGCGGACTCGGTCCTGACAATCGCATCGGCCTCTACATCGGCGATTCCTGGAAAATTCGCAAGGGCCTGACCCTTTCGGGAGGAGTCCGCTGGGTTCGCGATACGGGACGCCTCGACAGTGACCTGGCCGCCATTTCGTCCCTGAACGCCGCGTTCCCCGGAGCGGGCAACAAAGTCAGCCAGCCAAATCTGAACTTCGCCCCGCAATTCGGCGTGGCCTGGGATCCGACGGGTGCGGGCAAGACCGTATTCCGCGGCGGCATTGGACTCTTCTACGAAAACGTGATCTTCAACAATATTCTTTACGACCGCCCCTCGCGCCTCGCCAAGGGCGCCTTCCTGTCCACCCCGAATCTCTGCTTGAGTGGCGTCGCGCAAACCATTCCGCTTCCGGGTGGAAAAAACCTTCAGTACCTTGCGGCAGATTGCACGGAGACCATCGGCCAGGCTGCGGCGGATATCGCTTTGGCCCAGACGAACTTTCAGGCCGCTACGCCGTTTGATCTCAAGGCCAGCAATCCCAATTTCGTAGGCAATCTTTTGAGCCAGGGATTGAACATCCCTTTTGGTATGTTCGCGCCCCGCTACCGTTCGCCCCGATCCATTCAGATGAACATCGGCCTCCAGCGCGAAATCCGCCCAGGCACCGTGCTCAGCGTCGATCTGCTGCGCAACGTCACCACCCACTTCCTGCTGGGAGTAGACATCAATCACGTGGGGGACTCGCGATACTTCAACCTTCCGGGTGCGCTGGAAGCGATTCAAAATACTGTGTATCCGAACGGCACGAACCCATACAACTGCCAGACTGGCCCCGTAACGCAGCAGAACGCTCATACTGCGGTTCAATGCGTGATTGATGGAAAGCCCAACGCCACCATTTCGGACTTCGCCAACAGCGGCCTAACCTCCGCCGACGAGTTCGGCGGCCCCGGCGGCGGATGCCCACTCGATAAGCAAGGAAACCCGCTCGGCTGCGCCTTCGGTGGAATCAACCCGAAGCTGCCCTCAGCGTCGCTGTTGGCACCCATTGGGCGCTCTGTTTACAACGCTTTGCAGATGAAGCTCACGCAAAACGTAAAGAACCCCTTCCGCTACACGACCGGCGCAAACTTCCAACTCGCTTACAGTTGGTCGCGGTTCGTGAACCCAGGCTCCGCGAACTCGAGCTCCGTACCTTCGGTGCCCTCAGCCAACGGCGATCAGGATTTTGTGCTCAATGCCGCGGATAACCGTAAACCATCGAGATATATGGGTCCTTCGGCGCTGGATCGCACCCACCAAATCTCTTTCGGAGGCACGTTCGATGTCGTCCACAACTTCCAAGTCGGAGTGATCGGACACCTCTACAGTCCTCTGTCCAGCCCGGCCATCGTCAGCGACCAAGGCAACTTCTCCGGCACGGCTGGAGGCATCTATCGTACTGATTTCACAGGAGATGGCACCACCAACGACCTCCTTCCCGGTACCCGCAACGGCGCTTTCGGTCGTGACTTCGGAGTGGGTGGCCTGGCCAAGGCCATTCAGGCGTTCAACGCCCCTGCGACGGGCGCAATCGGCGCGGGGAATCCTACGCCGGCGGGCGCGCAGCTTATCGCGCAGGGCATTTTGAGCCAGAGCGAACTCGTTCAATTACAAGGAGTTCCGCAGCTTTTGACGGCCCCCGTCACCGGGCAGGCCGAGTTCACATGGCTGAAGTCGATGGACTTGAGACTAAGCTGGTCGCACATGTTTTTTGAACGACTGAAGCTGGAACCGAGTGTTGGCTTCTACAACGTCTTCAACTTTGCCAATTTCAATCTGCCGCCCGGGACGCTGAACGGCTACATCAATAGCGGCGTTGGATCGATCACAGATACAACGAAAGCCAACAACTTACGTGTCGGGCAGGGCACCGGGGTGTTTGGACTGGGTTCGCCGCGCGTGCTCGAATTCGGGATGAAGATGACGTTCTAAGAGCACTCTGAATAAATCCAGCCTTCTTATAGAGTTCTGTCATTCTGAGCATAGCGAAGAATCCCTCGACTCCGGATTCTAGAGCCGCTCTTTCCAGCTTTCTGACCACAAATCTCCGGCCAGAAAGCTGGTCAGCATCAAAAATAGGGTCGACACTCTGGGGATTCTTCGCTGCGCTCAGAATGACAATACTGTGGATTTCTGACTTGTTCACAGGTTCCCTAAGGGCCAGTTGCGCGTGCCGCAGTTGCGGTTCGGAGTTCGAGGCGGCGTATCGGCGGGCTTTTGCGGCTGCCTGTGACCTTCTGATTTCACATGCACTTAGCGTTTTTTCCCGTCGCCTGTACAATACCGCAATGCCCTCCCGTATGGATGCTGTAAGCAATCGCCCACCTAAGGGGAAAAACGTTCCCCCGGAAGATACATTCGAAGAAGCGTCTTACCTCAAGTTGCTGGGTGAGAAGCAGAAACCTGTCAGCGTGAAGCTGACCGACGGCGAAGTGGTGTATGGCTGGGTCGAGTACTACGACAGGAATATGATCCGACTGACCCGGTCTGGCGCACCCAACCTGTTCATTTATAAGCATGAGATTATGTACATACAGGAAGAGAAGGGTTGAGCGAATTCCTTGCACGAGAAGGCAGATTCCTCGCTCGCAATAATAAGTCCTGTACCCTCGAATTGATCTTGGGAGCTCTGAACTAGCCAGAAGTTCCTAATTTTGTCATTCTGAGCGCAGCGAAGAATCCCCAGAGTGTCGGGCGCAACTTGGTGCAGGCCAGCTTTCTGGCTGGAGGTTTTGGCCAGAAAGCTGGGAAGGGTAGTTCTCAGAATCCAGGGTTGAGGGATTCTTCGCTACGCTCAGAATGACATAAGCTTTAAGATGCTGGACTTGATTTAGAGCCCTGATGCCCTCCAATCCATCTGAATTTGAATTTGTTCCTGCGATGTCTTCGATTGCGCGCGAGGCTGGTGCTTTATTGATGGAGTATTTCCGTCGGCGCGTGAAGATTGAATACAAAGGCGAGGCCGATCTGGTCACCGAGGCCGACCGCAACTCGGAAGCGCTGGTGGTGGGCCGTATTCGTGAGCTATTTCCGACGCACACCATTCTTGGAGAAGAAAGCGGGAGCCTTGCAGCGTCGCAAGTTGGTTCTGGATCGGGAACGGATGCGGGATATCACTGGTATGTAGATCCGCTCGATGGGACTACGAATTTTGCGCACGGATATCCAGTGTTTTGCGTCTCATTGGGGCTCGAGCAGACGGATGCTGCTGGAGTTGCCAAACGAGTGGCTGGCGTTGTCTATGACCCGACGCGGGATGAGCTTTTCTCGGCGGAACTCGGTCGGGGTGCTTATTTGAATGGCGTGAAAACGAATGTTTCAGCCACATCACGGCTTTCGGACTCTCTGATCGCGACAGGATTTCCCAGTCAGAAGCGGCACAAGAATCCTAATATTTACTTTTACCATCAGCTCACGCTGAAAACGCACGGCGTTCGTCGCGCTGGATC
>Ga0209068_10000447_pt1 | contig 22370 bp, 14 predicted proteins | sample ColStrG_CSR_2012_FD_187200 | JGI IMG/M metagenome (GOLD analysis project Ga0209068, IMG submission 187200) | Freshwater sediment microbial communities in response to fracking from Pennsylvania, USA - Cold Stream Run_MetaG_CSR_2012 (SPAdes)... | ecosystem: Environmental > Aquatic > Freshwater >...
GCGTATCGCCCTGTTCGTTCCAGACTCCGCTGTTGTTGCTCGCGATCACGCGAAACCGGTAGGGGCCAGGACGAAGGTTCGTGTAGTGCGCGTGGCGCGGGTTGACCGGCACTCTCCAGTCTTTGTCCTGCCCCTCCAGCTTGACGCGGAACTGCATCTTCTCCGGCGCGACCAGGCTGAGAGCGGTGTAATCGATCTCCAGATCGCGAATACGCGGCGGCAGACGCAGCTTCGGAACTGGCGCGCCCGGTAGGTTCTGCCAATGAGTCTCGTTGTCGGCGACAATTTGCTCGATGTGTACCAGCGGCGGGAGTTTGTTGTCAGCAAGATGACGGGGATCGACGACTTGAATCCCTTCTCCCGGTATGATCCACAGTTTGCCATCGGTGGACTTCGTGACCGGAGGACCGAAGGAGGCAGGCGCAACCGGGTGAACTCCGACTCCGTCGGTCGCATTCCAAACCGCCGTTTCAATCCTATGCATCGGGTCGGCGATCCAGGCATCGAGTTCGCTTCGCGTGATGCGCACCAGACCGCAGCCCGCGTACAACCATAACGAGCGATCGTCGTCCTCAATCGACCAGTGAATCGCGTCGCAGGGCAAACCATTTTTGCTCGTGAGTGTAGCGATGCGACCATCTTTGATCCGGCTAAGGCCGCCCTCTTCCGTCGCCGCCCACAACACCCCATCGCGATCGAGTCGAATACCGGGTACATGGCCTTTACCCAGTCCATCAGCGGCCGCGTACGAGGCGCGAACCTGACCATCCTTGAAATACAGCACGCCCCCGTCCTGCCAGAAGGAAAGCCACACTCCGCCCTGCTCAGGATCAGAGAGTATGACCTTAGCTTGTTGGTGACGACCCAGCGCTGGCCAGGGAAAATGTTCGACCAAACGCCCCTCCCTTATGTGCGAGAGACCCTTGTTCCCGGAAAGCCAGAGGTTGCCCGCCTTGTCCCCCGTGATGGAATACACTTCTTGGCTAGGTACGCCGTTTACCGCCACGAACCTGAAGTCCTTGAAATAAGCAAGACCTTGATCCGTGAACACCCAAATTCGGCCACGATCATCCTGGAACAGAGACTGTATCGCGTCATCTGGCAGTCCATTTGTCTCGCGGAAAATTGTAGTTCGTTCATTTTTCCACCTGGTCAACCCGTCGTGAGAGGCCACCCAAATGCTCCCATCTGAGGCTGCGAGCACAGACGTAGTGTCGTCACTGGACAGACCTTGTTTTACAGAAACAGTAGCGACGGGGGGCACTCGGAACCGGTCGAGTCCCCCAGAAGTGGAGACCCAGACATTGCCTTCACGATCCTCGAAAAGGCCAGCAATGATGTCTCCTGAGAGGCCATCTGATTTCTTGAATACGTCCGTCCGGCCGTGATGTACATGGATGAGCCCCCGCTCATGGGTTCCGATCCAGAGACCTCCATCGCGATCCCGCAGTAGTTTATTCGAATCGATATCGCGGTCCGGGAGCAGCGCATTCGGATTGATTGCCCCGCGAATCGGATAGCTTTCGATTTTGTCGCCTACGAACTGCTTAAGTCCGGCACCACGAATGGCAATTAACACCTGTCCGTTGTCGGTCTTACTTAGGTCATCGATCCGCATTCCCGGCGTCGGATAGCGCCGTGGGGGACCAGGCTTCCATCGCCAAAGTCCGGTCTCGGCACCGGCCCAGAGGGTGCCTGAGCTGTCCTCACCTAGACTCCAAACGAATGTGCCGAATGCACCGCTCTGCAAATAGCATTGGGCGTGGCCGCTTCGGATTGCACACAGCCGGCCTGTCGGAGTATCCGCTGTGGGGCCAAGTATGCCGGCCCAGACTGCTCCTTCGCGATCTTCGAGCAGCGATGTCACAAAGACTTGGCCAACCTCCGGGTACTGCGTCAGCTTTCCGGCACTCCAGCTCAGGAGGCCAGAAAACGTGCCAATCCAAAGGCTGCCGTCGCGCGTGACCAGCAGACTGTAAGGAGCGCTGGGGAGGTGCTGACCCGCAGGTGCTTGCCAAGGGATACTGCGAACGCCATCGAAACGAAACAAGCCGTTTTCCGCACCTAGCCAGAGATACCCATCGGGTGTCTGCGCCATGGCGAAGATGGTGCCTAGCGAGAACCCGTCCCGGACGTTCCAGGCGGTGTGCGCGTACTGGCTGACCTCCAGCGATGGGTCCAGCGCAAGAACGAGAGGACACCCGAGCAGCAAGGCGAGCGTGCCAATCGTGATGAGCGCCAGCGCAGCTTTCATTCGCGACCTCGCGCCTCATGGCAAGAGGGCCGAGCAGACACACACGGGGAGTGTTGAAGAGCAAAGAGTATGCCACTCCTTAGCGAACTAATGTAGCACTCAGGGCCGCGCCTGTCAGTCATTCTCCCCCAGGTCCCAAGCTACAAAAACTCAATGATGACTACGGCCGCGTCAGGAAGATGGGCAGACCGAGCTTGTTGTCGTACCTGGGGCGGTAGCGTTCGGTGTTGTACATCGATGCGATGTCCGCTTTGCGCGGGCCTAATTTCGGATCGGGAATTGCCACCATGGTATAACGGCCCTCGTTGATCGCAGTCATCAGGCCAGATTTGCCTTCTACGAGGGCATCCATGGCCATGCCTGCGAAGGTGAATCCCACCATGCGGTCGACGAAGTCGGGGCTGCCGGAGCGCAGGTCGTACGTTAGATCGCTTACCACCGTTTCTTCGCCTGTGGAGCGCTTGATTTCATCACTCAGGTCTTCGGCGACGCTCATCTTTTTGCGATGGCCGAACGCATCGGGCTCACCGTATTCCTTTACCGCGTAACCCTGCCACTCTGCGCCTTCGGAGAGAATGACAAGCGAGTAGTTGCTCGGGTTGCTGCGTTTGTCGTTGATAAGCAATTCGATCAGGTGTTGCAGATCGACTTTATATTCGGGAATGCAGCATCGCACGGCTGTGACGTATGCCGTGTAGAGCGCGGTGTAGCCGGCATCGCGACCAAACACGCGGAAGATGCCAATGCGCTCGTGCGAGCCGACCGTGGTGCGCTGGCGGTCGATAGCGTCCATGGCGCGCGTAATCGCCGTCGAGAATCCGATGCAGTATTCGGTGTTCCGCACGTCATTGTCCATGGTCTTCGGCACTGCGAGTACCTTCATGCCTTTACGATCGAGTTCCGCAGCATAACTGAGAGTGTCGTCACCACCGATCGCGATCAGGTACTCGAGACCCAACGTCTCGATGTTCTTCAGCACCGCCGGCGTCACATCGAATACGGTGCTGGTCACGCCCTTCTTGGTCGATTCTTTAGCTTCGAAGTTTTGTCCCTGCAGAACGGGAGGCACTTTCTTCATCTTGGCGGGATTGGTACGCGAACTGTGAAGGAATGTCCCGCCCGTTCGATCGATGGTGCGCGTGTTATCGCGGTTCAGAGGCAGAATGTACCGCGTCTTGCTGGCCAGATCATTCAGATCGACGTGCGTCAATCCTTCCCAGCCACGGCGGATGCCGATGACGTCGTATCCGATTTCCGCGCCGCGGTAGACCACCGACTTGATGACGGAGTTCAGCCCGGGAACGTCGCCGCCCCCGGTGAGTATGCCTATGCGCTTCTTGGCCATGTTTGGCTCCTTACTTGAACTATTGCGGTACCGGAGTGCTTCTGCCCTGTTGACGAGCTTCTACGGAACTCCCTTTGTTCGAGATCGAGTCAAAACGACAATGGATCGCGGAGCTACTTGATAGAACGACTGCTGCAGCGGCAAACCTTGCTTTGTGAAATCGTCCGGACTCGGCAGGTCGGTGTCCACGATTCTTGCCCACTCTTGCGGGGTACCCTCCTGGATCTGGAACTGCAGCTCTTCCCAATAAGCATTGATCATTACATAGATATCGTCATCACCCTGCGACCCGCCGTGCAGGCAAAACGCGAGGCTGCGTGAATCAGGCGATAGATCGACCGCGGGGCCAGTGCCGTACCAGGAGACATCCTCGCGCCAGAATCTGCTGCGACTCAGGGAAGGATGAGACTTCCGGAACGCAATCATGCCTTTGACGAAGCGGAATATGTCCTGATTCGCCTCGAGCTGACTCCAACCCAGCCAGCTGGTTTCGTTGTCCTGGTTATACGGGTTGTTGTTTCCGAACTGTGTATTCAGGAACTCGTCACCGGCCCGGAACATCGGGATGCCGTTCGAGAGCATGAGCAGGCAGAAGAAGTTTTTAGCCTGTTTCCGGCGAAGTGCCAGAACCTCCGCTGGCGCGCTCTCGTCTCCTTCGTGTCCGCAGTTCCAACTGTAATTCGCGTCCATACCGTCTTGATTGTCATGACCGTTCTTCCAGTTGTGTTTCTGATTGTAAGAAACCAGGTCGTAGAGCGTGAAGCCGTCGTGGCAATCGATATAGTTGACGGTCTGGAAGGCATGATAGGCATGCTCGCGGCTGTCCGGAAACAAGTCATCGCTGCCGTAGATACGACGCATAAGATCCGGGACCATCCCCGCGTCGCCCCTCACAAAACGGCGGACATCGTCGCGATAACGCGCGTTCCATTGCAGCCAGGTCGTGCCCGGAAATCCTTGTCCTAGCTGGTAGCCGCCGACGTCCCAAGGCTCCGCGATCAAAGCTAACCGGCCCAACTCAGGGTCGGCGGCGATTTCACTGAAAATTGGAGCATGTCCCCAATTGAGTGATCCGTCGGCATTGCGGCTAAACACCGATGCCAGATCGAAACGGAAACCATCGATGTGCATTTCGTTCTTCCAGTACCGCAGGCTGTCCATAACCATTTTGCGCACGTGAGGCTGGTTGAAATTCAGCGTGTTGCCGGTGCCCGAGTAATTGGCGTACGGGCTCGACCGGTCGGAGGACCGCATGTAATAACCTGCGGCGTCGAAACCCTTGAAGCTGTAGGTAGGGCCGACGTGATCTCCCTCACAGGTATGGTTGTACACAACATCTAGCACGACGAAGATCCCGGCTTTGTGAAAAGCCTTGACCATATTCTTGAACTCAAAATGTTGCCCATCATCATCAACACTCGAGGCATACTGCACGTGAGGTGCGAAGAAGTTCAGAGGCATGTATCCCCAATAGTCACCCTCGTGAGGATCGCGCTGAAATATGGGCATGAGTTCGACGACCGTGATCCCAAGCTCTTTCAGATACGGGATCTTTGCGCTCAATCCGGCATAGGTGCCGGCTTGCGAGCGATGCACACCCGAATTGGGATTTTTGGTGAACCCCTTGACGTGAAGTTCGTAGATGATCGCGTCCGATTCAGGTCGGGGCGGGAGATCTTCAGCCCAATCGAAAGCAGCCCGTTGTCTGGGCAAGACTCCAAGCGGCGCCTTTTCATCGTTGGGGCCTGGCTGCATCGCGCGCTTGCGATCAAACCCCGGCGGGAAGAAAACTCGCTTCGCATACGGATCGAGAAGCACTTTTTCGTGATCGAAGCCGTTGAGCCCAGCAACAGCCTGCCCTGAAACCGAGTAAGCGTAATAGCGGGCATCGCGCATTTGATCAAGCGGGATCCTGCAGTGCCAGATCCGCCCTGACTTATTGCGGATACGATCAAACTGAAATGTCAAAACTGGCTTCGCCAAATTGGTTGGGGAATAGAGAAACAATTCCACACTCTCGGCATGTTCAGCACACACGGCAAAATTGAAGGCCTGGTCTTCCTCGATCCAGGTAACCCCCAGCGGCAATGGAAGCCCCTCGATGTATGCCCACGTTCGGCGCACATGGGCTGAACCTGCTGTTTCGGACGGTGCCTCGGACAGGCATTCGCTCAGTGGATTCATGACTCGAGACTTTCTGACATCATCGATCCTGTACGCATCAACCTCTTCCGGTACTGCGAATGGCAAACGATAACCGCGATCCTGACGCCTCATTGCTGAGGCGGCTCTGCCACGCCACTTCCCGGCACGGCGTATTGTGCCTCGGTAAGCGGAGGAAGTGAGGACTCGACCTGCATATCCATCATCAAGTCGACGCGATGCTCCAATTGGAAGAACTTCGCCACCGTAAGCGCCGGAAGGACCTTGTTGAACTTCTTGTAGTACTTCTTCTTCAACTCAGCCAGACGAGAGTCGCACTCCAACATTTGTTCCGCCATCGCTTTGGCGTCGGCGTCGGTCAGGCTCGGGTACTTCTGGGCGTACTGCTTTATGACGGCCGCGCGACGATCATCCAGCCTGGATCGTTCGTACTCGTATTGCTGATAGATCGGCCAGAATGCCGCGCCATCTTTGTCGTTGAAACTCATTCCTGTTGTGATGAGGGCAGTCCTGTCTGCCTTCATATTGGCTCTCGCTACTGCGATGGTGGAGTCGATGGTGGGCTTCTGGTCTTGAGCACGACCGAGAGGGCAAAATGCGAGCATCGCGAACGTAACCATGAGTAATGCAGAACTCTTCATCATTGACTGAACTCCTAAGCCGCTTGCGTTGTGTCATTCGCGGGCGCAGCGGCGCAGTGCGCTCGAGACATTTTGTGAACCGCTCCTCGAATGGACGAGAAGCAGTTGCACCGGATGATGTAGGCACGCCACTTGCCGAACTTTCGCAGAATCAAATCATTTCTTATGTTGTGGTTCGGAAACAAAGATCGAACCGGACGCCTGTACGCCGCCCGGTAACGGGCACGCGGACCTCATCTGGTCACGCCTGGGTCGATTCGAAGATCGTTTGTTGCCGTGCATAAGAGTATTGGCGGAGCCCTATTCGCCGTGGGACGGCTCCACCGCGGGATCTAGCTTCGCCGCAATTGTCCTTGGCGCCTCGGTCCTCTTCATCACGACCATGCACAGCGCCCCCACTCCTGCCCAGAAGACGGTGCGCGCACGGCGGCACAATGCCAGTGTCAATCCTGTGGTACTCGTCACACCGAACATCTTTGCAATGAGCATGCTCCCACCTTCGTAGGTGCCGAAGTTGCCTGGATTCAGGGCACCCACGAGGTTGATCACCTTCGTCAGGCCTTCCACGATGAACGCGCCGCCTACAGTGAACCCTGTTCCCATAAACCGCAGGATGACATAGACCTCCAGAACCGCCAGCGCGTGCCACATGACATTGAGGATCAGGCTTGCCCAGAACGCGGCCGGCGCTTCACTGTGAAAGGTGAGCAGGTCATGTTCGGCTGAGTCAACGATCGGCTGCTTGTCGCTGACCCAGTTCTGCAGCCGCGGCAATCGCCCAATCGCTCGAATTGCGTTCCCCATCAACGGCCAGCGGCTTGCAACCCCCACAGCCGCCAGGATCACCACTGACGCCAGCCCAGCAATTAGCAGAACTGCATATATTCGCCAGCTAACAGAAACAGGGCCAAGCATTAGAGTGGCGGAGATGCCCAAAACGGTTACCACTACGGCGGCGAAGCTATGCAGTCCCCCGTCGATGGCGCCGGCTGCTAATGCATTCGATACAGGGACGGTGGAACCCAACAGCGATATGCGCGTCCCCTCGCCAAGCACCTTTCCTGCGACACCAAATTGCCCAATAGCGTCGGAGATCAACTGCGCGACGAAGCTACGGGACCACGAAAGTTGACGAATGTCGCACGCAAACGCCCGTCTCCAGGCGCACGTCTTGATGAACTGAGAGAACCCTCCCAGAATGATGATCAGAGCGAGACCCCAGCCGACTGCCTGCAGTTGTTTCCAAACGGCCCCCGGGCCGCTTCGAAAGACCAAGTAACCCAGTAGACCAAGACCCAGCAGAGCTGCGAAGAATCGAATAGAGAGCCGAATGAGAGACTGTAATCTGGGCGCGATACCGCCCTTGCGCGCCAGCTTGAGGATCCTTCTCCAGTTGCTCGCCTTCTTCGGTTCGTGCGTCTGCTGGATCCCCATCAGCGCACATTCAATGACTGAGTCGCCGGCTCCCATGTCGCTCTCCCCATTTCCAGTCGATTTACGTACCTGGACATTGAGGAACAGCAGATGGATTGCCAATTGGATGTCAGCTAAAAGCGTTACTTTCACTTATTTCCCACGAGCCAACCTGGATTCGGCGTGCCCTGCCCAGGGCAGTGCCTCAATGTGGGCATTAATGCAAGAACCCGCGCGACGAAAATTCTGGTATCCACGAAAAATGCCGTGATTCCGGTTTGGCCCAATGAGTGCAACGGGCGAAAGTTCATGTGCACGGTAAGGATCTAGACGAATTCAACAGGGATCTTCCCAGAACCGGAGCGAAAAGATGAAAGTCGGCATAGCCGCCGATCATGGCGGATACGAAATGAAACAGAAGATATACATCTTGCTCTGCGCAAAAGGCCACCAAGTTGTGGACTTCGGCAATTTGTCATACGACAGGGACGACGACTATCCAGACTTTGCCATTCCGCTTGCCCGCGCTGTCGCAGCGGGAGTCGTCGAACGCGGTGTTCTGCTCTGTGGCAGTGGCATAGGGGCGTCCATTGCTGCCAATAAGACTGAAGGGGTGCGCGCGGCAGTCTGTCACGATGATTTTTCAGCTCGACAGGGCGTGGAGGATGACGATATGAACATCCTTTGCCTCGGCGGTCTGACGACAGGTGTTGCCGTTGCCTGGAACTGCGTAAAAGGTTTCCTTGCCGCAAAGTTCAGTGGAGCGGAACGGCACCTTCGTCGCCTTGCCAAAGTCAGTGCGATTCGCACCAATCCGACTGTTGTCTACGGCGTTCCGGCGGTTCCCATCGCAAGCGGAGCCTCGGGTCCAATTCCAAAGGAACAGTGAAACGAAAGGGTAGGAGCCAGCAATGACGTTACTTGAGTCCTTGAGACAATACACCACAGTAGTAGCCGACACCGGCGATATCGAGGCGATTGCGCAGCATCGTCCACAGGATGCGACGACGAATCCCTCACTTCTTTTCCAAGCCGCGCAGATGCCTGCTTATCGTCATCTGGTCGAAGAAGCAAGCGAAGTAGCTTCGGAGCTGGGCGGCACTCACCAGCGCATGGCTGATGAGTTCATTGATCGACTCTTCGTGCTATTTGGGTCGGAGATTCTCAACGTGATACCGGGTCGGGTTTCCACCGAAGTTCCACCCAGCCTGAGTTTCGATACGGCCGGTAGTGTTGCCAAGGCGCGAAAGCTCATTTCTCTCTACGAAAAGAAAGGTTTTTCGCGGGATCGAATTCTGATCAAGATTGCGAGCACCTGGGAAGGAGTCCGGGCAGCGGAGGTCCTTGAACTGGAAGGCATCCACTGCAATCTGACGCTTTTGTTCAGCTTTGCGCAGGCGGTCGCATGCGCCGAAGCCGGTGTGACGTTGATTTCTCCATTCGTCGGTCGCATCTATGACTGGTATAAAAAAGAGCACGGCGGAGCAGAAATACCTGCCGACCAGGACCCAGGAGTTGCATCGGTGACGCGCATTTACAACTACTACAAGAAATTCGGTTACAAGACGCAAGTGATGGGAGCCAGCTTCCGGAATCTCAACCAGATCGTCCGTTTGGCAGGGTGCGATTTGCTCACCATCAGCCCGGAGCTTCTGAATCAACTCGAAAACACGGAAGGGACTGTGAAGCGCGAACTCGATCAATTGAAGGCCCGAGAGAGCAACGAACCCAGATTGAGCCTCGATGAAAAGACTTTTCGCTGGATGCACAACGAGGACGCGATGGCCACGGAAAAGTTAGGGGAAGGCATTCGCAAGTTCAACAGCGATGCCCAGCGCCTCCAGCAGTTCGCCCTGGCCCGGGTACCTGAAACGATCGGGTGAAAGACGGACTACCTGGGTTGAACTTTAATGCGGACGCCGAGATCCTCACCGACGTCTCTACGGGACGCTCATGGCGATGAATCGAGCAGTACTCTGGGACATGGATGGAACCCTGGTCGACTCTGCCGAATTACATTGGCAGGCCTGGCGCGATAGTATGTCCCGCGAAGGCTTCCCGGTCACCCACGGACAATTCCTGGCCACCTTCGGACAGCGCAACGACTCTATTCTCCGGCAATGGCTCGGCGAAAAGGCTACGCCCGAATTGATCCAACGCATCGGTAACGCCAAAGAAGCGCTCTATCGGCAACATGTGCGCGAGCACGACATTGCGCCGCTCCCCGGAGCCTTGGAGTGGGTAAACCTCCTGCACCGACAAAGCTGGAGACAAGCGATTGCATCGGCGGCTCCTAGCGCCAACATAGAAACGATCCTCGATGTCTTACACGCTAGCAGGTACTTTCAAGCCATCGTGTCCGCTGAGGATGTACACCGTGGCAAGCCTGACCCTGAAGTGTTCCTCATCGCCGCCGCCAAATTGGGTGTCGCGCCTGAGCATTGCATCGTTGTAGAAGACGCGCAGCACGGCGTCGAAGCAGCCCGCGCCGCCGGAATGAAAAGCATCGGCGTAAGCCAGAATGGCAAGCATTTGCCGGCAGATGTTGTGGTGCGATCTCTCGACCTTCTGGACACGAACGCCTTCGACAATTTGCTGCAGGATGGCGCTTAATCAGCAGTTATCCACGCCTCTCCTTTTCATCATCCATAGCGTGGCCAGCAGATCTCTGAGCACCAGCTCACACGACGGACCCTGTAGCTTCTCCTTCCTGGCTATTCCTTTCGAATTCCTGACTGTAATCGCTGCCGTATCGCCATTCCACTCGATGCGGCCCTCCCACAGCGGTAAAGGGGGGCTCTCCGGAAGAGCGTCGCCAATTTCGTACAGGCATGCCTTTTGGCTGCTCGAACCAGAGTTGAGAACAAGGATCTTCATCTGTCGATGGACGTGCTTCCAGAACTAGCAGTGCATATGGCTTGCCAATCAACCCCCCCTTTTTAGACGTCACTTTCTATGGATCCCACGCACCTGATCTGCACCTGCCGTGCCCTGCCTTGGGCAGTGCCTCGATCTGGGCAGAGGCTCAAAGGACAAAGATTGCGAATATTGTTGGGTTACAGGGACATACCATTTCGTCTCGATTGGCACATTGCATGCAATGTGTAGAAAGTTATGTGCGCACGCAAAGCCCGTCGGTGAAGGAGGGGTGCGGCACTTGATCCCAGCTCTCCCCAAGCAGTTACGGATCAAGTCACCCGCACCTCATCCGACGGACCTTGGGACGGCAAGAGCGGCGTTTAAATCACCATGTCCCTCATCGCAGCAGCCCTGAAACCACGGTCGATATTGATCGCAACGGATTTCTCCGAGGCTTCTGAAAAGGCGCTGCGCTATTCTCTGGCACTCGCTCGTTTCTATGAGTCCAAGTTTTGCTTGGCGCACGTGGTGTCCTCCCTGGGTCTGACTATGGCCGGTCCTGGTGCAATTGCTGCCTGTGAAGAGGCAGTATCGCGCGAGGCCGCGGATTTGGAGGACTCGCTGATCCAAACCGGGGATCTTACTGGCATTCAACACAAATTCATCAGTTTGGCTATGCCGTGTCGTCCTTGTGTGCCGACGACGAGGAGATCTGCGCTCTCTTGTCGGATGAGGTGTGTGGCCCAAAGGTCAAGACTGGACAATCTGCCTGACGGAAAATCTGCTCCGCAACGGAGCCAAAAAACAGATCTCTCGCAGTTCCGGCCACAGTTCACCCTGCCGAACGCGGTGGCCGCCCCTGGTTTGGAACGTCCTCCATGCGCCGCACATTCCTTTTTGCGACAGACTTCGGACCCGCATCTCTCCACGGCTTGCCGCAAGCCATTGCGGCGGCCAATCAGTTTGGAGCCAAGCTCGCCTTTCTGAGTATCATTCCAGCCGCACCATCGAGCACCGACCAAGCTGTGACGGACTGGCAAGAGGATGCGCGCATGAGAACCCTGCAGCGGCTGGCAGAACTCGCCGACGATGCCGGGCTCGAAACCAGACCCCAGTTGTACGCGGAATTCAAATCAGCGAGGCCGGTAAGTGAGAAGATCCTCGAAACTGCTGACAAACTGCGAGCGGACCTTATTATTATGGGGCTCCATGATTCGGCCCACAACGAATTAATCTCGCACCTGGATCTCGCCGCTACCTATGATGTGGTTTGCCAGTCTGGCAGTCCCGTACTTACGGTGAACTGTTCCTCAGCGTATGACCTTCGACCGCGACCGACCAAAGTAACAGCTTCGCCTTTGTCAGGGGCCGATGTGATCCGTAGTCATGGGTTCGGAGCGAAGTGGTGGACGGGACCGTGACTCGCCGTCGACCAGATGAGTGACTGCAGCGAATAGAAGCCCGATGGAGACTCCGGACATCAGCATGCCCACCATGCTTTCGAGCGGGCCCAGCAGTCGCCACTTTGATGGAAGGACCACGTCCCCGTATCCAACGGTCGCATAGCTGCTCGCCGAGAAGTAAAACGCAGATTCCCAGGACGGAAAGCAAAGCCAGCGATAACAACTCGCCCACAGCAGAATAACGATTCCGTGCAGGACGATGACGGCTACCGTGGTTTGCATAACGAGCGCCGCGCAATGAAACACCTGCGCCTCCCGAGTCTCTCTTGGAATGCTTCTGATCCAAAGGATGAGCGCAGCGGCGCCGCCACACTGCAGAGACAGCGTGAACGACAGGAGAAGAACGGCTGCACCAGCTTGTTGAAGCAACGTCATCGTTTGCGATCGCTCCTCTTAATCCATGGACTGCGCGCTACCCTGGTTAACTCGTCTTCCCAAAGGCACACGTGATAGGGGTTGTAGGAGACACTGCCTAGTTCCGTTCGGACCGATCATCTAACAGCGCACAATGTTGGCGCCGTGAATGCCTTTCGTCGCATTGCGGGTATCCACCACCAGGGATGCATGCTGCACGATCCAGGCGTAATCGTAATCCGAATGGTCTGTGACGATCAGCACACAGTCGTACTTGGAGACGTCGTCCACGGGTACGCATTTCATCTGCAGATCGTAATGGCGCCCTTTGCCGATTGAAGGAAAGTAGGGATCGTTGTAGCTGACTTGAGCGCCATCCTTCTGCAGCAGCTCAATAATGGTCAGGGCAGGAGACTCGCGCAGGTCATCGATGTCCTTCTTGTAGGCCACGCCGAGTACCAGCACTTTGGCACCGTTAAGAGCTTTCCGTTGTTGACTCAAAGCCCTGCTGACGGCTGAAACCACGTGATAGGGCATGGCGCTGTTGATCTCGCCGGCCAGTTCGATGAAGCGTGTCTGGAAATCCCATGCCTTCGCTTTCCACGACAGATAGTACGGATCGACAGGGATGCAGTGTCCGCCGAGGCCCGGGCCAGGGTAGAAGGGTTGAAAACCGAATGGCTTCGTGGATGCGGCCTCGATGACTTCCCAAATATCCAATCCCATGCGCAATGACAAAAGCTTCAATTCATTAACCAGGGCGATGTTCACGCAGCGGTAGATGTTTTCCAGCAGCTTAGTCATCTCTGCGACGGCCGGTGAGGACACCGGGACGACTCGGTTGAAGATTGTCCCGTACAGCGTCGCGGCCAGTTCTGAAGCTTGGGCATTCAGTCCTCCTACGACTTTCGGGATGTCACGACGCGCGATGCTGTCATTGCCTGGGTCCTCTCGTTCCGGGGAAAAAGCGACAAAAAACTCGTTTTCTCCGTTAGCCGTTGCGTCGCGGGCGGCCTTCAAACCGCAGCCATTGCCTTCCTCCAGGATTGGAACCAGCACTTCCTCCGTGGTGCCGGGATAGGTCGTGCTCTCAAGCACGACCAATTGACCGGCACGGAGATGCGGTGCTATTGCCCTGGCGGTGTTGGTAATAAAACTGAGATCTGGCTCTCGATATTCGTCCAGAGGCGTGGGCACACAGATGATGATGGCATCCATTTCTGTCAGACCCGAGAAGTCTGCGGTTGCACAGAAACCTCGTGAGCGCGCCGCTTGGATCTCTGTAGGTGGAATTCGACAGATATAGGATCCACCCGAGGTGAGAGTTGCGACCTTATGCTGGTCGATGTCAAAACCCGTTACTCGAAACGTCGCTTCGGTGTAGAGCAAAGCAAGCGGCAGGCCCACGTAACCGAGACCTATCACGCCTGTCCGCGCTTGGCGAGTTTCAACCCTGGTTTTCAGCTCTGAGAATAGGCTGGAGGCGCTGCTGCAAGTAATCATGATGATCTCCTCTATGAAAAATCAATTCATGGCTAATGTGAGTAATGAAAATCTGCGGTCATCAGTTCAGTTGCTGGCGTCGGCTCGGCTGCTGCAGGGGACTCCCACTTAATCAGCTTCAAGTCCAACACAAAGATGGAATAGATCACCGGAACAAGCAGCAGCGTCACAAACGTCGCGATAGTAAGACCACCGATCTGGGCGTAGCAGAGAGGTTCCCAGAGGGGTCCCCCGTGAATGGCCAAGGGTATGAGCCCAAGCACAGTCGCACCGACCGTGATCATCACGGGGCGCAATCGCACTATGCCGGCATCGAGCAGAGCTTCTCGTAAAGGCTCCCCTCTCTCGTGCGCTTCTTCGATGAAGTCGAAGAGCACGATGACGTGACTGACGATCACGCCCACTAGGCTTGCGACTCCCAGGAACCCCATAAATCCGAAGGGTTGTCCCATGACCACCAGTCCCGCCAGAGCTCCTGTCATGCCGTACGGGATTGCGGCGAAAACCAGAAGCGGCTTGACGGCGCTTCGGAACTGCACAACCAGCGCAATATAGATCAGCAGCACGGAAATCGCCATGACCACGCTGAGTTCCTTAAAACCTTTCTGCTGTTCGTCGTATTCGCCCCCGATCTCGAGGAAATAGCCGGGAGGCAGGTTCTTCTGGAACTCCTTGATTTTCGGCAGCAGCGGCGTGAGCACCTGAGACGGCAAAACGCCCGGGATCGGGAACGCGGATACCGTAACCGTCCGGAATTGATTGCGGCGCTTGATTTTCGATACTGCCATCTCCGTGGTGATGTTCGATACCTGCCTCAGGGGTACGCGCTGATTGCTGGACAAAGAGTAGACGTACGCATTTTGAACGTCAGAGAGTCCGGCACGGTCCTCCATCCGCAAACGAACGGCGATGGGGATTTGTTTATCAGCTTCCCGGTAAGTTGAGACAGGTAATCCGCTCATTGCCGCTGCCGAGGAGAGAGCTATATCCAGATTCGTGATCCCCGAAAGGTTGGCGCGATCGGGGTCAACCTTCAGCCGGACATTCATGGCAGGTTCGCCCCAGTCGTCTCGTACCCGGGTCGCATTAGGCTGGGCGCGAAAGATTGCCTGGAGATCGCCAGATAGACGGTGCAGAACTTCCATCTCTGGACCTGAAATCCGAATAGAGACGGGGATGCCGACCGGCTTGCCGGTCTCGAGTTGCCGCACATCGACCCGGGCTCCCGCGACTTCGCGGCTCAGCGCCGTCTGCAGCGGGCCAACGAATTCGTTGGTGAAGTGCTTGTCGGAAACCTCGACGAGGATCTGCGCATAGTTGAGCTGTTGTCGCTCGGGGTCGACCGAGAACCAGAATCTGGGGCCGCCTCCGCCGACAAACGTGGTCAGCGACTTTAGAATGTCTTTGTGATGATGTTCGTTCCCAAATCGTTCCGCCTCTTGCCGAATGACAGTTTCTGCCCGTTGAGTGACCGTGTCCGTCGCACCCAGCGGGGCATCGGGCGGAAGCCAGACATCCACATACGACAGGTAGGAGAGGTCCTTGGGGAAGAACTGCGGCTTCAGCATCGAGAAAAACACTCCGCCCAACACGAGAACGATCAGGGATCCGGCGAACGTACCCCAACGATGTCTGAGCGCGAAGTCACCTACCCGATAATAGAGTGCCGGGAACCCATGCTTTCGTCGCTCGGACATGGGCTGCTCCAGCTGCTTGGGCGGTTTGATCATGTAATACGCAATCAACGGCATGAAGGTGAAAGAAACAATGACGGAGGCGATCAGCGTGCACGTCATCACAACCGGCAGGCTGTAAAGGAAAAAGCCCGTGTCGCCGGTCAGCATTAAGAACGGGAGATACGCGACGATGTTCGTGATGGTGGCAAACACAATCGCTTTCGCCAGTTTGGTCGGCCCGATCCAGGATGCGAGGTCGCGCGGGGAGCCCGAGCCCAGCTCGCGCTTGATCGCATCCCCCGCCACAACAGGCATATCGACCAACAGTCCGAGCGCGATAATCAAAGTCGCGATCGAAACTTGTTGAATGTCAATACCAAGAACGTGAACGATACCGAAGGTCATCGCCAGCGTCAGGGGGATGGAGGCAGCCATCAGCATGGCCGCACGCCAGTCCCAGAAACCGATCAGGGCGACGATCACGACGAGAACAATGGCCTCATAGAGACTGCCCATCAACAGACTGACAAGCTCCTTCACCTGCCTCGGCTGGTCCGACGTGCGAGCCACAATAAGGTCGGCAGGCAGTTGCGGGCGCACATAGGCAAGGGCCTTGTCGACTGCGGCGCCAAACTTGAAAACCTGCTCCCCCGATCGCATTTGTACGGCCAGGGTGATGGCGCGGTTGCGATGCCAGTTTCCGTCCGCCTCGCGAGAGACCATGTAGTTCAAGTACCGCGCGGGCGTCTGATAGGCACGCGATATGTCCACCAGATCGCGCAAATAAAGCGGTGCTCCAGTGGGCGACGATGCCAGGAGCACGTTGCCAATATCCTTCGTGCTTTTGAATTCCGCGGTTGCGTCAACCAGGACATTTCGCGACTGGGTCTGGACGATTCCACCTGGAGCCGTCACATTCCGCGCGTTCAGGATGTCTTTGATCTTCGTAGGCTGCAATTTCAATGCTGCCAGTCGCGCATCCGAATACTCCAGATAGATCTCTTCGGGCAGAACACCCACGCGCTGGACCTTCGCTACCTCTGGTACACGTTGCAGCGTGCGCTGGATCAAGTCGGTGAAGTCATCCAGTTGCCGATACGAATAGCGGTTGTTAGCTACTTCCGCAATGCGTTCCTTAGCGGCCTGAGGGTCACGAATGATAATCGGACCCCACGCGTCGGGATGAAAGTCGTACTCCTGGAGCTTCTTTTCAATGAACTGCTGTCCATACGAGCGGATTTCGTCATCCGACTTCGCCGTCGCAAAGTCGATTCCGGAACAGCTTCCTACGGACAACGAACGAACGTCGTGCGCGAACCTGTCCCGTTCTGCCTGCGCAGCCAGCATGACAAATGGCCGCTCAATCACCGCAGGCGACACGGATGCCGGGTAACAGTAGAGAACGGTCACACGCCCGCTCGTAACTCCTTGGCGCACTTTCTCAATCGCATCCCGTACACCGCGGGCGCGTAACGCGATCTCGAGGTCCGGGACCGTCGGACTGGCGACCGTCAGCATTAGCGCTGCTGTGTCTCCGAAGTCGCTGATCCAGGTGATCGGTCCCGCACCGTCAGGAAGGTCAGTGATCTGGTTCAGTCGTTGTCCTATATCCTGAAACTCCTGCTGGGTGTTCTTGATGTTGTCCAACAGCCTGACTTGCACAACAGAAATGTTGTCCTGGGTGGTGGACTCCACACGGTCCACCTTGCTGTTTCCAGTGACCGCTTGCTCGACCTTCCGCGTCACCAGTTGCTCAACCTTGTCTGCCGAGATACCTGGCCAGGGGGTGATTGCCAGCGCGATGCGCACAGGGATGTCAGGGTCCTTGCGCTTGGGCATATTCATGTACCCGAACACGCCCCAGGCCAGAGTTGCGAACAATGCGACCCAGGCAATCTGCCGGTTGTTGACAAAGAATCGTGCGACGTTACGACTGTTATTGGGGTTCTCAGCTTTCATTGCAGGACCTCTACACGCTGACCATCCTTAAGCAGATTGGCGCCGGCGGTGATGATGCGGTCTCCCGCTTGTAGCCCATTGACAACGCTGATTTCGGTGCCATTGACGGCGCCGATGTCCACGCCGTGCAGGCGAGCGACTTCTCCGGCACTCGAGTCGGCGACGACGAACACGCCATATTTCCCGTCTTTCGTTTGCACAATTGCGGAAAGTGGCACCAGCAGCGCCGACGTTCGAATTGCGCCGTCGGAATTCGCGAATTGCAAGGCGCCAATCATCCCGACCTTCAGTAAATGATCGCGGTTCGGTATCGCGACTTCGACCTCGAAATTACGCGTAATCGTGTCCGCCGCCGATGACATGCGGCTGATTTGCGCATGAAACGTGCGCGCGGGGAACGCGTCGATGGCAACATTAACGGGCTGGCCTACCTTTACGGAACGGACAACGGTGTCGGGCACCCCAACTATGATTTTCACGCTATCGGTTTTGGCGAGCGCGAATGCGGGAACGCCAGGTCCGACGAACGCGCCGAGCTCGACGGCTTTCTTCACGATGTCGGCGTCAAAGGGCGCAATCAGAGAGGTGTCGCGCAGAGCGATTTCGGCCTCGCCCGTCAGGGCCCGGGCGGACTTCAGCTCCTCCTGGCTTGAGTCATATTGCGCGCGAGCGGAATCGAAGTCGGGCTTCGTAAGGCTCTGGGTATCATAGAGATGCGTAGCGCGATCGAAGTCGAGCTTGGCTTTCTGTGCGACCGCTTCGGCGGCCGCTGCTTGCGAGGACGCCTGTCGTACCTTGTCCTCGTATTCAGACGATCGGATGCGGACGAGCACGGCACCGCGGCTGACTCGATCGCCTTCCGCAATGTCACGCATCCTGCCGTCCTGGCCGCGCACTTGTTTGAGCGAAATGACATATCCAGGAATCCGGAACCCCAGGGGAACTTCCGAATCGGGCGTCACAACCGCCGAGAAACGCAAGCCGTCGGCGCTGAAGCCCGCTTGCTTCTCAATGGCTTGAGCCTGGACTCCCTGTGGGGGCTGATTGAGTGGCTTATTCGAGCCACAGCCGGCCATGACGAGCATCAATGACAAGATTGCTATTGTGGTTCTCACGTTTATTCCTCTCCCATCGCGCGGCGCAAATCTGCAAGGGAACTCCAATAAGAAGACAGCGCCTGCTGATACTGAAAAGCTGTTTCCGAACTTCGAGCCTGAGCCTGTAAGAGATCTCTTACGAGTGCTGCCTGTTCTTTGTACTTGTTGCTGGTGACGCGGAATTCCTCGGTCGCGGCTTCGTGACCGGTGCGAGTGGCCTTCAACAACAACGCAGCTTCTTTCCACTTGCGGTACTTCGACCCCACTTCAACCACGACCTGCGATTCTGCCTCTTGCGCGCCGTTGTGCGCTTGCGCCAGAGTGTTGGATTTTTCGCGTACGCGATTGTGGCGGCGTCCCCAATCGAATGGCTCCCAGGTCAACGCAAAGCCGGCCACCCCGACGTTCGTCGGAAGGACTTGCACGTTCTGAACCCCCATATAGCTTATTGCGATACCGAAGTCCGGTATGTACTCGGCTTTGGCGATGCGGCGGTCGTAGTCGGCTTGTTTTTCTTTCAAATGAGCCTGGCGGATCTCAGGCCGACTCTGTGACGCCCGCTGGCGCGCCTCCTCCAGACTCAGAGTTGTCGTGTCCTCCTCGGGCATGAAATCAACTCGAAAAGGAGTTGCGAGATCCCGACCTAGAAGTTGATTCAGCTGCTCGTGCTCTGTGGCAAGCCCGTTCTCGGCGACTGACAACTCATATTGCGCCTTGGTAAAACGCGCATCGACCTCCAGGGCATCTCCCTTGAGCACGGTCTTTTCTGCGACGTAACGCAGCGTAACTCGCTGCGCCTCTTGCAGCGTCTTCACCGCTTCTCCTGCCGCATCCACGGCGGCTTGAGTCGCTACCAGCTCGACGTATGCACTTCGCACTTCGGCTGCGATCTTCTGTCTCTCTGCGCGAACGTCTTCTTTAGCGATCTCGCGCCCAAGTTCTGTCGCGCGAATTCCCAGCCCGATTTTGTACTGCTGCGACAGGGGAATATCCATGCTGCCAGTTAAGTAGGCGGTTAACTGTGCCGGCGTGTGAACCTTGGCACTTGTTGAGGGAATGGGCCCGGTCGCTGGATACGTACCGAAGGCTCCTTTCGCAAAAGTGAAATCAAACGGCTGCAGCAACTCGCCACCGAGTGCCGCGAATTGGAAGTGTGGCAGCCGCCGGCTGCGAGCCGTGCTCACCTGGAAGTCGTATTTTCCCGCCTCCAGCACGGAGTTCTTCACCAGCCGATTGTTCGAGAGTGCAATGGAGACTGCGTCGTCAAGGGTAAGAAGCGGGACGTCCTGCGTAGCTTGTTGAGCAAGCGACCCGATCGGTGACGCAAATACAAGAATTGCAAGAAGCGGTGCGAGATGGTTCGATTTCATAATTCTTCTACCTGGAACTCTGGCTGAGGCCTGACGGCACTTTGAACTTTGAGCGAATCGTGTTGTCGCTCGTATGCACCAAGATTGCAGGTGCCGTGCCAACCGAGGTTTCCTTGCAAGTTCTTGAATCAGAAGTGCAGGCGGCCAAGGATGCTGAAGAATGCCCACATCTGGTCGATGGGCGCTGCCCTTATGTGGGCACTGACGTGTTTTCCAAGACGAAGTGGTAATACCTGTCGGCAGAGCCTCGCTCGGATGTAAACCGGACTTGATTTGCGCAGGCGAACCTGCCAATAATCAAGGCCTCGAATGCCAATTTCCTGTCGTGCAATTGCCCGACACGGTGGTCGATGGCTGGTTTGGCGTGCTAATTCATCGGTGGCGAGGCCGATGCCCATTTCCGCCCGAATTACTCGATACCTGCGCGTTACGATTTTGCGTTCCTACCAACGGGAGCTGAAGCCGTTCGCACACGTCCCGGGAATATGAAGTCTCGGCGACGAACTGAGCTCCGAGCCTTTTGACAAACAAAAGCACCTCTTCCCCGATGGCGTCGATAAACATCACGTCCGTAAGATCGACAACTAATTCCAGATTGCTATCGCAGCGGGTGACGAGGCTGCGGACTTCCTCAGCTCCCTCGCGGGTGAATCGGCCTTCGAGCCGGCAAATCAAAGCACCGTCTAATTCTTGCGTTTGGACACGTAGCATGCTGGGCTCCTCTACATTCGTTAGCAGCCTCAAAAGGCTGGCTAAAGTCATCCTTGCATCTGTCTTGCCAGGGACTCATGGCGTAACCTATTGAGAATAAACGGTTTGTCGGGCGCATGCCGCCCTTGACAGCGGGCAGTGCCAGCATGAGGGCAACCTTCGGTGCAGGCAAAGAATCAAGGCGGCTGAAGCAGCCGCCCTTGAAGAGTTGAAAGAAGGCAGGAAAGCGGACAGCCTAAAGCGTAAGTACCAGGCCGGCGGAAGACCGCCTGCTGTCAGGCCGAATAATCAGCACGAGTGATACTTAGCCTGCGCATCTTGTTCTGCAGCGTAGTTCTCTTAAGTCCGAGGCGCTCTGCCGCACCACCTTTGCCGGCGATTCTTCCGGACGCGCCTTTCAAAGCCTCGAGGATCGCCTGCCGCTCGGCTTGCTCGAAGGTCGACGCTGCCGGAACAACAGTGCGGGCCCCAGATCTCCTTAGCTCTGCGTACGGCACATTCAATTCGTCGCCTTGCGTGAGAATCACACAACGCTCAAGAAAGTTCTCCAGCTCGCGAATGTTTCCAGGCCAATCGGCATTCACCAGAGCCTCCATGGCCGCTTTCGGAACCGAGCGAATGCGCTTTTGCATACGGCGGGAGAGGCGCGAGACAAAAAAGTGGACCAGCAGTTGAATGTCTTCGCGCCGTTCGCGCAGCGGCGGGATTTCGATCGGAAACACCCTCAACCGGTAGAAAAGGTCCTCGCGAAACTGATTATTGCGGATCATGCTTTCCAAATCCCGATGGGTGGCCGCAATCAGACGAACATCAACCTTGATGGTCCTGGTACTTCCGAGGCGTTCGAACTCCTGCTCCTGCAGGGCGCGCAGGAGCTTCGGTTGCAAATCCATAGTAATGTCGCCGATCTCGTCTAGAAAAAGAGTGCCGTGATCCGCCAGCTCAAACCGGCCTCGCTTCTGGATGAGCGCCCCGGTGAAAGCACCCTTTTCATGGCCGAAGAGTTCGCTTTCCACCAAACCCGAAGGAATCGCCGCGCAGTTCAGACGAACAAATGTGCGCTCACGTCGCGGGCTGAGATTATGAATTGCCCGGGCAACCAGTTCCTTCCCGGTACCGGTCTCACCATGTAGCAGCACCGTGGAACTGGTTGGCGCCACGATCGCGACCTGGTCCAGCACCTTGCGGATCCCAGCGCTCTTGCCGACTATGTCTTCGAAGTTGTATTCAGATTCGATTTCCGATTCAAGATAAAGCCTCTGCTCTTCCAGATCGTCGCGCGACGCGCGGAGCCGTCCATAGGCCAGAGCATTCACCAGTACCAAAGAGATCTGGGTGCCGATTTGAAAGAGCAGGTCGCGGTCTGCCTCATTGAAGGCATTCGCCTTACGACCGCACATGGTCAACAACCCTAGGGGGCCATCGGCTCCCGGCAGCGGCACAAGGACGGCCGACAGGAGCGATTCAGATCGACACGCGTCGCGGAGGGCCGGAGGTATGTCTGCTTCGAACGGTGAGTAAAACTGCGGTATGCGGAGGCGCGACCATTCGCGCCATAGCTT
>Ga0209068_10000448_pt1 | contig 22366 bp, 30 predicted proteins | sample ColStrG_CSR_2012_FD_187200 | JGI IMG/M metagenome (GOLD analysis project Ga0209068, IMG submission 187200) | Freshwater sediment microbial communities in response to fracking from Pennsylvania, USA - Cold Stream Run_MetaG_CSR_2012 (SPAdes)... | ecosystem: Environmental > Aquatic > Freshwater >...
ACCCTGCACGGCAAGGCCCATTGGTTTGTTGAGGACCAGCACGTCAGCATCTTCGTAGATCGTGATTGCTTTGAGAAAGGCGCGATCCTTCTGCGCCGCCGGCGCATCATCGCGCGGAACCGGCGGTACCGCTTTCAGCGGAGGAATTCGCACCGCTTGCCCGGCTTCCAGGCGCGCCTTCGGCTGCGTGCGCTTGCCGTTCAAGCGCACCTCGCCTTTGCGAATGATGCGCTGGATATGGCTGAACGACAGGCCCGGAAAACGCGCCTCGAAAAACCGGTCGACCCGCATGCCCGACTCATCCGGGGTCACGGTGGCGGTTTGGACGCCCGACGACACTGCAACCGCCGGCGGCTTTTTGGCCTTTACGTCCTGAGATGCGGTTGCGCGCGCCAGACGAGGCTCGAGCGATGCGGCGGGCGCCCTCCTTCGCGGTGCGCCTTCGGCACGTCCCTCGGAACGGGAGTGATTGGCACCGCGCTTTTTGCCAAAGCCTCCATGCCGCGGTCCGGCGTGTTGCCGGCCGCCGCCCGGCTGGCGAGGGCCGGAACGCCCACGGCGGCTCATGATCCGCCCCGATCTTTCCTCAGCTTCGCCCAATACTCCAGGCGCTTTCGTATCTCTCGTTCGAAGCCCCGCTCGGGCGGATCGTAGAATTTTTGGCGTTCCAGCGGGTCGGGGAAATAATTCTGTCCGGAGAAAGCTTCCTCGGCCTCGTGGTCGTAAGCGTACCCGCGGCCATAGCCCTCTTCCTGCATCAGCTTGGTCGGCGCATTGAGGATATGCTTGGGCGGCAGCAGCGAGCCTGCGTCCTTGGCTGTGCGCATTGCAGCTCCAAAAGCAGCATAGCCGGCGTTCGATTTCGGCGCGGTGGCGCAATAGATCACCGCTTGGGCAATGGCCAGTTCTCCTTCGGGCGAACCCAGGAAATCGTATGCTTCCTTGGCGGCGTTGGCGATGACCAGCGCCTGCGGATCGGCGAGCCCGATGTCCTCGATCGCCATGCGCACGACGCGGCGCGCGATATAGAGCGGCGGTTCACCGGCATCCAGCATGCGGCAAAGATAATAAAGTGCGGCGTCAGGATCGGAGCCTCGCACCGATTTATGCAGGGCAGAAATCAGATTGTAATGGCCATCCTGGCTCTTGTCGTAGATCGGCGCGCGGCGTTGCACGATGTCCTGCAATTTGGCGCTGTCGAAAACTTCATCCTTGCGCGCCGCACGCCAGACCTCCTCGGCAAGTGTGAGTGCGGCTCGCCCGTCACCGTCGGCCATACGCTTGAGGATTTCGCGCGCATCCGAATCAAGCGGAAGCCGTCTGTGCTCTATCTCCTCAGCCCGCTTCAGCAGCTTCTCTATCGCTTCTTCGTCCAAAGATTTGAATACCAACACACGCGCGCGCGACAGCAGCGGGGCGTTCAATTCGAAAGATGGATTTTCGGTGGTAGCGCCGACGAGGATGATGGTGCCGTCCTCCATCACGGGAAGGAAGCTGTCTTGCTGGGCTCGGTTGAAGCGATGGATCTCATCGACAAACAGGAGCGTCCCCTGCCCCATTTCACGGCGACGGCGCGCCTCTTCAAAAACTTTCTTGAGGTCAGCGACGCCAGTGAAGATCGCAGAAATCTGCTCGAAATGAAGGTCAGTCGCCTGTGCGAGCAATCGCGCAACTGTCGTCTTCCCGGTCCCAGGCGGGCCCCAAAACACTAACGAGCCAAGCGAGCGCGTTGCCAGCATGCGCGTGAGTGCGCCATCCGGCCCGAGTAAGTGATCCTGACCGACCACTTCGTCGAGTCTTTGCGGTCTGAGCTTGTCAGCGAGCGGATGCGGCGCGTTTTTGTCGAAGCCTGCCGCAGCGAACAGGCTTGGACCGCTCGCTTTGGCGCGCGGCGTCATCCGCTGAATACCGCGGAAATCTTCTGCCCGCCACGCAGGATAATAATGCGCCAGCTGCGGTTAGGCGTGCTGGTCAAACGCTCAAGGTCCCGTGTCTTGGTAATACGCTCGCCGTTGACTTCTTCAATCACATCGCCGCGCTGGAAACCGAGATTGCTTGCGTAGGACCCCGCATCGACGTCGATAATGGCCACGCCCTGATCGACATTTTGCAGTTGCAATTCGTCGAGAAGCGCAGGCGAAAGGTTGGCGATCTTGACGCCCGAAAAGGGCGAGCGTGATCGGATCACGATTTCATCGCGGGGCATTTCTGGCGCACTTTGCAAGGCGACCGTCGCCGTCTGCTCGCGTCCCGCCCTCAATAATCCGAGCCGTGCGTTGCCGCCGAGCGACTTCGTAGCAAAGCGATAATCGAAAGCGTTGGGGTCATCGACGTCCTGCCCATCAACCGAAACGATCAGATCACCTGCCTTGAGCCCGGCGCGCGCCGCGGGGCTGTTCGCCGTCACGTTGGCCACCAATGCGCCGGCCGGGCGTTTGAGGCCCATGCTGTCGGCGATTTCGGCGGTGACCGCCTGTAATTTGGCACCAAGCCATGGCCGCACCACCGCGCTGCCGCCGGTCTTCGCAGAGGCCACCACCACTCGCACCATGTTGGCGGGAATGGCGAAGCCTACCCCTTGCGAACCACCCGATCGCGAGAAGATCGCGGTGTTGATGCCAATTAACTTGCCGGTCAGATCGACGAGCGCACCGCCAGAATTGCCTGGATTGATGGCGGCATCGGTCTGAATGAAGAAACGGTAATCGGAAATTCCCACCTGGGTGCGCGCCAACGCTGATACGATACCGTGCGTGACAGTCTGCCCGACACCAAACGGATTTCCGATGGCCAGCACCACGTCGCCGACTTGCAACGCATCGGAATCGGCAAAGTCGAGTATGGGAAATTGCTCGTGCCCGTTTTTAATACGAAGCACGGCAAGATCAGTGCGCGCGTCCTTGAGCACCAGCGTCGCCTCGAACTCGCGTTTGTCGGCAAGCGAGACCTTTACTTCGTCTGCGCCTTCAATGACGTGATTGTTCGTTACAACCAGACCACTGGGGTCAATGATTACGCCCGAGCCAAGCGACCGCTGCAGTTGATTGCCGCCGCCGCCCGGTACACCAAAGAACCGGCGGAAGATTGGATCGTCCAGCAGCGGATTGCGGTTCTGCACCATCTTGGCGGCATAAACATTGACCACCGCCGGCGCCACGTGCTGCACCACCGGCGAATACGACAGCCGCAGCTCCGTTTGAGTCGGAAGCCGCCGCTCTTGTGCTGCGGCGACCCCCGCGAACGCGATGCCCGCGATCAGGATGGTGGTCAGTGCTTTCAGGCGCATAAATTCAAAACCCAACTAATGGCGGAGATATAGGCCTCTATCGAGCCCAAATGAAGGCCACTGCATCGCTAAAGCGCTTATTCCGTCGCCGGCACGGTCCGCAGATAGGCCACAATGGCGTCGAGATCGTCTGGCGTTAGCGTTGCATAATATTGATAGCCCATCGGCGGCTTCAGCTTGCTGCCGTCCTTGCTGACGCCGGCAACGATCGCGCGTTTGATCTCGTCGTCGGTCCAGGCACCGATGCCTTTCGCTTTGCTCGAGGTGATGTTGAGCGAAACGGAGACGCCCCAGGGACCGGAGAATTCAAAGCCACCGGCCCCCAGGCGGCTGCCCCACTGGCGCACACCCTTCTCCATCGGAGTATGGCACTCCATGCAATGCGCGATGGTGACGAGATAGAACCCCTTCTTGATCTTGTCGCTCATCATCCCTTCGGTGAACGGCTGTTCGCCGCCGGGGATCACGTGCTCAAGCTGCGGCATCTTGTAGACTGGATCCTCCACCTTGTTGCTCACCGGTTTGAGCGTGCGCAAATAGGCAACAACGGCATCGAGATCGCGGTCGGTCATAATGTGATAAAAACCGGTCGGCATGATCATTGCCACGTGCACACCGTTCGGCCGTATGCCGGTGCGCATGACCGCTTTGATCTGCGCATCGGTCCAATCACCGATACCGGTGTCCTTGTCCGGCGTGATGTTCGGCGCAGTCACCTTGAATGGTGGCTCATCCCAGGACAGGCCGCCGGAGTAATCCTTACCGGCGACCGCCGCAGGCATGCCTTTCGGCGAGTGGCAATTTGCGCACGTCAAAATCCCGTTGGCGAGATAGTCGCCACGTTTGACCAGGTCGGTTTGCGCAGATTGCGCACTGGCCGCGCTCGCCAGCGCGGTTGCGAATAACGCAGAGAGCAATGCAATCCGGATTGTCATGATGTCCCCCGCCTGACCAAATTCCACGCGATTAGCCAATCATAACCGTCGGAAACAATCCGGCAAACAAAAAGGGCGGCAGAGACTGCCGCCCTTTTTGACACGCGATTAAGAAATTCAGGCTGCTGCGGTCGCGCCTTCCTCGACCTTCTTCTCTTGCACCGGACCGGAATCCTTGCCTTTTGCCTCGACGTCGCGGTCGACAAACTCAATCACCGCCTTGGCGGCATTGTCGCCATAACGGAAACCTGCCTTCATGATCCGGGTGTAACCGCCATCCCGCTCCTTGTAGCGCGGACCGATGACATCGAAGAGTTTCTTCACTTGTGTAACATCGCGGATTTCCGCCACCGCCTGACGGCGCGCGTGGAGCCCGCCCTTCTTTGCGAGCGTTACCAACTTCTCGACGATCGGACGCAGTTCTTTCGCCTTGGGAAGCGTGGTGACGATTTGTTCGTGCTTGATCAGCGACGCGGCCATATTCGCGAACATGGCCTTGCGATGCTCCGCCGTGCGGTTGAGCTTGCGGTGAACCTTGCCGTGACGCATCGCGTATTACCCCTTCATTCCGTTTCGGGCCGCGATGCGGCTCAGTAGTGATCCTCGAAGCGCTTGGCGAGCTCTTCGATATTCTCCGGCGGCCAGCCTGGCACTTCCATGCCGAGGTGGAGGCCCATCTGCGCCAGCACTTCCTTGATCTCGTTGAGTGACTTGCGCCCGAAGTTCGGCGTGCGCAGCATTTCCGCCTCGCTCTTCTGCACGAGGTCGCCGATGTAAACGATATTGTCGTTCTTCAGGCAGTTGGCCGAACGCACCGACAGTTCGAGTTCGTCCACCTTCTTGAGGAAGGCCGGATTGAATGCAAGATCGGGAATGGTCTCGGCAGCCTGCTCCTTGCGCGGCTCCTCGAAATTCACGAATACGTTGAGCTGGTCCTGCAGGATGCGTGCGGCGTAGGCGAGCGAGTCCTCGGGAGACACCGCGCCATTGGTCTCGATCGTCATGGTCAGCTTATCGTAGTCGAGAATCTGACCTTCGCGGGTGTTCTCGACCTTGTATGAAACCTTGCGCACCGGCGAATAAAGGCTGTCGACCGGGATAAGGCCGATCGGCGCGTCCTCGGGACGGTTGCGCTCCGCGGGCACATAGCCCTTGCCGGTATTGACGGTGAACTCCATGCGAATCTCGGCGCCTTCGTCGAGAGTGCAGAGCACAAGGTCGGGGTTGAGAACGACGACGTCGCCGACGGTCTGGATATCGCCCGCGGTGACCGTACCCGGGCCCTGTTTCTTAACGACCATCCGCTTGGGGCCCTCGCCTTGCATCTTGATGGCGATGTCTTTGATGTTGAGCACCATATCGGTGACATCCTCGCGCACACCAGCGATCGAGGAGAACTCATGCAGCACGCCGTCGATGTGCACCGACTGCACGGCGGAGCCCTGCAGCGAGGACAACAGAATGCGGCGCAGCGCGTTGCCGAGCGTGACACCGAACCCGCGTTCGAGCGGCTCGGCGACCACAGTCGCGATCCGCGCGGCGTCACCGCCGGCGGCAACCTGAAGCTTGTTCGGCCTGATCAATTCCTGCCAATTCTTCTGGATCACGTTTTCACCTTTTCAGCGGCGCGGCCTTGTCGCGCCTCGCGCACCCCACCCGCCGTGTGGGGAAAATTTCGGCGGTAGTACGCGCGCGGGACACTTGAGCCCGCACGAAGAAACAATCACACCCGACGACGCTTTCGCGGCCGGCACCCGTTATGCGGAATCGTCGTCACGTCGCGGATCGAGGTAATTGTGAAACCGGCCGCCTGCAGCGAGCGCAGAGCCGACTCGCGTCCCGAACCGGGCCCCGACACCTCGACTTCGAGAGTGCGCATGCCGTGCTCTTGCGCCTTCTTGGCGGCATCTTCGGCGGCGACCTGCGCCGCGTAGGGCGTCGATTTACGCGATCCCTTGAAACCCATGGTCCCGGCCGACGACCAGGCGATGGTGTTGCCCTGTGCATCGGTGATCGTGATCATGGTGTTGTTGAACGATGCCGCGACATGCGCGACGCCCGAGGCGATGTTCTTTCGTTCGCGCCGTCGGACGCGGGTGGCTTCCTTGCCCATTCTCAATCCTTTCGCGCCCGTGCGCCGTCATCGGCGCGGGGCTTATCCTGTTATCAAGTCGGTCCCGGGGTCTTCTTTTTGCCGGCGATAGTCTTGGCCGGGCCCTTACGCGTCCGCGCATTGGTATGGGTGCGCTGACCGCGAACCGGGAGGCCCTTGCGGTGACGCAGGCCGCGATAGCAGCCGAGATCCATTAGCCGTTTGATGTTCAACTGGACTTCGCGCCGAAGATCACCCTCGACCATGTAATCGCGGTCGATCAGCTCACGAATCTGCAGCACCTCGGCGTCCGTCAGCTGCGACACCCGGCGCTCCGGCGGCAGATTAACCTTGCCCACGATGTCCTGAGCGATCTTGGACCCGATACCATGGATATATTGCAGCGCGATCACCACGCGCTTGTTGGTCGGCAGATTGACGCCCGCGATACGAGCCACTTAGCTTCTCCTATATTGGCCGGTGGCGCGCGCCGCGCCGGATTCTCGTGTCCCTGGAAGGGGATAGCGCAAAGCGTAACACGACGCCCGTCCCCGCCTCGTGGGGGCCCGGCATCGCGTCAAACTCCTGAATGTGCAGCTTATTAAGGGATTCATCACGCCTTCGTCAACTCCGCCGGGTGCGCTTTTTGCGCTGTCCCGACTTGTTTTTGCGCTTGGCTGCTGCTGGACGTTTCCGCCGAGGACTGCCCTTACGGACCGTCCTCTTTGCCGTCCTGGTCGGTTTGGCCTTCCGGCGGCTCGATCTGCTCCTGGGTGTCCTGACGGGCCTCAATACCAGGCCAATAGCCGCCGTGACCTCGTCGATCGAAGCCATACCGTCCACGCTTTTGAGCAGGCCTTTGTCGGCGTAGTGGTCAGCCAGCGGAGCAGTCTGTGCCCGATACGCAGCCAGCCTGCCCTTGAGCACCTCCGGAGTGTCGTCCGCACGCACTTTCTCGCCGCGAGCGGTCATTTCGGCCACACGCTTCTCGATACGACGAATGAGGATGCCCTCGTCCACTTTCAACTCAATGACCCCGTCGAGTTTGAAACCCCGCTCGGCCAGCAAGCGGTCGAGCGCTTGGGCTTGCGGCACGGTGCGCGGAAAACCGTCAAGTACGAAGCCGCGTTTGGCGTCAGGCTGATCGATGCGATCGGCAACGATCGCTATGACGACCTCATCGGGGACCAGTTCGCCTCTTTCCATGATGCTTTTGGCGCGGAGGCCCACCGGCGTTCCGGCCGCGACGGCGGCCCGCAGCATGTCGCCGGTCGAGAGCTGGACAATTCTGTGTTTAGCTATCAGCCGTTGCGCTTGTGTGCCCTTCCCCGCCCCCGGCGGGCCGAGCAGGATCAATCTCATCGCGTGCGACCTCGTAGCTTCGAGCGCTTGATCAGCCCTTCATATTGGTGCGCGAGCAGGTAGCCCTGGATTTGCGCCACGGTATCCATCGTAACGCTGACCACGATCAGCAGCGACGTGCCGCCGAAATAGAATGGCACCGCCGCATAGGAAATCAGGATTTCCGGGATGAGACAGACGATGGCGAGATAGAGCGCACCCACGACGGTGATACGCGAGAGCACGTAGTCAATGTACTCGGCGGTGCGCTCGCCCGGCCGGATGCCTGGAATGAAGCCCCCGTGTTTCTTCAGATTATCTGCAGTCTCCGTCGGATTGAACACAACCGCTGTATAAAAGAAGGCGAAGAACACGATGAGCGCGATGTAGAGAATGAGGAACAGTGGTCGGCCGTGACCAAGCAGCGTTGTGACAGTCGTAAGCCACCCCGGCCCCTGGCCGGCATTGAAGTTTGCGACAGTAGTCGGCAGCAACAGCAGCGATGACGCAAAAATCGGCGGGATCACGCCCGAAGTGTTCAGCTTGAGTGGCAAATGCGAGGATTGGCCCTCGAACATGCGGTTGCCCACCTGACGCTTCGGATATTGAATCAGAAGGCGCCGCTGTGCGCGCTCCATGAAAACGATGAACGCAATAACGGCGACCGCCATCACAATCACGACGAGGATCAATCCGGTCGACAGTGCGCCCTGGCGGCCAAGCTCTAGAGTGCCAGCGATTGCTGACGGCAATTGAGCCACGATTCCGGACAGGATGATGAGCGAGATACCATTGCCGATGCCGCGCGACGTAATCTGCTCGCCGAGCCACATCAGGAACATTGTGCCACCCGTCAACGTGATGGTCGTGGACATCAGGAAGAAGATGCCCGGACTGCTAACCACGCTTCCAGTACCTTCCAGACCAACGCCGATACCGTAGGCCTGAAATGCCGCGAGAACCACGGTGAGATACCGTGTGTACTGGTTCATGATCTTGCGGCCCTGCTCGCCTTCTTTTTTGAGCGCTTCAAGTGTCGGCGAAACCGTCGTCATCAGCTGAATGATGATCGAAGCCGAGATGTACGGCATGATGTTAAGCGCGAAGATCGCCATCCGGTGGATGCCGCCACCGGAGAACATATTGAACATGCCAAGAATGCCGCCGGCTTGAGTATTGAAGATCTGTTCCCACGCGTTGGGATCAATACCGGGCAGCGGTATATATGTGCCGAGACGATAGACCAGCAACGCGCCGACAGTGAACCAGATGCGTTTCTTGAGCTCGTCCGCCTTGGCGAGCGCCGAGAAATTGAGATTGGCCGCCAGTTGTTCCGCTGCCGAAACCATCAGTCGCTCCTGCCGCCCCCAACTACTTCACCGCGTCGCCTCGCGGCCCGTTCTTTAAATAGGCAAGACTTCCCGAACTTGAAGCCGGCGGAATGACCGCCGTTACTCGGCTTTCGGCGCCTCGCCTTCGGCTTCTGCCTTGGGCTTGCCACCCTTTGGCTTGTCACCGCCCTTGGTAACCCCCAACGCCATGCGCTTGTTCTTGCCCTTCGGCTCGGCGTCTTCTTCCTTTGCCGGTGCGAGAATCTTCACTGTACCGCCGGCCTTCTCTACCGCCGCAACCGCGGACTTCGAGGCCCGCCAAACTGAAAATTCGATCTTGCTCTTGAGTTCGCCTTCGCCAAGGAGCTTCACGCCGCCCTTCTCGCGCCGCATCAGGCCGGCCTTGACCATTGCAGCAGCATCGACGGGGGCCTTGGCATCGATAAGGCCGGCGTCAATCGCGGCTTGTACTTTGCCGAGGTTGATTTGGTTGAGCTTGGTCGCAAATGACGTATTGCGGAACCCGCGCTTTGGCAGGCGGCGATGCAGTGGCATCTGGCCGCCTTCGAAGCCTTTGATTCTCACGCCGCTTCGCGCGGTCTGGCCCTTGCCGCCACGACCGCCGGTCTTTCCCATGCCCGAGCCGATGCCACGGCCGATGCGCATCCGCTTTTTGCGCGCACCCGACTTGTCGGCGATCTGGTTGAGTTTCATCGTACCGTCCTCTTACTTCGCGTCGCCGACCACCCGCACCAAATGCTGCACCTTACGGATTACGGATCATGCCGCGGGTCGCCGGCGTATCTGGCAGGTCGCGCATGCGCCCAATTTTATTGAGGCCCAACCCGATCAGCGTCGCGCGCTGATCATGATGGCGCCGCTGCGGGCTACCCACCTGCTCGAGTTTGATCGTCTTTTGTGCCTGGGCCATGCGCTACATTCCTCAATCGGCCGCCGCTTCCGCGTCGCCCTCACGGCGGCGGGACTGCAAGGTAGAAACCTTGATGTTGCGGCGGGCCGCAACCGAGCGCGGCGAATCCTGATGTTTGAGCGCGTCGAAGGTCGCGCGCACGACGTTGTACGGGTTTGATGAGCCGAGCGATTTCGCCACGACGTCCTGCATTCCGAGAGTCTCGAACACAGCGCGCATCGGGCCGCCGGCGATAATGCCGGTGCCGGGAGGCGCAGCGCGCAGGAACACCTTGCCGGCCCCATGTCGACCGAGCACGTCATGATGCAGCGTACGGCCTTCGCGCAGCGGAACGCGCGTCAGACCGCGCTTGGCGGCCTCGGTCGCCTTGCGGATCGCCTCCGGCACCTCGCGCGCCTTGCCGTGGCCAAAGCCAACCCGGCCCTTCTGGTCGCCCACGACTACAAGCGCAGCGAAGCCGAAACGGCGGCCACCCTTGACCACCTTCGCGACGCGATTGATGTGCACCAGCTTGTCGGTGAACTCGCTGTCGCGCTCTTCGCGGTCGCGCCCGCTGCGCTCACGATCTCGTCGAGGTTCATGTGCCATTGTTGACCAATCCGTTAGAAGTTGAGGCCGCCTTCACGCGCGGCGTCTGCCAGCGCCTTGATGCGTCCGTGATAGAGATAACCGCCGCGATCGAAGACTACGTCCTTAATGCCTTTTTCCTTGGCACGCTCGGCGAGCAGTTTGCCGACCGCCTTGGCCGCCGCAATGTTAGCGCCAGATTTGGCGCCCTCACGCATCGTCTTCTCCATCGATGAGGCGGCTGCCAGAGTCGTGCCCTTCACGTCGTCAATGAGCTGGGCGTAGATGTGCTTGGACGAACGGAAAACCGACAGCCGCGTGCGCGTGCGCCCCGCAAGCTTGATCTTGCGTCGCACCGTCGCCGTCCGCCGCGCGGTCCGGTCACTTAATCTCGACATGGCGCGTCCTCTACTTCTTTTTGCCTTCCTTGCGGAAGATATATTCGTTCGCGTATTTCACGCCTTTGCCTTTGTAAGGCTCGGGCGGGCGGTAACCGCGGATCTCGGCAGCCACGTGGCCGACTTTCTGCTTGTCGATGCCGGTCACCACAATCTCGGTAGGCTTCGGCGTCGTGATCGTAATGCCTTCCGGGATTGGAAAATTCACGTCGTGCGAAAAGCCAAGTTGCAATTGCAGCGACTTGCCCTGCACCGCGGCGCGATAGCCGACACCGGTGATTTCCAGCTTCTCCTCAAATCCCTTGGTCACTCCAGCCATCAGATTGGCGACCAGCGTTCGCGAAGTGCCCCACATCGAGCGCGCGCGTTTGCTTTCGCCGCGTGGCTCAAGCTTGATCGTGCCCTTGTCCATGGCGACCAACACATCGTCATGTACGACGACTTGAAGAGCACCCTTCGGACCCTTCACCTTGACGGTTTGCCCTTCCACATTGGCGGTGACGCCTGTGGGAACCGCGACCGCTTTGTTGCCAATGCGCGACATTAGAACACCGTACAGATGATTTCGCCGCCAACGTTGGCCTCGCGAGCATCGTGGTCGGCCATCACGCCCTTGGGCGTTGACAGAATGGCAACGCCAAGGCCGTTGTTGATGCGCGGCAAGTTGCGGACCGCCACGTAGACGCGACGGCCAGGCTTGGAGATGCGTTCGATTTCGCGGATTACCGGCTCGCCGTCGAAATACTTCAGCTCGATTTCAAGCTCGGACCGGCCGCTGGCGTGTGCCACGCTGGCGTAGCCACGAATAAAACCTTCCGTCTTAAGCACCTCGAGCACGCGCTCGCGTTGCTTGGAACCCGGCATCGAGACCTTCGATTTATTGCGCATCTGCGCGTTTCGGATACGCGCGATCATATCGCCGATCGGATCGTTCACCATCGCGCCCTCCCTACCAGCTCGACTTCACAAGGCCCGGAATAAGGCCTTTGGAGCCAAGCTCGCGCAACGCGATACGGCTCAAGCGATGCTTGCGGTAATACGCGCGCGGACGCCCGCTGAGCTCACAGCGATTACGTATGCGCGTCTTGGAGGAATTACGCGGCAATTCAGCCAACTTCAGAGTAGCTGCGAAACGCTCTTCCATCGGCAGCTTCTTGTCGTGCGCGATCGTTTTGAGCTTCGCGCGCCGATTGGCAAATTTTTTCGCCATCTTCCGCCGCCTGTTGTTCTTCTCGATCGAACTCTTCTTCGCCATACTTTAGCTCCTTGCGGTTCCGCGTATGAGGCCTGGCCTCACTGCCGGAACGGGAAGTTGAACGCGGTAAGCAGCGCACGCGCCTCATCGTCACTGCGGGCACTGGTACAAACGGTGATATCGAGACCCCAGGTATCGGTCACCTTGTCGAAATCGATCTCCGGGAACACAGTGTATTCTTTGATACCGAGGCTGTAGTTGCCGCGGCCATCGAAGCTCTTCGGATTAAGGCCGCGGAAGTCGCGCACGCGCGGCAGCGCGATGTTCACCAGCCGGTCGATGAAGTCATACATACGGGTCTTGCGTAACGTGACCTTGCAGCCAATGGCCTGGCCATCGCGCAGCTTGTAGGTAGCGATCGACTTGCGCGACTTGGTGATCACCGCTTTCTGGCCGGCGATCAGCGCCAGGTCACTGGCGGCGTTGTCCACCTTCTTGCGGTCGGCAACGCCCTCGCCGATGCCCATATTGAGGACCACCTTCGTGATCGTGGGCACCTGCATCCGATTGGTGTAGCCGAACTTCTTGGACAGCTCGTCGCGTATCACCTGTTCGAAATGCGTCCTCAGGCGCGCGACATAGTCGGAGCGCTCGCGCGGCTTCTTCACCTTCGGCGCGCCGTCCTTGGGCCCGCCACCGTCCTTGGCGCCTTTCGGCGTTCCCTGCGGCGGCTTTTGCGGCTTCTTGGGCTCTTTGCCCTGCTGTTGGGGATCATCCATCGATCTCGACTCCGGAACGCTTGGCAACGCGCACCTTTTTGCGCGCATCACCCGCGCCCACAAATTTGAACCCGACGCGGGTCGGCTTGCCATCCTTGGGGTCGGCCACTGCCAGATTGGACAGGTGGACCGAGCTCTCCTTGGAGATAATGCCGCCCTCCTGCTGTGCCGTCTGGCGCTGGTGGCGCTTGACCATATTGATGCCGCGCACCAATGCGCGGTCTTGATCAGGGCGCACCTCGATCACTTCGCCGGTACGGCCCTTGTCGCGGCCAGTAAGCACAATGACCTTGTCGCCCTTGCGGATCTTGGCGGCCATCACAGCACCTCCGGAGCGAGCGAAATGATCTTCATGTGATTTTTGGCGCGCAGCTCGCGCGGCACCGGCCCGAAGATACGGGTGCCGACGGGCTCCATCTGCGGCGTGATCAAGACCGCCGCATTGCGATCGAAGCGAATGACCGAGCCGTCCGGGCGCTTAATATCCTTCGAAATACGCACCACAACGGCCTTCATGACGTCGCCCTTCTTCACGCGGCCGCGCGGGATTGCCTCCTTCACCGAGACGACGATGACGTCGCCGATGGTGGCGTACTTACGCTTGGAGCCGCCCAGCACCTTGATGCACATGACGCGACGCGCGCCGGAATTGTCCGCCACGTCGAGGTTGGTTTGCATCTGAATCATGATGCGGCTCTCACTGTCTGGTGGCGCATAGCGCTCATTGAACTTTCTGTTTCTTCTCGCCGCGGATAACCGCCCAGCGCTTGAGTTTTGAAATCGGGCGGCGCTCCTCGATCCAGACCAGGTCACCGACCGAATAGGTATTGGCTTCATCGTGGGCGTGATATTTCTTCGATCGACGAATGGTCTTCTTCATCGTCGGGTGCGTAAAACGGCGGTCAACGCGCACGACCACGGTCTTGTCCTGTTTGTCGCTCACGACAACGCCATTGAGCGTACGCTTCGGCATCTCGAACCCCTTATCCCTTCGACTTCGTCTTGGCGCGCGACTTCGGTTTCGCAGCGGCCTTCGGCTTGGTGGCTTTGGTCTTCTTTGCGGGTGCTGGCGCGGCTTCAGCCTTTGGAGCCGGTTCAGGCGCCCCGATGCGCTTCTGAGCCGCAATGGTCTTCATCCGCGCGATGTCGCGCCGAATGGTACGTACGCGCGAAGTATTCTCGAGCTGACCCGTGGCGCGTTGGAAGCGCAGATTGAACTGCTCCTTCTTCAGCTTGAGCACTTCGTCGTCGAGTTGATCGAGCGTCATCGCTCTTGCGTCGGCGGCTTTCATGGCGTCACTCGGCGATACGTTCAATGAAACGGGTCTTGACCGGCAGTTTCGCTGCGGCGAGTGCCAGCGCTTCTTTGGCGACGGCGACGGGAATGCCATCGACCTCGAACAGAATGCGACCGGGCTTTACACGAACGACCCAAAGCTCCGGCGTGCCCTTGCCTTTGCCCATGCGTACTTCGATCGGCTTCTTCGATACCGGCACGTCCGGGAATACGCGGATCCATACCCGGCCGGACCGCTTCATGAAGCGGGTGAGCGCACGGCGAGCTGCCTCGATCTGGCGCGCCGTAACGCGTTCGGGCTCGAGTGCCTTGAGGCCATATTGACCGAAGGCGAGCGTGTTGCCGCTGGTGGCGAGACCGTGGATGCGGCCCTTGAACGCCTTGCGAAACTTGGTGCGGATCGGTTGCAGCATGACTTAACTCTGTTCGTTCCTCAGGCCGCGGTTTCACGGCGCGGGCGACCGGTGTCGCCCTCAGCAAGCTTCTTGTCCTGCGCCATCGGATCGTGCTCGAGGATTTCGCCCTTGAAGATCCAGACTTTGACGCCGCACGTGCCGTAGGTGGTGAATGCGGTCGCGACACCGTAATCAACGTCGGCGCGAAGCGTGTGCAGCGGCACGCGGCCTTCGCGATACCACTCCATGCGCGCGATTTCTGCGCCGCCGAGCCGGCCGGAGCAGTTGATACGAATGCCCTCAGCGCCGAGGCGCATTGCCGACTGCACGGCGCGCTTCATGGCGCGGCGAAATGCGACGCGGCGTTCAAGTTGTTGGGCGATCGATTCGGCGACGAGCTGGGCATCAAGCTCGGGCTTGCGGATTTCGACGATGTTGATGACGACATCGCTGTCGGTGAGTTTTGCAACCGACTTGCGCAGCTTCTCGATGTCGGCGCCCTTCTTCCCAATCACTACACCCGGACGGGCAGAGTGGATGGTGACCCGGCACTTCTTGTGCGGGCGTTCGATCACAATGTGCGACACCGCCGCCTGCTTGAGCTGCTTCATCAGCTCTTTGCGGATCTTGATGTCCTCGTGCAGGAGAGTGCCGTATTCCGCCTTGCCGGCGAACCAGCGCGAATCCCAGGTGCGGTTGATACCGAGGCGCAGCCCGATTGGATTGACTTTCTGACCCATCGCGTACTCCTCAGGCTTCTGCCCGCGCCTCGACCTGACGCACCACGATGGTCAGGTGAGAAAACGGCTTAAGAATGCGTCCGACACGGCCGCGGCCGCGCGGGGTGAAGCGCTTGATCACCAGCGCCTTGCCGACATGGGCCTCGGCGACAACGAGATCGTCGACGTCGAGGTCGTGATTGTTTTCGGCGTTGGCGATCGCCGATTCCAGGCACTTGCGCACATCCTTGGCGATTCGCTTCTGCGAAAACTCAAGATCAGCGAGCGCGCTCGCAACCTTTTTGCCGCGGATCAGCTGCGCGACGAGATTGAGCTTCTGCGGAGAAATCCGCAGCATCTTACTCACCGCCTTGGCCTCGTTTTCGCCGAGGTCTCGCTCGCGTTGGCGCTTGCCCATGACGTTACTCTTTATCCCTTAGCTTGCCGCCGGCGCCGCCGGTGCGGCGGCCGGTGCCGGTGCAGCACCCGGCGCAGCAGGCGCGCCTGCGCGCTTGGCTTTGCGGTCAGACGTATGCCCGTAGAACATCCGGGTCGGCGCGAACTCGCCGAACTTGTGACCGACCATTTCTTCGTTCACCATGACGGGAATGTGTTTCTGCCCGTTATAGACGCCGAAATTCAGCCCGACGAATTGCGGCAAAATGGTCGAACGCCGGCTCCATATCTTGATCATTTCGTGGCGGCCCGAAGAGCGCGCGGCCTCTGCTTTGCGCAGCAGATAGCCGTCGACAAAAGGACCTTTCCAAACTGAACGCGTCATAGCTTCTGTCCTTACTGCTGCTTCTTCTTGCGATCGTGCCGGCTCGCAATGATGAAGCGTTCGGTGCGTTTATTTTTGCGGGTCTTCTTGCCTTTGGTCGGAAAACCCCATGGCGTGACCCAGTGCTTGCCGCCCTTGGTGCGGCCACCGTGCGGGTGGTCGACCGGATTCATTGTAATGCCGCGGTTGTGCGGCATACGGCCCTTCCACCGTTGACGTCCGGCTTTGCCGATCGTGGTGTTCATATTGTCTGGATTGGACACTGCACCGACTGTCGCCATGCAACGGCCATGCACAAGCCGCTGCTCGGTCGTGCTCAGACGCAGGATGACATAATCCTGGTCGCGGCCGACGATCTGCACGTAGCTGCCGGCCGAACGCGCGAGCTGCCCGCCTTTGCCGATCTTGAGCTCGACATTGTGCACGATTGTGCCGACCGGAATATTGGCAAGCGGCATCGCGTTGCCGGGCTTCACGTCAGCATGCTCGGCGGCGATCACGGTGTCACCGGCGGCAAGACGCTGCGGCGCCAGAATATAGGCGAGCTCGCCGTCCTGATACTTGATCAGCGCGATAAAGCCGGTGCGGTTCGGATCGTATTCCAGGCGCTCGACGGTCGCGGGCACGTCAAATTTCGTGCGGCGGAAGTCGATCCGGCGATAGGCTTGCTTGTGGCCGCCGCCGCGGAAACGCGAAGTGATGCGGCCGTTATTGTTGCGGCCGCCGGTCGAATGCTGGCCTTCAGTCAACGACTTCACCGGCGCGCCCTTGTACAGCGACGAACGGTCGATGTTGACCAGTTGGCGCTGGCCGGGCGTGGTCGGATTGTAGTTTTTTAATGCCATCGCAACGCTCCCTACAATCCCGTGGTCACGTCGATCCTGTGACCCTCTTCGAGCGTCACAATCGCGCGCTTTACGTCGGACTGTTGTCCGATCCTGTTGCGGAACACTTTCAACTTACCCGGTCGCGTAAGCGTGTTGACGCTTTTCACCTTGACGTCGAACAGCTTCTCCACCGCTTCCTTGATTTGCGGCTTGGTGGCGTGCTTGGCCACCTTAAACATGACCTTGTTGTGCTCGGATGCCATCGTTGCCTTTTCGGTAATCACCGGGGCAATGATGACGTCGTAGTGGCGCGGATCGCTGGTGCTCATTTGAATCGCGCCTCCAGCGCATCGAGCGCGGCCTTGGTGAGCACAAGAGTCTTACGCCGCAAGATGTCGTAGACATTGATGCCCTGCACCGGCAGGACATCGATATTCGGGATATTGCGCGCCGCATTGCGGAAGTTGGCTTCGATCTCGGCGCCATCGATGATCAGCGCGTTCTCGAGTCCGAGCTTGCCGAACTGCTTTGCCAGACCTTTGGTCTTGGCGTCCTTGAGCGTCGCGCTCTCAAGCACAATGATGCCGCCGTCTTTGGCCTTCGACGACAGCGCGTGCTTGAGCGCGAGCGCGCGCACCTTCTTCGGGAGGTCGATAGCGTGGCTGCGCACCAAGGGGCCGAAAGCACGGCCACCGCCGCGAAACTGCGGCACACGCGCAGAGCCGTGACGCGCACCGCCGGTTCCCTTCTGCGCATACATCTTCTTGCCGGTACGCCAGATCTCGCTGCGGTCCTTGGTCTTGTGGGTACCGCGTTGACGCTTGGCGAGCTGCCAATTCACGCAGCGCTGGATGATATCGGTGCGTGGCTCGAGGCCGAAAATCGCATCCGGTAACATAGCCTTGCCGGCTTCCTTGCCATCGAGGGCGACGATTTTAAGCTCCATCACTCGCCCTCCTTTTTCTTTGCACTCTTGGCAGCGGCGGCAGCCTTGTCAGCAGCTTTGGCAGCCTGATCCGCCGCCTTGGTAGCCTGAGCTGCGGCCTTTGCTGCCTGGTCAGCTGCGGCAGCGGCCTTTTCCGCGGCCTGCTCCGCCTTGGGCGTTTGCCCGGCCTCAGGCGCCTGCTCGGACGCGGGTTTGGGCTGTTCCGGCTTCGCTTCGGCCGTTTCGCCCACGCGGAACTTGCCGGGCTTTGGCGCTTCCTTCGGAAGCTTTTTCTTCACCGCATCGCGCACCGTGACCCAACCGCTCTTTGCCCCAGGTACGGCGCCCTCGACCAGGATGAGCCCACGCTCGACATCGGTCTGCACAACCTTGAGATTGAGCGTAGTGACACGCTCGACACCCAGATGGCCGGGCATCTTCTTGTTCTTGAAGGTCTTGCCGGGATCCTGACGGCCACCGGTGCCGCCAATCGAGCGATGCGAAATCGACACGCCATGCGAGGCGCGCAGTCCCGCAAAATTCCAGCGCTTCATGCCGCCGGCAAAGCCTTTGCCGATCGTGACGCCGCAGACATCGACAAACTGACCGGGGATAAAGTGATCAGCCGTGATTTCCGCACCCACCGGGATCAGCGCGTCTTCGGTCACGCGGAATTCAGCAAGCTTGCGCCTGGGTTCAACCTTCTGCTTGCCGAAATAGCCACGGTCGGCCTTGCTCATGTTGTTGGCGCGGCGCGCACCCGATCCGAGCTGCAGCGCCACATAGCCATTTTTGTCCTTGGTGCGGTGAGCGACCACCTGGCACTGCGCGAGGCGCAGCACCGTCACCGGCACGTGCTCGCCGGCTTCGGTGAACACCCGGGTCATTCCGACCTTCTGTGCGACTACGCCCGAACGCATTGCCTATCCCACCCCGGCCTTACAGCTTGATCTCGACATCAACGCCGGCAGCGAGGTCGAGCTTCATCAGCGCGTCCACTGTCTGTGGCGTCGGATCGACGATGTCCAAGAGGCGCTTGTGCGTGCGCATCTCGAATTGTTCGCGGCTCTTCTTGTCGACGTGCGGCGAGCGGTTCACCGTAAACTTCTCGATTCTCGTTGGCAGAGGAATCGGGCCACGGACCTGCGCACCGGTGCGTTTGGCCGTGTTCACGATTTCGCGCGTCGACGCATCGAGGATGCGGTGGTCGAACGCCTTGAGCCGGATCCGGATATTCTGGCCGTTCATTGTCGTTTCTCTCGTCCGTCGTGCCCGCCCGTCAGCCGGGCAACCACGGAATGCCTAATCCAAGTAAAGATGCGGATGGCCGGGACTGGCCCGGCCATCACGCCTCGACACATCACTCGATAATGCTCGCCACCACGCCGGCGCCGACGGTGCGGCCGCCCTCGCGAATGGCGAAGCGCAGTTTTTCCTCCATGGCGATCGGCACGATCAAGTGCACTTCCATCGCCACGTTGTCGCCCGGCATCACCATTTCCGTGCCTTGCGGCAGGTGCACCACCCCAGTCACGTCGGTGGTGCGGAAATAGAATTGCGGACGGTAGTTGGTGAAGAACGGAGTATGACGGCCGCCCTCTTCCTTGGTGAGGATATAGGCTTCCGCCTTGAACTTCGTGTGCGGCTTGACCGAGCCTGGCTTGCACAGCACCTGGCCGCGCTCGACTTCCTCGCGCTTGGTGCCGCGGAGCAGGCAGCCGACGTTGTCACCGGCCTCGCCTTGGTCGAGCAGCTTGCGGAACATCTCGACGCCGGTGACGACCGTCTTTTGGGTTGGCTTGATGCCGACGATCTCGACTTCCTCGCCGACCTTGATGATGCCGCGCTCGACGCGGCCGGTGCAGACAGTACCGCGGCCGGAGATCGAGAACACGTCTTCCACCGGCATCAGGAACGGCTGGTCCTTCGGACGCTCGGGCTGCGGAATATAATCATCCACTGCCTTCATCAGCGCCAGGACCGACTCTTTACCGAGCTTCTCGTCGGTGCCCTCGAGTGCCTTGAGCGCCGAACCCTTGATGATCGGGATCTTGTCACCAGGAAAATTGTACTTGGACAGGAGCTCGCGGACTTCAAGCTCGACCAGTTCGAGCAGCTCCGGATCATCGACCATGTCGACCTTGTTCATGTACACGACCAGCGCCGGCACGCCGACCTGACGGGCAAGCAGGATGTGCTCGCGGGTCTGCGGCATCGGCCCATCGGCTGCGGAGACGACGAGGATGGCGCCATCCATCTGGGCAGCGCCCGTGATCATGTTCTTCACGTAGTCGGCGTGGCCCGGACAGTCGACGTGCGCATAGTGGCGCTTGTCGGTCTGGTATTCGACGTGCGCGGTCGAGATCGTAATGCCGCGCGCCTTCTCTTCCGGCGCCTTATCGATTTGATCATAGGCGGTGAAAGTGGCGCCGCCCTTTTCGGCCAACACCTTGGTGATCGCCGCTGTCAGCGTCGTTTTGCCGTGGTCGACGTGACCGATCGTCCCGATATTACAATGGGGCTTGGTCCGCTGGAATTTTTCTTTGGCCATGGAACTCTCCGTTCAGATCCTTCTGTTATCTTCGTTCCCGATCACGCGAATTTCTTCTGTACTTCGGCTGACACGTTCGCGGGCAGTTCCGAGTAGTGATCGAATTGCATTGTGAATGTGGCGCGGCCCTGAGACATGGACCGCAGATTGTTGACGTAACCGAACATATTCATCAGCGGCACCATCGCATTGATCACGTTGGCATTGCCGCGCATGTCCTGACCCTGAATCTGCCCGCGCCGCGAATTGAGGTCGCCGATGACGGAGCCGGTGTAGTCCTCCGGCGTCACCACCTCGACCTTCATGATGGGCTCGAGCAGAACCGGCTTGGCCATCTGGAGCGTTTCCTTGAGACACTGACGGGCGCAGATTTCGAAGGCGAGTGCCGAAGAGTCGACGTCATGATATTTGCCGTCGATCAGCGTCACCTTGAGGTCCACGACCGGGAAGCCTGCCACCACACCGGAGCCGAGCACGCTTTCGAGACCCTTCTCGACACCCGGGATGAATTCCTTCGGCACCGTACCGCCGACGATTTCGTTCTCGAATTCGAAGGGCGTGCCAGGCGGCGTGGGCTCGGCGATGATCTTGATCTGCGCGAATTGGCCAGAGCCACCGGTCTGCTTCTTGTGGGTGTAGCCGTGCTCGACGCGCTGCGTGATCTTTTCACGGAAGGCGACCTGCGGCGCGCCGATATTGGCGTCTACTTTGTAAGTGCGCTTGAGAATGTCGACTTTGATGTCGAGGTGCAGCTCACCCATTCCTTTGAGAATGGTCTGACCGCTTTCCTGATCTGTGGAAACGCGAAAGGACGGATCCTCGGCAGCGAGCTTGGCGAGTGCGACGCCGAGCTTTTCCTGGTCCGCCTTAGACTTCGGCTCGATCGCAATTTCGATCACCGGGTCTGGGAATTCCATCTTCTCCAGGATCACAGGTTTCTGGGGATCGCATAGCGTGTCGCCGGTGCGAACTTCCTTCAGTCCCGCCAGCGCGACGATATCGCCGGCGTAAGCCTCCTTGATGTCCTCGCGGTTGTTCGCATGCATCAACAACATGCGGCCAATACGTTCCTTGCGTTCCTTGGTCGAATTGATCACTCCGGTGCCACTGGTCAGCGTCCCGGAATAGATGCGGCAGAATGTGATGGTGCCGACGAAGGGATCGTCCATGATCTTGAAGCCGAGCAGCGCCAGCGGCGCGTCATCCTTCGGCTCGCGAATGACGTCTTCACCGTTGTCAGGATTGGTGCCGTGGATCGGTGGCACATCGAGCGGGCTCGGCAGATAGTCAACCACCGCATCGAGCAACGGCTGCACGCCCTTATTTTTGAAAGCAGAACCGCACAACACAGGGAAGAATGCGCCGGTGAGCACAGCCTTACGGATGAGCTTCTTGAGCAAAGCCTCGTCGGGCATCTTGCCTTCGAGATAGGCCGTGGCCGCATCATCATCGAGCTCACAGGCCGCTTCGATCATCTTGTCGTGGTATTCCTTCGCCTGATCCAGCATATCGGCCGGAATGTCGATGTCGTGATATTTAGCGCCGAGGGATTCATCGTCCCACACCACGCCCTTCATGCGCACCAGATCGACAATGCCTTTGAAATTCTGCTCGGAACCAATCGGAAGTTGGATAGCCACCGGCTTTGCGCCAAGCCGGGTCTTGATGTCGTCCAGACACTTGAAGAAGTCCGCACCGATCTTGTCCATTTTGTTGGCAAAGACGATGCGCGGGACTTTGTACTTGTCGCCCTGGCGCCAGACCGTTTCGGTCTGCGGCTCTACGCCCTGGTTGGAATCGAGCACGCACACCGCGCCGTCGAGCACGCGCAAAGAACGCTCGACCTCGATGGTGAAATCAACGTGGCCGGGCGTATCGATGATGTTGAGACGCTTCTCTTTCCAGAATGCGGTGGTCGCAGCCGACGTGATGGTAATGCCGCGCTCTTGCTCCTGCTCCATCCAATCCATCGTCGCGGCGCCTTCATGCACCTCGCCGATTTTATGGCTTTTGCCT
>Ga0209068_10000449_pt1 | contig 22363 bp, 23 predicted proteins | sample ColStrG_CSR_2012_FD_187200 | JGI IMG/M metagenome (GOLD analysis project Ga0209068, IMG submission 187200) | Freshwater sediment microbial communities in response to fracking from Pennsylvania, USA - Cold Stream Run_MetaG_CSR_2012 (SPAdes)... | ecosystem: Environmental > Aquatic > Freshwater >...
CAGGGAGTGGCGTTCGTCCTCGGCCGATCGGGTGATGCTCTGTTTGTAGATCAGCGGTCCCCCGTTGATCGATTGCCACACGCTGCTGCCGACCTGCACCTCGCTGGCCTTCACGCCGCTGGGGTCGACGCTGTCGATCTGGAATCGGTCCGGTGAGCTGTAGCGCTCGGTGTAAGACGTGCACGTCGGGCAGAGGCTGAAGGGTGGATTGTTGGGGCGCAGCGCGGTGAGGCTCTGTACCGCTCGGGTCTTGACGGCCGCGGTTTGCAGTTCGGCCAGCGCGGCGGCGGTGGCCCCCGGCAACGGAGTCCCCGTCGTGACCCCGACCGACGTCGATGCGCTCTCGGCCTTCGACCCCGACGAACACGCACTCAACCCGACCATGGCCACGACCACTCCTAGGGCGACCGCGACCGTCACCACCCGCGGCGCCCCGGGTCGGCCGAGGCGGCCCGGTCGAGCGAGTCGTCGGCTCATTGGCCGGCCACCCGCCAACTCCCTCGCGCCTCGCGCTTGGCCTCGTAGAGCGCGCCGTCGGCGGCCTGCACGAGTTCCTCGACCGAGAGATTGTGCGGGGCAACGGCGATGCCGATGGTGGCGCTCACCGTGACGGTCTCATCGCCCAGGTCGATGGGCTCCGCCACGGCCTCCACTAGCCGTGCCGCCAGCACCGACAGCGCCGCCGGGTCGGTGACGCCAGGGCACAGCACGGTAAACTCATCGCCACCGAGGCGGGCGACGAGGTCGCCGGCTCGCACCCCCGTCTCCAGACGATGGCCGACCTCCTGGAGGACGAGATCGCCGGCCCCGTGCCCATGCTGATCGTTGACGGGCTTGAATCCGTCGAGGTCCAGGTAGAGCACGCCGACCTGCGACTGGTGTTCCTTGCGGTCCACGGCCACACGGAGCTCTTCGAGGAACTGGGCCCGGTTGGCCAGCCCGGTGAGGACATCGTGGCTGGCGGCGAAGCGCAGGTCGGCGGCCGATCGTTCACCGGCGAGCACCAGTTCGGTCAGGCCGACGAGACGTTCGACGGAGACTCGGCAGGTGTGGTCGGCGTCCTCGTCGTGGCGGCGCCACAGCACCAGGCAGGCCTCGGGTCCCTGCGGGCCGGCGACGGGCCAGGCCCAACACCAGGCGTGTCCCCGTTGCTCTGCCTCCGCCCTCAGCGCCGGCGGCAGCGCGCGGACGGGCTGGCGGACGGGCTGGCCGGTCTCGAGCGCCTGACTCCAGGGGCTGTTGTCGAGGGCGATCTCGTTGGCTTGGGCCGGCCCGAGCCCCTCGGCGGCGATCCGCCCCAGCCACTGGTCCTCGCCGGGGTGATAGAGGACGAGTCCGTCCGCCTCCAGGGTCTCGGCCCGCATGACATCGACCAGCAAACCGAACGTGGTCTCGAGCGATGCGCTGCCGGCGATGGAGTCCAGGACCTGGTCGAGGAGCCACCGCTCGCCCCACGGACGCACGTAGACGATCAAGCCGTGCACGTCGGGATCATCGAGTTGGCTGTTGGCCGTGACCTCTACGACCGGGCGGTGGCCGTCCTTGTGGATGAGGCGAAACACCATGGGGCGCTGGAGTCCGCTACCGCCCAGCGCCGCGCCGATGGAATCCATGGAGTCCGGGCTGAAGTCGGTATCGAGATAGTCGAAGATGTTGGTCCCCAAGACCTCGTCCGGTCGATAGCCGAACAGCGTCTGCACATTGGCGCTGCTGTAGGTGATCTGGCCGAGTCCGTCGACGACGACGGTGATCTGCGGGCCACCGTCAATGAGACGGTGCAGGAGTCGATCGGATGGCTCGTTCCCTGCGTCCACGGCAACCGATGGTAGGCCGTGGCCGCACCCCGTCAGCGCCGGGAGTTCGCCTCTTCGATCCCGCCCGGTATCGTGGTGCCCATGTCCCTCGGTACCGACGCACCTGAAACCACCGCCCCGGAGACGGAGCCCGCGTTCGTGGTCACCGATGCCGCCCTGGCCAAGGTGCTGGAGATCCGCGGCGCCGAGGACGATCCCGAGTCGCTCTGCTTGTGGATCGAGGTGACGGGGACCAAGGGCCCTGACTACACCTACGACCTTTCCTTCGAGACCATCGCCGATCTCGAGCCCACCGATCATCGCGAGCCGATCGGTGCTTCGCTGATGGTGGCCATTCCTGAGGGCAGTCTGGAACAGCTCCGCGGCTCGACGCTCGACCTGCCCGCCAGCGCCGGTCAGGGTGGACTCGTCCTGCGCAATCCCAATCGCCCCAATCCCCTCGAGGGCGTGACCCTCGAACTGTCGGGCGATATCGCCGAGAAGGTTGCCCAACTGCTCGAGCAGTCCATCAATCCGTCACTGGCCTCCCACGGCGGGTACGCCACGCTGGTCGGGGTCGATGACACCAAGGTCTTCCTGACCATGGGCGGCGGCTGCCAGGGATGTTCCATGAGCGCGGCCACGCTGGTCGAAGGCATTCAGGTGGCCATCAAGGAAGCGATTCCTGAGGTGACCGAGATCATCGACGCCACCGATCACACGGCGGGCGAGAACCCCTTCTATACCTAGTCCGACCCCAGGTCGGATGCGGCGATGTGGTCCCCAGCCAGAAGGCTGGCCGCCGAAGCCATGATCCCGTCGCGGTCAAGGCCCAGTTCCGCCAGGATGGCGTCGGGCTTGCCGTGGGCCAGATAGGCGACGGGGGTGCCCAGCACGCGGACTCGGGGTTCGTACTCGCCGAGGGTGTGCTCCGCCAGCTGATCGGCGATGGCGCTGCCCACGCCGCCCTCGCGCACGCCATCCTCGACGGTGAGCACACAGCGATGGCGGGCAGCATCAGCCAGCATCTCGGCGTCGAGGGGTTTGACCACCCGGGCGTCCCACAACGTGACCGACACACCGTCGCTGATGAGACGATCGGCGGCCTGCTCGGCGGCGTCGAGCATCTTGCCCACGGAGATGATGCAGAGGTCCGTACCTTCCCGAAGCCGTCGGCCATGGAGGCCGGAGCCGATGGCTTCAGGGGCCTCCTGGCGAGCGGCCGTGCCCGGCCAACGCAAAGCCACGGGACCATCGGTGAGGTCCATGGCATCGTGCAACATCTGTTGGAGCTCCTGGTACGAGGACGGCGCAAACACCGTCATCCCCGGAATCTTGGTGAGCAGCATCATGTCGAGCACGCCGTGGTGTGAAGGTCCGTCCACGCCGGTCACGCCGGCCCGGTCGAGGCAGAAGATGACCGGCTGGCCGTGCAATCCGACGTCGAGGTTGACCTGGTCAATCGCCCGAGTCAGGAACGTCGAGTAGACCGCGACGACCGGGCGCAACCCACCCATGGCCATGCCCGCGGCGGCGGTGACGGCGTGCTGTTCGGCGATGCCCACATCGAAGCACCGGTCGGGGAATCGCTCGGCAAAGGGGAGCAGGCCGGTCGAATCCGGCATCGCCGCGGTGATTGCCACCAGTTCGGGGTGCGTGGTGGCCTCGTTGATGAGGGCTTCGGTGAAGGCGGCGGTGTAGCTGCCGGGCTTGGCTCGCCCGGGGCCCATGTCGTGGAGGTGCTTGATGGGGTCGTTTTCGGCAGGCCCGTAGCCGCGACCCTTTTGGGTGAGCACGTGCACGACCTGCGGTCCCGGGATCTGCGCGGCGTTGCGCAACGCCTCTTCGAGCGCGGGGATGTCGTGACCGTCGAACGGGCCGGTGTAGCGGACGCCGAGGGCTTCGAAGAAGGCGGTCGGTTCCCACATCTCGCGGATGGCGGCCTTGGTGGCGTCGAGGCCTCGCTCGAGCCGATCGCCGACCATCGGGATCTCCTGGAGCAGTCGCTCGAGTCGGGCTTGGCGACGCATGTAGACGGGGTTGTTCCGGATGCGGGCCAGGCTCTCGCCGAGGCGACTCACGGTGGGGGCATAGGAGCGGCCGTTGTCGTTGAGCACGATGATGCAATCGCGACCGCTGTGGCCGAGGTTGTTCAGGCCCTCGAAGGCCATGCCGCCGGTCATCGACCCGTCGCCGATGACGGCCACGACCCGGCGGTGATGCCCGAGGTCGCTGGCTTCGGCGGTGGCGAGACCGTAGGCGTAGCTGAGGATGGTCGAGGCATGGCTGTTCTCGACCCAGTCGTGCTCGCTCTCGGCTCGGCTGGGATAGCCCGACAACCCACCGGCTTCGCGCAACGTCGAGAACTCGTCGCGGCGGCCGGTGACGATCTTGTGGACGTATGCCTGATGGCCGGTATCCCACAACATGATGTCGTCGGGGGAGTCGAAAACGCGGTGCAGTGCCAGGGTCAACTCGACGACGCCCAGGTTGGAACCGAGGTGCCCGGAGCCCGCCTTGTCCACGGAGTCGACGATGAACTGGCGAATCTCGATGGCCAGGGTGTCGAGGTCGTCGTTGGAGAGCAGCTTGAGGTCGGCGGGCGAATTGATCTTCTCGAGGATCACTGGGGCAACCGTAGCCCGTCGCCCTGGGCTGACGCGAGGCAGCCGTCGGCATCGGAATGCCCCTGAGGTGCCGTGACTTCGGCTCGTGGCGGGCGGGCAAATCGGGGGAATGCCCGTTCGCACGCCCGGGCCAGGCCGTACCCGGCGGCGAGGGTGATGGCGCCGGCGGCGGCGTCGAGCAGGTAGTGGTTGGCGGTGATGATGATGGCGAACAGCGTGGCGGCGGGGTAGGCGATGGCCAGCCCTTTGGACCAACGGTGACGGAGCCGGGGGACGAGTACGGCGGCGCACCACAGCGCCCAGGCCATGTGCAGGCTCGGCATGGCCGCGTACTGGTTGGAGATCGATTTCATCGTCGGCGAATCGAACGACCAGAGCCCCCCGAAGCGGTCGAGGGTGTCGACGAAGCCGTAGCTCACGCCGGGTCCGGCCCCGTAGGCGCAATCGCACAGCAGTCGTGGCGGCATGAGGGGGAAGAGGCTGAAGCCGATGAGGGCCAGCGCGGTGGTGAAGGCCAGCGTGTTGCGCCAGAACCGGTAGGCGGTGGGCCACCGACGGAAGGCCACGGCCAAGACGGCCAGCGTGACCGCGAAATGGAACGTGCCGTAGAAGTCATCCACCAGCCGGATGAACCACGGAGCGCCGAGGAACCAGCCCTGCACGGTCGACTCGTGAAAGATCCCCAACCATTCCTCGAGATGGATCACCCGCTGAGCATTGTGGAAGGCATGGGTGGCCCCGACAGTCGCCGAGCCGAACAGATTGCGGGTGCCCGAATACAGCACGTAGAAGCCACCGACATAGACCAACTCGTGCCACCACACCAGACCCCTCCGGCGATCGTGGCGGGAGCGGGCTGGTCCGCGAGATTCGCGCCGCTCAGGATGCGGCTCGACGGGGGGGACGGGCACAAGGCGAAGTGTATGAGCGCCATGACAACGGTCCGCTTCGGGAGTACCGTGGGCCATAATTCACTCTTGGAGGTCGAAATGCGACGGAAAGTGGTGGTGTGGGCCGTACTGGGCGCACTCGTCTTGGCCCTGGCGGGCTGCGGTAAGGCCAAGGATTCGGCCGGCACGGTCGACGCCGGCGGCATCGAGGCGCCAACGGCCGCGTTCTTGTCCGGCGCAGCCACGAAGACGACGGAGGCGACGACCGGCAAGATCGCCATGACCATGACGATGAAGGGGCTCGGCTCCACGGACGGGGCGGCCACCATCACGGCCACCGGTGCCTACGACCACGCCGCCCGCCAAGCCCAGCTGACGATGGATATGAGCTCGCTGCTGGGGGCGTTCGGCTCGCTGGGCGGGGCCAAGACGGCCGGCGGGGCCGACACGAGCTTCGAGGAAGTCATCAGCGACGGCCACCTCTATGTGAAGGTGGGAGCCATGGCCAAGATGGTCGGCATCGACACGCCGTGGGTCGAGTTCACGGGCACCGATGACCTGGCCAAGCAGTTCACCGGTTCATCGGCATTCAGTCTTGACCCCAATGACGCCAACGGGGTCGGCGCCGATTACCTCTCCTATCTCCAGGGGGTGGCCGGCACGGTGACCGAGGTCGGCACCGAGCAGGTAGACGGGGTCGAGGCCACCCACTACAAGGCCGATGTCGACATCCAGCAACTGATGGCGAAGCTGGGTGACAAGCTCGGCGCGGAGGCCAAGAAACGCCTGGCGGGCAAGACGGGCGCCATCTCGGGCACTATCCCGATCGAGGTGTGGATCGGGTCGGACGGGCTCGTTCGCCGTCTCACGGTGAGCCTTGATGGCTCGTCGCTGGGCGGGACCTCGGCCAAGGGTTCCATGAGCCTCACTATCGACCTGACCGAACTCGGCCAGCCGGTGCAGATCACCGTTCCCCCCGCTGATCAGGTCAGTCCCTTCGATCTTGGTGCCAAGATGAAGGGCATGTTGTCGAAGCTGGGCGGGCTCACCGCCGGCTCCGGCGGCAACTGATCACCGCCTGATCACAGACTGATCTCGGCTGCGGCCGACAACCCTCGGGGGCACCACCTATGACCGTCACTGACCGTGTCGTGCAGGTTGGCGACATCGCCATGGCCATCACCGAGGCCGGTATGGGGGGCCGACCGCTGTTCTTGGTGCACGGTCACACCGCAGGCCGTCTCGACTTCGTGGACTACCTCGAACCCCTGGCCCAACGGGGCTGGCACGTCGTCACCCCCGACCTTCGCGGTCATGGCGGGTCGACCAAGCCAACGTCGGAGGACGACTACTCCCTCGAGATCTTCGCCGACGACGTATTGGGTCTGGCCGACGCCCTGGGATTCGATCGCTTCGTGATTCTGGGCCATTCGATGGGCGGGATGCTCACCCAGGAATTGGTCCTCCGCGCCCCGGAGCGGGTGGAGGCGTTGATCTTGATGGACACCGGCCACGGCTCGTTCGTCATGGACCCGGACCTGGTCGAGTTCGGGGTCACCGTGGCTCGCAATGACGGTATCGAGGTCGTGGCCGACATCTTGGCGACGATGGACGACGACCCACTGGCCAACGATGCCTACAAGCGCATGGTGGCCGAGAACCCCGCCTACGCCGAACGCAGTGACCGCAACCTGCGGGCGTCGTCGCCGGCCATGTTCGCGGCGACGCTCCTGCAACTCACGAGTCAGGTTGACCGACTCGACCGCCTGGCCTCGCTCACCATGCCGACGTTGGTGGTGGTGGGCGAGTTGGACGAGCCGTTCCGCGAGCCGAGTGCGCGTATGGCCGAGACGATTCCGAGTGCGCGTCTTGCCGTCATCGCCGACGGGGGTCACAGTCCGCAGTTCGAAGCGCCGGGGGAATGGTGGGATGCGGTGTCGGGCTTCCTCGACGAGGTCGCCGCCTCAGAAGCCGCCGACGACCCGGTGGTCTCGGCCTCGAGCTAGTCCCGTCTGCGGGTGCAGTTCTGGAACTCGTCGAGGGCACAGGTGGCGACGCTGAACGGCACTTCGAAGTGCTCGGCCACCTCGCCCGGGCCCACGCCCAGGCCTGCTCGTGTCGAGGAGCGCACGAACGCTTCGAGCGAGGTGCGGGGGACCAGTCGTCTCGCCACCTCGCGGTCGACACAACGCTCGTCGTTGTCGACAAATGACGCCAGAGCGGCCGACGCGCCGGTCGAGCGGAAACCAGCAGCACGTTCGTGGTGGATGAGCTCATGGGTCATCACCGCTCGGCGGTCTTCTCCCTGTAGGTCGGGGTCGATGACGATGAGGCCGAGTTCACCGCTTCGCGCGTAGAAGCCGCCGCCCATGAGGCGAGCGATGGGGTGGAATGAGAGGACCAAGTTGTCGCTCTCGGCGACGGCGCGCCAGGGGTCGAACGGCTCGTTGATCACCGAATCAGGTTAGGGGTGAGGTGTGACATCGCCGATCTTCATGGATCGGCGGCCCGTCGCCAGGGGGTTTGTGGATTACCGTTCGTGTCGGGCGGCTAGGCCTTCGACGTAGCCCTGGACCATGGCCTGCTGATCAGACGTCAGCTCGAGGTATTTCCGGGCGAAGCCCGAAGGGATGGCGCCGTCGGATCGGCTGGGCGCGCTTTCCGTCGGTCGTTCCCATGGCGCGTTCGCCTCCTCGTCACTGGGAGCGTCGCCTCCGGCGATGATGGTGTCGAACGTGTTGGCCGACCACCCCAACGCCCGCGATACTCCTCGTACCGTGAGGTCCTGGTAGCGGTCCCGTCCGGCGGACTCGATCAGCCGCCAGGTCGCCAGCGAGACCCGGGCTCGATCCGAGGCCTCCTGCTGCGTCCACCCTAGGTAGAGACGTCGGTTCCGTACTGCTTGCGCGACTCGCTTCCATGGTTCCATTCAGGCAGTCTCGCGGAAATGAGGGGCTATGGCTAGCTTCGTGGCGACAGGAACACGTTTCACTTTCATTGGTGTAGCACAGGAAGCGCGATAGGAAAAGAGAAAAGCTTATGCTTGACTAGATGTCAGTAGTCATGGTTACGTCTGGTCCATGCCCGTCAACCGCCATGCCCTGCGAGTGATCCGTGAGCGATCCGGGTTGACGCTGTCGGCGTTGGCCCTCCTCGCTGGCGTCAGCCAACCCCATCTGTCCAACATCGAGCGCGGCCGGCGTCAGGCATCACCGGCGCTGCTCCTCCGCCTCGCCGAGTCGTTGAAGGTTCCCGTCGTGGCCCTCATCACGGAGACCGAAGCGATTCCCGATGAGGGGCGCGCCCGCCAGGTGGGCCAGGGCGTGGGCGGCGTGATGACCCTCGAAGGCGCGACGCTGTCCGAGGCCCACCATCTCCGGTACCTGCGGTTCACCTAGCCCGACGGTTCAGCGGGCCTTGTCCAAGAACCGCTCGACGTCGACGACCACCCGGGTGACCCGACCGACCACCACCAAGCCGCGCTCGTCGTGGGCCGAGACGGTGAACGTGATCCGTCGGCCGCTGACCTTCTCGACCGTCGCTTCGGCTCGCACCGTATGGCCGACGGCCGTGGGGGCGAGATGATCGATCCGGACCTTCGCCCCTACGGTCGTCTCGTTGGCGGCGAGGCGGCCGGCGATGGCCAGGATCGATGCTTCCTCGCACCGGGCGATGAGCCTCGGGGTGGACAGAACCGGCACGGAACCGGAGCCCATGGCGATCGCGGTGTCGCCCTCGGTGACGACGAACTCGACGCTGGCGCTCAGGCCGACTTTCACGGGCACCGGGTTACCATAAACATCTCCCTACCTGTCCGGCCAATGCGCCTGGGTGCTCACGCGTCCAGATCGGGTTCTGGCCGCCGCTCCGCTCAGAGAGGCCAACGCGTGATCGAAGAGTCCGTCATCAGCCGGGTGCTCGGCACCGCCCTACGCACGGGCGGCGACTTCGCCGAGGTCTTCGTGGAGGACAAACGATCCTCGTCCGCCGTCCTCGACGACGGCAAGGTGGAAGAGCTCACCTCCGGACGTGACCGGGGCGCCGGCATTCGCGTGGTCGTGGGCGATACCACTGGGTTTGCCCACACGGCCGATCTCACCGAGGCCGGGCTGTCCGCCGCGGCCGAGGCCGCGGCCGCCGCCGCCCGCAGCGGCGGGGGTGGCACCAACACCATCGCCCTCACCCGTCGCGACGCACCGGCGCCCAATGTGGTGGAGATTTTCCCCGGCGACGTGCCCAAGGCCCGCAAGGTGGAGCTGCTCACCCGGGCCAACGACACGGCCCGGGCCCAGGGCGGGGCCATCAGCCAGGTGTCGGCCAGCTACGGCGACAGCCGGCGCCGCATCCTGGTGGCCAACAGCGACGGGTTGCTGGCCGGCGACGACCAGGTGAAGACGTTCTTCGCGGTGTCATGTGTGGCGACGGGCGACACCGGGATGCAGACCGGTCGCGAAAGCGTCGGTCGCACAGTTGGCTTCGAGCTCTTCGATCTCTACGACGTCGAGGAGCTGGCTCGCAACGCCGCCGATCGGGCCCTCACCAAACTCAACGCCCGCCCCGCCCCGAGTGGGCAGATGCCGGTGGTCATCGGCTCCGGTGGTGGCGGCGTGCTCTTCCACGAAGCGTGTGGTCACGGGCTCGAGGCCGACCTGGTGGGCAAGAGCGCATCGGTGTTCAAGGGTCGGGTCGGCGAACTGGTGGCCAGCCCGACGGTGACCATCGTGGACGACGGCACCATGGGCGGGGAGTGGGGTTGTTTCGCCATTGATGACGAAGGCCACGCCGCCCAACGCAACGTGCTCATCCAAGACGGAGTGCTCACCGACTACATGTGGGATCTGCTCCGAGCTCGCAAGGAGGGGCGCCAGAGCTCCGGCAACGGTCGGCGCCAGAGCTACCAGTACCTCCCCATGGTCCGCATGACGAACACCTACCTGCTCAACGGCCCGGATGATCCGGCCGAGATCATCGCGTCCACCGACAAGGGGGTGTACGTCAAACACCTCGGCGGTGGGCAGGTCAATACCGCCACCGGCGACTTCGTGTTCGGAATGACCGAGGCCTACTTGATCGAGAACGGCGAGATCACCGAACCGTTGCGCGAGGGCAACCTCATCGGCAACGGCCCCGAGGTGCTCAACCGCATCGATGCCCTGGGCAACGACTTCGCCATGGGCCCCCCGGGCACCTGTGGCAAGGACGGCCAGGGCGTACCCGTGGGCGACGGCGTGCCCACCCTGCGGGTGTCGAGCCTCACCATCGGCGGCACCGCCGCGTAACTTCTGGGCCCGGCGACACTCCGCCGGGCCGCCTTCGGCATTCGGGTTTCATCTACAGAGCTGCTCCGCCTGGCGGCTGCGCAGCGTTGGGAGCAAGACGTGGATCTGCTTGACATTGGTGACCGGGTAGTCGCCATGGCCCGTGACGGTGAGCAGGTCGAGGCCGTTGTCTCGCGCGGCCGCGACACCGAGATCAAGGCGTATGAGGGCGAGATCGAATCCCTGTCGTCGGCGCAATCCCAAGGGGTCGGTATCCGGGTCATCGCCGAGGGCCGCCAGGGGTTTGCCTACGCCGCCACCTTCGACGACGACGTCCTGGCCGAGACCCTGGCCGAGGCGCGGGACAACGCGGGGTTCGCTACGCCCGACGAGTTCCTCGGATTGGCCGAGCCGGACGGGGTGGCCGTGGCCGATCTCGACCTGTTCAGCGCGGCACTGGAGAGCTTCCCCACCGACCGCAAGGTCGAACTGGCGGTGGAGCTGGAGCGGGCGGTGATGGCGGCCGACTCCAGGATCTCCGGGATCGAATCAGCCGAATATGTGGACGTCATGGCCGAGGGGGCGATCGTGTCGACCACCGGCATTCGCACGCTGGGTCGGGAGACGGCCTGCTACGTCATGACCTACGCCATGGCCGTCGAGGGCGACGAGACCCAGACGGGATTCGGTTTCTCGGTGGGTCGGGACCCGAACGAGCTGGATGTGGCTTCCGCCGCGGCCGAGGCCGCCCTGCGGGCCACCCGCATGTTGGGGTCGGTCAAGCCCGAGAGCGAGCGGCTCACCGTGGTGCTCGATCCGTGGGTGACGGCCCAGTTCCTGGGGATCATGGCCTTCACGTTGAACGGTGAGGCCGTGCTCAAGGGCCGGTCGTTGTTCGCCGACCGCATGGGCGAGGAGGTGGCATCTCCGCTCCTCACGCTGGTCGACGATCCCACCAATCCGGCGGCCTTTACGGCCACCGAAACCGACGGCGAGGGCCTCGCCACCCGGCGCAATGTGCTCATCGACCAGGGCGTCCTGAAGCTGTTCGTGCAGAACGCCTACACGGCGCGACGAGCGGGCACGCACTCAACCGGATCGGCCGTGCGGGGTGGGTTCAAGAGCACACCCGGCGTGGGTTGCATGGCGACGTCGTTGGCTCCCGGGACCGCCTCCCAGGCCGAACTGGTGGCGGGGATCGGTGACGGCCTGCTGATCCAGGACGTGGCCGGACTCCACTCCGGGGTCAACCCCATCAGCGGTGACTTCTCCACCGGGGCCGAAGGCCTGCGGATCCGGGGTGGCGAGCTGGCCGAGCCGGTACGCGAGTTCACGATCGCCTCGACGCTGCAGCGGATGCTCAAGGACGTCCAGGCGGTGGGCAACGACCTGCAATGGCTCCCCATGAGTGCCTCCGGGGTGAGCCTGGTCATCGACGAGGTCACCATCTCGGGGGTTTGAGAGACACGTGGTGGAACTCATCGATCTCGCTCGGCGCGTGGTCGAGCGAGCGCAACCGGGTGAGCAGATCGAGGCCTACGTGGCCCGGGGCGTGTCCACGCACGTCAAGGCCTACGGGGGCGAGGTCGAGTCGCTGACGTCGGCCGAGTCGTTCGGGGTTGGCATCCGGGTGATCAACGATCAGCGTCAGGGCTTCGCCCACGCCGGTTCGTTCGACGAGTCGGTCTTGGCCGAGACGCTGGCCGAGGCCAGGGACAACGCGTCGTTCGGCGAACAGGACGAATGGTTTGGGCTGGCCGAGCCCGATGGTGTCGAGCCGGTCGACCTGGAGTTGTGGCACGACGCCCTGGCCACGTTCGCGCCCGACCGCAAGGTCGACCTGGCCATCGCCCTCGAGCAGGCGGTGCTCGGCCGCGACCCACGGGTGAAAGGCGTGCGGGCCGCGGTGTACGCGGACTCGGCCGGAGAGGGCGCCGTGGCCTCGAGCACCGGGGTCCGTGTCTACGGACGGGCCACGTCGTGTTGGCTGTCGGTTTCGGCGTTGGCCGACGATGGCACGGAGACGAAGATCGGCGGCGGCATCGACGTGGGTCGGGAGCCGGGTGAACTCGATGTCGAGGTGGCGGCCACCGATGCCGTGGCCAAAGCGGTGCGCCTCTTCGGCGCCAAGCCGGTGCCGTCGCAGCGGCTGGCCATCGTGCTCGAGCCTCGGGTGGCGGCCGCCATCATCGGGTTGGCCGGGGGCACGCTGAGCGGCGACCGGGTGCTCAAGGGCCGATCGCCGTTCGGTGGGCGGCTGGGGGAGTCCATCGCCTCACCGTTGTTGAACCTGGTGGACGATCCCACGAACCCCGCCTCGCTGGCCGCCGATAGCCACGATGGTGAAGGCCTGGCCTGCCGCCCGAACGAGTTGATCGTCGAGGGGGAACTGCGGCAATTCCTGCACAACGCCTACACCGCTCGCCGCGCCGGCGTCAGCTCGACGGGCTCGGCCGTTCGGGGCTACCGCTCGACGCCCGGCGTCGGCTGTCAGGCCCTGTCGGTGCGGCCCGGGTCGGGGACCCATGACGAACTGGTGGCCCGTGTCGAGGTCGGCCTGTTGGTCGATTCGATGAGTGGCTTCCATTCGGGGGTCAATGCCGTCAGCGGCGACTTCTCGGTCGGGGCTGAAGGGCTCATGATTCGTAACGGCCAATTGGCCGAGCCGGTGCGGGAGGTGACGATCGCCTCCACGCTGCAACGACTGCTGCTAGGGATCGAGGCGGTCGGGGCCGACCTGGAGTGGTTGCCCAGCGGAACGGGTTCGGTGACGCTGGTCATCGGCGACGTCGCCCTCAGCGGGACGTAGGTCTGGCCCCGCTCAGTGGGTGCAGCCGGCAGCCGCAGCCTGCATGGCCGATTTGACCGCATCCTGGTTTGCCTTGTCGACGACCTGGCTCCATGTCAGCGCCTTCGATGCGGCGCTGGCGATGCAGTCGACCGACGCCGCGGGGATGCCGCTAGAGGGCTCAGCCAGGATGGTGGCGAGGCCCTTCTCGAGCGATATGCCGCAGGTGTCCATCGCCGCACCGAAGGGAACGCTCATGGCCTCGCCGCCGGTGCCCGTCGCCTTTGAGTCATCCAGAGCGGCGATTTTGTCCATGAGCTCGGGGGTCACGCATGACTGCTGGGCGGCGGAGGCGCCAAGCTGGTCGAGCTTCGCCTGCTGTACGAACAGGGCTTGTACCGTGGCGCGGTCGCAGCTGATGCCGGCCTGGAACACTCGGATGCCGACCGAGTCGGCGAGCTTGTCGCTGTCCGAGGCGCTCTTGAACCCGGCCACGATGACCGCGTCGGCGTTGCTGAGGTTGGTCAGGGTGCACGGGGCGATCGTCGACGACAGCACGGCGGGGGTCGTGCCGGAGCTGTCGGCGAAGAACCACGACAAGCCGGTGGCGAACGTTGCCGGGTCGACCGAGGGCACCACCGTCGTCTCCGGCACCGTGATCGACGATTCAGAGGAGGCAGTGGTGGTGCCCTTGCTGCCGCAGGCCGTGACCAGCAGACCAAGGCCGAGGGCGACGGCCAACAGGGTGAGCAGCGATCGGCGCATCGGCATTTTCTCGCCGAGATCTCGTGTCGGTCCTTCCCGATTCATGGCGTCGCATTCGGCCCGACGAGGGCCAGCACGGGGATCCCGCGGCCCAAGGCGGTAGCGATGCCCGGAGCATCGGCGGGGCGCACGGCCAAGGTCACACTCGTGTCCTCGACGCCGATGACCGTGGCTCCTGCGGCCACGACCGACGCGCTCTCGGCTCGGTCGAGACCGCCAGGGTCGGCGGTAAGCACGTCGACCACATCGCCCACGTGGACGGTGAGGCCGGATCCGTCGCTCGGTCGCGGTACCGGGACGCCCCTCCAGCCCGGCGGGATCAGTGCCGCGATTCCCGATATGCCCGCCGGGGCGAGCCGGGCCCGGTCGACCACCTCGCCTTCGACGATCTGCGCCGTGACCACCCGCCCGATCACCTCGGGACCCGACGCACCGGGTGCCAGGGCCAGGACCGGCAGCTGGCGGGTCGTAAGATCATCGGCGGTGACGGTCCGTCCCGGTTCGATGTCATGGCGGGCGACGACCACCACCCGGAGGGCTCCGAGTCCCGCCACGATGTCGCTCGCGTGGCGGACCTGACCGGCGACGAGGGTTGCCGCGCCCAGGGCCAACACGACGGCGAGCAGCCAGCGGGCCATCTGCGCTCGTGATCCCCGCCACCAAACCGGCGGGCGGCCCAGCGCCCGCGATCTCCCCGTCACCGATCGATCCCGCCGTCCCATCACATGACTCCTCCTGACGCGCCGAACTCGCGACGGGGAAGCAGCCGCGGGGAGGGTCGGCGCCGAAGCGACGGGCGGATCGGCTGAGACTAGAGCAGCGGTGGGGGTGGCGTCATCCCGTTGGGGCCGGCGGCGCAGGTGCAGGCGCGCACCGTAGGCACGGTGTCGATGGCCCGGAACAACACCCCGCGGACCCGATCGACGTTGCGGTCGAAGAAGGCGAAGACCTCTTCCTGGGTAACCGCTTCGATGCCGTCCACCCCCTCCACCCCGACGTCGTAGTCGGTGATGAGGGCGATGGTGGCGTAACAGATGCCCAGCTCGCGGGCGAGATAGGCCTCGGGGTACTGGGTCATGTTGATGACGTCCCACCCGGCTTCGCGGTACCACTTCGACTCGGCGCGGGTCGAGAAGCGGGGGCCCTGTACGACCACCACCGTTCCGTGGTCGTGGACGGTGATGTCCTCGGCGCGGCCGGCCGCCGACGCCACGGCCCGCAACTCGCTGCAGTAGGGATCAGCGAACGACACGTGGTTGGCGCCGGGTCCGTCGAAGTACGTCTGCTCGCGGTCATGAGTGCGGTCGACGAGCTGATCGCACACAACGAAATCGCCCGGCTTCAACTGCGGTTGCAATGAACCGGACGCGCACGGCGCCAGGATCCGAGTCACTCCGAGTTCCCGCATGGCCCACACGTTGGCTCGATAGTTGATGCGGTGCGGCGGGATGGAATGGTCGAGGCCGTGGCGGGGGAGAAAGGCCACCCGCCGGCCGTGGTGGGTGCCGAGGTGCAGCGAACTGCTGGGGGCCCCGTACGGCGTCTCGACGGCTACCTCCGTCACGTCGTCGAGCAAGGCGTAGAGGCCGGAACCCCCGAACACGCCGATCTCGGCCCCGTCGGTCATCGCCGCACCAAACGGGAGGCCATCGTCAGGCCGGGGTGGTTTCCTTCTTGCTCGTCGACGCTGGTGTCGACGGCTTGGCCGGGGTGGAGCCGCCCGAGGAATCCGACGAACTCGAAGAGCTCGACGAGCCTGAGTCGGACGTGCCCGACGACGAGGAGGAGCTCGACGAGTCGGAGCTCGTGGTCGACGAGTCGGATGAGGCGGCAGTGTCGGACTTGGCGGCCGTCTTGGTGGTGCCGCGGCTGTCCGTCTTGTAGAACCCCGAGCCCTTGAAGCTGATCCCGACTGAACCGAAGACCTTCTTCAGGCTTCCCCCGCAGTTGGGGCAGGTGTCGAGCGGATCATCAGTGAACGACTGGACCACTTCGAGATCCTCGCCGCAGTCCTTGCAGCGGTACTCGTAGGTGGGCATTGAATCCTCCGGCGGGGCGGTGAGCGTGTAGTCGAGGGTGGGCGCGGCGCGGCACTGGCACTCGCGTCAAGAGAGTGCCAAGTATAGGCGGGAACCGGACGATCGGTGCCTGTCGGCAACGAAGTCGGGATGGCGAGGGTGCCCCGCCTACAGTGGCGCCATGACGAGTTCCGCACCGGCGAAGCCGGCCGTGACCAAGGCGGTGATTCCCGCGGCAGGCCTGGGAACGCGCTTCTTGCCGGCCACGAAAGCCCAGCCGAAAGAGATGCTCCCCATCGTGGACAAGCCGGCGATCCAGTTCGTCGTCGAAGAGGCAGTTCGCGCCGGTATCGATGACATCTTGATCATCACGGGTCGAGGCAAGCGTTCGCTCGAGGATCACTTCGATCGGAACTTCGAACTTGAGTACTACCTCGAGAGCCGGGGCAAGATTCACGAGCTGGACGAGATCCAGGCGCTGGCCGAGATGGCCGACATCCATTACGTGCGCCAGGGCGAGCCCCTCGGTCTGGGCCACGCCGTGTCGGTGGCCCGCAAGCACGTGGGCGACAACCCATTCGCGGTGCTCCTGGGTGACGACATCATGGACCGTCGTTCGGTCGTGCTCCCCGGCATGATCGAGACGTATCAGCAATACGGCCGGTCGGTCGTGGCGCTCCAGGAGTTCCCGTTGGAGCAGATGTCCAGCTATGGCTGCGTGAAGCCCGAGCGGGTAACCGACCAACTGGTGCGGGTGCTCGACATCGTCGAGAAGCCCTCGCCCAACGAGGCTCCGTCGAACTTGGCGGTCATGGGCCGCTATGTGTTCACTCCCGAGATTTTCGACGCGCTCGAACAGGTGAAGCCGGGTGTCGGCGGCGAGATCCAACTGACCGACGCCATCGCCCTGCTGCTTGGTGAGCAAACCGTCTACGGCTACACGTTTTCTGAGGGGCGCTACGACATTGGCAACAAGCTCGACTATCTCCGCGCCACCGTGGAGATCGCCATCGACCGTGACGATCTGGGTCCCGAGTTCCGGGCCTTCCTGGTCAAGTTGATGAAGGACCGGGATCTGGCGTGACCCCGTTGGGGGAGGCGCGGGCATTTGTGCTCGGGGCCTGCACGCCGCTCGAACCGCGCTGGCTGTCGCTCGCCGACGCGCTCGGCTGTGTGGCGGTCGAGGGTCTGGTGTCGAGCGAGTTGGTCCCACCGTTCGCCAATACGGCGGTGGACGGGTTTGCTGTCCGGGCGATCGACACCGTCGGGGCGAGTGCGGCGGCCCCCGTCCGCTTCGCCGTGCTCGGCACGATCGCCGCGGGTATGGCTCCCACCCTTGAGCCGGGCGCCGGTGAGGCCGTGAGGATCATGACCGGAGCCCCCGTGCCGGCGACCGCCGATGCCGTCGTCATGGTCGAGGACAGCCGCCCCGCTCCCGACCGCGGTGGCGCCGATGCCGCAGGGGGAGCGGTCGACCTGATGGCTGAGGTGACTCCGGGCAAGCACGTGCGCCCGGCGGGAGACGACCTCCAACCCGGCGACGCGGTGTTTCCTGCCGGCGACGTCTTGAGCGCGGGACACCTCGGGGTGTTGGCCACCCTTGGCCACGCCGAGGTCCGGGTCGTGCCCCCGGCCCGCGTGGGGGTGATGTCGACGGGCGACGAACTGGTCGACGCCGGAGTGGAACTGCGGCCGGGACAGATCCGAGACTCCAACCGCCGGACCCTGCTGGCGTTGGTGGCCCAGGCCGGGTGCGTGGCGGTGGATCTGGGGCGCATCGCCGACGACGAGGACGCCATCACCGTTGCCCTCGAGCGCGGCGCGGCGACGTGCGATGCGCTGGTCACCAGCGGTGGTGTGAGCATGGGCGACTTCGACTTCGTGAAGGTGGTCCTCGACCGCATTGGCATCATGCGCTGGATGCAGGTCGCCATCAGGCCGGCCAAGCCGCTGGCCTTCGGCACGATCCCTGGCCCCGACCAGCGCCGGATCCCCGTCTTCGGGTTGCCTGGCAATCCGGTGTCATCGGTGGTGTCGTTCGAGCTGTTCGCGCGGCCCGGATTGCGACGGATGATGGGTCACGACGATGCCGATCTCGATCGTCGCCGGGTGCAGGCGGTGGCCGACGAACCGATGGCGCGGTCGGCCGACGGGAAGATCCATTTCGCCCGGGTCGTCTGCCACTACGGCGAGGACGGGCGCTACCACGTGCGTCTCGCCGGTGGTCAGGGCTCGCACCATCTGAGCGCCCTGGTCGGCGCCAATGCGTTGGCCGAACTCGTCGACGGCCCCGGGGTCGAGGCCGGCGGGCTGGTCGACGTATTGCTGACCGAGTGATGTCCGGCGCCGAATCGTCACCGCCCGAATCGCCGCGGCCGCGGCCGTCGCCGTCCAGTTCGGGGTCGCAGGCGGGAACCCTGGTCTTCCATCTCACCGCCTCGCAACGGCGCCGGTATCGCATCGGCTTGGCCGGCGCGGCCGCCATCGTGTGGGTGCTGGGGCTTGTCCGCTTAGTGGTGTCGGGTCGGGTGGCGTCCTCGTCGGGCTACCTCGGCCTGATCGTGTTGGCGCTGGCCCTGGTGGCGACGGCGGCCGCGGTCGGACTCGTCCTGCCCGTTGTCGTCGTGGATGGCGACGGGGTCCGATCTCGTTGGGGGTTCCGACGATCGGCGGTTCCGTGGTCTTCGGTAACGGCCATCGGCGTGCGTGAGCGGGGGGAGGCCCGCCGGGTGGTGCTCGATCACGAGGGCGGCAAGACCGTCCTGCCCGTCCCGCTGACCGGGGGGTCGATCCTGAGTCCGGGTGTCGATCCCGCGCTCGATCACAAGGTGGATCTCCTGCGCCAGTGGTGGCAGGAGCACCTGGGGCCGTAGCCTGGCGGGGTGGTGGACACCTCGGAGCACAGGATGCAGCCGCAGTCGACGGCCCTGGTCGACTCGTTCGGGCGCGTCCATCGCGACCTGCGCATCTCCGTCACCGACCGCTGCAACTTCCGCTGCACCTACTGCATGCCGGCGGAGGGGATGCCGTGGCTGCCCCGCGAGGATCTCCTCACCTACGAGGAGTTGACCCGGGTCGCCGCCCTCATGGTCAACCGCTACGGCTTCGACGGCGTGCGCATCACCGGTGGCGAGCCCACCGTGCGGTCGCACCTGCCCGTGCTCATCGAGAAGCTGGCTGCCCTGAAGACGTCGGCGGGGGCACCGCTCGACGTGGCCCTCACCACCAACGGGGCCACCCTGGGACTCATTGCCCACGACCTGGCCGAAGCCGGTCTGGGGCGCATCAACATCTCGTGTGATTCCCTGCGCCCCGAACGGTTCCGACAGCTGACCAAACGCGATCGTTTGACCGAGGTCCTGGAGGGAATCGCCGCAGCCGTGGCGGCGGGCCTGGCGCCCGTGAAGATCAACGTGGTCGTAATGCGAGGCGTGAACGATGACGAGATCGTCGACTTCGCCACCTTCGGCCGCGACCGGGGCGTGACGGTGCGCTTCATCGAGTTCATGCCCCTCGACGCTCAGGGCGCGTGGACGAATGATCAGGTCATGACGCAGACGGAGATCTTGTCGGCCATCGCCGCGGTCTACCCGCTCGAGCCGGTAGGTCAACGCGGGTCGGCGCCGGCCGAGCAGTTCCGCTATTTGGATGGGCGCGGTGATGTCGGGGTGATCGCCAGCGTGACCCACTCGTTCTGCGAATCGTGCGACCGGCTGCGCCTCACGGCCGAGGGTCAGGTGCGCAACTGTCTGTTCTCCGACGACGAGTTCGATCTGCGTGGGCCGCTGCGTTCGGGTGCCTCCGACGATGACCTCGCCGCCATCATCGAGCGGGCCGTCGGCGCCAAGTGGGCGGGTCATTCGATCAACCAGGTCCAGTTCATCAAGCCACGCCGGGGGATGAGCCAGATCGGCGGTTGAGCCGCCGATCTAGACTCGTCGACCATGTCCGATCGCGGCCTCACTCCCGGTCTCACCCACCTCGACCCGCTGGGACGCGCCCGCATGGTGGACGTGACCCCGAAGGACCCGACGCATCGACGTGCCATCGCCCGGGCCCGCATCCACATGCAGCCGGAAACGGCGTCGCTGGTCGCCCGCGGTGCGGTCACGAAGGGCGATGTGCTGGCCGTGGCCCGGGTGGCCGGTATCCAAGCGGCCAAGCGCACCTCCGACCTGATCCCGCTCTGTCACCCGCTGTTGGTCGGTTCGGTGTTCGTGAACTTCCGCATCGAGGACGCCTTCATCGAAGTCGAGGCGCAGGTCGACACCGTCGATCGAACGGGGGTCGAGATGGAGGCGCTCACCGCCTGCTCGGTGGCGGCCTTGACCATCTATGACATGTGTAAGTCGGCCGATCGATCAATGGTTATCGGCGAGCTGGCGCTGTGGGAGAAGACCGGCGGTCGATCGGGTACCTACCGTCGGCCGGTGGATCCCGACGACCCGGACGGTCTCGACGGTCTCGATGGCCTGAATCGCTGACGAGGCACCGTGGCGGACGTCAATATGCGTCGAAACGGTGACGACTGACCGCAACGTCAGGTAGCAACGGCGGGATGTTCGTAGTAGAACTGTAACAACCGTCCACCGACCGTAACTCCGCATTCGGTGCTCTCCTCCGGGGCTCAACGTGCGACATCCACCTTTTCGACTGGGGTGGTGACTACGGTCACGAGCAACAAAGGCAGGCGCGGAGCGTGCAGTTCGTGGTGCTTTTCATCATTGCGGTGTTGTGGGCGTTGTATCTGATCTCGTGGGCGAAGAGCCGCACCGAGCATCGCAGCGTCAACTCAATTTCCACGTTCAACAAGCACCTCTCCGTCCTCGAGCGCACCGCGCCGGGACGTTCCGCCGCCCCGACCCGCATTGCCGGGTCCCCCGTTCCCTTGCGGACCACCGCCTCGTTGGCCCGTCCTGCATTCGCACCGGTCAGCTATCGGGTGGCCGGCTCAGCCATGTCCCGTCACCAGGCTCGGGAGCGCCGCAAGAACATCCTGTGCGGTCTGGCCGGAGCGGTCGTGGTGACCCTCACGCTGACGGTGCTGCTCGGCGGGCCCATCGTCTACCTTCAGTTGCTCGCTGACGTGTTGCTCGCTGGCTACGTCGTGGCGCTGGTGCAGATGCGGCGCATGGCCGAGGAGCGACACCAGAAGGTGCGGTACTTCCCGGTGGTCGCCGAGCGTTCGACCCAGCAGGGTCCGCAGAGCCTCGTGCTCCAGCAATCCGCGAACTAGCTCCCGCCGAATCGGCGTCGCACGACCATCGCAGGACGGCCAGAACGGCGCGGATAGAGGCGGTTGGCGGCTCGGCTATCCTGAGCGCTCCTTCGGGGGTGTAGCTCAGTTGGCTAGAGCGCTTCGGTCGCATCGAAGAGGCCGTGGGTTCGAATCCCATCACCTCCACCAGCATCACGATCCTCGGCTGGTCGCCGTCTCCCGGCCATCGTTCCTGCATCTGGCCCCCCCCACAGGGCGCGAAATGCAGGAACGAACCGAGGGCACCGGGCGCGAGATTGACCCCGGTTTGACCAGCGCGGGGACGTTGCGCACCTCGTGAAACCTGTGTGCCTCAGGCTCCGTTCACGGCCAATCCGACCGGCAGGCCCTTCCGGGCGATGCTAGAACGTGTTCTAGACTCGCAGTCAGTAGGTCAGGAAGCTGACGCCCCATTGGGTGGCGGCGGCCGGGCGCCGCAGGGGGCGATGTCGTATTCACGCCATCAGGGGGAATCTGAGTTGAGACGAACACGTAGTCGGGCCATCGCCGTAGCAATTGCCGTCGTCATGGTCACGCTGGCGGCGGCCTGTAGCCGGGGCTCGGTGGAGACCACCGGCAACGCCACCTCGACGACCGCGGCCGGGAGCGGCGCGCCAGCCAATGGCCAGTTCGGAACCCTCACCGACCCGGTGTGTGGGCCGGCTCCCGCCGGCGCCACCGCGACTGAGGCCGTGGTGGGCCTGACCGCCGACACCATCCGCCTGGGCACCGTCTCCGACGTCGGCTACAGCGGGGCGCCTGGTCTCAACCAGGAGCTCTTCGACGCCAGTGACGTCTTCGCCCAGTGGTGCAACTCCCTCGGCGGCATCAACGGCCACAAGATCCAGATCGACAAGCTCGACGCCAGGGTGACCGAGTACAAGCAGCGGATCCAGGAGGCCTGCACGCAGGACTTCGCCCTCGTCGGCGGCGGCGGGGTGTTTGACGACGCCGCCGACGAGGGCGA
>Ga0209068_10000451_pt1 | contig 22338 bp, 14 predicted proteins | sample ColStrG_CSR_2012_FD_187200 | JGI IMG/M metagenome (GOLD analysis project Ga0209068, IMG submission 187200) | Freshwater sediment microbial communities in response to fracking from Pennsylvania, USA - Cold Stream Run_MetaG_CSR_2012 (SPAdes)... | ecosystem: Environmental > Aquatic > Freshwater >...
AGTCTTCATCGTTCGCCATGTCGGCAACGTCTGGAGACCCGAGAGCGGCGGCCTTGGCGAGGTATTCGAGGGCTCGGTCGCGCTGCCTGGCGACGGCCGCGCCGCAGGCGAAGCTGTACCAGGCCGTAGCCAGCGCCCCTTTGTCGGAGGAGCGCTGCGCCGTTTGCACAGCTTCCTGAAACAGATTCTCCGCCTTGGCGAACTGTTTTTCGTAACTCAGCGTTATGCCCAACGACTCCATGGCGAGCAACGTGTCCGGATCTTGGGGACCGGAAATGCGGCGGCGAATCGTCAGCAACTCGATGCGCACTTTCTCGGTTTCCGAGAACCGGTTTTCTCTGACAAGCGTGTCGGCCAAATAGCTCAACGTGTTCAGAATGTCGGGATTTCCAGGCCCGAAGACGCGGCGCTCGGCCTCGAGTGTTTCGCGTTCCATCTTTTCAGCCTCGGCGTAGCGGCCTTCGTGAAACAAAGTGAGACCCAGGTCCGACCTTGAGTACAGAGTGTGGGGATGTTCTGGTCCAAGGACGCGGTTCTTGATCTCGATCATTTCCCGGTGCAACTTTTCGGCTTCCGAATAGCGGCCATCTTGATCCAGGCAGATGGCAAGGTCGGCGTAGGCCCGAAGCGTGCTTGGGTGCTCGATTCCAAACAGGCGGCGCCAACCGTCGCCTGCGTCCTGATACAACTTCTCCGCCTCCGAATAGTGACCTTCGTCCGACAGAACATTGGCAAGAGCGACCTCGACATTGAACGTGGCATCGTCCGCTGGGCCGACAGTACGGCGCTGTGTGTCCAGCAACTGGCGAAACAATTTTTCCGCTTCGGCGTACCGGTTTTCCTGCGTCAGGAGGAGGCCGAGGTTATCCATCGAGGCGAGCGTGGCGGGATGGTTCGGCCCGAGCGTCCGCTGCCGGCCATCTAACGCCTCGTGCACTAGTTTTTCTGCTTCTGGGGAGCGTTTTTGCCGCCAAATTGCCTCGCCCAGATCATTCATGGCGGCGAGCGTGTCAGGGTGTTGCGGGCCCAGCACCTTGCGGCGAATCTGGAGAGAGCGCGATAGCAGAGACTCCGCGCGGGGAAACAACCCGAGCCCTTCGTAGGTGTCTCCCATAGTGTAGAGAAGACGGGACTGAAGTGCGGGATCGTCCGCCAATTCGGTCTCGATTTCCTTGGAAGCTTTGTCGAGAATCTCGCGGGCCGTGACGGCGTTGCCGCGGGCTTCGCTCGGGTCAGAAACCTTGAACATCCGAATCATGAAGTCGGCTACGCGCTTGGAGGCGGCAGCCTCGCGGTTGGCGCGATCGCGCTCTTTGGCGATCCGCCGCGCCTGCACTGCCATGGTAGTTGCGAACCCAATCAGCAACAGCGCCACCGCTGCAGCCACGCCCACTCCGAAGCGATGCCGCCGGACGAACTTACCAGCGCGATAGCTGGTGCTGGGTGCACCGGCCAGCACGGGTTCATCCTTCAAGTAACGGTTGATGTCTGTGGCGAGTTCGGAAGCGGAACCATAGCGCCTGCTCCGATCCTTCTCGAGCGCCTTCATCGTGATCCAATCGAGTTCGCCGCGCAGATGGCGGCGCAGGGCCTCTGGCTGCGCCCGGCGCTTGGCTGCCAAGTCCTCTGAGCCCAGAGACTTGAGCTTCGAACTGGGAAGCGGGGGCTCCTGGGCGCGAATCTTATGCAACATGGCTGGCGTTCCCTCGCCACCCATTTCCCTCGAGCTAAAGGGCAAAGCGCCGACGAGCAACTCGTACAGAATCACGCCCAGCGAATAAACGTCGGTACGGGTATCGATGTTGCGTTCGGAGCTGTCGGCCTGCTCGGGACTCATATAGTCCGGCGTACCGACGATGCCCCCGACTTCGGTATACATCGTCGCCTGGCTCAACCGTGGCCCCGTCGCCTTGGCCAAGCCGAAGTCGATGATTTTGGGAACGGGCTTCTGGTCGAGCTCTCCGACGAGCACGTTCGAGGGCTTCAAGTCCCGGTGGATGATCGCCTTCTGATGAGCATGCTGTACTCCCTCACAGACCTGGATGAAAAGCGCCAACCTTTCTTGGATCGTCAGGCGATGATTGTCGCAATATGTGGTGATGGGGAAGCCGGGCACGTACTCCATAACGAAAAACGGGCGCCCTTCCGGCGTGGCCCCGGCGTCGAAAACTTTGGCGATGTTGGGATGCTCCATAAGCGCCAGCGCCTGACGCTCGGACTCGAATCGCGCCACAACAGCGCGGGTGTCCATGCCCACCTTAATCAGCTTGAGTGCGACAGTGCGATGAAACGGCGTGGTCTGTTCGGCGCGCCAGACCTCTCCCATGCCGCCGATGCCGAGCATGTGGACGAGCCGGTAAGGACCAATGCTTGAAAACGAGGCGGAGCCTGAGATGTCAGTTAGCGTTAAGTCTTCAGAATGATTCGTCATGCACGCTCCCTGTCCGGAAAAGGCCGACGGTAAAAAGATGCGTCTAGCCCAAAGGTTTCAGGAAACCGAAAGATGAAGTGAAAAAGCCAGTACATCATAAGGAAGGATTCCCGCGAACGCAACGAGGTTCGTGACAAGCTGATTCAGGGCGAGTCGTCGGCTAACCGGAAGTTATCCACAAACGGGCTTCGCGGAAATTGGCCAGATCGGTAATGATAAGTCGGCTTGTATGAATCGATTTACCAGTCGGTTTAACCTTAACGGCACGGAGCTGGGCCCTGCAAAACTGCATGTGACTCATTCCAAAGACGAAAGAGAGTCCTGAGAGTGGGTTTAATATTCCAGCTAACCTGTTTATTTTCAATAATATGGCGGAGAGAGTGGGATTCGAAAACACGAGCAAACGCAGTATCAACAACATGCAGAGCACGGGCGGTGCTCAAAACGCATATAAGGCAATGGTAGTTCGGCATAATGGACTGTAATCGGACTGCGAAAATTCCTTTTCGTCAGTCCGCAACCGGGTCGGAATTATGACCTCTGGCCTCGCGAGTCTGGAGATAGCCCGCAAGCGCCCTTGGCGATTTCACTGATCTGGGGGAACGCATGGTACGCGTTGAGTCACACGTCTCCTCTTGTTCCAGATTTATTTCGCAAATCATCAAACACTGTTGGATGGCTCGATGGAACCCCGGACGCGCTTTACAATCTCTACCAGTTCGCGCGCGGCCGATGTTATCTTCAGGGAATTTCCTTCCCTAATGGCAGCAATGTCAATCAGGTCCGTTCCCACACCAATGCAAATGCCCCAGCAACGCGAGGCTGGGACCGATGAGTTGCTGAAGGAACTCGATGCGGATGGTCCTAAATACAAACGGTTTGGCAATGTCATTGAACTTCAGAAGGAGGTGCGTGCCGCTCTTCTGAGGCTTCTCAAGGAAAAGTTCGGGATTGTTCCCTCTAGCGACGAGGACGAGATTGCACAGCAAACCATTGAGGCCACGTCCGAGTTCGAGTCTCAGCCACTTGTTCGAATACGGTGGCAAGAACTAGATATGGAAGTTGTCCGCAGGTTGATCGCAGCATCGGAGAACACTAGTTCCGAGAAGGTCTCTTCTGCTGACCTTCTTGCTGGAGCATCGCTTCGCGGATTGGTGTGGCAGGACCAAGAAAACGGAGAGCACTATGCCACCGCAGCCGGCGTCGTGCTGTTGGCGAAGGATCCCTCCGCAGTTTTCCCCCAGTGTCGTGTCCTGGCCGATGCTTATCGCGGAGGGGAACCCGACGGGAATCCCAGCGACCATGAAGATATCCGCGGCCCAATGCCGTTGGCAATTGATCGCGCGATTGCGTTTGTTGATCGTAATACTCGACATCCGATGAGAGTCGTCGGGTTGAATCGCGTCCGCGTGGACGAATATCCCGTCGAGGCGCTCCGGGAAGCTCTCGTCAATGCAGTGGCCCACCGGCAGTACGAGGACGCTGGCCGGAAGATCATGCTTGAAGTTTTCTTTGATCGAGTGGCCGTTTCAAGTCCTGGTATGCCCCCCGCGCCTATCACTTTTGCTAATCTTCGGAAGAGGAAATATCGACCTTGCTCGCGCAATCCTGTTCTAGCCCAATGCCTCTCGTACTTCCATCGAATCGAAGAGCGAGGGAGCGGTTTTCGTCGGATGCGGGAGCAGATGCTCAATCATGGGTTGGACGAGCCTCTCCTTAGTGCCGATACGGGCTATTTTCAGGTCACGTTTCCGGGACCTGGCGGAAGCCTTGATCGTATTCGCGTTCCGCTTTCCGCTCCCGGTGCGCTGGTCACTCCGGCAGTCGAAGCTCAGCTTAACGAACGTCAGAAGAAGATGGTTGCTTTGCTTACGGCTGGCGAGAAGCTCACGAGCCGGAGGTGCGAGAAGGAGTTCGGTATTACTCGCGATACCGCGTCACGCGATTTTAGCCTTTTGATGAAGTTGGGATTGGCCGTCAGACGAGGACGCGGCCGTTCAACCAGTTACGTCCTGGCAACCAAAATGTAAGGGTTGATTCGTCAGATAATCGTCAGATGATAACACCTAATCGTCAGATGCCCCGATGTTCGAGATCAAGGCTGAATCGTCAGTTAATCGTCAGGCTCTTAATCGAAATCGTCAGAAGGAAGGTTCGCCAGCCAAGTGTGCGCCAGCAGAAGGGTGCAAGAGATCGCGAATCACCGTTCGGGCTCGGATGGATGCCGCTGTGTTCTGAAGTGGCTCTATCGTCACAGCGCCTCCATGTAGGGGCGAATGACATTGCTAACCCGGCAGACTTTGGCGTAGCGGTAGATTTCGTTGACGTTGGCCTTCTTTTGCCGAAGAGAATCCTTTAGAGCTTCGATTGCGACATCGAGTCTTATTTTGTTCCGGAACTTAAAGCAGTCGGCGACGGTCTTCGCGGCTGAATAGACGCGGACGGGAACGCCATCGACCTGATGATTCTCAATTCCTTCGGTCAGCGACGGGCCGGACAGGCGAACGATGCTGAGTGAAGGTGAGGTAAGGACAGGCGTCCTTGCCCCCTTGCCGAGAGCGATCCAAACCGAAGCAGGACTCTGGGTCGTTATCCCGGGAAAGACAAGGGCCGAAAGCAGGCAAATAGCAGTGTCCGGGACGCGCTTCGCCACCTCAGCATACGAGTGGCGTTCCGTAACGTTGGCACCGGGCAGTGTGTAGATTCCACGTCCAGAGCGATGGAGTTTGCCCTGCCGGTGGAGACGAACAAGGTACTCCCGCGGAAGCCCGATGGCCTCGATGTCGCGGGGCCTGACGATCCCGTGTTGGCCGAAGTACCGCATAATCTTCTTAAGAGGTTCCGCCATAGCGTATGTCTCAATACGTCATTACTTAATAACATCTAATGACGTTTTGCAACTACAATCTTGCAACATCTCCCGGAACTCGAGCAGTCACCCGCCATATTATTGGGATCAATGGGGCTTATAGATTCTAGACGGTGTCTGTAGAGAATCTTTACCTCCGGCCATGGGCGGTAAAATGGACGCATTCTGATCATTTCTAAGTGGGTGGCATTTTTACAGCCCTATCCCAATTCCCTGTGCGCTGATGGCCGCTGACCGACTTCTAAAGCGGAGGATCTTCGAGACATCGGCTCCGAGTCGTTGGGCCAAGTTTTGCCATGTCGTCGGTGAAGAGTGTGACCTCGTGGCTAGCGCGGGAGATGGAGGCGCAGCCAAGCGGGAGTCGAGCAAATCCGGGTTGTTCTGGAAAAACCAGGGCGCGTCCCGTCCCTGAGTTTGCCCCTTTATTTCGATGCTGGGCCGAAGTACGCTTCGGCCAAAGCCGCGCTATAGGTCCAAAATTCGTCCGTGTCCAGGTTGCATAAGATGATGAATGTGACGCCCCGGTCGAGGAAGAGTTGCATGCTGGAGCGGTAGCCAGGCTGTCCGCCGCCATGGCGCACAATTCGGCCATAGGGGCTAGCTTCCACGATCTCCCAGCCGAATCCGTAGTGCGTACCTCCCCATGAGGTTGCCGCCGGGTGCCCATCTGCCAGCGTGGCAGCGGTCCATGCTTCCCTGAGGCTCTCGGGCCGGAGGAGGGTGCCCTTGGTTAATGCCTCATCCCAGCGCTGTAGATCTCTGGCGGTGGAGTAGATCGAGCCGTCGCCCACGATGTTCGCGGTATAAAAGGCGGACTCGTTGCCCTTCACGTGATTCGACGGTTCGAAGTGATTTCCGACCCGAGTATAGCCAAAAGCGAGATTTGTGACCGGCGCCTGGTCGACATCCGTCGAGGCCGATGTCGTGTGCTTCATGCCCAGGGGAGCAAAAATGCGCTGTTCCATAAACTCGCCGTAGCTCTGGTGAGTGAGTTGTTCAATGACGCTGGCGAGCATGTCGTATCCCATGTCCGAGTACTCCCAGGCAGTACCGGGGTCAGCTTTCGCCCGATAGCGCCCGGAACGGAGCAAAGCAAATATCTCCCGATTGCCGTTGACCTGAGTTTTATCCAGCCCGTTCTCGACGTTTTCTTCGAAAGCCGGCATCCCGGAAGTGTGCGTGAGGAGATGGCGGATAGTGACGGTTTTCCAGGGATAGCCGGGAAGGAGTTCGGAGACAGGCTGATCCAGTTTCAACTTGCCGTCCTCCTGCAAAAGCAGAATGCCGGCAGCCGTGAATTGTTTGGACATCGATGCGAGCTGGAAGCCAGTATCCAGATCGAGCAGCCGCCGCTCCTGGAGATTCGCGAAACCATAGGAACGCTCCAGCACCACTTTGCCGTGGTCGAGGATTACCACATTGCCGTTGAATCTCGCATCGGCATAGAGGCTGGCCATGAGCTTCTCGACGGCTTCGGGATGGGTGACCTGTGCGCGAGTGGCAGATGCTGCGAAAAATGAAAAGAGGAGGACTGAGATTGGAAGCTTGATAGCGCACCCCGCATGATAGTAGGCCGTCCCTGGCGGTCAGGATCGATTCCTTTATTTTAAATGGTCGGCAGTGTCGGTTCCTATCCCGATTCCCTGTGCGACGGATGAAGCCTGACTGATTTCCAAAGGCGAGGTCTTGCGAGACATCGGCTCCGAGTCGTGGGGCGAGTCTTGCCATGTCGTTGGTGAAGGGCGTGGCCTCGTGGCTGGCGCGGGAGGCCGAGACGTAGCCAAAATGGGAGTTGAGCAGATCTGGATGGACGCTGGTATCGGCGTGAACGAGGACGCGTTCCGCAATGAGGCCCTGGGGGCTGTGATTGGTGACGGCGTAGTCGTGGTCGAGTATGGGCATCTCTTGATCGAGCTTTGCGCGCAGCAGACCTATTGCTGAATGCTGAAGTTTTTCGAGTCATCGTGCTTCGGATACGGGCCGATGTCTGCGCCGGACAGGTGCAGCACGTGCTGACAGTCCGAAGCTATTTCGCCACAGGTTCCGGCTGAGGTGGATAGACGGTAAATCGCGCCCGGGACGGAGTCAAGGGTGGCAGGGAAAACCTGGTCCAATGCGGCGCAAGTCCTAGATCAACAGAACGTTCCTTCGCATCCCAGGCGTCCACGGAGATGCCATTCAGATCCCAGATAATCTTGCCATTCTGTATCGTCAGTTCGCAGACGAGTTTTTCATGCCCCATCATGCGGGTGTTCGCAACATCCATGAATCCAAAGTCGCCATGCTCCACGGAGAGGACCGCGACATCCGCGACCGCCCCTGGCGAAAAGTTCCCCAATTGGGTCTGTTTGATTTCCCGAGCCGGGTTCCAGGTCAGCTGGGCGACCACCTGCGGAAGCGTTTCCCCCATGGCGAGGAATTTGCTCGCAACATTCAAGACATCTTTCATTTGCTCATTGACCGACTCGATGTGAAGGTCGGTCGAGATGGAGTCGGGGATGTATCCGCTCCGCAGGAGAGGGTTCGCCACCGAAAATAGGAACGAGCCGTTTCCGTGGCCAACATCCATGTAGATGCCCCGCTTCCGGGCGATCAGCATTCCGGCCGAAGCAAGTCCCGTGACGGGATCCTGCTCACCGCGCAGACCTGAATACATGTGGGTATAGATGTCGCCGGGACGGAGATGGGTGGCGAAAAGGTCGGAGATGGGGCGCTCGTCGCGGCGTGCTCCGTAATCGATCATTACGGGGATGTTGGCAAGGTTACCGGCGATCACGGCTTGATCGTAGGGCCGCCACTCCGGCCCGCTAAAGTGCGCGCTCTTGATCCCCACGATGAGGCCGGGATACTTTTTGGCCAAATTACCCGTGGCTTCTCCATCCATGTCGTTCAGGTTATCTTCAAATACGGTACCGCGCATGCCTTCGCCAACGATGTTGATCATGGCCAGGACCCGAGTTTGCGACTTATCAATGACGCGCGCCTTGAAATCCTCGAAGTTTTTCCAGCCCGAGCTTCCCGCATCCACGATGGTCGTGATGCCGTGGCGAAAGGTGTGGCCATCTGGATATAGGGAAATGTCCTGGGCATAGGATGGCGAGTCCTTGGCGCTGGCGTACAGATGAGCATGGATGTCGACAATCCCAGGAATGATGATGTAGCCACCGACATCCAAACTCTTGATGGCATCGACGGACTTAAGGTGAGGCGCGACCGCCACAATCTTGCCGTCTTTCATTCCAACGTCGGCAACGGCATCCAGCTGGTTCTTGGAATCGATGATGCGCCCGTGCTGAAGCAGGAGATCGTACGGGAGCGGGTTCGGCGGAACCGGATTCGGCGCTGGGGTTTGTGCCGTGAACGGAACGGAGAACGCTGTGGCAAGAATAATGGCAAGTACATGACGGCGCATGTTAGCTCCTTCAAATTCAAACGAACCAAATTTGCCGCACCAAATCAGATAGGACTTTTCGTCCACACTTGTCCGACGCGGTTTCACTTCGGAGTAAACAGAGTTGATTATGTCGAAGCGGTGATCAAGCCTTTTTTGTCAGCGCCGCGCGAATACGCTGGCCAATGATCGCATCTTCGCCGGGCTGGAGCATCCACACGCCAACCACGAGCGTGTTGGCATCAGCCGGAATGCCCTGGTTGGGTTTTTGGCCCGTGTTCGGGTTTAGTTCAATCGAAGGTGTCTCATTGCGTAATTCCTCAACAATCTGATCCGTGGTCACGCCAAGGACCTTTGGGTCGAAGCGTATGAGCAAATGTGGAACATGGTTGGCGATTTTTGGCACCACCGTCTCCATCCGTACCGAGGGGATGCCCTTCATCGCGGCGGCGATAAGATCGACCCTCTTCTGGCAGTCGCCTTGCATCGACTCTTCCGTGTGCGAGAGAACCCAGTCGACTGCCGCGACCATTCCTACAATCTGTTCCTTAGCCACCTTCATGCCACGGCCGATTCCGTCTCCCGGATTATTGTTCTCATGCGCAAGGTCTGTCAGGATCTTCCGGCCCAGAAGCAGGCCCGCGTTTTGCGGACCGCGCATTCCCTTGCCCCCGGAGAATGTCACTAGGTCGAAACCCATGCTCGTGTATTTCCATAGATTCGAGATGGGCGGCATATCCGCGGCTGCGTCCAGCAGGCACGGAATTTTGTACTCGTGTGCCACGCGCAGCCACTCTTCCCGGCCAATTTGCGCGCTGCCTGCGATCCCTTCTTCTTCTTCGGCGGCATTAAAAAAATTCGTCATCACCGCGTTGCCAGCGCCGCATGCGCGCTTATAGTCGTCGAGCGTGACGACTTCGGTCACACGCGCGCCGCTGAGATACATGGCGCGGTCATATTCATAGCGGTGGGCGCGCTGCACGATCACCTGATTCTTCCTGCCGGCAATCGCCTGCGGCATGTCCAAAATATTCATATTGCTTGCATGTTGCAGGCACGCGGCAGTCGCGAGGCCGATGGCTCCCGCAGCTCCCGAAGTGACGACGGCCCCCTCGCACTGGAGGCGCTGCGCGATGTATTCGCCCGCCTTCTGTTGCAGATCGTGCAGCCGGACGGGATGGAGCGCGGCTTTGTGTACCGCCGCTAGAACCTGCGGCGGCATGCAGGCGGCGGTTAGGGTTGTATAGGTGCCGGCTGCATTAATGATCGTCGGTACGCCGAGCTTCGCGTAGTAGTCCTCGCCTTCCAAGGACGCCACAGGCGATGCGAGAGTTTCGGCGGACGACGCCAGGGGTCCGGCCCCGAGAGCCGCCATGAGCGAGCTAACCCAGCAAAAGAAGCGTCGGCGAGAGAGAGTAGCTGTTTGAGACTTAGTCGTTGCTAACATGTGAGTTCGCCCTTTTGTCTTGGCTATCGTAAATCATTCGTTCGTTAGGAATTTCCGGCTCGTTCAGAAAGTCCCTAGAAGTAGAGCTTCAGGCCAAGTTGCAGTTCGCGTGGTCCATTTGCCGTGGAACTGATTCGGCCAAATGTGTTGGCGGTACCCGGGCCGAAGTTGGTGTCCGGGCCGGCAAAACGAGGATGGTTAAACGCGTTAAAAGCCTCGGCGCGAAACTCCAAGCGCATTCCTTCTCGAACGATGGCTAGTGGGAACTCTTTGAAGAGGGCGAGGGAAGAATCTCTAGCTCCCGGTAGACGAACCGTTGTGATGGTCCTAGGAGCATTTCCCAACGTATACGGGACTGGATTCGACAGCGGAAACGATCCGTCCGGATTCGTAGCAAAGTACGGCGTGCAGTTGGAACAGTGGATGATGTCAATGTGACGTTCTGGAGAGCCGGATGCCCGCCGCAAGATTCCGGTCAGGTCTAAGTGTTGCGGTCCATAAGTTGGAATCGGAATCGAGGCACCATTCCTGGGAATGATCGGCCGGCCATCGTCTACTCGAAAGATTCCGCTTGTCTGCCAGCCGCCCAATACAACATCGAGAATGGGGTTCAGGTTCCCGGCAAAACGCTTTCCCCTGCCAAACGGAATTTCGTAAATGTAGCTGAAGTTGAGAACCTGTGGAATGTCGAACGTGGAAACGCTTCGCTCTGCTTTGAGGTTATTCGGGTTTTGCGGGGTGACGATATTTCCAGCAGCTCCTCCACCACCCAGGAACTGAATGCTAGCGTCTCCCAGGGACGTTTCGTCAATGGATTTGGAACGAACGTAACTCAACAAGAGTTCCAACCCGTTGGAAAACGGCTTCTCGACTCGTATTTGCAGGGCTTGATAGATGGAGTTGGAGGATGGTGGAGACTCGTTGCCAATGTCCTGAAACTGGGGAAATGGAGTGTGAATAGGGTTTCGCGGGTCCTGATAGGGAGCAATGTTAGGGGTTGACAAGATGCTATTCGGGTTCGAGATATACGGAAGCAGTGGATTGTTTGGGGGTGCGCTGGGATCCACGTTGGCCAGAATGCGAATTTGGTCTGGGGTGAGCGATTCCACAGAACGCGGCAGATGGTTCAGACCCGCATTAAAAATGTCGGCACTGCCAAAATAGAGACGGGTGCCTTTCTTGCCTACGTATTCTGTGTCCAGCAAAACTTTCCAGGGCAACTGCTTTTGCACCCCAAACGTCCAAGTTTGTTCGTAGGGAGTACGAAGACTCGCTTTGCGAATCGGTCCACCCGCAGCTACTCCCAAATCGTTCAAAGGGCCAAGGGAATTACCCACTGGGAGCATAGGTCCATTCGGGAACGGATTACTCAGCAATGTACCTGGGAGTTGTCCGGCGTTTTGAAACGTGTTGGTTTGACCGGTAACTTGATCGTAGCCTTGGAAAGCGAAAACCGGACCTGTACCCGAGGCGCTGGACCGTGGTGCCGAAAAATAGATACCGTAGCCGCCGCGCACTACAAGCGTATGCGGCAACTGATAAGCAAATCCCACGCGTGGTTGGATATCTCTGTAGTCGATATCGTAAGTGTGGCGATTGTTTGAGGAAGCAAACACCTCGCCACCTGTAACCTGTAGTGGCTGCGCTCCCGGGGTCGGATTTACCACCGGCAAGGTATAGACAAGATTGGGATCGAAACCATTCATCCGGTTGTGGCGCTCTGTGCGCGGTATCGAAACCTCATAACGAAGCCCGATGTTCAGGGTTAATTTTGGAGAAAAACGATAGTTATCCTGAACGAAGCCCGCAAAGCGAAAACTTTGTGTACTCACAGCCAGGGGAATTTCGTAGGAACCGTTACTGCCAACTCCCGTAACGAAGCTGGCAACGCTGTCTCCACCCGTGGAAAACTGAGCCGAACTATCTTGCGAGGTTGAACCAGCCCCAAAAGTAAACTGCCCCGCCGGAGTTCCAGGCTGCGCGAAGTTAATTCGATGCAACCGTCCTTCGCCGCCGAATTTCAGTTCGTGCTTACCCCGCACCCAACTTACGCTGCCGAGTAGCTGGTGGGTCTCCTGGCCCTCGCGAATGATATTGAAGGCCGGACTCCCAAAGCCCAAGGAAATATTTGGGAATGCCTTATAACCAGATTCAAGAAAGTAGGCGGGCAGGCCGAGGTCTGTTGCGGCATTCAAATTAGGGAAGTCCGCGACGATACCCGGCTTGTGCCGCGCCCCGCGCGTGAGCCCATAGGAGAGGTTGAGCACAACCGTCGGACGCAGGGTCTGAGTATAGTTCAACGCGAACAAATGAGATGGCTGAAGATCAGGCCCGTTGTCACAAGGATCGGCAATGGTTTTGAAACAGTTAAACGCTTTGTTTTTGTTTGCGAAGTGCGCGTATTTGGCGCTGATTTGTTTGTTATCGCCGAAGCGCTGATCGATTTTGATATCAAATTGATAGTCGGAAGCGGGAGTGCTTCCCGAGGCGACAAAATCATTCCCAAAACTCGTATCTGCAAACTGTATTGGCCGATTCGGAAGGGGAACAAAGGTCAACATTTTTGCTGCCACGGGATCCAGCAGATTGCCAGACTGGCCTGGATTTCTCACTTGGGATGGGGTGCCAGCCAGGATGGGATTGCCCGGGCTGGCGTAGTTCGCTAGATCGTTATTCGGAATGATGCGTCCGCGATAGACGCCACCGGTATTTTGATCGATTCCATTGACATAAGTCACCACATTCCCGCCGCCATAATCTACGTTACCGTTGAAGGTGGGATCAAACGAATATGGATCATAAAGCTGTCCAGCGCGGTTGGAACAGCTCCCTGCATTGAACGTACCTCCGCCTGGTCTTGTGGGATCAAGCACTGTCGGATTGCCACTTTGCGGCAGCGTACACAATTCGCCAAAATTTCCGTTTCGTTGCAACTGGTCAGGAACGCCAAACTGTTGTAGACCGGAATAGTTCACGGACCGATGGGCTTCATAGTCGAAAAAGAAGTAGGTATGGTTTTTCCGGATGGGTCCTCCGATTGTTCCCCCAAAATTGTTCAATCGCTGCGGACTGCGCGGCCTCCCTTCCGCGTTAGCAAACCAATCGTTGGCATTGAAGACGTCGTTGCGCAAAAATTCATAAAGACTTCCGTGAAACTGATTGGTTCCAGAACGGGTAACAATGTTAAAAATGGTTCCCGCGGAAAACCCGTACTCTGCGCTGAAGCTATTCTGCACCTTGAACTCTTCCACCGCGTCTACCGAAGGAGTGTAAGTTGGCGTTTGAATGCCGCCGTTTTGCTCGAAGTTCGTGCTGCTCACGCCGTCCAGAAGGACGTCAACGAGGGAATTCCTGCCACCATTGATATTGAAGTTGGTTGTAAAACCAGAATCCGGCGTATCCCCTTCGGTCACACCCGGAGCGAGAGTGGCTAAGTCAAACAACTGGCGGCCAACGAGTGGGAGATCGTTAATGAACTTTCTGCCAACCACTTGGCCCGTACCCGCATCCTCGGTCTGCAACTGCACGCTACCCGCTGTTACTTCCACCACCTGCGAAGCCGCGCCAATGCTCAGCGAAAAGTTAACCTGGGCATTTTGATTGATGTCCAGCTTGATGTCCGCCCTGCGCTTAGACTGAAAGGTCGCGGCCTCTACGTCCATGGTGTAAATACCCGGTGGAACGGAACGGAGAAAGTATCTGCCTTCGGAATCGGTTTGGGCGTGATAGAGAAAGCCCTTCTCCTGATCCGTGAGAGTTACTTTTGCCGCTGGAATCACCGCACCGGATGGATCCCTTACCACCCCGGTGATTGTCCCTGTATAAAGTTGTGCATTCGTGGTAGCGGGATACAGCAACGCAACCAGGCACACAAGAAGCAATAGAATCTGTTTATTGGACATGCGAACCTTCCGACCATTTTTTGGTTTTAACGATAGGGTAATCTGCGGTTTGGTGGGTGGCAGACAAAGCACACAGAGTAATTTCATCGAAGACCCCTGAGAATTTTGCTCGTGCAAGCCATGGGAAAAGCGCGCTACAGGCGGCAACAAACACATCTGGACGCTGCCATTTTCGGGCAACGCTCGGCGCTATGTTGCCCCCCGTCACCTTGTTTAGGTAAGAATCAGCTCTCATCTCGGCGGAGCATCCTGAATCATTCGGTTGAGCACATTGCGCGTTGTGATCTGCATTTCTGGACGGACATTGCTCTTTCCTGTAGTCGATCCGCCCGGTTCCAGCGTCCACGACCAGCACATGGACCCTGTGGCCCACACCCAATTTCCCCCCGATCCTCGGTAAATCGACGAATTGTGGGTGTATAGAACGTTGGCAAAATTGTAGAACGGCGATCCATCCAGAAGTTCGTATTCGGTGCCGTCGGGAGGACCCACCGTCGGATCGTAGTTGTCGATTTCGTACCCAACCGCTTCCACGTTCACCGGAACGCCGCTGACGAAGCCGCTGTTGGCAAAAACCCAATGATTCACATCGCTCGTGACAAAAGGCTGGCCACCAAAATTCTGGTTGCCGTCGAGTGGGTACTGCACGCCAATCAACTTTTGCTCCGGACGTCCCTGATCCCGCCAGCGGATCGTGCGTTTCGAGGGATCTGGGTTGGGATCGGGAGCCCAGTCCTTATATCCGACCACAACCCTATGCGGAACATGGTCCTTGTCCTTTTCATAGCGAATGTGCCAGTAAATTTCATTGGCGCTGATAAAGGCGAGGCCCACTCCATGGCCACGGGCCGCGATGGCGGCATCATATTCGCGTTCGCTCCAGTATTCCGCGTGGCCTCCAATCACAATCGCTTTGTGGTGTAGCAATATACCCGGGTTCAGGTCCAGGACCGGATCAGGCGCATAGGATACGTCGTAGCCGTTGTGCTCCAGGAAGGCAATCATCTCGATTTCGAAATCAAACAGGAAACCATCGCCTACCGCGCCATACTGGGAGTGGTAGGGACGGTCAAACGTCACTTTGACCGAAGGGACGCCACCAGCGCTGTTGAACTCATACAGGCTGCGCCCGGTTTGCGGCAGTCCTTGCGGATCCGACGGCGGAGGATCATAAGGAAAGTTGTTGTACGCCTGGTACGTATTTACCGAAGAAAGAAACAAGAGATCGGAACGACGGTGGTCTACCACCCAGAACGGAACCAGCGATTGATATTTGTTGGCGTTGGTGAAAACGGCGAGGTAGACGCCGGCAACCCAATCTTTGCCCACACGGATGTTTGCGGAATTGGTCCAGTCGCAGGAAACCATGCGCGTGACCGGATCTGTGCCGCAGGGCTTCTGTTGAATACCGTGGAACGGCCCGAGTTTCGCCACGTGCCGCGCTCCCCACCCCTGGTAGTAGCCGAGGCGGTAGACATCGACAGTAAATATCTGTGCGGGAGTTACCGTAACGCGCAAGTCCACCGTCCCGCCCGCCTCTACGTCTTCCTTCGCTACAAAGCCTTTGATTTGCATGCCAATATCGTCAGCGGCCTGATTGCCAGCCGTTGGGAGCTGCCAGTCACCGCTGCCGGGCTTTCGGTTTTCCTGCACGATGATGTTGGAATCGTCGCGATCGCCCTCGTTGTTCTGCAATGGAAATGCGGCAAGTTGCGCCGCTATGACAAAACCAGCCAAAACGATGATTTTCATATCGCAACGCATGGACACGCCTCCAGAAGGAACTTGGCAAATCCGCTCTCGCGGTTGACGCCCTGGAACAGCATAGAAACAACTTCGGCAATTACTGGTGCACGAACTCGAAGCTTTGCATCACGATGTCCCACGAGTTAGTGGGTTCCGCGTGATAAGACCACAGGTTCACTCCAAGTGGGACCGCGTCTTGTGGAATGGTGGTTGTGCTCCCCTTGAAAGTATCGTGCTTGATGATGTTGGTGGGCGCGGACGTGACTGGCACCGTGCCGCTCATGATGTAGGAATCGATCGTACTGGAGGTCCAGACCATGCGCACGGTCGTGGTGCTGGGGGCGGGCATATTGACTTGGAAATCGTCTTCAAACGACGCGTTGGGCCCGTTTCCGGTGGAAGGATAGTAGGTGAAATCGGCGTTGACGGGTTTCGATCCGAAATCTCCGTTCCAGTGAGAGAACTCGGCGTCAATCTCGTTCTCTCCGTCCACGCCGATACCGGCTTGGGGTCCGTAGGGAAACAGCCCGAGCACAATGGGCTTGTCCATGTTGTAGAAGTTCGCGCCCTGGAGCACCCACTGGTAGGTGCCAAAGCCGAGGTTGTCCTGCGTAAACATTTCCGACCCCGTCCAGGTGCTGCCGCTCTTCGTAATGCGCAGGTGCAGATATCGGTTGGCATCAACAAAAATGTTGCTGGACTTGCCTTGAATAACTCCCGCCATGCCTCCGTTGGTCAGGTTCCAGTTGTGACCCATCCAGCCCAGCACACTAGCGCTCGTGGACGGTTTTTTTGAGCTCGCCGCGCAAGCACACAGAGTGAATGCTAGGAGGGTCGCAGCGAAAAAAATCGACAGAGCGTAGACCATTCTCTTCATATGACCTCTCTTGTAAAAGTTCCCCGCCCTCTCGCGGCATCTCTGCAAGAGGGCGGGGAAATTACTGTCATGGACCCGGAACGTACTGGAAGCTCCGAATAATGACCTCCCAGTTGTGCGCCGGTTTGGCACCACCAACGCACCATATATTGACGCCCGCAGGCAGGGCAACCTGTGGAATTGTGATCGTGTCCCCGTTGAATACATCCGGGTTCGAGTACGCACTATTGTTGATGGTGAGAACGTTGGCCGACGTTCCAATTGGCTGCAGGCCGTCCATCAGCGTGGCGATAATCTGCGAACTGCCCCACACCGTCCGTGCCGTGGTGAAACCCGATGCTGGCGGCGTTGGCACAAAGAAGTTATTTTCATGCGACGGGGTAGGACTCCCTGCGGACCCGTGGCGGTTTCCGGTTGAGTAGTAGTAGGTGAAATCAGCATTGACGCTGTTATCGGTTGTGCCCCATTTCGAGAACTCCATATCCATCTCGTTTTCGCCATCTACGCCGATTGCCGGGTGGTGTCCTGGCCCGTAGATCATCGGTCCAAAGACCACTGATGGATCCATGTTGTAGATGTTATTACCCTGGAATTGCCACTGGACGGTGCCAAATCCTAGCAAATCGTGGGTGAACAACTCCACACCACTGCCGCCTGTTGTGAGCGTCAGGTGCATGTAGCCGTTGGCATCCACGGAGACAAGACTCGGGTCGCTGGTACATCCGCTCCCCATCTGTTGACCAAGAGGAGTGATATCCCAGAGGTGGTTCATCCAGCTTATGGTATTGGCGGCGTTGGCGTTCACTGTCAATGTGGCTGAAACGGAGTGAGTCAACGAACCACTCACGCCTGTGACGGTGAAGTTATAGTTTCCAGCCGCCAACGAACTGGCGGTGGCAACGTTCAAGGTTGACGATCCGGATCCACCGGTCAGAGTAGCGGGAGTTAAAGTCCCGGTACCGGCTGTGGGAAGTCCGGTCACGCTCAATGTCACTGTGCCGGTAAATCCACCCGTAGGTGCAATCGTTGCAGTATAGCTGGCAGCGTTGCCCGCGTTCACGGTTTGTGTAGCCGGCGAAATACTGATGGTGAAATTCCCCGACCCTGAGGTGCTGATGACGAGATTGACCGTAACGGAGTGCGATAGGCTTCCGCTCGTACCCGTGACGGTCACGTTGTACGTTCCCACGGCTGTGCTTGTGGAAGTGGTCATCGTCAGTGTCGAAGAACCGGCGCCTGTTACCGAAGTGGGACTAAAGCTCCCGGTAACGCCTGTCGGCAATCCGCTCACGCTGAAGGTGACCGCACTGTTGAAGCCATTCAAGGCTGCTACGCCGGCGCTATAGGAGGTTGAACTGCCCGGAGCAACGGCCTGCGATGCGGGCGTCGTGGACAGCGAGAAGTCTGGCGCGGCAGTCACCACCAGAGTGACGGAAGCGGAGTGCGACAAGCTGCCACTCATGCCTGTCACCGTGAGAGTGTACGTTCCGGCTGCCGCCGTGCCCGTGTTCACAGTCAGTGTGGAAGATCCCGAACCGCCTGTGATTGAGGTTGGGTTGAAGCTCGCGGTAGCACCGCTCGGCACACCGCTCACACTCAGCGCCACCGTGCCTGTGAAGGCATTGAGAGGCGAAACGGAAGCTGTATAGCTGGTGCTGCCGCCAACCGTTACCGTCTGCGATGAAGGACTCGCGCTGAACGAAAAGTCCGGAGATGCTGTTCCCGACGATGCATACACCCGGACTTCGTTGACGATCCAATGCCAGGAGTTACCCCCAGCTGTGGTGCGCACCTGACCCACAACGCGCACACCCAACACACTATTCAGCGCCGCGCCCGTAAAGGTGTACGTAACTCCGCCTGCGGCTGTCGTGTACGGATACGCCGGGCTGACCGTCCATCCCGACACGTTCGACCAGGTGGACCCGTTGTACGTTTGCAGGGTAAGGTTGGCTTCGAAAAAACCGTCTCCGCCGCTGCTAATGGTTCCATTGATGAAATCAACTTTGGTGATACTGTTTTGGGTGCTGGCAAAAATGACGCCGCCACCCTCGTATTGATTCGTGGTCGTCTCGCCTGCCGCATCGGCGTCGACGCCAACGGTCAGATTACTATCATTCACGCCTGTGGCTGCCGTCTGGTTGCTCGTCGCTGTCGCCGTAGCCATCGTGTGCCAGGTATACCCTGTGCCGCTTGACGCAATATTGGTTAAACTTCCCGACGCGTTGATCACGAGCGTGACCGAAGCCGTATGGGACAAGCTGCCGCTCGTGCCTGTCACCGTTAACGTGTACGTTCCCGCCGCGGCCGTTCCCGTATTCACGGTCAGCGTAGAAGATCCCGACCCGCCGGAGATTGAAGCTGGTTTGAAGCTGGCGGTCGCGCCGCTGGGTACGCCGCTCACACTCAGCGCAACAGCGCCAGTGAATCCGTTAAGGGGTGAAACGGAAGCTGTATAGCTGGCGTTGCTGCCCGCTGTTACGGTCTGCGAGGCTGGGGTTGCGGACAGTGAGAAATTTGGTGCCGCGGTTACCACCAGAGTGACGGAAGCGGTGTGCGACAAACTGGCACTCGTGCCTGTCACGGTTAGAGTGTACGTTCCAGCCGCCGCCGTGCCCGAGTTCACGGTCAGCGTCGAGGATCCTGAGCCGCCCGCGATTGAGGTTGGGTTGAAGCTGGCGCTCGCGCCGCTGGGCACGCCGCTCACACTCGGCACAACCGCGCCAGTGAAACCGTTCAGAGGCGCAACGGATACTGTGTAGCTGGCGTTGCTGCCCACCGTTACGGTCTGCGAGGAAGGACTTGCGCTGAAGGTAAAATCCGGGGACGCAGTCCCGGATGCGTACACCCGCACTTCGTTCACAATCCACGACCAGGAATTGTCGTTTCCCGTTACCCGTACTTCGCCTACGACACGCACGCCCGACACATTGTTCAGAGCCGCGCCCGTAAATGAGTACGTAACTCCGCCTGCGCCGGTCGTGTACGGATATGCCGGACTCACCGTCCATCCCGATACGTTCGACCACGCCGACCCGTTGTAGGTCTGCAAGGTGAGGTTGGCTTCAAAAAAACCATTGCCATTCGTATCAATGGCGCCGTTGATAAAGTCGACTTTGGTAATGCCGTTCTGTGCGCTGGAGAAAATGACGCCGGCAGCCTCATATTGATTGTTGGAAGGTTCCCCTGCGACATCGACATTAATGCCGGTCGTCAGGTTGCCGTCATTCACGCCGGTGGAGGCCGTTTGGTTGCTGGTGGCTGTCGCCGTCGCTATGGTGTGCCACGTGTACCCCGTGCCACTCGGCGCAATATTGGTTTGAGCCATAGATACGCAGGCAAGTAACAGGAGCACACAAGAACAGGCATACCGGCAAGCGAAACTCATCCAACTCCTCATTGTCAGACTCTCCTTAAGAATGGGCAAAAAACAGCTGCAAATAGCCTTGGCCAACCTGTCCAACGTACCATCCGCGCTGTCGCGTCTTGGCCGTTGAGCTTGGTCGTGGCGCGAAAGATTGTGCCGTCCAAGAACGATACGCACCAGGAACAGCGGATGGGAAGGTTGCAAACGGTTTCGTAACGGCAACGAAACGGGTTATGTGCTCGCCTTTTCAAAAGGTTAGAGAGGTTGTATAGTCTGGAAGCAAGTTTTACCGGGCTTTTCAGGTAGATGGACGAAGAACAAACACACGACACGACGCAGTCTTTGCTTCTAGCTTCAGACGTCCGTACCGCCATGCAGTCGATCTTGAAAAGTGAGGCGTTCAGCAGCAGCAAACGGTGCTGCGACTTTCTTTCCTATGTAGTTGAACAAGCCTTGGCGGGTGCGCAACATGAAATCAAAGAACGGACCGTTGCCGTCGCCGTTTTTGGCCGCACGCCGTCCTACGATTCGCATGATGATGCCATCGTGCGGATCAAGGCCGGCGAGGTACGCAAGCGGCTTGGCCAATATTATGCGGGTCCTGGAAAACAGGCGCCAATTCACATTGCGCTTCCCACGGGTGGCTACGTCCCTGTATTTACCCTCGTTGACAACGCCGAGATGGTTGATGATCGCTCGACCAAAGCAGACTCCGGGCAATCAAACGGGGTCAGGTCTGGCAAAGATCGTCCGACAATCTCGCCGCCGAGCGTCGTTCCCCAGCGAAGATGGAAACGCGGCCTTGCACTGGCGTCAGGCATCGTCGCTTCGGGGGCGTTAGCAGGATTCGTCTGGTTACATTTCAAACCGAGTTTCGTAGAGCAATTTTGGGCGCCCGCTTTGCATAACTCCACTCCCGTCTATCTGGTTGTGGCGGCGGCGCCTGTGTATGTGGCCTATGCGCCCGGCGAAAATTCCCCGCGCATCAAAAGCACGGAATACGTTCCGACTTCAGATCAATACGTGGGCCAGGGTGATATGCTGGCCTCGCACCTGATCGCGGTTATGCTCCAGAAAATGCACCAGTCCTACGAAGTGAAGGCGAGCAACACCGTAGATGTTCGTGAGCTGCCTATGCGGACGGTAGTCCTAATTGGTTATTCCAGCACGCAATGGCAGTCCATTAGCAAGGAACTGCGCTTCTACATCGATGGCGACAAAGCTGGAATGATCACCGACCGCGGTCAAGATACGCAATGGTATGCGCATCGCATGACCAAAGATTTCCACACGGACGAAGACTATGCAATAGTGTCGCGTTTTTTTTACCCGGGCACTCGTTCCCTGGTCGTATTGGTGAGCGGGGCCACGAACTACGGTACAGAGGGTGCGGCATCGCTGGTCACAAACTCGGATCTGCTACGCAACGCCCTCCATGATCGGCCGCCAGGATGGGATTCCAAGAACTTGCAAATCGTACTGCACATGAAGGTGATCGCGAATTCGCCCATGACACCAGAAGTCGTGGCCTCATACTATTGGTAATCGGTTCCGGAACAAGATGGGACTCGATGTTGCAATCGAAGCTCTAAAGGATTGTCTTCGCCAAAAGAAGGCCAACGTCAGTCAGGCCGATGGCCTCAATGTCGCGAGGCTTCTCAATACGTCATTACCTAATAACTTCTAATGACTTTTCCTACTCCTATCGACAATTGGGCGATCGGCCTGGCACTGTCAGATACCGAACCCAATTCCTTGTGCGACCGGTGATGCATGACTGATTTCCAAAGCGGAGGTCTTCGAGACATCGGCTCCGAGCAGCGGCACGAGTTTTGCCATGTCGTCGGTGAAGAGCGTGGCCTCATGGCTGGCGCGGGAAATGGAGACGTAGCCAAAGCGGGAGTTGAGCAAATCTGGGTGGACGCTCGTATCAGCATGAACGAGGACGCGTTCCGCGGTCAGGCCCTGGGAGCTGTGACTGGTGACGGCGTAGCCGTGGTCAAAGTGACGATGATCTCCGGCGTTAAACTCGATCTGGCGGTTGTTGTCGAGGCGCGCGGCAACATGGCCATCCGGCGCAATTGACTGCACTACGCCTAGATCGCGGTTGGCAACGCCCAGCGATTTGTCGGGGGCGGTGAACTGGACGCGGTCGCCTACGGAGAACTGGCGGTCGATCTCCCGATAGACACTAACACCGGTGAGACGGCGGGGATCGTAGGTGGCAAGTTCTTTATTCGCTCTCTCGACCGTGAGCTGGTTTGAGGCCGGGTTGATCGCGACGACCGATGCGTAGGCGGCAGATTCG
>Ga0209068_10000455_pt1 | contig 22236 bp, 21 predicted proteins | sample ColStrG_CSR_2012_FD_187200 | JGI IMG/M metagenome (GOLD analysis project Ga0209068, IMG submission 187200) | Freshwater sediment microbial communities in response to fracking from Pennsylvania, USA - Cold Stream Run_MetaG_CSR_2012 (SPAdes)... | ecosystem: Environmental > Aquatic > Freshwater >...
CCCCCTCGCCCTCCTCATCGAGGCCGCCGCTGGTTATCCGGACGCGCTGTATTCGCGCATCGGCCACCCGGTCACCTGGATCGGCGCGCTGATCGGCTGGCTCGATCGCACCCTCAACCGCGAGGCGTGGTCGCCGAGCCTGCGCAAAGCCGCCGGCGTCCTCGCCCTCGCTCTCCTGCTTGCGGCAGTCATTGTTCCGGCCGCGTTGCTCCAGCGTCTGCTCTTGAACCCGCACTGGGTGCCCCTGCCGCTTGGCCTTGCCGTGCTCGCGATCCTCACCTCCACCCTGCTCGCCACCCGCAGCCTCGACATCCACGTGCGCGCGGTGGGCACCGCGCTGCGCAACTACGGGCTGCTGCCCGCCCGCGCGGCCGTGGCGCAAATCGTCGGCCGCGACCCCGAGGCGTTGGACGAGGCCGGCGTCGCGCGTGCCGCCATCGAATCGCTCGCCGAGAACTTCTCGGACGCTGTGGTTGCCCCCGCGCTGTGGTTCGCGCTGCTGGGGCTGCCCGGCATCGCGGCCTACAAGGCCGTCAACACCGCCGACAGCATGATCGGCCACCGCGACGCACGCCACGAGGCGTTCGGATGGGCGGCGGCGCGGCTTGACGATCTGGTCAATCTGCCGGCCTCGCGCCTTTCCGCCCTGCTGCTGATCGCCGCCGGTTGCCTGCTGCCCGCTGCCTCCCCCCGCAACGCTCTCAGAGCCGTGTTCCGCGATGCGGCAAAGCACCGTTCGCCGAACGCCGGCTGGCCGGAAGCCGCGATGGCCGGTGCCCTGGGCTTGCAGATCGCCGGACCGCGCAGCTATGGCGGCGTGATGACCCCCGGAACGCCGATGGGCGATGGGCGCACGGAGGCGACGACCGACGACATTCTCCGCGCCCTGAGGCTGTTCTGGCTGGCGGTGGCGATCGGATGGAGCCTTGCGGTGGTGGCGGCCATCGCGGTTGCCTGGAGCTGAGCCGGATGGATTGGATGAGCCAGCGGCCGGTCAGATTTGTTCAATCGTCACAATCGTTTGATGTTGCGCCGGTTGCAAACAGCCGGCGGCGTTATGACTTTGGGGGCAGCCAGATCGGACCAGGAGATCAGTGATGCCCAAGTTCCTATGGATCGCGCTTTCAGCCATGGCCATCTCGTTCGCCGCGATCGCCACGGCCAATGCCGTGCCTGATTACATCACGCGATATTGGGAAGCACGCCAGCCTCACCCAGGCATGATCGATCAGGACCAACCGGCCGTGCCGGCGCCAACACCCGGCCGCTGACCCCGCTCGCGGCTGTTGCCGGGCGGCCCGGGCCGATGGATGATGGCCACCGGAACAGGGGCAGTTACGCATGGCGCAGACCCACAAGATCATCATCGACACCGATCCGGGTCAGGACGATGCGGTCGCCATCCTGCTGGCGCTGGCATCGCCGGACGAGATCGAGCTGCTCGGTGTCGTGGCGGTGGCGGGCAATGTGCCGCTCGCCTTCACCGCAGCCAACGCGCGCAAGGTGCTGGAGCTGGGCGGTCGCCCCGATGTGCCGGTCCATGCCGGCTGCCGCCGCCCGATGCTGCGCGCGCCTCGCACCGCCGAATATGTCCACGGCCCGACCGGCCTCAATGGCCCCGACTTGCCCGAGCCGAAAATGCCGCTCGGCGCCAGGCATGGGGTCGACTGGCTGATCGATACCGTGATGACCCACGAGGCGGGCTCGATCACGCTGTGTACGCTGGGACCGCTGACCAATATCGGCATGGCCTTCGTCAAGGCGCCGGAAGTGGCCGGGCGGCTGAAGCGGATCGTGATGATGGCGGGCGCCTATTTCGAGGGCGGCAATGTCACGCCCACGGCCGAATTCAACGTCTATGTCGATCCCGAGGCCGCCGACGTGGTGCTGGGCTCGGGCGTGCCCGTCACCATGCTGCCGCTCGATGTGACGCACCAAGTGCTGTCCACGCCCGAGCGCATTGAGGCATTGCGGGCGATTGGCAACCGGACCGGCAAGGCCGTCGCCGAAATGCTGACTTTCTCGCAAACATTCGACGTCAAGAAATACGGTTGGGCGGGCGGCCCGCTGCACGACCCCAATGTGATCGCCTGGCTGCTGGCGCCGGCTCTCTACAAGGGGCGGGACATCAATGTGAGGATCGAGACGGCCAGCCCGCTGACGCTCGGCATGACCGTCGCCGACTGGTGGCGCGTGACCGGCCGGCCAGCCAACGTGACCTACCTGCGCGAGGTGGACGCGGCGGGCTTTTACCGGCTGCTGACGGAACGCCTGGCGCGGTTGCCGTAGGGTTGGTGGCGCAAACGCGATGACGCTTGTTTGAAAACGCGAATCGCTCGTCAATGCGCCGTCGCTTCTCATCGATCCAACGGGGCCCTCCGACATGACACGAAAACCGCTCGCCGCACTTCTCGCATCAGCGCTTGTTGCCAGCCTTGGCGCGGGTGCCGCCCAGGCCGCCGATAGCTGGGGCGCCATCGCGGTCGACCTCGGCAAGTATGAAACCAGCCCCTTCTATGGGATCGGCGGCGGGGCGAACGAGGACGAAGCCAGCGCCAATGCGATGAAATTCTGCAACCAGGCCGGCGGCACGCACTGCAAACTGCAGACGACCTTCGCTCAATGCGGGGCCTATGCGGCGAGCCATACCTCGGGCGGCTGGGGCAAGGCACCGACCAAGAAGACGGCCGAAATCCAGGCGCTCGGCGGCTGCGGCGAGGACGCCTGCAAGATCGTGGTTTCGGACTGCAACGAAGGCTCGAACTGAACGGAAAAGGGAGGCGGCGTCCCGCCTCCCTTGATGCGTGCCGAGCGGCCAGTGTCAGATCTAGAGGACCACTGACCGTCCGACCTACTTGACCATCCCCTCGGCCTTCAGCGCCGCCTGGACCGCTGGTCGCGCCCCGATCCGGGCTTGAAATGCCGTGACATTCTTGTGCTTGCTGAGATCGATGCCCACATGCGGCGACCAGCCGAGAACGGTGAACGCGTAGGCGTCGGCCGCCGTGAAGGTTTTGCCCAGCAGGTACTCGTTGCCGGCGAAATGCTTGTCGAGATGGGCCACCTTTTTTTCGATGTTGGCCCGCTGGATGTCGCCGGCCTTCTCGGCAAATGCCTTGTTGAACAGCGGCGAATAGCTCTTGTGCAACTCCGACGCGATCCAGTTCAGCCACTCGATCTCGCGGTAGCGCTCCATGGTGCCGGCCTTGGGCATCACGGAGACGTCCTTGTCCTTGGCGTGATCGCCCACATATTGGACGATGACGGCGCCCTCGGTCAGCACCTCGCCATTGTCGAGCTGGAGCGCGGGCACCGCGCCCTTGGGGTTGATGGCGTAGTAGTCCTCGCCGGTCTCGGTCTTGTGGTCGGCCAGGCTGACCTTCACCAGGTCGAACTTCGTGCCGGTCTCGCGCAGCACGATGTGCGGCGACAGCGAGCAAAGGCCAGGACCGTAATAGAGTTTCATGTTAGCATCCCTCCAACTATAGGTCTTGATGGCAGCTTCCCTACGTCAACCTATATGCAGATGCAAGCAATCTGAAGGTCACGTTCCCGTCATGACGGCCAAAGCCTCCGACAGCACCGTTCAGGCCTGGACAAGCCTGGTTCGCGCCGAGCAGCTTGTTCTCAGCCGGGTGGAAGACGACCTCAAGAAGGCCGGCTTCCCTTCGCTTGAGTGCTACGACGTGCTGGCGGAACTGGACGGCGCGGCCACCGGCAAGTTGCCCCAGGCCGAGGTGCAAGGGCGGATTCTGCTGGCCCAGTACAACCTTTGCCGGCTGGTCGACCGGCTGGAGCGCGAGGATCTTGTCCGCCGCCAGCCCTCCCCCGAGGACGGTCGCAGCAACTTGCTTGTCATCACCGACAAGGGGCGCGATTTGCGCCGCCGGATGTGGCCGGCTTATTCGGCGGCCATCGAGGCGCATCTAGGCTCGCGGCTCTCGGCGGGCGAAGCGGACCGGCTGGCCGGGTTGCTGGGCAAGCTCGAAGCGGTGCGGGAGCGTGCCTGAGCAGATTTTCAGCGACTGACATGGGGACACAATCCAAATGACCGGAACCGGCAATGCGATGCGCGGCAAGCGCGGCCTGATCATGGGCGTGGCCAACAATCGCTCGATCGCCTGGGGCATCACCAAGGCCTGCGCCGACCAGGGCGCCGAGATCGCGCTGACCTACCAGGGCGACGCCATCAAGAAGCGGGTGGAGCCGCTGGCAGCCGAGGTTGGCTGCTCCACCGTGCTGCCCTGTGATGTGAGCGACAACGCCAGCATGGATGCGGTCTTTTCCGCGCTGAAGGAGAAATGGGGCCAGCTCGATTTCCTGGTCCACGCCATCGCCTTTTCGGACAAGGCCGAGCTCGACGGCCGCTATGTGGACACCACCGAGAAGAACTTCGTCCAGACCATGCTGATCTCCTGCTACTCGTTCACCGCCCTGGCGCAGCGGGCCGAGAAGTTGATGACGGCGGGCGGCGCGATGCTCACGCTGACCTACTACGGCGCCGAGAAGGTGATGCCCCACTACAACGTGATGGGCGTGGCCAAGGCCGGGCTCGAAGCCTCGGTGCGCTATCTCGCGGCGGACCTCGGCAAGCAGAACATCCGTGTCAACGCCATCTCGGCCGGTCCGATCAAGACGCTTGCGGCGAGCGGCATCGCCGATTTCCGTTACATCTTGAAGTGGAACGAGTACAACTCGGCCTTGCGCCGTACCGTGACCATCGAGGAGGTGGGCGCATCGGGCATGTATCTCCTCTCGGACCTGTCACGCGGCGTGACCGGAGAGGTGCATCACGTGGACGCGGGCTACCACGTCCAGGGCATGAAGAACGAAGAGGCGCCGGACATTTCGGTGATGAAGGAAGGGGCGTGATATGGCCTTGCCGGGCGACAAGGCTAGCCGCACTCAGGAATACGAACTGGGCCACACGGATTGGGAATTGAAGCGGCTCGCCAACCAAGCTCTGGTCATGGAGCCGATTACGCGCCGTCATTTCCAGGATGCCGGGATTGAAGCTGGGATGCGGGTCCTCGATGTTGGCAGCGGCGCGGGAGATGTCGCGTTCCTGGCGGCCGAACTGGTCACGACTTCCGGCGAAGTCGTCGGAGCGGATCGCTCGCAAACCGCAGTGACAACCGCGCGGGAGCGCGCGCGGCAGCAAAGGTTGGACAGTGTGTCATTTCGGGTAGGCGATCCAACGGCGCTGAAATTCGACAAGTCCTTCGACGCCATCGTTGGGCGATTTGTGCTGATGTATTCGCCGGACCCTGCGGCCATGTTGAAGGGACTTGCGCGCCTTCTGCGGCCCGGCGGCGTCATCGTGTTCCACGAAGGGAGCCTGGCCGGCGTTAAGTCGTTTCCTCCCGCCCCTATTTATGATCGCTGTTGGGCAATGATCGCGGAGACCTGGCGAAGGGTCGGTACCAATCCGAACATGGGCTTGGAACTCTATGCGGCGTTTCTCCGGGCTGGCCTGCCTACGCCGAAAATGGGACTCCAGTCGGTAATCGGAGCTGCTTCTGGCCCGCATAACCGGATTGAAATGGTCGCGGACCTCGTGGTGACGATGGCACCCGTGATGGAGCAGCACGGCGTTGCGACGATTGCCGAAATTGATCCTGACACGCTGTCCCGGCGAATGCTGGCCGAAGCGGCAGCCAACGGCAGCGTCCTGATAGGTCCGTACCAGATCGGGGTTTGGACGCGCGTTTAGGGAGGACGGGATGCAGCAGGTCCAGAAGGCTGCCAGCGCTGTCAAAGAGTACGAATTCGGCCATAGTGACCGCGAACTGAAGCGGCTGGCGACGCAAGCCCAACTTATCGATCCGATCACACGCCGGTTCTTCCTTGATGCGGGCTTGAAACCCAGGATGCGCGTGCTCGATGTTGGCAGCGGCGCTGGCGACGTTGCCTTCCTGGCGGCTGAGATCGTTGGAGCTAGCGGTGCCGTCATAGGCGCCGACAGATCGGCCACCGCCATCGCTGCCGCCCAAGCGCGTGCGAAAGAGCGCTCACTGAGCAACGTTATTTTCCGCCAGGGCGATCCCGCGGAGCTAGCGTTTGATCAGCCATTCGACGCGGTTGTCGGCCGCTACGTGCTGATGTTCAATCCCGACCCCGCAGCGATGCTGAAGGGGCTGGCGCGCCAGCTCAAGCCAGGCGGCATCATCGTGTTCCACGAGGTTGCCTGGACGGGAATGGCGTCCTTTCCGCCGGCCCCGCTCTATGATCGCTGCCGGACCTGGATCGTGGAGACCTTCCGCAAGGTCGGGACCAATCCGCACATGGGTATCGATTTGTATGCAACATTCCTGCGTGCCGGACTTCCGGCGCCGAAAATTGGACTTCAGGCTCTCGCCGGGGCGGCTCCAGGCGGTCCAAATATCGTTGATTTGATTGCTGATCTGGTGGTGACGATGGCTCCGGTCATGGAGCAGCACGGGGTTGCGACGGTGGCCGAGATCGGCGCGGCCACCTTGACCGCGCGCATCCGCGCCGAGGCGGATGCGCTGGGCAGCGTCATGGTCGGGCGCTACGAAATCGGAGCTTGGTCGCGGGTTTAGGCGTACCCTAGGACGCCGCCACTCATTTGAAATGCTTGCTCAGCTTCAATCCCTGGCCCTGGTAGTTCGAGCCCAGGCCCGATCCGTATAGGACGTCCGGTCGCTCCGTCATCGGCTCATAGACCAGGCGGCCGATGGTCTGGCCGTGTTCCAGGATGAAAGGGACGGTGTGGGAACGGACTTCCAGCACGGCCTTGGCGCCTGGATCGCCCGTCGCCGAAATGCCGAAGCCGGGATCAAAGAACCCGGCATAGTGGACGCGGAATTCACCCACAAGCGGATTGAACGGCACCATCTCGGCGGCTTCGTCGGGCGGCACGGTGACAGCCTCCTTGGAAGCGAGAATGTAGAACTGGTTCGGATCGAGGATCAGCCGACTGACGCCTTTCCCGTGCCGGATCGGCTCCCAGAAGTAATCCGCGTCATAGCCGCCAGTCCGGTCAATATCGATCACGCCGGTGTGGCGCTTGGCGCGGTAACCGATGAGCCCGTCGCCCCCCGCCGCGAGGTCTACGGACAGATCGACGACCTTGGCGCGAGCATCCGGCTGCGGCCCGCGCCTGAACCGCACTTGGGTGAGGCGCGACCCCGTCCGCACCAGGATTGGAAACGTCTGCGGACAGATTTCCGCGTAGAGTTTGCCTTTGTACCCGGCCGGCATCTGGTCAAACGCGGGAACACCATCGGCTATAACTCGTGTGAAAACGTCGAGCCGGCCAGTCGAACTCTTGGGGCTGGCTGTGACCGCGAGGTCTTGCGGCAGCGCCAGCGATTCCAGCAGCGGCACTAGGTAGACGCAACCCGTCTCCAGCACTGCTCCTTTCGTGAGATCGAAGTTGTGCAGCGCGAGGTGCGCTAGTTTGTTGATGACGGGCTCCCCCGGCTGCGGCAGGAAGCTGGCGCGGATCCGGAACGCCTCGACTCCGAGCCGCAAGTCGATGCTGGAGGGCTGCAACTGGCCCGGCGCCGTGGGGGATTCCAGCCGCAGCGCTCCCGCTTCGATCAGCGAGACGATGGCTTGTCGCGGGAGGGTTCCGTTCGGGGACATTGGCGGTCTTTCAGCATCGGAAATTTCCAATTGGCTGTAGACCACAAACCGCGACTCGCCAAGCCGGTCACAGGGCGAGAAACGGAACTCCTAACAGTGCCTCGATGAACAGTCCAAGGACAAACGCGAAATAGCCAATTGCCAGCCCCGGCATCAGCCAGCCCCGGCCCGTGACGCCGGCCCGGTCCACCAGCAGCCCGGCAAGCGGCAGCACCTGCATGGCGTGGGTGGCGAAGAAATGCGGCACCCGCAGATCGCCGCCGCGCGTCGCCCAGCCGAGAAATGGCAGGCCGAAGGCGTCGGTCGGCGGCCCGCCGACGAGGTGGCCGCCAGGATGCTGACTGAGATAGCCGGCAATCAGGAAGGTCGCGCCCGAGCCGAGCATCAGCCCGAGCGCCGCGCCCCGGCGCAGATTCGGCGAACCCGCCGGAGCAGGCGAACGCCAGATGCCATAACCGAACACGCCAGAGCCGACCACGATCAGCACCGCGCCAAGCCCCATCAGTCCATAGAGCGCCAGGGCAAGCGGCGACGTTTGGTTGAAGTGTGACGCCTGCCCGCGCGCCGCCTGGAGCGAAATGTAGATGACTTCGGAAATATTGGCGAACACCGAGATCAGCATGGTCCAGCGGATCAGCCGCGACCGCTGCCAGGCTTCTGACAACAGAGGCACAAGAAGTGCCAAGGTCGCCAGATGGATGGCGATCGCCAGCTCGAAATGCATCGGCTTCAGCCAAATATTCGCGCCGTTGAGCGTGCGCGTATCGGTGACGGCGGCGATGACGGTGGCCGGCAGCGGCGCCAGCATCGCGGCAACTCCCACGAGCGCGATGTCGCGAACCGCGATGCTGCTGGGCCGGCTTCTCGTTGGGCTCAGTGCGAGTGTCATGGCGCGACCTCCTGGGCGGCGCTGGCTGATTTCAATGCCGTCTCGACCGTGACGAAGGTGAGGTAGCCGATCGGGCCGAACAGGAACGTCAGCACCAGGATGGGTGCTTGCAGCAGGCGCGAGACACCGAGCAGGTCGGCGCGTTCCGCGATCCAGGTGCCCACAAACAGATCGAAAGCAAGGTAGTGGACCCAGCCGGCAAGCAGCGTCGGCTCGGTGCCGAGCAGTGCCTTGACCTCAGCCAGCGAGTTGAACCCGCCGCCCTCGACATGGAAGACGTAAACAAGCACGAGCAGCGTGTAAGCTGTCGCGAGCAGACCAGGCAGGATATAGCGCAGAAGCGACAGCAGCAAGGCGTGGCGCGGCATGAGAATGAGCGCCAACCACCCCGCGAGCGCTATCGAGTTGGCGGCTGTGAACCAATTTTCCCAGGTCATTAGCATCCCCATCTTGACGGTGACAACATGAACGATGCGCGCGTATCTTGACGCCGTCAAGACAAATGTTGTCGCTGACAAGATTGTGCCCTCGCGGGCTTCCGTCTATGCTGGATCGATGAGCGGAAAAGCGCGCTACCACCACGGCGATTTGCGCAATGCCCTGCTGGCGGCGGCCGGCTCGATCCTGGAGGAGGAGGGGCTGGACGGGCTGTCGCTGCGGGCGGTCGCGGCCCGCGCGGGCGTCTCCCACGCCGCCCCGGCGCATCATTTCCCGACGCTGAAAGCGCTGCTCACGGCGTTGGCGGCGGATGCCTTCGCGCGGTTCCGGGACGCAATGCAGTCGGCCCGCGACGCCGCGCCGCAGGATCCGCGCAGCCAGCTCGGCGCGGCGGGCGACGGCTATATCCGCTTTGCCCGGGAGAACCCGCAGGCCTTCCGGCTGATCTTCTCGTCCTCGCGGCTGGATTGGCGGGATGCTGAATTCCACGCGGCGGGCCAGGCCGCTTATCAGCAGCTGAAAGACGTATGCGCCCCGGTTGCCGAGCTGCGCGGCGAGACAACGGATGAGCAGCGGCGCGCGCTGGAGCGCTTGGTCTGGTCGTCCGTCCACGGCTATTGCCACCTGCTGCTGGCGGGCCAGTTCGGCTGGCCCCACGACGGGAGTCCCGAGCCGCCGCCGAGGCCGGACATCGAGGGGTTGTTGCTGGCGTTGGGGTCAGACCCCTTCGCCAAAGGGGTCTGACCCCATTGCCGCACCGGAACACTGCCATGCACCTGCGCCGCGCCACGCCCGCCGACATCCCCACGCTGCAAGCGTGGGACCGCAAGCCGCATGTCATCGCCGCCAGCGGAAGCTATGCGGGCGCGTCGGACTGGGCGCACGAGATCGCGATCGATGTGCCCTGGTGGGAGCTGCTGATCGCCGAGGCTGGCGGGCGCCCCATCGGCCTGGTGCGGATCATCGACCCGGTGGCGGAGGAGACCCACTATTGGGGCGACTGCGGGCCGGACCTGCGCGCCATCGACATCTGGATCGGCGAGGAAGCCGATCACGGGCGCGGGCTGGGCAGCGAAATCATGCGGCTGGCGCTGGCGCGCTGCTTCGCCGACCCGCGCGTGACGGCCGTGCTGATCGATCCGCTTGCCCGCAACGTCCGCGCCCGGCGTTTTTATGAGCGGTTGGGGTTCAAAGAGGTGGGTCCGCGCCGCTTCGGCGAGGACGATTGCGTGGTGTACAGGTTTGAGGGACCGACAAGTCCATAAGGCGCAATAGGCGTCTTCGCCGTATTGCGCCGCTGGCGGTCATGGTTGGCGCCGTTGGTGCAATACGGCGCTAAGAAAGTGCGCCCATTGCGCCCTATATTATTTCCCCTTCCACACCGGCGCCCGCTTGTCGGCGAAGGCGCGGGGACCTTCCTTCTGGTCCTCGCTGGCGTACAGCGTGTCCACCGTAGGGAATTTCCGCCGGTTGACCATGGCCATGGCTTGAAAAAACGGCATCCCCTCAGTCTCGCGCATCACTTCTTTGATCGCCGCGAATACCAGCGGCGGGCCGTCCGCCAGCAATTGCGCGATCTCGCGGGCGCGGGCCATCAGCCGCGCGGCCGGCACCACCTCGTTGACCAGGCCCCACTGCTTGGCCTCGGCCACCTCCATCCAGCGGCCCGTCAGCAGCAGGTCCATGGCGATGTGGTGCGGGATGCGGCGGGCGAGCTTGATGGTGGCGGCGTCGGCCAGCGTGCCGGCCTTGATCTCGGGCAGCGCGAAGCGGACGTGCTCGGCGGCCAGGATCATGTCGGCCGACAGCGCCAACTCGAAGCCGCCGCCCACCGCCATGCCGTTCAGCGCCGCGATCACCGGCTTGTTGAGGCCGATCAGCTCTTGCAGGCCGCCAAATCCGCCTACGCCATAATCGCCGTCCGGCGTCTCGGTCCCCGCCGCCGCGCCCTTCAAATCCCAACCAGCCGAGAAGAATTTCTCGCCCGCTCCGGTGATGATGGCAACCCGCAGTTCGGGGTCGTCGCGGAAAGCAAGGAAGGCCTCGCCCATTGCCCGAGAGGTCGGCGTGTCTATGGCGTTGGCCTTGGGCCGGTCGAGAGTGACTTCGAGGATGCGGCCATTGCGGGTGGTGCGGACGGAGGAGTGCATTGGGCCTCACGAATTCCTGTGCTCAGCGATTGGCGAGTTGGGATTGATCTTGTCTTCCCTACTCACCGATCGCAACTTGCAATTGGCGCCTTGTCAGCAACGCATCTACCGCCACCGCCCCCCTGCCCTCGGGCCGCACGATCAGTGGGTTGATGTCGAGTTCGTTCAGCGTGTCGGCGTTGGCCCGGGCGAAGCTGGCAACCGCCATGACGGCGGCGACGGCGGCGTCGATGTCGCTTTTCGGGCGGCCACGGTGGCCTTGCAGCAGCTTGGAGGCCTTGAGCGAAAGGATGGCATCGCGTGCCTCGGGCTCCGCTACCGGCAACAGCAGTGTGCGAACATCTCCGGCTAGCTCGACCAGCACGCCGCCCGAACCGACCGCGAGTACCAAGCCCACTTGCGGATCGCGCTTGACGCCGATGATCAGCTCGGCGACCCCGTCCGTGACCATGCGCTCAACGATGAATGTTCCGGCCAGGCCCCTCATTTCCCCAACGGCCGTTGCCGCCTCCTCGGCGGATCGAACGTTCAAACGCACGGCGCCTGCCTCAGTCTTGTGAAGCAAGGTAGCTGAGCAGGCTTTGACCACCACCGGTTTGCCGAGGGCCGTAAAGGCGGCCTGGGCCTCAGCGGCACTTGTGACCAGCCGGCCCTCGGGCACCTCCAGGCCGAAGGACTTGAGCGTCAGCTTGGCCTCCCACTCATCAAGCGTGCTGATGGCCGTGCCTGGGGCAAAGGCTTCAAATGGCATCGGCGGGCGGGGTTGCGTTCGGCCGATAAAGGCAGCCTTCTCGATCGCCGTCAGCGCCTCCGGGATGCCCATGAGCGGCACCACGCCTTGCGCCATGAGCTCCTTGGCGTAAGTCTCGGGCATGTTCTCGTTCAGCGAGGCCAGCACGCCAATCCGCGCCTTCGCTGCCGTGCCTGCCTTGACGAAAGCATCCACGCCCAGCTTCCAATCGGCACTGTCACAGCGGTCCTCGCGCGGAATGTCCATGACGATCAAGCCCAAATCAAATCGCGATTTGAGGACCTCGGTGAAAGTCGTCTCTAGCCGGTCGAACTTGCCCCAGTCAAAAGTGTGATAGTCGAACGGATTGGAGATCGAGACGATCGGATTGACCGTGGCGCGGATGCGCCCCTCGTCCGCTTGTGTGAAGGGGCGAAATCGCACGTCCCTATCCGCCGCCGTGTCCGCCATCAGCAGCGCCTCGCCACCGGAGCAACTCAAGCTGACGATCTCATTTCCCGGCAACGGGCCATGAACGTGCAGCAGCTTCAGCGTCTCCAGAAAATCGGACAGCGAGAACACGCGGGCGATACCAAGCCGCGCGAGAAACGCTTCCATCACGGCGTCGGAACCGGCCAGTGAGCCGGTGTGGCTCAAGGCAAGCGACTTGCCTTCATCGCTGCGCCCTGCTTTCAGGGCAACGATGCCGACGCCATGCTCGCGCGCCGCGACAACCGCCTGCGCAAACGCCGCTGCATCAGGTATGCCCTCGATCAGCAGGCCGATGGCCGAGACGCGGCCGGTTGCCGCCAGCGCCGACGTCAACTCGGCCAGCCCAACCTTGGCCTGGTTGCCGAGCGCGGCAAGATAAGCAATCGGAACGCCGCGCTGGTTCATCGTCATGTTGATGGCAATGTTGCCAGATTGCATGAGGATCGCGACACCTCGGTCTGTCCGCGTTCCTCCATGCTGGTCGGGCCAAAGCAGCGCGCCATCGACGTAGTTGATCAGCCCGTAGCAGTTGGGTCCAAGAAACGGCATGTCGCCGGAGGCCGCTACCAGGTCAAGCTCAAGCGCCGCGCCTTCGGTCCCCATTTCCTTGAAGCCGGACGCAAAGCAGATCGCCCCGCCCGCTTCCCGCTTTGCCAGTTCGCCCACGACTTCAATGGCCAGATGGCGGTTGACCGCCACGAAGCTGGCGTCCGGGGGGCCGGGCAAATCGGCGACCGTGCGATAACACTTGAGCCCATGCATTTGGTCCTTGTTTGGATGCACAGGCCACACATCGCCGGCAAAGCCCATTTTCTGGCACTGCTCAACGACGCGCTCGGCCCAGACCCCACCTATGGCAGCGATGGATTTTGGCGCCAGCAGGCGGGCGATGGAATGAGCCTTTATTTCCGTCATCGTGCTCTCACCGATCCGGTTCAGGGACTTGCGCTCAGCACCAACTGCGGCCCTCCTGACCGGCCGACTATGCTCAAATCCGGCCAATCGCGAACACCAGTTGATTGACACATAAGCATATTCCTCGATATGACACAGGCGAGGGCAAGTCGCAGGATAGAGAGAAGGGGGACACTCGGCATTTTTGAACTCACCGTCGAGGGGTTTGATGCCGCTTGTCCCGAATTCTTCATGCCGACCTGGAGGACTGCCCCATGTTCACGCGCAAGCCGATGCAGACCGATTCGCAGGTCCGGCCAAGCACAGTGCCGCCAGTGCGCTCCCAGCTTTCCGAGACCCTCACCGAGCGGATAGACAACACCACGGTCAATGTCGCGACGTTGCCGGGCGAGGGACTGGTGGTGATCGGCAAGGGCACGCGAGTGTTCGGTCAGATCAGCGATTGCCGCAAGCTGGACGTATTCGGCGTCGTCGAGGCGGATGTGATCGCCGAGATGATCGTTGTCCACGAGGGCGGCGGTCTCAAAGGCCATGTGCAGACCGACAAGGCCGACATCCATGGGGTGGTGGAGGGGTCGCTACAGGTTTACGAACATTTGGAGATCCACCGGACAGCCGACATAAACGGCGACGTGACTTATGGCTCGTTGTCGGTCGCGGCAGGGGCAAAGCTGATCGGCTCGGTGCAGACCCATGCCGATTACCGCGCTGCCGCCACGGAACCCCACACATCGTCCAATCTGGTTCCGGTCGAGGGTGCGCCCAATGGGGCGGCCAATGGCAACGGTAAGGTCGTACAGGCGCCGTCAAGGCCGATCATGCGGCACTGAGGCGCCCGCATATGCTCAATAAGGTTGGTCGCGAATGACTACCCGGCATTTGGCTTCCAGGGAGTGTATGTCGTCTTGAGAGCCAGCGGACTTGAGATACAAGTCCTGATTGCATTTCGAAAGAGCTGATTCGGAAGTGGTCATCGTGTTCTGAGTGATCGCGGTGCGGTGGTGCGCTGGGTGACCGGCCACAAACCCCGATGCCGGCTTCTCAGCCCGCCAATCGGCGCAGCCCGCGAGCGTCAGGGACCCAAGCAGCAAGGTCGCGGCTGCAAGTCCCAGCCAAATATTCATGTTCCCGCTCCCCGATTTTCCCGACCTCCGAGCATAAGTGATTCGTCGCGCAATCGCGAATTTTTGGTAGGACCAAGCGGGCATCGAACTGCGCACCCGGCTGCAACCTATTGTTGAAGAACACTAATTTTGTTCCAGGCGTGCGACCTAGCGAAACAAAATGTAGCATAATGGCAATAGTGACTTTTCACTAAACTAGGTATTTTTCCGATTGCGCAACCTTTTGCTTCATGCCTTGATATCTCCAGTTCAACTATAGTAAAAGTAGCTGGAGGTGCATAATGCGTACGATCGCCGTGTGGCCATTGTGTGTTTTACTTTGTGCCTGTGTTGATACAGGGTTCGGCCCCGGTATCGGATTTGGCGGCGTGGTTCCGCCGAAGACAGATGAAATCAATAGCACCAACGACGAACTAGCGAAGGTCGGCAACCCGATTTCCTATATTCTTACCAGCCTAGCCATTACGGATGAGCGTTGCGACGAGTTCTTTAAGAAACTTGATAAACTGAAGAGTGATAGTTCGGTTGCTGGCGACGTGATTAATGCTGCAATTCAAGTCGCCACGCCGCTGCAAGCCACCAAGGTTGTTCAGGCGTTGACCGCTGCAAATTCGGTAAACACGAACTTGCCGAAGCTCTATTTCTTTGCTGAACACTCCGTTGGCCTTCACGGACATGTCAGAGAGGCTATGGCGAGTTACCGCCAACAACATGGCCTCTCATCGTTGTCAGCAGCTGTATTTGGAATACGACAAGTTTACAAAGGCGTTGGAAAAAACTGCGTCGAGCCGGAAAGTGAGTACGACATTCCGAATGGCAAGGACAAGGACGGAAAGGATTTGTATAATATATATTGCTTCGGTAGTAGCAAAATTTCCGCTACACCGAACGGAAACTCAAGCGCGATCAGTATAACTGCATCGCAGATGGCGGTTGCGCGCAGTGTAGTCGTGAACTACGCCGCGTTCTGCACCGTGCCAGGAATTGACGACATCGTAAGTGGATTATTCGGCGGCAACCAATCGGGATCCACTCCGGGGCAAATTGGAGATCCAGCCGCAGCGAATACGAAGAAGTCTGGCATCTAACAGGTTGCGGAAAAGATCGCGGTGATGGAACTCAATTTCCCTCCCCTTGACGGGGAGGGGCTAGGGGTGGGGTGAAGATGGGTCCGCAGGACTATCGGCTTGCGCCTGTGCCGTCCCGTCCCCACCCTCAATCCCTCCCCGCAAGGGGGAGGGAGGCTTTTTAGTGGCCTGCTAAACTCCACCCTCACACCAGCCGGCTCTGCTCCACCGCCGCGGCGATGAACGATGAGAACAGCGGATGCGGCTCGAACGGGCGGCTCTTGAGCTCGGGATGATACTGCACGCCGATGAACCAGGGATGGTCCGGCATTTCCACCGTTTCCGGCAGCAGGCCATCGGGCGACACACCGGCAAATCTCAACCCAGCCGCTTCGAGCCTGGCGCGGTAGGCCATGTTGACTTCGTAGCGGTGGCGATGCCGCTCTGAGATGCGGGTTGAGCCATAGATGGCCGCGATCCTGCTGCCCTCGGCCAAAACCGCTTCGTAAGCGCCCAGCCGCATCGTGCCGCCCAGATCGCCGGCGTTTGAGCGCATCTCCAGTTCGTTGCCCTTGAGCCATTCGGTCATCAGGCCGACCACCGGCTCACGGCTTGGCCCAAACTCCGTCGAACCCGCGCCGGCAATCCCCGCAGCGTTGCGCGCCGCCTCGATAACCGCCATCTGCATCCCGAAGCAGATGCCGAAATAGGGCACTTTGCGGGTTCGCGCGAAACCGGCGGCGCGGATTTTGCCCTCGGTGCCTCGCACACCGAAGCCCGGAGCGACGAGAATGCCGTGGACCTGCTCGAGGAATGGCGCCGGGTCCTCGCGCTCGAAGATTTCGCTGTCGATCCATTCCAGCTTGACGCGCACATTGTTGGCGATGCCGCCGTGCGTGAGCGCCTCGGTCTGCGATTTGTAGGCGTCCTTGAGGCCGGTGTATTTGCCGACGATGGCGATGGTGACTTCGCCCTCGGGGTTGTGAACCCGTTGAGTGATCCTGCTCCAGCGCGACAGGTCCGGCTCCGGGCTAGCGGGCAGCCCGAAGGCCTCCAGCACCTGATTGTCCAGCCCCTCGCGGTGGTAGGCCGCGGGCACGTCGTAAATGCTGGAGACGTCCAGGGCCTGGATGACCGCCTCGGGCCGCACGTTGCAGAACAGCGCGATCTTGCGCCGCTCGGAGCTTGGCACTTCCCGGTCGCAGCGGCACATCAGGATGTTGGGCTGGATGCCGATGGAGCGCAGCTCCTTGACCGAATGCTGCGTCGGCTTGGTCTTCAGTTCACCAGCACTGGGAATGTAAGGCACCAAGGTGAGGTGGATAAAGATCGACTGCCCACGCGGCAGCTCCTGGCCAAGCTGGCGGATGGCCTCGAAGAACGGTAGCCCCTCGATGTCGCCGACCGTGCCGCCGATCTCCACCAATACGAAGTCCACGCCCTCGTTGCCTTCCAGGACAAAGGCTTTGATCGCGTCGGTCACGTGCGGGATGACCTGCACCGTTCCGCCGAGATAGTCGCCCTTGCGCTCGCGAGCGATGATGTCCTGATAAATCCGGCCGGTGGTGATGTTGTCTTTTTTCGAGGCCGAGACGCCGGTGAAGCGTTCGTAGTGCCCGAGATCGAGATCGGTCTCGGCGCCGTCGTCGGTGACGAAGACTTCGCCGTGCTGGGTGGGGCTCATGGTACCAGGATCGACGTTCAGATAGGGATCGAGCTTGCGCAAGCGCACGCGAAAGCCGCGGGCCTGGAGCAGGGCCCCGAGCGCCGCCGATGCCAATCCTTTGCCGAGCGAGGACACCACGCCGCCGGTGATGAAAACGTACCGCGTCATGGGAGGACAGTCATAGAGCAGGACGCGCGCGATTCGAAGAGGGATTCTTGGTGGCCGCGCGGTCGGGGGGTGTGGGGAGGGGTCGCAGGCAGGAGAGGTCCGCCAACGTCATGGCCGGTTTCGACCCTTAGCTGTCCGGTTAGCGCCGACACCCAGTTCCATCGTCACGGCCACGAAGGTGGCCATGACGAGGCCTAGAGGGCCAGCGGATCCAGTCGCGAGCAATGCTAGGCTGCGCGTGAAGTGGACTATAAGCCTGCTCAAGGGCCGCCGAGTTTGAATTTTAAGCTGCCTGAGATGATGTCGACGGAGGAGTTGACGTCGGCAATCAGGTGCACTGGACCCGTCTCCGTACGGTCGATTCCACCGCCAAGTCCCCAAATATGTGAATAGGCGAGATCGAACGCTAGCATGTCGCTGAGTTTGTACGTCGCACCACCACTCAGCCAAAGGCGATCTTGGTCGGGTAGACGCGCCGTTCGCTCGGACGGGTTTTGGATCGGCGATAGCTCATAGGCCGCACCCGTTCGGAGCGTTAGTTGATGGCTGTAGTCATATTCGCCGCCGAGCGCGAACATCCAGCTGTCGTGCCAGTTGAGAGTGAGACTTGGATTGACGGAGGCTGGAGGTGCGCTACCGATGGCCGGGCACAGAGAACCTAACGAAGTGCAAACTACATCGAGACTTTGCAAATCGCTCCAATGGGTCCACTCAACCGTTCCCAGCACACGCATCTTTGGGTTGACCGACTGTCGCACGCTAAGCGTCAGAATGTCCGGGAGTTTCAGCTTCGCATCGATCGAGTTGTCGGCAGTGGCTCCTTGAATGGCGAAGGTGCCCTTCAGATCGTGCGATATCGATGATCGATAGCCAAGACCGATCGAGGTCTGGGGCGAAGGTGTCCAGCTCAGTCCTGCGGTGAAACCGACTGCTGTATCCTGACCTTCAATCGAAGCGTCCTTGGCGGTAGGACTTGAGCCGGATGCGCCCCGCAAAGTCGCCTTGATATAATCAATCTGTACTCCTACCCCGACTGAAAGCCCCGGGGCCAATCGGTAGGCGATCGTGGGTACGGCGTCATATGTCTTGATATCCGACAGCCGCGCCTGACTTTGCCCGTCCCAGGCGTTGTTCGTCGGATCAGTTGTGAGACCGAAAGGTGAATTGAAACTGAGCGCCAAGACTGTATCCGGCGACAGTCGATAAGCCATGTAAGAACCGGGAACCAGAGCTGGCTTGGAGATGTTGCCGCTGTCGTGGCTTAAGAGCGGTGATGGATAGAAGGTGCTCCCCGGAAGCGCCGTCTCATCCACATGCCCGAAAATTCCCGCCGCATCGCTCTCCGACGAATATCCCTTCGGGGCAGTCGCGGCCACCGCCGGGTTCCAGAACATGCCCGATAATCCACCCCCCGCCGCGGCATCGCCCGCGAACGACATGCCCTGGAATTCGGCCGACTGTTCGCGCACCGCGAACCCGCCCGCCCAGGCCGGGATAGCCGGCATCACGGCCATCGCTGCGCTCGCTGCAAGCAGGAACGCACTCGACCTGATGACCTGTCGCATATGCTATGCCTCCCGTCCCAATTGACGCCTGAAGGCGCCTCGCTGTTCCCCGCTATTCGTCCCCGTGACACCAGCCAGCGTCCGTTTGAGCTGGCATGTTAGTAATTGTGGCGGCAACATGACAATGGCTAAAGGCGAACAACCTGTGCGCATAATGTCGAATCGCTCAGACTTGTGTCGTCAATGCAACAAGGTTGCGGCCGCCTTGGCCGGGTGCGTAGACTTGCCCACAGGTGAAATCGGACGCCACCCATGCCCGCCATCAATGACCCGCTGCTGCAGCCTTACCGCTTGAAGCACCTGACGCTGAAGAACCGCATCCTCTCGACGGCGCATGAACCCGCTTATTCCGAGGACGGAATGCCGAAGGCACGCTACCGCCTCTATCACGCCGAGAAGGCGCGCGGCGGCATAGCCCTTACCATGACCGCGGGCTCGGCGATCGTGGCCGCCGATTCGCCTCCCGCCTTTGGCAACCTCCATCTTTATAAGGACGAGATCGTGCCATGGCTCGGTGAAATGGCCGATGCGTGTCATGAGCATGGCGCCGCGATCATGATGCAGATCACCCATCTCGGCCGCCGCACCAATTGGAACAAAGCCGACTGGCTGCCGGTGCTGGCGCCTTCGCCGCTGCGCGAGCCGGCGCACAGGGCGTTTCCCAAGGAGATGGAGGATTGGGATTTCGCGCGGATCATTTCCGCATATGCCGATGCCGCCGAGCGGCTGAGGGCGGGCGGGTTCGATGGGCTGGAATTGGAATGTTACGGCCATCTGATGGACGGGTTCTGGTCGCCACTCACCAATAAGCGCACGGACGAATGGGGTGGCTCGCTGGACAATCGGTTGCGCTTCACCTTCCGCGTGCTCGAAGCGGTTCGCAAGCGGGTTGGCCCGCAGTTCATCGTTGGCGCCCGGCTGGTTGCGGACGAGGACCAGGCGCAAGGGCTCTCACGGGTGGAGGGCCTGGAGATTTGCAAGCGGATCATCGCCACCGGCAATGTCGATTTCCTCAACATCATCCGTGGTCATATCGAGCATGATGCGCCGCTGCAGAAGGTGATCCCGATCGGCGGCATGGCCTCGGCGCCGCATCTCGATTTTTCCGGCGAGGTGCGAGCCGCGACCAAGTTTCCGACCTTCCACGCCGCCCGCATCAATGACGTGGCGACGGCCCGGCACGCCATCGCCAGCGGCAAGCTCGACATGGTGGGCATGACGCGCGCGCACCTCGCCGACCCCTATATCGTCGCCAAAATCATGGCCGGCGAGGAGGCTTCAATCCGGCCCTGCGTCGGCGCCACCTATTGCCTCGATCGCCTCTATGAGGGCTACGAGGCGCTTTGCATCCACAACCCGGCGACGGGCCGCGAGGCAACGATGCCGCATCGGATCGTGCCGGCGATTGGCCACAAGCGGCGCGTCGTGATCGTCGGCGCGGGCCCGGCGGGGCTGGAGGCGGCACGAGTTTGCGGTGCGCGCGGGCACAAGGTCACACTGCTCGAGGCCGCGCCCGAGGCAGGCGGACAGGTCCGGCTGATTACGCGAACCAAGCGGCGCGGCGAGATGCGCGGCATTGTCGATTGGCGGTTGGGACAGTGCGAAAAGGCGGGCGTCGAGCTGCGTTTCAACATTTTGGCTGAGGAGAACGACATTCTGGCCCTGGAGCCGGACATCGTGCTGATCGCAACCGGCGGTCTTGCGCAGAAGCATCCGCTGGTGGCCGGCAACGAGTTGACGGTTACGGGCTGGGACATCCTCAGTGGTGACGTGCCGGCGGGCAAGGATGTGCTGCTGTATGATGATCACGGTGGCCAGCAGGGGCTCATGGCGGCCGAGTATCTCGCCGAATCGGGTGCGATGGTGGAATTGGCAACGCCCGAGCGATTCTTCGCCCCCGATGTGGGCGGGCTCAATCATGTCAGCTATATGCGCGCGCTGCAGACCCACAAGGTGCGGATCACAATCTGCACCAAGCTGCTCAGCGTGCGACGCGAGGGCAACCGGCTGGCGGCAACTCTCGGTTCGGAATATTCGGATCGCACCGAAACGCGCCTGGTTGATCAGGTCGTGGTCGAGCACGGCACCTTGCCGTTGGACGATCTCTATTTCGCCCTGAAGCCGAAATCGCGGAATGCAGGCGAGACGGACTATGCCGCGCTGATCGCTGGCAAGGCGCAGGCCATCGTGAAAAGCGCGGACGCCGGATTCCAACTCTTCCGCATCGGCGATGCGGTCGCCCACCGCAATATACATGCGGCGATCTATGACGCACTTCGACTGTGCAAGGCGTTTTGACGCTCGATCCGATGGCCCCGGCGGGGTAATGTTTCGCTGAGGAATTAGCCTTCCCACTCGCGCGGATCACCGGTGTCGTGGCCAATCGCGCCCGGGGCCTCAGCATCCGGATCGTCTCCGATCGGGCTCTCGGCGACAAATCGCGCAACCCGCCTGAGCGCATCCGTCATGCCCAGTCCCGCTACCGCCGAGAGCGTCAGCGGTTTCTTGCGCGCCGCTTTGTGCAGCGCCGCCGACTTGGCCGCGACGGTCTCGGCATCGGCCGCATCGCATTTGCTCAAGGCCACCAGCTCGCGCCGCCGGTCTAGCCCGCCGCCATAGGCCTTCAGCTCACGCCGCACTGTTCGGTAAGCCTCGGCGACATCCTCCTCGTTCACATCCACAAGATGCAGCAGCACTTTGCAGCGCTCGACATGGCCGAGAAACCTCGTGCCCAACCCCGCGCCCTCGTGGGCGCCTTCGATGAGGCCGGGAATGTCGGCGAGCACGAAGTCGGTGGCGTCCACCCTGACGACGCCGAGATTGGGATGGAGCGTGGTGAAGGGATAGGCCGCGATTTTGGGCTTGGCGCCCGAGACGGCGGCCAGGAACGTGGATTTGCCCGCGTTGGGCAGCCCGATCAAGCCGGCGTCGGCGATCAGCTTCAGCCGCAACCAGATCGTCATCTCCTGTCCCGGTTCGCCGGGATTGGCCTTGGTCGGCGCCCGGTTGGTGGAACTCTTGAAATGCTCGTTGCCGAACCCGCCATTGCCGCCCTTGGCGATCATCGCCTTCTGGCCGGGCTTGGTCAGGTCCGCGATCATCGTCTCGTTGTCCTCGGCGAAGATCTGGGTGCCCGGCGGCACCTTGAACACCATGTCGGCACCGCCCGCTCCCGTGCGGTTGCGCCCCATGCCGCCGCCGCCGTGCTCGGCGCGGAAATGCTGCTGATAGCGGTAGTCGATCAGGGTGTTGAGATTGGCCACGCACTCAGCATAGACATCGCCGCCGCGCCCGCCATCGCCGCCGTCCGGCCCGCCGAACTCGATGAACTTCTCGCGCCGGAACGACAACGAGCCGTTGCCGCCGTCGCCCGAGCGGATGTAGATCTTGGCCTGGTCGAGGAACTTCATTTTTGCTCGAG
>Ga0209068_10000456_pt1 | contig 22219 bp, 20 predicted proteins | sample ColStrG_CSR_2012_FD_187200 | JGI IMG/M metagenome (GOLD analysis project Ga0209068, IMG submission 187200) | Freshwater sediment microbial communities in response to fracking from Pennsylvania, USA - Cold Stream Run_MetaG_CSR_2012 (SPAdes)... | ecosystem: Environmental > Aquatic > Freshwater >...
GCTTTGCTACGGCGAACTCGCGGCGATGATGCCGCGAGCTGGCGGCCAATACGTTTATCTGCGCGAAGCGCTCGGGCCGCTTTGGGGATTTCTCTATGGATGGACGCTTTTTCTCGTCATCCAGACCGGCACGATTGCCGCGGTGGGCGTGGCTTTCGGCAAATTTCTCGGAGTCTTCTTTCCGGCCATCAACTCACACAATTGGATTCTCCACATAGCGAAGGTACCGCCCTTTCATTTAGGCCCCATGGTACTGGGCGATATGCAGGTCGGCCTCAATACGCAGAATCTGGTCGGCATTTTGCTAGTGATTTTGCTCTCGGTCATCAACATTTTTGGCGTGCGAACCGGGGCATTGATCCAGAATGTTTTCACGATCGCCAAGATTTCAGCGCTGGCAGGGCTGGTCGTATTTGGTTTGTTTCTCGGGCGCAACGCCACTGCCCTTGCCGCGAACTTCAACGGAAATTTCTGGCGCAACGCTGGTCTTGGAGCCCTGCACCCACTGCAAGTTGGAGCCGGTGGTCCGACAGTGCTTGTCGGCACGCTCGTGGTTTTGGCGGTCGCACAGGTGGGGTCGCTGTTTTCCGCCGATGCCTGGAACAATGTCACTTTTACCGCCGGCGAGGTGAAGAATCCTAGCCGCAATCTGCCATTGTCGCTGGCAATGGGAACCGGCATCGTGATCCTGCTTTACGTCCTCTGCAACTTTATCTATCTGAGTGTTCTGCCGATGGATGGCACTGCCACGGGCACGACTCTCCTGGATCGTGGTATCAAGTTCGCTGCCGAGGACCGCGTTGGCACGGCGGTTATGCAACAAATGTTTGGCCCCATCGGCGGAAGCCTCATGGCGATTGCGATTATGCTTTCTGCCTTCGGCTGCAACAACGGCCTGATCTTTTCTGGGGCTCGGGTCTACTACGCAATGGCGAAGGATGGATTGTTTTTCCGCAAAGTCGGCGAATTGCATCCTAAATACAAAACGCCTGTCGTTTCGCTGATGGTGCAAATGGTGTGGACGTGTTTCCTCTGCATCTCTGGCAGTTACGGACAGTTGCTGGATTACATCGTCTTCGCGGTGCTTGTGTTCTATATTCTGACGATTTTTGGATTGTTCGTACTGCGACGCACACGTCCCGACGCGCCGCGGCCTTATCGGGCTGTCGGCTATCCGTTCCTGCCCGCCATTTATATCTTGATGGCTCTGTTTATTGATATCGTGCTCTTACTCTACAAGCCGCAATTTACCTGGCCCGGTCTGATCATTGTGTTGCTGGGGATTCCGGTGTACTACGTTTGGTCGGGGAAGGCCGTGGAGCAGAAGGCCTAGTTGAGAAGACGTTGCTGTAACTGACAAAATTGTTTTGTATGGAGAAACTCTAGCATGGCAAGCTCACTGTTTCGAACGAAATCGATCGAGAGTCTGAAGGCCCAAGGTGCGGAATCGAGCCTGAAGAAGACGTTGAGTGCGTGGTCTCTCACGACTCTTGGCATCGGCGCCATTATTGGCTCGGGGTTATTTGTCCGTACTGCCGCTGCCATTGCCGAGCGTTCCGGTCCTTCGGTCACACTGGCCTTCATTCTCGCGGGGGTTGGCTCCGCTTTTGCCGGTCTCTGCTACGCCGAATTCGCCTCCATGATTCCCATCGCCGGAAGCGCGTACACCTACTCCTACACGACGATGGGCGAACTGGTGGCTTGGATTATTGGCTGGGACCTGATTTTGGAATATGCGGTAGGCGCGGCCACAGTGGCCATCGGCTGGAGTGAGTATTTCAACCGGGTTCTCCATTTCTTTGGCCTGGCAATTCCGTTCCAGTGGTGCCATTCTCCGTTTGAGGTCATGCCGGGAACCACCTCCCACGGCATGATCAATATTCCGGCAATTTTCATTTTGGCGGTTCTGTCGGCCCTGCTGATTCGTGGAACGCAGGAATCCGCATTTGTGAATAGCCTGATCGTTATCACCAAGGTCGCGATCGTAATTCTGGTCATCGTGCTGGGCTGGGGATTCATTAATCCTGCCAACCACACGCCGTACATTCCTGCGGTGACGACCTACACTACTTCGCAGGGCATCACGCACCCGTACGGCGGGATCATGGGAATTCTTGGCGGAGCCGGTGTCGTATTCTTCGCGTTCATCGGATTTGACGCAGTCTCTACCGCCGCGCAGGAAGCGAAGAACCCAAAACGCGACATGCCGATTGGCATTCTTGCCTCGCTCGCGATCTGTACGGTGCTCTATGTGCTGTTTTCCCACGTCCTGAGCGGCATTGCGACGGTAGAAGACTTTAGGACCGTAGGGAGGGAAGCTTCCGTCGCCTTTGCGATCTCCAAATATATGACCGGGTACGCCTGGCTGGCGAATTTCGTCACTGTCGCGATTCTGGCCGGATTCTCTTCTGTAATTCTGGTGATGCTCCTCGGGCAGTCCCGCGTGTTCTTTTCCATGAGCCAGGACGGTTTGGTTCCGAAGATCTTCTCGGAAGTCCATCCTCGTTTCAAAACACCGTGGAAGTCGAACGTCTTGTTCTTCGGCTTGACGGCAATTTTTGGCGGTTTTATTCCAGGAGATATTGTCGGAGAAATGACGAGCATTGGAACTTTGTTCGCTTTTATTCTGGTTTGCGCCGGCGTTTGGATTCTGCGGGTGAAGCGGCCCGATCTGGAGCGCTCCTTTAAGGTGCCCGCCCTTCCGGTCGTTTCGATTCTAGGAATTCTGGTATGCGGCTCCATGATTTACGGCCTCGGATGGACCAACTGGATGCGACTGATCGTTTGGCTCCTCATTGGACTGGTGATTTACTTCAGCTACAGTCGCTACCACAGTAAAGTGCAGGCCATGGCACCTCTGCCGGTGCCTGATTCGCTTAAATAATTTGGGTATGGAGGCACGGGCGTCCTCGCCCGTGCCCAAACCTGTGCGCTGCCGAAGTCTTGCCAGACCAGCGGTACAACAGGATCTTGGAATCCGGCCATGAAAATCGTCAGCGCCGCCGAGATGCGCGAGATTGATCGCGTCAGCACCTCCCGCTTCGGCATACCCTCGCTCACGCTGATGGAAAACGCGGGTACAGCCGTCGCCGCGTTTGTTCTGGAACGTTACGCGTCGAAGCAACAAATCACGGTCATCTGCGGAAAGGGCAACAATGGCGGCGACGGCTTCGTTATCGCGCGTAAGCTGCACGAGGTAGGGAAGCAGGTTCAGGTTCTTTTGCTCGCCGACCCCACGCAACTCGCTGGCGACGCTGCTGAAATGTTCCGCCGACTTCCCATTCCAGCCACGAGTATCCTTTCGAGCAGCGGTCTCGCTCAAGATGCCTTACAGAAGATGTTCAACTGCGACCTTTTGGTCGATGCAATTCTAGGAACCGGCTTTAAGCCGCCCGTAAAAGGCGTGTATGCTGAGGTGGTAGCCGCGCTGAACGGCACTCAGGTTCCCGTGGTCGCGGTAGATCTTCCGTCGGGCGTCGATGCCGACGCTACAATCGCGGGATCTGACCTGGCAGTCCGGGCGGACTCCGTAGTTACGTTTACCGCGCCGCGCCCGGCTCACGTATTTCTGAATATGACACAAGGCACCACCATGATCGCGCAGATTGGATCTCCGGAAGAGGCCGCGGCCTCCGACCTGAAGCTGAACTTGACCACCGCCCGCGATATTGCCGACTTTCTTGCTCCTCGTGCCGCCGATGCGAACAAAGGGAATTTCGGGCATGTTCTGGTTGTTGGTGGTTCTCTCGGCAAAGCGGGTGCGGCCGCGATGGCGGGCATGGCTGCTCTGCGCGCCGGGGCTGGTCTGGTGACAGTCGCGACTCCGCTTTCCATCCTGCCTACCGTAGCGGGTTTTGCGCCCGAAATCATGACGGAAGCGCTCGCGGACACGAATGCCGGAACCGTTGGCATGCGCTCTTTCGAGTTCGGGCTCATGGACGGCTTGGTAGAAGGCAAGCGCGCGGTTGCGATTGGACCAGGGATGGGCCGCCATCTGGAAACCGACGAACTCGTTCGTACCTGTGTCGAGCGTTATCGTGGCCCGCTAATCCTGGATGCCGATGCCCTGAATGCGTTCCAGGGATGCAACGAAAGGCTCACCGGGAGCGGTCGCTCCGTCGTGGTAACTCCACATCCGGGCGAGATGGCACGCCTTGTGGGCACGACAGTGGATGCGGTCCAACACGATCGCTTGAACCTGGCCCGTGACTTCGCGCAGGAGCATCACGTCATTGTGGTACTCAAAGGTCATCGCACGTTAGTCGTCGCTCCAGACGGCACGGCCTGGGTGAATCCAACCGGTAATCCTGGCATGGCCACAGGAGGAACAGGAGATATCCTGACGGGCATGGTCGCGTCATTTGTCGCGCAGAATCCCGAGCGTGTTTTCCAAGCGGTGGTTACCGCCGTCTTTCTACATGGCCTCGCTGGTGATGCTGCGCGCGATACCGTGGGCGAGCACTCTCTCATCGCGACCGACCTAGTGGGATCGCTGCCTGAGGCGTTTCGCCGCGCTCGCGCCGACGCGCAGGCAGGAAGTGTCCAACTCGGCGGGTAGAAATGCGCGGATTCCCGGCTGCGGTATTGGCCACTAGGACACTGCCCCCTCCGAACGCTCCCGTATCTCCTTCCGCTGCATCACTTTAGTGGTGCGGGTTTTCGGCGTTTTTCCCGCCTCTTGTGCGGCTTCCGTAATCTCGCGTTCTGCGCTCCATGCTGTCATAGTGCAATCACTCTCTATGACCTACTTTCCCCGCCCCATACCCCAACGACGCGCTCCCCGGCTCCAATTGGGAGGCTCCGTCCCAGCCGCTATTCGGCTGATGGACGGGAAACGTTCCCGCGGTAAACTGCAAACCGTCTCTTCGACCGGTGGAATGGTTACCTTGAACAATCCGCTGAGCGAGGGAGATTTTGTCGAAATTGCCTTTCAAACTCCAGCCGGTGCTGTGCAAGGCATGGCCGAAATGCTCACTCCGAAGAAACAATTCACCCTTGGCTATCACCAGCCATTTCGGTTCGTAGCTCTGGGTGATCACGATCATCAGAATCTTTGCCGCTCACTCGAAACCTCGAACGACAGCCAACTCCTAGGATTTAAGCAGGATCGGCCCGCTCGCTGGTCAAGTTAGCGACGCCAGGCTTCGCAGTTCATTGGAACGCCCCCGTAGGCGTCTCGTTATACTGGTCTGGTGCCAACTCAGACCAGTACGCGCGAAGTGGTGACCCACTCCGCCGAAGAGACGATTGCGCTGGGGCGTTCTCTTGTTTCAATCCTGAGTCCACCTAAGCTCGTACTCCTGCGCGGTGACCTCGGTGCTGGCAAGACCACCCTCGTCAAGGGAATCGCGAAGGGCTTCGAGGCCGCGGAAGAAGACAACGTCACCAGCCCCACCTTTACGCTCATCCACGAATATCGCGGTCCGCATGTCAACCTCTATCACATCGACCTCTATCGCATCGACACGCCACGTCAGTTGGAAACGCTCGGCCTGGACGATTTATTCGCGGAGAACTCCATCCTCTTGTTAGAGTGGGGCGAAAAGTTCCCGCGCTTTGTACGAGAACGAAACGTTGAGATTCAGATCCAGCGTTTAGGGGAATCCGACCGCCGAATTCGAATCGTGACCTAAGGTAAAGGTCGAACCTCGAAACCAGATTGATGTCTTATGCCTTCGGCGGGGCCGTTTCAGCGGATTGGAAGCTTGCCTTGTTGTGGCTGCCATCGCAGAAGGGCTTGTTATTGGAATGGCCACAGCGGCAGAGTGAGATGCCAGTCTTGCCGGTGAGGTCGTATTCCTTGCCTTCCACATCCAATAGCCGAACTGGACCTTCCACGCGGAACGGGCCGTTCTTCTTAGCGGAAATCGTGACGTCTGACATTGAAGGCTCCTTAAGAATCCAAAAGAAATCCAAAACTAGGCTGCTGACCTGCGCGACACCAACAGCCTTCGATAGAGGTCCGTATATTCATCTACCATGCGGCGTGCATTGAAGCGCGTTCTCGCACGCTGGTAAGCAAGGTTACCATGCGCGCGGCACAATTCACGGTCTTCGCTCAATCGCTGCAACGCTTCAGCGAGGCTGCTCGCGCTGTTGGTGCGAAAATAGATGGCTGCCTCGCCCCAGATTTCGCGAAAAACTGGAATATCGTTGGCCACAATTGCACAGCGGGAAAGAGCGGCTTCCAGGAGTGCCATGCCAAACGGCTCGTAGCGCGAAGTCGCCACGTAGACCGACGCCCGACTGTACAGCGATCGTAACTGCGCTTCGGTCTGAGGACCTCGAAAAGCCACATCGCACTCTTCCGTCTTGAGCTTTACATCGGCGCGCAGAGGCACGCGCACCACTTCCACCGGCTGGTCCGCTGCCACGATACAAACGGGGAGTGCGTGTGAATGCTGCGTCAGCAAAGATACCTGCTTGCCTGCATCCCACAATTTGCCCACAGAGAGCGCAGCATCTTCTTTCGAGATGTAGGGGTTGAAAAGCAGGGGATTGCGCCCATTGTGAATCACGCGGCTATTCAGAGGTTTCGCGTAGCAAAGCCGGATGGAATCCAGCATGAACATTGATGGAGAAACCAAAAAAGACGCGCCGCGGATGCCATCCGCGACCATGCCTCGATACCAGCGCATCCACTCCGTCTCGCGGGGCTCGTGGCCGTGTACAGCGATCCACCAGCTCAGGAGGTCCCCATGCGCGACCACGATTCGCGGAATGTCCACGGGCAGCGCGCCAAAACAATATTGGGTCAAGTGCAGGAGGTCAGGCCGGATGTCTTCAACCAGAGACATGAGATAGGCGCTGGCTTCGTCGAGATCACTTTCGCCTTCCTGCATCCACTCGAGTCGAAACGCCGTTGGACGATAGTCGAATCCAGGGAGGCTATCCATCCAGGCAGTTTGCTCCGGAAGTGGAACATCCCCAAAGCTCACCAGAGTCACCTGCACACCCTGACTTGCGAGACCAGTCGCAAGCTCACGCGCATAAGTCCAAGTTCCCGTGAGCGTATCGGCGGTGAGAAGAATGTGCATAAGCGCAACGGCGACGGCTAAGTGTTCTCGTAAAAAATGCGACAAGCCTTCAGGCGTAATTGTAGCGCGGGATGCTAATGGGAGCGGATGTTTCGCGAAGGGAGGGAAGATGCAAGAAGTTGCACTATCGTTGCGATGCTCATGTAGAGCGAGCATTCTTGCTCGCCTGCTCTTCCGGCAATCCTTATGCCGATGCCGCCTGCCGCACATCCGCTTCCAACTGGTCACGCATTTTGCTGGCTAACTCGTGCAGCAGTCGGAGCTTCTTAGCGGCCTCCGAGGGGAGGTCGGGGATTTGCGAGGCCAGGTCGCAATTCAGCAGGAGTGCGGTGACGGTGTCTTTCAGATTGCTACGAAATTCGTTGCGAGCGCAATCTCCAGCGCGTTGCTTTTCCTTCTCATCGCGGCGCAGAGCTGCCTTAATCTCCGCCGCGAGGCGCTCGGGACCGCAAACCGCGAGATTGGGGAACACGGGGACCGCAAATACGCACTCAAACAGGAGCGCATCCACGCCCTCGGGGTTGGTCTCCACGAAACCAGCGTCGACGACGGCGACGCGGCAAGGCGCTCCACGGAGGACGTCAAGCGCCTCCTCCACCGATCCAGCTGCGCGTACTTCCATCCCGGTTTCCAGGCTCAGCCGAACGGTGTCGTCCCGGCTCACCGCAACTCGGCTCACTAGCAAAATCATGCCATCTTTGAATGCAACGGTGCTGCCAATCGCGGTTTGCTGAAAATAAACGACTTAGCTCTCCCGCGTGGAAGCGCGATTCCCGCTCCGGCACCGCCGTTGCCCGCTTGGCGTTCACGCGTGGGAATCGTATTCCTTCAGTTTTCGGTACAGGGTAGTTTTGCCGATCTTTAACAGCCGGGCTGCCATCAGCTTGTCGCCCTTGACCTGTTCGATTGTTGTCAGAATCGCTTGCTTCTCCAATTCGGCCATCGACATGACTTCCCCTCGGCCCTCTCGCCGAAAACCGATCGCTCCCGTCGCCGACCGCAGATCCGAGGGCAAGTCCGCCACTTGAATGACGGGTCCAGAGCTGAGCGCCCACGACCTTTCGATACAGTTCTCCAGCTCTCGCACATTCCCCGGCCAATCGTGCGCCAGCAACAGTTTTATCGCTTCGTCGCTAATCGTCCGGATTTGGCCGGTGGTTCGGGCAAGCCGTTCCAGAAAGTGTGAAATCAGCAGCGGAATGTCCTCCCGACGTTCACGCAGCGACGGTAAGCGCAAGGTCAACACGTTCAACCGGAAATAGAGGTCGCGGCGGAACCCTCCCTGCGTAACGGCTCGCTCCAGGTCGCGGTTTGTCGCCGCCAGGATTCGTACGTTGATCGGAATCCGCTTCGTGCTTCCCACCGGGCGTATTTCTTTCTCCTGGATCGCTCGCAGCAACTTGGACTGGAGATCGATGGGCAGATCCCCGATCTCGTCGAGAAAAACAGTTCCGCCCTCGGCAATCGCCAGCAGACCTTCTTTGTTCTGATTCGCTCCTGTAAAGGATCCCTTCAGGTGCCCGAAAAGCTCGCTCTCGATCAACGTTGGCACCAGCGAGCCGCAATCTACCGGAATGTAAGGCTTGTCTTTGAACGGTCCCGAGAAGTGGATGGAGCGGGCCACCATCTCCTTGCCCGTCCCACTTTCCCCGAGGATCAGCACGGGATGCGTACTCTGCGCAGCCTTGCCGATCATGCGGTACAAGCGTTCCATTTCCGCGGACTGCCCGATGATCGATCCGAATCCAAATTTGGACTTGAAGCGCTCGCGCATACGGCGGCTTTCGTTTTTTTGTTTTAGATGTCCCGCCACCCGGTTGAGCTTGCCCCGCAAGTCTTCCATGCTGAAGGGCTTGGTCATGTAATCGTACGCGCCCAGCCGCATTGCCTCTACGGCGGATGGTACGGTCGCGTCGCCGGTCATGACCACGATCACCATTTCCGGATGGGATTCGCGCATCCGGTGCAACACTTCCATCCCGCTGGCTCCAGGCAGGCGCAAGTCGAGCAGCGCGATGTCATGGGCCTTTTCACCTAGCACTCGGAAGGCGCGTTCAGCAGACTCTGCGGTAGACACCTCATATCCCAACGCATGGGCGATCTCCCGGCAAGCGTCGCGAATCGACCGTTCATCATCAATTACGACCAGACTCAACAGATTACTCGGGGGTGCGATCAGGACCTCCGCGCCCACACTTGCTTCCGATACAGGCATCTACTTTCCTCAATTCACAGCAGAGATTTGACCGATTTTAGGGCCCCGGAGCCTGTTGACAATCGATTCGAAGACGGCTTTTTCGGTCGATCCGCGTTGTTCTGCCGCGCTTGGATTTTCGGGCCGCTGCCCGGAAACAGGATAGTGATATCGGTTCCTTTTCCCGGCATACTCTCGATTTGAATGGTCCCGTGCGCTTTTTCCACCATTCGCAGCACACTGGGCAGGCCTAAGCCTGCGTCTTCCCGGCGCAGGCTCGCGGCGGGTTTGGGAGGAGGCTTCGTTGTAAAGAACGGCTGAAAGGCGAGCCCACGGGTGGCATCCGACATGCCTCGGCCTGTGTCTCGCACCCGCAACATGACCCAGCCTGATCCTCGACCGTCGGAGTTAGCTGGGGAACTGGCCGGATCAGTCCTCCGGCTGGGCCGTGACTTCCTCGACGGGCTCTCGATACGCCAGTTGGCGGTCTCAATCATTACTTCACCGCCTTGAGGCATGGCATCGCAGGCGTTAAGGACCAGATTCAGCACGATCCGAACGACATGCGATGGATCGATTGCCACCGGTGTCAGACTCGGCGACAAGCGAAGCCGTAGGGCCACGTCCCGCCGCGGCAGTGTCGATAGCATGGGTCCCATGCCTTCGAGTACGGAATTCAGGGAGACTGACTGCGAGAGTCGTTGGATCGGACCCAGACCCAAAAGCTCGCGCGCCAGACCCGCTGCGTGCTGGACTGCGGGCTTCATCTGCTGCACGCGTTGGCGAACTTTTGCGGCATTGTCGGCCTCCGCCTCCACCAGATCGACATACAGACGGATAGATCCAAGAGCGTTATTCAGGTCGTGCGCAGTTTCCGCTGTGATCAGGCTCGGAGAGTTGGAAGACAAATTCTCTTCGCGTGAGCGCTTTTCCCCGACCCGCCGCTGCACCCCGAAAGTGCTTGTGCCGGCACGCAGAGTCAAATGGTTCCCCGACTGGACCTCGTTTTTGCGCATAGGTTTTCCTTGCATAGCGGTGAGCAGCCATTCGCGTTGACACGCGAGGCTATGCCGTCTGCTCCAAACTCAACAGCGTCGGTTCAGTTGCACTCGGGGATGGGCCCAGGAGTCGACTCCAGGAAAGGACAGGGTGAACTTCCGATCGAGGAATCGGAAAAACCCTTCCCTAAAGCGGAACAACTTTTCTAATATGGCACAAAGCAAATGGTAGGTCCAAAGTATTTTACTGTTTTGGGAAATTGCGTTTATGGAACTGCCGAACTGTCGGCACACCGGTCAATCTGTTCGCTTGGAGGACCATTCTCGTTGTTCTGCCGAACTACCGTCACTCCAAGTCGGACGCGCTGCGTGAACCGCAAACGAGCAAGAACCTGCGGCATAGACGGATAGAGGACCGACAGTAGCGCCGCGATTGCCGCAGACACAAAAAAGCCGGTCGAGAGTTTCTCTCGACCGGCTTCTTGCGTATCGCTACTTACTTCTTCTTTTTCCTCATCGGCTTCTTTGCAACCGGTGCCTTCGCCTTCATGGCTGCCTCACGGCCGCCAATCAGCGTCAACGCATCTGCGGCATTGAAGGGGTATTTGCGGACTGAGGTCTGTCCCGTACCCTGCAGAGTGATATCCACGCGGCGGTTGTTGGCCATGATGATCACCAACTCGTGGCGCAGAATCCGCTTCTTCTCCTCTGGTGTGATGTCGGGGTTATTTTGGATCTGATCCTTCACCTCGGCATCCGTCAAATTGTGGTCCTTGCCCAGGCCCCTGGTTTCGATGTCCTCAGCTGGCACACCGTGTTCGACCAGGAAACTCTTGGCGCGAGCAACGCGACGCTCGGAGAGCGCCTGGTTGAAGGCTACGCTACCACGCCTATCCGCATGTCCCTCCAAAATCAGGTGGGGAGCGGGGTTCGGGTTGCCCTTGTCTGCCAAGTACTTCTGGTAATCGGCAGCCAGGGTAGTCAGAGTTTCCTCTTGGCTCTTCACCAAACCACCGTCCGGTTTCGCCTTGGTCGGCTGATTGGTAGCGAAGTAAACGCTATGTAGAGCCAGCTTGGCTTCCAACACAGCGATTTCCGGGTTCGGAGGCGGCGGTGGAGGATTCTCCACATTGACCGTGGCCGACGAAGTTGACGACAATCCGCGCGAGTCGGTACAAGTCGCGCCTACGGTAACTGCTCCTGCGGTCGCTCCGGTTGTATCTTCCGTAGCTACGTTTCCAGAACCGGAAACATGGCCGCTCGATGAGGTCCAGTTGGCAACCGACACCGATACGCCGTCCGGACTGGTGCAAGTGCACGTGACCGTCGATGCGCCTGGGATTTGGACAGTCGACGGATTCGCCGAGCAGCTCATTGTGGGCGGATTCTTCGGCGGTTCCTTGACCAGGAATGTCGCGTTGCAGCTCGCTTCGTTGTTCTTCTTCAGGCGGGCATCGCTGACGTGCGACGTGACCGTGTAGCTGCCGCCCGTCATGCCAGTCGTGTCGACGGTGGCAACGGAATCCTTGCCTGCTAGTTTGCCACCGGTTGTGGAATAGGTATAGCCAACCACGTGCTTCGGATTGAAGTTACTCGGAGCAACGTTGATGGTGACCGGTTCGCCGACCATCACTTCGGAAGGCTTCGCGGTGCAGGCTGCAGCCGGGATCAAGTCCGGAGCGCCGCCAAAGTTGATGACGATGCCGCTGCGCAGTCGCGCGCCCGCGAATTCGGGACGACGAAGGTTCGAAGATGGGTCGGGGACGATGTCCGCAAAGTTATGACGTGCCCAGACATAATCCGCTTCCAGAACGCGCCAGCTAAATTGCTTGGTAATCGGCAAATCGAAACCGCCGCCCAAAACCGCCCCAATCCCCTTGCGGGTGCTGAAGCCATCCCAGTTGATCAGGTTCAGGCTCAACATCGTGTGCGCGAAAACGTTCATGCCCTCGGTGCGCCACATGAATCGTGGACCGACGGAGAGTGTTGTCGCCGTAGTGCCGCTGCGGAAGTTCTCGCCCCAATCTGCGCTCAGGCCCCAATTCTTGTCGAAGTTGTAGGTGCCCGTAGCGCCAAATCCCTTGGGCAAGCTCTGCAGCTTGCGGCCCGTCGTTGCCGAATCCGGAACGCTGCCGCCCGGATTCAACCACTGGTAGCCTGCGAAAACATCCACTGTGGGTGGATTCTGATCCTGCGCCATTACGTTGGCTGCGCTAAAAACACTCACCGCCAAAAACAAAGCTGCTAACCAAAACGCTTGAGTTCGACCTACGCGACAAAGTGACATGCAATCCTCCGGACCCACGAAAGTTGCCGTGGAGTCCAACATCAAAAATTTTGGGAAATAGACCTGTACAGCCATCTGTATAGACTTTATAAGCTGGTGATGAGTCACACCGCTAACCCATACAAGTCTACAAGATAGAACTGTAAATGCAATACTTAGCTCATGACATGCTGGATGCCCGGGGGGTCTCATTATGAGATGGCCCCGTAAGGTGGGGCCCGCGAGACGTTGTGAAATTTCCCCCTCAGGCGTATCTTGCAAATTCACCGCTGCACCGAGCCGAATGTTGCTGTGAGCCGCTTTTCGAACTGCGTTAGATTCCTATGAACCCAGCCAGAGTGTTGATCGTGGAAGACGAAGAGAACGAGCGCACCGGACTCGCCGAACTGGTGAGTGCGTGGGGCTATAAGACCGAAACCGCCCGCGACGGTGTGGAAGGACTGGAAAAGGTAGCCAGCTTTGCGCCCTCCATCATTCTCACCGACCTCAAGATGCCCCGTATGACCGGCATGCAGCTCCTGGAACAGCTCAAGCCAGAAGCCGACTCCATTGCGATAATTCTTTTGACCGCGCAAGGCACCATCGACAATGCCGTCCAGGCTATGCGGAACGGAGCCTACGACTACATCAGCAAGCCGGTGGATTTTGCCCGACTCAGGGCTATTCTGCAAAATGCGTCGGCGCGCCGCGATGACAAAGTCGAAAAAGAAGCGATGCGCAGGACTCTACGCGACAAAGGTGCCTTGGGTCGTCTGGTAGGCGCTTCCAAGAAGATGCAGGAGATTTTTCGGCTCATCGAGATGGTAGCTCCGAGCACGGCGTCCGTACTGATCACAGGTGCCAGCGGAACCGGAAAGGAACTGGTGGCTCGCACCGTCCACGACCTGAGCCCGAGAAAGAACAAGCCATTTGTAGCCATCAACTGCGCGGCGATTCCTGAAACACTGATCGAAAGCGAAATCTTCGGCCACGAAAAAGGAGCCTTTACCGGCGCTATGGAGCGCCGCGTCGGCTGTTTCGAACTGGCGGAAGGCGGAACGCTGCTGCTGGACGAAATCGGCGAAATGCCCGCGGGCACGCAGGCGAAGCTGCTGCGTGTACTGGAAGAACGGATGCTGCGACGCCTGGGCAGCAAGGTGGAAACGGCGGTCGACGTCCGCGTACTGGCTGCCACGAATAAGATCCCCGAGGAAGCTGTCGAGAAAGGCGAGCTGCGCCAGGACCTCTACTACCGGCTCAACGTTTTTAATATCCTGATGCCCTCTCTGCGCGAGCACAAAGAAGATATTCCGGATTTGGTGCAGGCATTGCTGGCAGACATGAATGCCAAGCACAGCCGGAAAGTTGCCACAGTCAGCGAAGCGGTTCTAACCCAGTTCCAGAGTCATTCCTGGCCCGGCAATGTGCGTGAACTTCGCAACACTTTGGAACGCGCGGTGATCGTCTGCGAAGGCGCTGTGGTTGAAACGAAACATCTCGCTCCCGGTTTTGGCCAGACGACGGCCCGCCCGGCAGCCTCCGATCCTGACGCGATCCACCTCGGTGTCGGTACCACGGTTGAGGAGGCTGAGCGCCAATTGATCCTAAAAACGCTCGCATCGACCAACAACAACAAGACTCGTGCTGCGGAAATTCTGCAAATAAGCCTGAAAACCCTGCACAACAAGCTCAAGGAATACGGGGCCGCCACCACTGAGGCCGAGAGCGAAAAAGGGGAATAGGTGGAATGGTAACATCCAGACTTGGCCGTCAGCCGCGACGTTGTAGCACAGGCTGAGAGCCAATAGCCGAAGGCCGACAGCTGTCCTCCCATGCGTCTCCGCACCAAAATCGTGCTTGCCATCACCAGCATGGTCGTCGTGCTGGTAGCCGGATTTTCCTATATCTACATTTCGCAACTCTTGCGGCAGAAGGTCTCTGACACCTACGACAACTGCAACACGCTTGCCAAGTTGCTCGTGGTCCACACGCGGGAAGCGATTCCAGACCTCAGCAGCACCCGTGTTGACGTCAACAATCCCAAGGCTGTACGAGCGGCGCTCAAGCAGTATCTCCAGCTCGATCCGAATTTGAACAATGAATTCGCAGCCATCGTCGGCAACTGGCCGGATGTAATTGATGCATCCCTCATTGATGAAGATGGGCAGGCGCTTCTGCATACAAATCCGGAAATGGTGGGCAAGATGGTACCCGCGCGTCCCGATCTCGAGTTGCTGCGCTATGCGGGTATCCGGCAGCAATTCGCCATGGTATTGGGCGTATCGCAAAATTACGATATCCGCCTTCCCATACAATTGAACCAAGTACCCTTCGGCAGCGTGCATATTGGCGTTCGGACCAGTTTTTTGCGTAAAGACATAGAAGACCGATTGCGTCACGCCATGGTATTGGCGGTCATCGCAATTTTCGTGTCCCTTTTTTTGTCGGCCGCTGTTTCGCACGTGGCGCTCATGCCTTTGCAGCGCATCAGCGAGCGCATTGATATGCTCACCGCAGATTCACCACAAACCATGTCCGGGGAAAGCCACGACGAATACGGCCTGGTCACCCTCAAGATCGCCCATCTCGGGCGTCAAATGCAGGATGTTAAGGAAGTCTTCTCCGAACTAAAGGGCAACCTCGACCAGATTATGGGCAATCTGCAAGATGGCCTCGTCCTCTTCACGCGGGATTGGCGCATTGTCCTGGTCAGCGCCTCGGCGGAACGTTTTCTAGAACGCCCACGCTCGCAAATTCTTGCGCGAAGAGTGGGTGAGGTCTTTTCTCCTGACACGCCGCTTGGAGATCTGGTACTCGAGTCGTTTCGCCAGCGCCGTCCTGTGGCGCAAAGAACCGTCCAGGCTCTCGGACAAAAAATTCAGGTGTCGTTAGATTTCATTCTCGAGGGTGGAACGCAGATCGGTGCGTTGCTCACTATGCGGGATACCGAATCGGTTCGCCGCATCGAAGATGAAATCGAATTGTCCCGACGCCTCGCAGCCATCGGGAGGCTTACTTCCGGCGTCGCGCATGAAGTGAAGAATCCCATCAACGCAATTGTTCTACACTTGGAAAACCTCCGTCACAAGCTGCCCGAATTGCAGCCCGACGCCAAACGCCACATCGATGTTATCGGCAGCGAAATTCACCGCCTCGATCGCGTCGTGCAGGTCCTGGTCGACTTTACTCGTCCGGTGGAATTGCGGCTGCGCGAAATTGACCTCCGCCGTGTGCTGGAGGATGTGGTGGCCGTCGCTCAGCCTGAAGCTGAAACGCTCGGGGTGCGCATCGAGCGTGACCTCCCGGCCGAGCCAGTTCTCGTCAGCATCGATTCCGATCTCCTCAAACAAGCCGTGCTCAACGTTGTACTGAACGGGATCCAAGCCATGCCCAATGGCGGAAAACTGCGCGTTTCTTTAAGTCGCAAGAATGGTTTCGCTACCGCTGAGATCAAGGATCAAGGGCCCGGTATCCCAGACGAGATGCGCGAAAAGATTTTTACTCTCTACTTCACCACGAAAAAATCGGGAACCGGGATTGGTCTCGCCATGGCGTACCGTGTGATGCAGTTGCATCACGGCACCGTCGATTTCCGCTCTGCCCCGGGCGAAGGTACTACCTTCGATTTGAGCCTCCCCCTGCTTCCGGAGCGCTTAGAGGCTCTGCTCAAAAGCCGTGAGTCAGAGGTCGAAGACTCTCCAGCCAGCGCCTAGGCCGGAATGAGGCTTGCTCCAAGGGCGAGGGATTTCCTGCTGAAAACTTGTTCCCGAAGCGTTACACTAGCAATGCAAGCCGCTGCTTCGTCCGCGACTGTAGGTGCCGGCGGCTCGAATGGCACGAAGATGCGCTTCCCCCCGATCCGTATCGCATGCGCCGTACTCACGGTCTTTCTGACCGTGTCCTGCATCTCTGCCCAGGAAGCGACACCGCCAAATCCCGAGCCAAAGCCGGCTGTTCCTAAGAAGCCATCGGCAAGCCCTCACCGTCTCAGCAAAGCGAAGAAGAGGACCGGTCCTAGGAAAGTGGTTGTTCATCAAGGTGGTGCCACGGCTGCCCCCGCGCAGATGGCTCCGGTTGCTCCGGAAGAGAAGGCGCACGCTGAGCGGGCCAGCAGCGATCGGCTCCTGACCGCTACCGAAGCTAACCTCAAGAAGCTCTCCGGCCGCAAACTCACCGATGACGAGCAGAGTCTGGTGAATCAGATTCAGCAGTTTGTTAAGCAGTCGCGTGCGGCACTCGATGCCGGAGACTTGACCCAGGGATACAATCTGGCCTCTAAGGCGAACGTACTGTCTGAGGAATTCAACAAGCCTTAGCAAATTATTCGTAAACAACGCACCCTTCAAGGGTTGTCATTCCGAACGGTTCTATCGTGAGGAATCTGCTTTGCAGCGCTAGCGCCGCCCTTCGCGCTTCTGCGCCACCACCAGCCCTCTAGGTGTCGGCAAAAGGACCACGGAAAGCAGCCCCTCTTGTTCCAACTTCAGAGCAGCATCCCGCACAGTTTTCAAATGCGAACTCGCATCATGCATCACAATCAAGCCAAAGGGATTAATCTGCGGCAGATACCTCCGCACTTCCTGCTCGCGAATCGGCATATCGCTGTCGCTGAAAAACAGATCGATGGTGCCTTCGATCTTCATGTCCAAGCTGGATTCGTTGCGGCATTCAATCCAATCGCTGAGTCCTGACCCCTGGATGCGGACCTTCGCTTTGGCGTAAACCACCGGATCAAATTCGCACGTAATAATCTTGCCGCGTCCATTTCGCTTCAGCGCTTCTGCAATCCAAAGCGTACTGATGCCGCTAAACGTGCCGGTTTCGACGATCAGTTCAGGCTTCGTGGTTGTGACGAGATTGCGCAGAAACTCCAGGACTTCTGCTTCCGCCGTCATCGAGTCGTACATGCTCCAGCGCTCTGGATGCGGACACTCTGGTGTCGCCCGATGATATTCCGGCTGGAGAACGTCGCCTTTCAACTCCATTTGACGCAAAATGCGGTGCTCCTGCTTTTCTTTCTTGAACATCCGCCGCAAACTGAATTCCACGTGGCCTCCGCATTCCTGTGAACGCATCCAATGCATGGCAGTATACGGGAACTGCCGTCGTTAGAATCGAACGTGCCCTTCGCGCCAAATTTCGGATCGGTCGCAGATCATTTAGATTGAAATGAGTGAAACTCCTCCTCCAAAAGCGAGCCCTGCAGTATGTTCTCGCCGCGAACGTCATCTCCATGATCGGCAGCGGCATGAACGCTGCCGCCATGGCGTGGTACATCCTGCAAGCGACTGGGTCTGAGGTGGCTCTCGGCACGTTAGCTGTTCTCGCCGCTCTCCCAGCCATGGTGCTGATGGTGTTCGGCGGCGTCATCATTGATCGCGAAGACCGCCGTCGTCTTGTCATGATGCTCGATGCGGCGCGCGCGATCGTCATTCTCACGGTCGCGATTCTGGCTTTCACGCACCACGTTCGAATATGGCATCTCTACGCCATGCACATGCTGGTCTCCACCGGATTCTGGATGTTCTGGCCCTCAATCACCGCGCTGATTCAGGAACTCACACCCGATTCCGAATACGTTAGCGCCAATACCTTCCTGATGATCGGCGTGCAAGGTGGATGGCTGATCGCTGGGTCGGTCGTAGGCTTCGTGTACGAGCGCGTCGGACTTGGCGGCATCCTGCTCATCGACGTCAGCACTTACGTTATTTCGTTTCTCTGCTACTTCGCCGTGCGCAAAGGCCGCCATGTAGTGCCACGCCCCGCCGAGCTGTTGCATGATCTCGATGCTGCGGAAACCGCCGTAGGCCGCTTCCTGCGCGAGTTGCGCGAAGGTCTATCGTTCCTGCGAGTGCGGCCAAGCCTGGTGCTTCTCGGAGGGGCATGGGCGGTCTTTCTCGGCGCCATGCTGACGGGAATCGTCGTCACCCCGCCGCTCAGCCAAAAAGTATTTCACGCGGGCGCTCAGGGTTATGGCTGGCTCAACGCGGGCTGGGGAGTCGGCGCATTCATCAGTGGACTCTACGCATCGGGCCTGCTGAAGCGCGTGAAGCCGCAAAGCGCGATTTCCGCCGCGATGCTGGTGCTGGCATTCGGAATGTTCGCTGCGCCGTTCGCTCCCTGGCTGGCGGGAGCAGTCGTGCTCTATGCCATGATGGGCTCCGCGCGCGGCGTTTGCGGCGTTGCCATGAACACCACGCTGATGCAGCAGGTCCCTCCGCACTTTATGGGACGCGTGCAGAACACCTATAACTTTGCCGGAACCATCTTGCAAATTGTGCTGAGCCTGGGAACTGCCGCGGCCGCCCACCGCTTCGGACTTGTCTATGGATTCGCGGTCATTGGCGCGGCCTACGTTTTCGCGTTCCTGTTCGCAGGCTGGCCCGTAAAGCCTGCTGATGCCCCTTTGCCCGTGTAGAGCGAGCATCCCCGCTCGCCGCTCTCCCAATGCAGTCGCACTGCTGATTCCGCGTGAAGGAGCCGGCCTTCAGGCCGGCGTTGATGGGCATAGACGATGGCCTTTAGGCCCGGCGGAGGTTCCGTCCCCGAATCCGAATATCACCCAGCTTCAGCAAATCCGCCCTCAGGCATTAGAATCATTAGTCGCTTTTGTAAGGAGCATTTCTAACCTCCCGGAGCCCACTCGAATGTCGTTCAGCATGGAAGGACGCACCGCCATCGTCTTTGGCGTTGCCAATAAGCGCAGTATTGCCTGGGGCATTGCGCAGGGCTTGCACGCCGCCGGCGCCAAGCTCATCATCACCTATCAGAACGAGCGCCTCGAACTCGAAGCCAAAGACCTGATCCTCTCGCTCCCCGGCGCTGAGGCTCTACGCTGCGATGTCTCGAACGAAGATGAAGTCGCTAGCCTGTTCGCGGACCTGAAGTCCCGCTACGGCAAGTTGCACACACTCGTGCACAGTGTGGCCTACGCGCCCGCCGACGAACTTAAGAACGATTTCGTCAACACGACAAGGGAGGGTTTTCGCGTGGCCCACGACATCAGCGTCTATTCCCTCATCGCGCTCTCTCGCGCGGCTCTGCCGATGATGGAAGACGGCGGCAGCATCCTGACCCTCACCTACTATGGGGCGGAAAAAGTCGTTCCAAATTACAACGTAATGGGAGTGGCCAAGGCCGCGCTCGAATGCACGGTGCGCTACCTCGCCAATGACCTGGGCAGGAAGAACATTCGAGTCAATGCCATTTCCGCTGGACCGATCAAAACCCTGGCTGCACGCGGCATCTCCGGCTTGAGCGATATGCTGAAATCCCACGCCGAACGCGCTCCCTTGAAGCGCAACGTGGAAGTCAGCGAAGTGGGAAGCACGGCAGTTTTCCTAGCCTCCGACGCAGGCTCCGGAATTACCGGCGAAGTCCTCTACGTCGACTGCGGCTATAACATCATGGGGTTCTGAGAGGGATTCGATCATGGGGCACATATGCCGCTAGCAGTGACTAAGCTCACTCCATTGCGGAGGCTCCTGTTGTTGGGAATCGCTTTCGTCTTCGGCGTTGTGTGGACGCAATCTTGTCGATTCACGCAGCCGTTGCTAAATGGCACGGTTTTTTGCGCCTTCCTCTTCCTTCCATTTCTTGCAATACGACCCTTGTTAAAATGCCCGCCAATTCCCAAGGTATTCGGTCTGGTCCTAGCTCAGCCCCATTCTTCTCTTGTCGCTCTTTCTTATGCTCTATTCGGCCGCTTGCGAGACAAGCATTTCGTCGCACGAAGATGCTAAGGGCAGTTGTATTTTCCACCTGGGAACAGCCACACAGAAGGGCTATTCTGTCGATCTGATTCGGGACAACTGCGGAGGTGTATTAGCGGGGTCGATGGTGCTTGTGGAACAGCGTAAGCCTTTGTTTCCTGGTTTCTATATCTATCGCACTCTTGCTGTTTTTGACGACGCGTACGAAGGTACTATTGAAACCGCCGGAGCCGATCAGATCCGAATTCATATACCCCAAGGGGTTGATGCGAATGGAACACATGAAGAAAACATAGAACGCGTCTATACGCTCAAGCGCCATCTGTTCTTCTAACATCGAGGGCGTACTGATTGCGGGTCGCGCCGCTCTAATGAATGGTCTTGGTCTTCCGCGACATGTAATCCATCAAAAGATACTGCCCAAGATTATAAGGCGTTGTGAAATACGCCTTCCCGCGGCACATCTGCGAAACTTTCTGCACAAACTGCACCAGACCATAATCCGAGGCGAGCATAAACGTATTGATCAAAATCCCCGCCCGCTTGCATTTTGAAACTTCCTCCAGCGTCTGGCTCACCACCAACGGATCCAGCCCGAAAGCATTCTTGTAGATCCGCCCGTCTTCCAGCGTTAACGCCGACGGCTTTCCGTCCGTAATCATCACAATCTGCTTCATGTCTTTTCGTTGACGCTGTAAGACCCGCTGCGCCAGACGCAGGCCTTCCCGCGTATTCGTGTAGTAAGGGCCAACCTTCACCCGCGCCAGTTGCGAAAGCGGAACCTCCTCCGCTGAGTCGTGAAACAGCACCAACGACAACGAATCTCCGGGATACTGTGTCCGGATCAAGTGCTGCAACGCCATCGCCACTTTCTTGGCCGGCGTGAACCGGTCTTCGCCGTACAAAATCATCGAATGCGAGCAATCCAGCATCAGCACCGTCGCGCACGACGACTGATACTCGCACTGATGCACATGCAAATCGGAGTATTCCAGATTCAAAGGCAGCGAGAGCCCTTCGCGTTGAAATGCCTGCGAAAGCGTCGTCGTGATGTCCAAATTCAACGTATCGCCGAATTCATAAGGCTTCGAAGCGCCGCTGGCCTCGATGCCGGTTGCCATATCCCGCGTATCGTGACGTCCAAAACTAGCTTTACCCAGCGATCCCATCAAATCACGCAACGATTTATATCCCAGCAAATCCAGGCCCTTATCCGTCACTTCAAACCGCGCCGATTGCGCCTCGCCGGTCTGTCCGCCCATACTCGATTGCTTCGTGGGATCGTGGGCCTTGTCGACGCTAATGAACTCTTCCTGTTGCATCCGCTGAATGAGTTGCTCAATTAGCTGATCCAGCGTGCCATCCATCATCATCTGTTCGATTTGCTCACGCGTTTCGTCGTCCAGCAAATCGCCATCCAGCAGCGCTTGCTCAATGGCCTGCCGCAACTGATCCATCGTTTGCTCGTTGGGATCATCATAGTAGCCGTACTGGCTCTCAAACCCGCTTTGCAGCAAATAATCGGACAGCGCAGCCAGCAGGTCTTCCATGCTCATTTCGCCAGCTGGGTCGGGCACGTATTTGCTATAGCGGATTCGTTTCATAAAGTAATCTTCACTTCTCACGCGCCAACTATGTATTTGTCATTCCGAGCCAAGCGAGGAATCCCTTTCTCTCCCGCACTCTGTCCATCGAAAGGGATGCTTCACTTCGTTCAGCATGACAAAGAACGAACCTTCAGTTAAACGACCGCCGCCCCCGCGACCCAGGAAAATCATCTCTCCCGGTCTCCTGTTTCTTCGACTGCTTTTCACCAGCACTAAACACGCGTTCTTCGCTGCGGCCGATGCGCTTGTGCGCATGCAACCCCTCCAGCACAAACTCAGCCGCCGAGACCTGCGTCTCAACTGCGACCTTCTCCCAGTTCGTGAGATCCTTGAGGAGCTGCTCAGCATGCCCTTTCACCGCGGCGGCGGAATCAGCGCCGACTTGCAAACGGAGCGGTGTCGTCG
>Ga0209068_10000457_pt1 | contig 22204 bp, 17 predicted proteins | sample ColStrG_CSR_2012_FD_187200 | JGI IMG/M metagenome (GOLD analysis project Ga0209068, IMG submission 187200) | Freshwater sediment microbial communities in response to fracking from Pennsylvania, USA - Cold Stream Run_MetaG_CSR_2012 (SPAdes)... | ecosystem: Environmental > Aquatic > Freshwater >...
GCTCCAAAGGACGACCCGGCTGTCGGCAAAAGTAAGCTTGAGAAAGAAACAGGAACCGTGAATGATCGCATCTTCGATGTGCTGCCCAACTACGGCACTGTCGAAGGCGCGAATGCGCTTCCACCGCTAGGAACCGCAAAGAAATTCCGCCTCGCGACTGCAGGAGTATTTGATTGGGCTTCTTTTCCCTTCAATGGCGTTCTTTCCGCCATTGGCCAGGCCAAGAATGATCCAGAATCCTGGGGACAGGGATGGGGCGCTTACGGGAAACGCTACGGCGCTTCTTTCGCTGATAACGGTATCGGCACTTATATGACAACCGCCATTTTTCCTAGTTTGCTTCACGAAGATCCGCGCTACTACCAGATGAGGACGGGTTCGTTTGCCCATCGCTCGTTCTATGCAATGGATCGGCTTTTCATTACTCGCACGGACTCGGGGAGCAATCGGTTCAACTATTCGGAGTCCATCGGCAATGCGGCGGCTGCTGCAATTTCCAACACCTACCACCCCGTCGAAGACCGCACCGCGGCACGCAATGCCAAGACCTTTGCCTTTCTGATTCTTTACGATGGCTTATCCAACGAACTAAAGGAATTCTGGCCGGATATTCGCCGCAAGATATTGCACAAGGCCAACCCCTAGGTTCCTCTGCCTCCGGGCCACTCTGCTTTCAGTTTTGGAGACGTCCGGCGCCCTGAATAAATTAGTCTTAGCATGCACAATGAGTCAACGTGCCACCAAAACGGCAGGCTTGGAAGACCGGTGCTGTTAGCGTCGACGTGAAGCCCGATCATCTGTACGGCCCAAAGGAAGTCAAAACCGTTCTCGGAGTGTCCTGCGACACTAACACGACCGATGATGGCTATTCGGAATAACCGTGTCTTCCTTTCCTGAAGAGTGTTGTCGGGAACTGAGTTCGATTGAGCGTGGCACAAAGAGAGTAAGCTCGAAACAGGTTCATCTAGCTGGCTTGGAGGGTGACGAGGATGGCAGAAGTTCGGTTGCAAGAAGGCGAATCGTTGGAAAACGCTCTGCGTCGGTTCAAGCGTATGGTCATGACCGAAGACATAATCAAGGACGTGAAGCGCCACTCCTTCTACCTGAAGCCGGGCGAGAGACGCCGATTGAAGCAGGCTTTAGCTCAAAAGCGTGCCCGAAAAAAGATTCGCAAGGACTCGGATCAAGTTGCGCCAAGGAGGGTCGCTGCCTCCAAGTAGCGGCCCAACCGGGCAAACTGCCGAATTCGACCTAACTTTACCCTCGTCTTAGCTCCAACACTCCCAAGGCGTGATACTACCTAATCTTCGGCGGAGGAGCACGTACTCACCGAGCATTTGCTATCCTCGATTTCAGCGTGCTGTTTGGTTTTTTTGCCCCAGCATGTTGCGCTCTCTACCCGATCACGCCCTTTCGCTTTCGCACGATACAGCGCCTCGTCGACCATATGAAGAAGCATCGAGCAGTCCAATTGGGTCGCACCGATGCTGGTGATAAGGCCGGCGCTCATCGTGACAGGAATGCTCCCAGCACTGGTTAAGGTCAACGGTGCTGCGATGTTATGGCGCAATCGCTCTGCTGTTACGACCGCCTCAGGGCCACTGCATCCCGGGAGAATGATCAAGAACTCCTCCCCACCGTAGCGTCCGACTAGATCGTAAGGGCGCAACGACCCCACGAAACGGTGGCCAATCTCACGCAAGACCTCATCTCCAACGTTGTGTCCATAGGTGTCGTTCACCTTCTTGAAGTGATCCGCATCCGCCAAAACCACTCCGAAGGGCTCGGCTGTTCTCTTTTGGCGCTCCATTTCCACTTCTAAGCGCCGCACAATCTCGCGGCGATTCAATAGGCCGGTCAGCGAATCGTGCGTGGCCTCGAAGCAAAGGGTGTCCTGCGCTTTGGCGAGACGATGTTGTATCACCAGTATCCGAACACCCACCGCTACAAATATCACTCCAATGAGGCACGACGAAAGGAACCTCTGATGTTCCGCAACCTGAGTTATCAGAAGCAGGCTACAGAACGGATACAGCAAGGGGAAGAATTGATCCACGATAATGCGCTGGCTTCGTGATTGGATTGTGATCGGCCGCCCGCTCTCATTCCATATCGCGGAAATGAGCAAGGGCATCACCAGTAAGATACTCCAGACCAGATCGAACGACGAACCGTCTTCGACGTGGTTTGCAGCGATTTCAGCATATGAATCGGCAAGGCCAGCGGCTAGAAGATACAACGCCAAAGGTCCAAACAGGCCTCTGACGCTATTTGTATTTGTGCGATTCAGGGCGGCGCGAAGCGCAAACGAAAATGCGAGAACGCCATCAAATACCACGCTGGTATTCCATCCAAAGGGTGTAGAACCCAAGGTTGTAACGGCGGTTAGTGCCTGTCCTGAAAAGTAAAGATAGACGCAGAGGGAGAAAGCGCAGACTTGGACAAAATCGAGGAGATGCAGACCATCGGGCTGATCGTGCCGTTCATCGGCATCCATAAACAACAGCATCGCAATCGGCATACCCGAAGAGAAGAAAAGTAGATTGTTCAGCCAATCGAGGGAGTGTCGCGAGGCAAGGTCTATGTAGATTTCCATCCCTTGTGCGAGAACACAGATTGCGGTGGCCACAGCAAGGGAAAGCCAGCAGTAACGACGGGTCGATGCCGAGCAAAGATATGCCCTGACAAACATCACAAAGCACATTAGGCCGAGCACGAACTGAACCGTTTTGGAGAGAACCGCCCCGATGGGGTACCCGCCCATTCGCCAGATAACGATAGCCTGCAAAGTCAGCAGAACCCATGTGATCAGGAGCAAAGTTCGAAATCGCGGCATCACATTGTCGCCTCGAACTTTCGGCTGTTTAGTAGGCCGACGACCGTTGGTATCTCTCGACAAATATCAGGGAAAATAGACAGTGCTAAAGCGTGACTGAACGGTTGAACTGCCACTGGCTCAGGGGATACCGAAGCGCAATGCCAACTGCCATGGTTAAAACACCTTCCTGATTGGGTCCCACCTGTCATGATTGTGTCCCGGACGCTTGGGCCCGGACGTTCGGTTCGATACCGTCGCCTCGCAGTTTGGCGGCAACATCGTCCGCCGCTAAAGGTTTGCTGAAATAGTAGCCCTGGATTTCGTCACAGTGATGTGCTCGCAGGAACGACATTTGTGCCTCGTCCTCGACGCCCTCGGCAATCACCTTCAGATTGAGGGTTTTTGCCATGCCGATGATTGCGGTTGTGATCGCCGCGTCATCGGGATTCACCGCAACATCTCGAATAAACGAACGGTCGATCTTAATCTTGCTGACCCGAAACTGTCTCAAGTAGCTGAAACTGGAATAGCCGGTTCCAAAGTCGTCAATCGCGAGGGTCACGCCCATGGCCTTTAATTCCTGAAGAACTGAGACCGTCATGTCTGCATTAGCTAGCAAGAGGCTTTCTGTTAGCTCTAGTTCGAGATATTCGGGGGCGAGGCCCGTCTCTTGGAGCACCCTCCCGACCATCTCGCAGAAGTTTTCTTTGCGAAACTGAACTGCCGATACATTCACGGCCACCGTCACTGCGGATAGACCCTCCTTTTGCCATTTCCGGGCTTGACGGCAGGCGGTGTTGATCACCCATTCTCCGATTGGCACGATCAAGCCGCTGTTCTCGGCAATTCGTATGAACTTATCGGGTGCCACAAAACCCAATTCGGGGTGCTTCCAGCGGAGAAGTGCTTCCAACCCGACGATCTTTCCAGTGGCCACATCTATCTGCGGCTGATACACCAGAAATAGTTCGCTCTTTTCGAGTGCCCGTCGCAAGCCATTCTCCAAGGTCAATCGCTGCGCGGCCTGAGTATTCATGTCCTCGGTGAAGAACTGAAAGTTGTTCCGTCCTCTTTCCTTCGCCTCATACATGGCGGCGTCGGCATTCTTGATCAAATCGTCAATCTCCGTCCCGTGCTCCGGGAACATGCTGATGCCTAGGCTGCAACTAACGCTCAGGAAGTGACCTTCAATGAGGAATTCGGCCCTCATCGCCTCCATGAGGCGCTCAGCCGCAACCGCTGCGTCTGAGATGTCCTTGATGCTCGTCAGCACGATCAGGAACTCGTCTCCGCCTAACCGAGCCACGGAGTCTTCCTCGCGAGCACATCCCCTAACCCGCTCTGCCACTTCTTTCAAAAGCTGGTCGCCGTACGAATGCCCAAGCGAGTCATTGATGATTTTGAAGCGGTCGAGGTCGAGAAATAGAAGCGCGACTTTGCTTTTGTCCCGACGAGCACTGGCGAGCGCCTTGGACAATCGATCTTTCAGAAGAGTCCTATTGGGCAGCCCGGTAAGAGCATCGTAATAAGCTAGGAATTGAATTCGTTCCTCCGCGACTTTACGATCCGTCAGGTCGCGAACTGTGGCCAACAAATTCGGCTGCCCGCTCAGCGTCAATGCAGTCAGGCACACCTCAGCCGGAAAGACACTGCCATTTTTCCGTTGGTGCAACCACTCGAAACGCTCCGCGCCATTTAGAAATGCAGAAGCCATCTTCTGTTCGGCCGCCGCCCGCGAGGGCGTGCCGTCCCGCTGGTTCGCGGGCGATATGTCAGCCGGGTGCAACATGAGGGCTCCGGGTGGGTATCCAAACATTTGCAGCGCAGCAGAATTGCAAGCCACAAAGCCCTTTTCGTCCATCAGCCAGTTCGCATCCGCCGATTCCTCGAACAGCACCCGATACTTGTTCTCGCTGTTCTGCAACATCTCTTCGGATCGCTTGCGCTCGCTGATATCAACCATCGTCCCTTCAAGTTCCGCCTCTGATTCATCTTCGCTCGGAAGGAGAGTTGCATTCTCCAAAACCCAGATGACACTGCCGTCCTTTCGCCGTAGGCTGGACTCGAAATTGGTCACACCCATCTCTGATCGGAGCAGGGCCGTGAACTTGTCTCGGTCGGTGGAACTAAAATACAGATCATGGGCCGGGCGTGCCAGCAGTTCCTCACGCGATGTATATCCGAGCATTCGATAGAATGCAGCATTGCAATTCAGAATGCGACCATCCAAGGTAGTTCGATAGATACCAGCCAAACTTTTCTCAAATAGGAGGCGGTACCGTTTTTCACTCGACGACAAGTCAAAAGTAAATCGTTCTTCTTTTTTGAGAATGGTGAAACTAAGAACAGCCATTGCCAGCGTGACGAACACAATCGTGACGGCATGAGAGGTCCAGATCGAGACTGTGGGAAGGAGGGCCTGCTTAGCTGCTTCATAAACGAACATGATGCAGAAGGTAAGTACTGCCGATCTTAGCGTACGTAATCGGGTGCTTAACACATGACTCGCATCGCGCTCGGTTTGCGAACCAGACGGTGATAGGCCGAGGTCAGGATAGCGATGCCCAGAACTATTGCCCGGTCCGATCCTCGTGCGCTGGTCACACGACCTGCAAGGCCTAAGGCTGCATATGACCCAAGCGTCGTGATTACAACTGACACGACCACCAAGCGGTAGTGGTAGGACCAGACCATCGTTGTGTTTTCCGGAAGCACGCTAGAGTACCCCTCTTTGCGGTAGGCCGCGATCCCAATCGGACAAAGGCCCTTGGCAAATACCGCCCTCTCCGTATTTCCGGTAGCGTCTCTTGGCGGAAGTGCTCTTTGAACCTGTTAACCCAACCTAACTATATTGCTGCTCGGAAGATCGCCATAGTTACGAGGGGCCAGTTACGAACACAAATCAATAAGGTAAGCAAGTGGCTAACAGGCTCATTGTCGTCGGGGATAGAGAACATCTGACAACATTGTTTTGTCCAAAAGAGATACCCGTGGGCCGGCGACTTCGACTCTTAACCAGATGATAACTAACGTGCCGCGAAATCAAGTTGGGTGACCCTTCGCATCAACGCGCAACTTGTTGCATCGATGCGTCAGAAAGCAGTTCCAGCACCGGAGGGTCTGGGTCCTTCGGGTACTTTTGGCGGAAAGCAAGTACAAACGGCAACCTCGCTATGCCTTCCAGTCGCAAATGTCAAGGTAAGAACCGGGCTTTCTCCATAGCAAGGTCGCGGCAGGTATGACGAATGACTTCCGGCACGGCGGTAGGGTCAACGAACTCGAACCCGTAGCGAAACGCATTCTTTTGCCGCCCCGTCGCAAGAATCTTCACCGGACCATACGGAAGGGTGAAACTTAACTCCACGATCTCGCCCAAAGGAGCTTCGATTGCGAGCATGGCAGCGATCCCAGATTTGCTGATGTCCACGGTACGCCCCTTCAGCACACCGCAAGTCCGGGACTTGATTTGGATGTCAACCTCAATTTTGAAACGGGGATGGCGACGGGCGTCGGCAACAGTTGGGTGGGTGGCTGCGGACTGATTCTCAGGTTCCAAGTTTCGATCCCTCCGCTTGTCATGTGTCGCCGCCTCAAAAATGGGGCGCTGCACCGTCGCCTGTGTCTATCCGGCGAAGGACTCTCCAAGCGTCGTCTAGGTTCTTGATGTCCTGACTGCGGTCCCACTCGTCGGACGTGGCACACGATGTGCTAGGCAGTACTTACGGCCTTGCTCGGAGGCAATCTCACACTGTTGGATTCCGTCCGCAAACTCGCAGCGCCACGCCTCGCAAGCGCATCGGAAACCTCCCGCGAGACTCTTGTTCCAATGATGGACATGCTTTCGACCCGAGGATACTGGCATGAACCTCACCTTCGTCTCACATTCTACTTCTGTGCTTTCTCTTGGGAATGTGCAATTGTGACCATTGCCACTCGGGGTTCTCAAGCTTGGCGGCGTGCCGAAGAGCTTCTGCCTTTGTTCGGGTCTTGAGAGTCCACTTGTTCTGTCCCTGCCGGAGCTTCTTCCCGTCTAGAGCGGTTTGGGGCTGAGTCCAGTTGAACTCGCCCCACAGCGGACAGCCACACCGAGGGGCGTAACGATCTGCTTTATCTGGACAATCCGCCGATTGTCGGCAGTAGATCGTGATTTCCATTGGGTTCTCCTCTTTGGGCGCTAAACTCTTGATACAGCGAAAAGAGGAATCCCACCGATTGGGGTCGGCCTGAGCCTAGTACAAAATTAGTAAAATCGGGTCGCTGGAATGGAGATCGCCTGTATTTACGGGCTCAAAAGAATGGCTCCTCAGGTAGGACTCGAACCTACAACCCTCCGGTTAACAGCCGGATGCTCTGCCATTGAGCTACTGAGGAGTGTCGTCTTGCGGATAAAACTATCTATAAATATACCATTCTGAGCCCTGCTCCGGAAGACTGCCCCTCGAAATTTCAGGTAGGCGATTTCCCAAAAAAAGCAGGCTGGGGTTGCCAGCCTGCTTGAGTTCTTGCCTGTTCGAGTTCTTGTCGGTTCGAGAGCTACGGTAACTGCGCCAGCACGCCGTTGACGAACGCCAAGCCGTTCGGAGTGCCAACGCCGGTCACGTTGTCCCACCCGGGCCCGTGGTGAGTCCGGTGTCCGTCCCGAAGGTAATAACGTCCCAGCGGAAAGCCGCTGCAAACGAACATAGGTAAATCTCCTTTTGGAATCCGACGCGTTACAGAGCATGGCCCGCTCCACCAGAATTTCCCGGTTTATCAGAGTTATGGGTAGGCCCCATCGGCAGGGAGTGAATGGCCTACGAAGCGTCCGTGCAATCGAGGCTCTGCGGCTGGGATCGCATTCGCCCCCCAAAAAATTAAACATGATAGAAATACGGCGGCTGCAGCACGATGTCAGTGGTTTTTACGTGGTGCGCAATTCTTTGCGGAGTCGGTCCACCTGTATCGCAACGGCGAAACATAACCGACCAAGCGGTCGCTTTTCAGGACGACCACCCGCGCTAATATTTTTTGTTACCTTTAAGTATCCTGGCGGTTGAAGGTTGGACGATGAGGTGTCTTATGGGAGGGTTGCGCTTGCTCTGGATTCTTGCTTCGGTATTGGTGCTGACAGCGGTGGTATTCGCGGCGGATGGTGGCGCTCCCGATGGAAAACCCGCGGCCGTGACCGGCCCGCCCAAGGCCACGGTCCTGCCTGTGGAAGAAAGACTGCACGGTCACACCATTGTCGACAACTATCGCTGGCTGGAGGATGGAACCTCGCCGCAAACCAAAGCCTGGGTCGCGGACGAACTCGCGTACACGCGCAGCGTTCTCGATCCCCTGCCGGGCCGGGAAGAGATCGCAAAGCGCCTTACCCAACTGATCTCGGTGGGATCTATCAATGCCCCCCAGATCGCTGGGTACTCTTATTTTTATACGAAGCGCGAGGGCATGCAGAACCAGCCCGTGTTGTATGTGCGCGAAGGGCTCAACACTGCGGACCGTGTGCTCCTCGACGTAAACGCGCTGTCCGCAGACGGCACGATTGCATTGGATTGGTGGTATCCGAGCGAAGACGGCAAGTATGTGGCATACGGCACGTCGGCCAGCGGCTCAGAAATCAGCACGCTGCATGTAGTCGAGACCGCGACCGGTAAGCTCCTGCCCGATTCGATTGAGCGCACTCGAGCGTCGAGCGTGGCCTGGATGCCGGATAGCTCCGGCTTTTTCTACACACGCCTGCCGAAGAAGGGCGATGTGGCCGAAGGCCAGGAGATGTACAACCGCCATGTCTTCTATCATCAGCTCGGCGCCGATCCAGCCAAAGACGCATTGATTTTCGGCGAAGGGCGCGATCCCGAAGACTGGCCTAATGTTTCACTTTCGGAAGACGGTCGCTGGCTGCTCATCATCGTCGCGCAGGGTTGGACCAAGGTTGAGCTCTTCCTGAAGGATGTGAAATCCGCCGCCGCGCCGGTACGCATCACGACTGGAAAGAATTTCCTTTATGTCGGAGAAGCGCACAAGGACGTTCTCTACATCACGACCAACGAGGATGCGCCGCGCTATCGTGTGTTTGCGGTCAATCCGTCAAAGCCTCAAAGAGAGAATTGGCGCGAGATCATTCCGCAGACCGACGCGGTTCTCCAGGGCGTGTCCGTGGCCGGAGGCAAGCTGCTGGCTTCGTACGAGAAGAACGCCAGCTCATTGCTGAAGATGTTCACTCTCGAAGGCAAGCCTCTCGGCGACATTCCGCTACCCGGCATCGGTTCCATCTTCGGCACCGGCAACCGTTTCGATCGCGACGATGTCTTCTTTGCTTACCATTCCTTCGCGGTCGCTCCAACGGTTTATTACTACGATTTGAAATCGGGAACCACCAAGCTCTGGGCCAAGGTAGATGCGCCGATCGATCCCGCGGCGTACGAAGTGAAGCAGCTTTGGTACAACTCCAAAGATGGAACCCGCGTGCCGATGTTCGTCGTGCACAAAAAGGGGATCGTTCTCGACGGCAAGAATCCGACCCTGCTGACGGGGTACGGCGGCTTTAACGTCAGCAACACGCCCGCTTTTAGCGGTTCCCGATACGTCTGGCTGGAGCACGGCGGAGTTTATGCGCTCGCCAACCTTCGGGGCGGAGCGGAATTCGGGGAGGACTGGCATCGCGCCGGAATGTTGGATAAGAAACAGAATGTCTTCGACGACTTCATCGCAGCCGCCAAGTATCTCATAACCGAAAAATATACCGACACAGGCCATCTGGCCATCGTTGGTGGATCGAACGGCGGCCTGCTGATGGGCGCCATGATTACGCAACGTCCTGATCTGTTCCGCGCAGTTGTTTGCCAGGTCCCGCTGCTGGATATGTTGCGATATCAGAACTTTCAGATTGCTAAATTATGGATCCCGGAATACGGCTCGTCCGAGGACCCTAAGCAGTTCGAGTGGCTCTACGCCTATTCCCCGTATCATCATGTTCAGGCAGGGAACGAGTATCCGTCGATTTTGTTCATGACCGCGGATACCGATACCCGCGTCGACCCCATGCATGCCAAGAAGATGGCCGCGCTGATGCAAGCCGAAGCGAAAAACGGAGCAAGCCAGGAGCGGCCCATCCTGCTGCGAATCGAAAGTAAGGCAGGACACGGAGCAGGGAAGCCCGTGGCCAAGCAGATTGAAGAGTCCGTCGATGTCTATTCCTATTTGTTCTGGCAACTGGGAGTGCAACGGTAACGTGTGGCGCGTGCGCCCTCGCCCGCGAACCGGGCTTCAGCCCCTAAGGATTAAGATGACGGGAGTCGCAATGGATGGAATAAAAGACAAAATCGCGCTCGTGACTGGGGCGAACGGCGGCCTGGGCAGAAACGTCACACAAGCGTTGCTGGATGCCGGCGCGCAAGTGATTGGCACGTCGCGAAAGATTGAGCAGTCTGAATTCCATGGGTCGGCGTTCATGGCGCTCTCAGCAGAGATTTCGACGGCAGCCGGAGCAAAAGACATGTTCGACATCGTCCTGACTCGATTCGCGAAAGTAGACATTGTGGTCCATACGGTCGGAGGCTTTGCTGGCGGCCCATCCGTCGCTGACACGGACGATGCCACTTTCCAGCGCATGTTGGATCTGAATCTGAACAGCACGTTCCATTTACTACGCGCTGTGCTACCTTCGATGCGGGAAACAGGCGGAGGCCGCATCGTAGCAATCGGCAGTCGTGCCGCGCTCGAGCCCGGCGCGGGAGTCGGCGCCTACAGCGCATCGAAGGCGGCGATGGTCTCGCTGATGCGCACGATTGCTTTGGAAAACAAAGACCGCGGAATTACCGCGAACGTCATATTGCCGGGCATCATGGACACTCCCGCCAATCGGCAAGCCATGCCGAACGCGGATGTTTCTAAGTGGGTTCAACCCGCCAACGTCGCGAGTCTAATTCTCTGGCTCGTCGGAGATGCAGGCCGTGACGTGAACGGAGCCGCAATTCCGGTCTACGGGACCGACATCTGACCTGGAACTGTACCTGGCTGCATCGGTATAGAAGTCGTTTCGTAAATATAGAATTGGGGTTACGTAAATGCTCTTGGGTAGAAATGCTCTGGATAGAAGGTGCTCTTGGATAGAAAACGCTTCTAGGTAGAAATGCTTTTGGGCAGGTCACGGCTTTAGCCGTGACGCCCAAAGCCGTAGAAAATACGGGCTTTAGCCCCCGAGGTAACAGTTTTAGCCAAGTCTTACTCCGGCGTAAAGTAGTCCACCGTCACCGGATTCTCAAACAAAGAATAGTCGCGCGTCACAACTGTGATACCTGTTTCGGTTACGAAATACCGCCCCTTGTCCGCCTCCACATCGTAGCCAATCGTAGTCCCTTCCGGAATATGCACATCGCGGTCGATAATCGCCTTCCGAATCTTGCAGTGTCTTCCGATATCCACTTCCTGGAACAGGATGCTGTTTTCCACCTCGGTATAGGAATTCACACGCACATTGGGAGAAAGTATGCAGCCCTTCACGGAACCCCCGGAAACGATGCAGCCTGCAGAAACAATGGAGTCCAGCGCCGTTCCCGTGCGGCCTGCTTCAGCGAATACGAACTTCGCCGGTGGGTATTGCCGTTGGTGCGTGCGAATTGGCCAGTCCGCATCATATAAATTGAATACCGGAGACACCGCCACCATGTCCATGTTGGCTTCGTAGTAGGCTTCCAGCGTACCCACATCGCGCCAGTAAAACGCTTCCTTCTTGTTTTCGTCTTCAAAGTTGTAAGCGTAAACCCGGTACTCATCCACCATCTTGGGCAAAATGTCCTTGCCAAAATCGTGGCTCGACGACGGATCTTCGGCATCCTTGAGCAATACCGGAATGAGAACATCCGTATTGAACAGATAAACGCCCATGGAAACCGAAACCATGGAAGGGTTATAGGGCGAGCGCAAATTCGTCTGCTGCGGTTTTTCCTGAAACCCGGTCACCCGGCTGTCGCCATCGACTTCCACCACTCCAAAACGCGCGCACTCTGTAGGGTCCATTAACAGGGTCGCCATCGTAATGTCAGCGGCAGAATCGTTGTGCTGCTGCAACATCTTCCGGTAGTCCATTTTGTAAATGTGATCGCCGGAAAGAATCAGCACGTGCTTCGGCTGCTCGGAGCCAATGGAATAAATGTTCTGATACACCGCGTCCGCCGTCCCCATGTACCAGTTCTCGCTCACGCGTTTCATGGGAGGAAGAATTTCCACGAACTCGCCCATTTCCCGCGCCACAATATTCCAGCCTTCGCGAATATGCCGGTTGAGCGACAGGGCTTTGTACTGCGTGAGGATATAAACACGCCGCAAGTCGGAGTTCACGCAGTTGGAAAGCGTGATATCGATAATGCGATAATTGCCGCCGAACGTCACGGCTGGCTTGGCGCGATCGCGCGTAAGAGGATACAACCGTTCACCGGCCCCGCCGGCCAGGAGGACCCCAAGCGTGTCCTTCATTCCACTAACGTTCATGCCTACCCCAGACCCCGCGCTAGGCACAAAACGCGCGGGATTCGCAGCGAAATGGTACCACAGAGGCAGGGGGGAGAATGGCCGGCCCGCAGCACTTTGGGCTAAACTGCCACGGCAGCCACCGGGACCGTCGAGCGTTCTCCGTCGATCACCACGATGCCCGATTCCGTCACGTGCCACCCGCGAGCGCGGTCAGCGTCGGCATCGTAGCCGATTTGAGTTTGTTCAGGAACACGAACGTTCTTGTCCAGAATCGCATTGCGTACCTTGGCGTGGCGGCCGATGTCGCAATTGTCCATGATCACGCAGCCCTCAACCAGCGCAGCGGTATGCACTTTTACGCCGCGTCCCAGAATCGAGTTGCGCACCACGCCACCCGAGAGAATGCATCCTGCCGAGACGATGCTGTCAATTGCCTCACCGCGGCGGTGCGCCTCATCGAATGTGAACTTCGCCGGCGGATCAGGATAGCTCGCCCCCCGCAATGGCCACTGCCGGTTGTAAAGGTTCAGATCGGGTGCGACGGCACGCAAATCCATGCTGGCCTCGTAGTACGCATCGATGTTGCCCACATCCCGCCAATACGGAATGCTGCCTTCTGGATCGCCCGGAATGCGATTCGTCTGAAAATTGTAGGCATAGAGAGGCGCCTTGCCTGCCAGTTTGGGCAGAATGTCTTTGCCGAAATCGTGATGGCTCGATGGATCTTTCGCATCGGCCTCGAGCAGATCCACCAACGTCTTCTTGGAGAAGATGTAGTTGCCCATAGATGCATAGACCTGCGTGGGATCGCCCGGAATCGTCGGCGCATTCGGGTTCTTTTCATGGAACGCCATGATGCGCCCATCCGCATCGGCCTCAATCACGCCGAATTCGCTGGCATGCTTTTGGGGCACAGGGATGGCGGCGACGGTTACCTCGGCCCCCTTCGCCATGTGAAAGCCAATCATGCTCGCTATGTTCATCCGGTAAATATGATCGGCGCCAAACACGGCCACCACATGGGGATCGGACTGTTGAATCAGGTTCAGGTTTTGCGAAATCGCATCGGCCGTCCCCTGGTACCAGGCTTCATTTTCAGAACGCATCTGCGCCGGCACGGGGATGATGAAGTGGCTCGCCAGCAGCCCGCTGAATTGCCAGACCTCGCTCAAATGTTGCAGCAGCGACTGGCTCCGAAACTGCGTGAGCACGTAGATCGAGTTAATTCCGGAATTGATGAAATTGCTGAGAACAAAATCGATGATCCGGTACGTTCCCCCAAATGGCACGGCTGGTTTAGCGCGTTCCCGCGTCAGTGGAAACAGCCGCGTTCCTTTGCCACCCGCCAGAACAATGCCCAAGACGCGGATGTGGGAAGCTCGTTCAACAGGGAAGACGGAGTCTTGCTCAGGATTGTTTGTCATCAGTTACCCGTTCTTGTGAAAACGCCGGCTCCCGAACCGTCAGTCTTTCCCGACGAAGGCTGCACCAGGGGGTCGATCGCTGGCGAGCATCTTACGTGGGAGAAAAGTGCAAGTCAACGAAAGGGGGGGAGACGAAAGGAGACGTTCAATCTCAGATCAAGGTCGAGATCAAACCTTGATCCAGCCTACAGTGTCGTCCGGCGATTTCTAAGGTATGCAATTTTGAAAAATAGGGCACCGTTCCACCAGAGTCCAGTATCCTAGTAGTAAGAGCAGCAAGTTCGCACGGGTGTAACCCTCCCGCGTGCCGCTTCATGAAGGATTCTTCCAACCCACAATGGATATCAGGACTGCACTTCTGGCAGGATTCAGCGCCGCTCTATTCACCGTTGCTGCCCCGGCCCAGACTCGCTTCGCTTGCCCGCAACCGGGGACGGAAGGCTGTCAAGCCGTGCCTCGCAGTTTCGGACCAAGCGTGAGCAACATCGACACCTCAGCTCCGGACGCGAGGCCTCAAGAAACCCCGACTCCGGGCACTTCCACTGCGGACATCCCCGCCTCATCTTCGAGCTTCAAACAAGAGGATAGCTTCCTGACGCGCACGTTCAAGCGCGGGCTTGAAGATCAGAAGGGTCTGTACACCGCACCATTCAAGGCTTCCAACCTCAAGTGGGATGTCCCATTCCTGGCCGGAACCGGAGCCTTTCTCGCCACCGACCGGCGCATCGAAGGGCATTTGCCGGATGGCCATTTTCAGCTCTATCAGAACAGCTCGAATATTGCCTTGGGCGGCATAGCCGCCTCGGCCGCCGGAATTTGGGCATACGGTATCAAGACCGAAAACCCGCATGCCAAAGAAACGGGCGAACTCGCCCTCGAGACCGCAGCCAACACTTTCCTCATCTATGCCCCCATGCAACTCATCGCTGGCAGACAGCGGCCGGGAGAAGGGAACGGAAAGGGCGACTTCTTGCAGCACCATTCGCTGAATACGTCCTTCCCGGGAGGGCACGCTATGTTTACCTGGGGATTAGCCTCCGTCATCGCGCATGAATACCCCAAGCCGTGGGTTAAGACGTTGGCCTACGGAGCCGCCCTCTCCCTCACAGCCAGCCGCTTCCTGGCCCGCGATCATTGGTCGTCCGACATGTTCGTCGGCTCCGCTCTTGGTTTCGCTATCGGAACGAACATCTTCCACTCGCGTTGCGATCCCGAACTAAGCCCATCATGCCACCGTCACACGCGAAGGAAAGACCTGCCCTAAAAAAGTTCCGCCTCAGACCCGACATCGAGTTCGAACGCGGGGCCAAAACCTCGACAGCAACAAGTGTTCGTCCATCTTTTGGCCGCCGGCGCGGAAATTAACATTCCTTTAACAATTCCAACATTCTCCAGCGCTAACATCTCACGATGATGCAAGAGACCCTTGTCATTGAAGTACCACGCTGTAAGGACGGAACCCTAATCCTGTCCCTCAAGGGTCCGATTCTCCTCTCGAACTTCTTTGAGTTCCAGAACCGGATCCGTTCCAGTACCCAGCGTGCGCTCATCTTGGATTTCACCGGCGTGCCCTACATCGACTCGGCCGAGATTGGCGCCCTCGTCGGAGCTTATGCCACCCATCAAAAAGATGGCCGCAGCCTGGCTTTAGTGGCAGTCAACGAGAGTGTCCGCAACGCGATGGAGGTTACCAGGGTAGGATCGTTTTTCCGATTCTTCGATTCCATACCCGCCGCCGAAGCAGCCTCCGCGTAGAAGTTCTACCGTGCCGCAGGCCTCCAGCGCTGCGGTCTCGCTGACATGCGATTCCCGCTTTGGCTGCCAAGGGAAGCTTCGCATCTGGGCACGATTTCAGCCGAGCGGAATCATGGCCACAATGAAGCTGAGCAAAGAATGTTGGTGTCGCCCATGCGTTCTTCACAGTGTTGCGCGTCACCACGGCGAGCGTGATAGGTAAGATGTAGATGGCGATTGTCGAGCCATTCGATCTGCACGTCGTCGAACCAACTCGGTCCCGCGTGCCAAAACACGGGGTCGTGTTGACAGCAGCCGGATCGCTTCAACGTGACTTCCGTATAGTCGCGACCCAGGAAGCCAGCATCATATCTCAATGTTGCCTCCTGACCGTCGGTTGACCGCACAGTGCGCACTTGGGTGGGAGGATCGCCAGCCCTGAGCATGAAACCAAGAGCCAAAGCTGGCAGGAGGATCGCAACCGGCACGAGCGAAGCCGCGCCAAGAATTCGAGAGGCGATACGTAGCCACGGTTTGCGAACTCGAGGAGCCCACAAGAGTAGCGCCACTAGCCCGACGTACCCGAACGCGAAGCCTAAGTCGCGGACCATAGGCAGGGAGTGCGTGATACGCCGCCAAACGTCGGGCCAGCAAGGCATGGAGCTGTGTCACTCCCTAATGAGGAGTATATCCTCGTAACCTGGGCAGCTAAACTCCCAGGCTACAGCGCAATACAATTGTCATTCCGAACGCAGTGAGGAATCCCTTTCGCCACAAGAATATCGAGTCAAAGCAATTCCCGGCCGCTCCCCCGTGAAACGCCGTGCCCTCCGTGGTGGAAGGTTCTTACTTCACCCGCAACGACCGCAACATCAACTCAAATGTAGGGCGCAAAGTATTAAAGTCCGAATCCGGCGCAATAAACACCAGATACGTCAAGTTCCCATGACGTCCCGGCACGGTCACCAGCCAGTCGCGCTCCCGTTGCGCGTGCCCCGTCGAATCCTGCACCGGAGACGTCGCAATCAAATCAATCGACTTCCCCGTCAGCCCGCCAACGCGAATATCTTCATCGTTGCCCACTTGCTTCATGTCCTGATTCGATTGCCGCAACGAATTCAGCAGCTCGTGCGTAGCCGCATCCAGAGTCGCATTCTGGTTTTCCGGTTGGTAGTCGCTAACCAGCACGCCGTAAGCGATCGCATTTTCTGAAACTCCGCTTGGCGGCCCAATGTTCACCGTAGAAGTCTTGTCTCCAAAGACCCGCCAATTGTCCGGATACGAAATCTGGAACAGGTCGTGCTTGAAAGTTTGCGTTGTAGGCGAAGGGAACTCCGCGGCGGGCAACCGGCCCTTCACGCTCTCGCCCTGTTGCTGAGCATGCGCGGCAATCTCCTGCGCCGTCAGCGCCTTGATCCCGGCCACGCGCAGCTTGAGCTGCGCGAACTCCGGACTGCTGCTGCGGTAGTTCTTGGGCGCCAGCGAGTGGACTTCTCTCTCCACCGATCCTGCCCGGTTCCCCGGATTCGGATGGTCACTCAAAAATTGCGGCCCGTTCGCCCCGCCCTCTTTTTCCAATTTCGTAAAAAAATCCGCCATGGCCTGCGGATTGTACCCCGTGTCGTACATGATGTCGGTGCCAATCAAGTCCGCTTCGGACTCGTTCTGGCGCGAGTTCTTCATAAAGTAAGACCCCGCCCCAAACGAAATCCCCGCTGCCGCCAGCTGTCCCATGCTGCTACGCCCCAGCAGCGCGCCCAAAATCTGCAACGGCATCTGCACTTTCATCTGTTTCGTAGCAGCCCGCGTAGCGTGGCGCTGCACCACGTGCGAGATCTCATGCGCCATCACGCCAGCCAGTTCCGCTTCGTTGTCGGCCGCCTGAATAGTCCCCATGTTGATAAAAATCGGCCCACCCGGCAGCGCAAACGCGTTAATCTCCTTCTGATTCACCACCCGAAAATGGTAAGGCCATGGTTCGCCCGGAGCGTGCGCCGTCAACTGCGCCCCCAGATGCTGAATGTACAACGTCACCGGATCACCCTCCGGCAGCACCGGCATCTTCTTCAGCACATCCGCCGAAGCCTGCTGACCCGCTTCAATCTCCTGCTCACGCGAAAAAGCGTTCGATCCATGGGTAGGTTGATAGCGAGCAAACACAGGCAGCGGAGCCGCAACACACACAGCCAGAAAAAGTGCGATAGTCCGGAAAGCCCGACTATGAGCGTTCATTCGAGAGTCCTCCACAATACTGGGTCGTTGCCATTCTCTTCTCGTCCTTGTTTCGATGCAAGCCATCCCCAAAACGAACAATTTGAGGGAGACCCATTCAAAAACATACCTCACTAAGCTTTGTCATTCCGAACGCAGTGAGGAATCCCTCTATTCCCCGCGCACTTTCGGCAGCCGCCCCAGGTTCGCGTGCGTCCTTTGCACGCTAACCTGGGCGGACGTGCAGACGCGCGCACTTTACCCCACACATATTCAGACAAAAAAAGGGCGCCGGAGTTCACCGGCGCCCTTTAGAGAGAGAAGAGAGAGATTTACTTGGTACCCGAATCCAACACCGATCCACCCGCCCCGATTTCCCGGCGGCTGGCAATGGCGCGGCTGGCGCGAGCCTGTTGGGCAAATGCGCTGGCAGCCGTCCCATAGCGGTCGACGAAGCCCGGCAATGCCGTACCTTCGGCTTCCTTGGTAAAGGTCATCACGCCTTCCGGAGTCACGTCCACGCGGACAAAGTCTCCCAACCGAACCTGCCCGGTCGCCACCAGATTCGCCAGCGGAAACACCAGATGCCGTTCAATCGCCCGCTTCAGGTGCCGAGCGCCATACTTGGCGTCCGTCCCTTCTCGCAGCAGATAGTCCTTCACGCCCTGTGCGCAGGTGAACACAAACTGGTTCGCGCCGGCAGCCATCAACACGCGCTGCTGTACCATGCCCAGTTCGATATCCAGAATCGATCGCATATCTTCCGGCTTCAGCATTTTGAAGACAACGACCTTATCGATGCGGTTCATGAACTCCGGCGAGAACTTGCGTCGCGCCGCTTCCAGCGCCGTGCGATCAATCTTCTCGTCAAAGCGATCATCCAGAGCCGTCGCCGTCCGAGCGAATCCAAAGCCCCCCGTGATCATCTCGTTCATCTCGGCAGCGCCAAGGTTCGAGGTCATCACGATGATGCACTGCGTCATATCCACGCGCCGGTTGTCGCCCAGCGTCAGCGTACCCTTATCCAGGATTCCGAGCAGCAACTGCCAGAGCGAATCCGAAGCCTTCTCGATTTCGTCAAACAGCAGAATCGACAGCTTCAGCTTGTCCGTGTGCCACTGATTCAACGCTTCCTGCGTCAGCAGCGGATGCGTTTCGCGATGTCCCAAATATCCCGGAGGCGATCCAATCAGCTTCGCAATCTCATGCGAGTGCTGAAACTCAGCGCAGTCAATCTTGATGCAAGCCCGCGCATCCCCAAACAAGGTCTCCGCCATCGACTCAACGACGCGCGTCTTACCAGACCCAGTAGGCCCCAGAAACAGCAGATTCCCCACCGGCCGTCCCGGCGCATTCAACCCAGCCAAAAACATCTGGTAAATTTCGACTACTTTTTCTATGGCTTGGTCTTGGCCTACGATTTTGCGGCGGAGGGTGGCGTCGAAGTCGCGCGCTTCGGTACTGCGACGGTTCGGATCGAGTGCGAGGCTTAAGCCGGTCTTCATAAGCTGTCTTGCGGCCTCCCGGGTTCTCCCGGATTCTGAGGCCTTGCCTACCTTTCCTGAAAGAGACGGTTGTACGTCATCCGGGAAACTGTTTCCCCAAGCTGCCCGTTGACGCTTCTCTAAATAGCAAACCTTTGGCCATCTACCAACGGTTTCAACCGCTATATGTTTCAACAACTTAGCTTGTCTTCTGTTACGGTTGGCCCCGGTTTTCCATTAGTGGTTCACAGCCCAGTGCGAAACACTTTGCGCTATCCGGGAAACTTCTGGGCGTACTTGCTGCGTGGAATCACGCGCCACCAGACGTTCCGCGACTCCGGTAACTAGCTGAGTAATCACTCCACAGTTACGCTCGGGCTGTAGGTCGAATTTCGTTTCGAAAGGCCCCAATGTGCGCCCGCATCGCGTAGCCGCCGCTTCGATTGCTGCTGTCATTCTTCGTGTGCTCTTTCTGTTGAGTGCGTTCGCCCTGAGTTTGTTCGTGGCAAAGATGGCGTCCGCCGCGGAGACCTCGCCCACGCCGAACGTCGCTTCGACTGCCTCGGTCGTCGGTTCCTCGGCGCTGACCTACACAGCCCAGCGCGGTGACAGCATCCCCTCAGTGGCCCACCATTATCTATCAAAAACGTCGTTTCTGACATCCGCTGAATTGGGCGACGCCATCCGCCACGCCAACGGCGACCGCAAGGGCATTTCGCTCAAAGCGGGAGAGACGATCACGATCCCCGGCGCGTTGAGCGCACCCATTGTAGAGAAATCCGTCCCAGTTGCCAAAGACTTTGAAGTCCGCGCGATTTACCTGACCGGATTGATGGCTGGCAGCGATCATGGCCGCAAGATCATGCGCCGCTGGAAAGAACTCGGCGGCAACGCGGTAGTGTTCGATATTAAGGATAGCGACGGCTCGCTCAGTGTCCCATTCGATCACCCGCTGGCTGGAGCGCAGAAGGGCCACCCGATTCCCGAACTGCCGAAGTTTACCCGTTACGTGCATTCCCTGGGCCTGCATGCCATTGCCCGGGTAGCGATTTTCCGCGATGAGCGCCTCGTGAAAGCCCATCCCGAACTCGCCGTCCAATCCAAGGCCAACAAGGCAGCCTGGCGTGAGAACGGCAAGCTGGTCTGGACCGACCCTTCGCAGCCCAAAGTCCAGGAATACGATATTGCGCTGGCCAAGATGGCCGCTGAAAGTGGCGCCGATGAAGTTCAATTCGACTACGTCCGCTTCCCGGCCGAAGGCAACCAGAAGGATGCCAGCTTCTATTTCCAGAAGGAGCATCCGACGTGGCAGCGTTCCGACGTGATTGCCGACTTCCTGAAGAAGGCTCATGCCGAGCTGCATCCCTCGGGCGTCCTGTTTTCGCTCGATGTGTTCGGGATCATGGCCTGGCAGCGCAATGTCGACCTCGCCCACACTGGGCAGGACATCGTAAAGATGGCGAAGTACTGTGATGTGATCTCGCCCATGATCTACCCGTCCCACTTTTATGGCATGGACGGCATCGCCCGCCCCGGCGACGCGCCTGAGCACTTCATTGGCGAGTCGATGCAGCGTTTCGAACTGATCACGAAAGACAGTGGCGTGGTCCTGCGCCCGTGGCTGCAAGCCTTCGGCTGGCGCACGCACACCTACTCCGCGCAGTACATTCTGACCCAGCTAAAGGTCGCCCGCGAAAAGGGAGGAGTAGGATTCCTCCTCTGGAATGCCCAAAACAATTACAGCAAGCCCTACGAGGCCATGAGCGAGGTAGCGACAAACCACAAAGCGTATTTCCGGGGAGATGAAGTGGGCGGCGTGGTGAAGGCTGCCGTCGCGGCCACATCCTTAGCCCCACCCGCACCTGCCGCAGAGCCGGGTTTTAAGCCGGTTTCCGCGCCGCAGCATAGATACTAGATCTGGTTTCATAAAAGCTTTTGGGTAGGTCACGGCTTCAGCCGTGACGCCCAGAGCCATAAAAATTCGGGCTTTAGCCCCGGAGGTAACGATCTTCCGGAATCTTGAGATCTGAAGATTCTGAAAGCAGTTGTGTTGAAGAGGCCACGCGACTGCGGGACCTTTTCTTGTGGTTGGGGTCACTCTCGTCTATCCCCGAATTTTCTCCAGTTTCAAACAAACCTAATACCTTGTTCCTTCATCAGCCGAGCCAAGGCAATCATCTTCGTGAACTCGGTCGCATAAGTTTCTGGAACCGAGATTTCCCTGCAGAAGCCTCTCGGATCCATGCCCTCGAGATCATCAGCGTTTTTCAATACCTGAAAGTGGAACATTGCAATCTTCTGGTTCTTTGCTGCTGCACCATGGACGGCGGACTTGATTCGCTCGATCACGATTCTCTCCTGAGGTTACTCTCGCCAGTAACACCACCCTTCTGAAGGGGTTGGGTTTGACATTGTGTGCTATGGCGAACCTGAGCTGCTTATCTTAATCTAGAAGCGTGAAGGATGAGGTTGTTTCGACGAATCTCGATGTCATCGGCGACTTCTGGGCGAAAGAGGTTTACCCTTATCTCAAACCCATAGTCGAGGCAGATTACCGCCAACAGCCATCGCCGATTGGAAGCGGCGTACTAATTGCATTCCGGTCCAAGCAATATCTAGTGACTGCTGGCCATGTGATTGCACCGCACGTTGGAAAAGGTACCGGGGGAATACCGAAAGGGGCACCGTACTGCTTTCTTCCCGAACAGGTCGAGATCCGTGGACCAATCGACATCGCTGACGAGCCTTTTGACATTGCTGTTATAGAAGTACCAACGGCTTCTCGGCCTTGCCTAAAGCTCCCGCAGCATCTCGCTCTAGATATTCGTGACGGCGAACTCTGCCTTTTTGTTGGATTTCAAGCTCGGGAGAGGTCATGGGCGATGGATTCCCAGCGACACACATTACGGCCTCGTCCGCTGTCTTACCTTGGCGCGAACCGCAAGTCGTCACCTACAAGGTTTAGCATCAGGTTTAGCGACAGGCAGCTCCACCGAAGCGGCGTAAAGCAAAACGCCGTAGGTAAACTGAATGGCATCAGCGGAGCCGGGGTGTACGTCCTCCGTAACGACAGCCCGAAA